>Ga0315280_10008074_pt1 | contig 13904 bp, 14 predicted proteins | sample YL17G06_40_MG_FD_203697 | JGI IMG/M metagenome (GOLD analysis project Ga0315280, IMG submission 203697) | Sediment microbial communities from Yellowstone Lake, YNP, Wyoming, USA - YL17G06_40 | ecosystem: Environmental > Aquatic > Freshwater > Lake > Sediment | place: USA: Wyoming | collected...
CCGAGACTCTCATATGGTAGTTGCAAGCGATCGGGCTTTAGCGATGCCATCCATATGCCCCTCTAGCGCGATTGAAGTTCCGAATGTCAAGGACTCTAGGCATCTGTTGAACATTGACGGTGCAAGTATTTTTCGATTTGCCGATGAACATGCATCAACAGGCAAGAATCGGCATGGAATCTAATAGATAGAGGATGGATGCAGATAATATCGCAGGAAAAACCATGGAAAACCATGGATGCAAACGATTACATGGAAAAACGGGGATACTGGCTCCATTGTCCATTATTACCATGATTTTCCGTTATAATTTTCCGTCTTCCATGCACTTCCATTGATTTTCCATTGGTTTTCCATTGATTTTATGTCATGATTCTAAGTCATCCGTGCACATCCGTTCTTTCCAACGCTGAAGTCATTCTCGCTTCTCTCGCTTCTCGCAATCAATAAATAGGACCGGGGCATAGAAGATCATACCTCCTTTTGGTGTATCGATTTTCCCCATCATCCATGAAAAAGGCCACATGTGGCCGTGCTGGCTCCAGAACCGAGTTTTAACCACAATTATAGACCCGTGACATGGTCACTTCTTTGAGCAGTTTGATGAATGTGTGCAGAAGGACATAAGACCCTTTCGGGGGATAGGTCTGACGGGACTCCCTTCATATCCACTGGTCAAATCTCAATCATATGTTCATCGCACTGAACTGAGCTCCTCGGTTTTCACTTCGATTTGTCTGCATCGAGCTCTTTCAGAAGCTCGTCGATCCGCTCAAGCCCTTCGAGGAGGTAATCCGTGGGCGGTCCGGTCCCGATGCGCATGTACCCGTCCATCATGAAGTGGTCGCCGGGCACGATCAGGACGGACTTCTCCTTCCGCAGGCGTTCCGCGAGATCCGACGAGTTGACCTTCATCTTGTACTTGATGTAGCAGATCGCGCACGCGGGTGGCGGGACGTGCGAGAACAAGGAGCCGTGAGCCTCGAGCCATTCGCGCAAAGCGGGGTAGTTCTTCTGCAGGATGCTTCGCGTGCGCGCGAGTATCTTCTCCCTCCGCCTCGGCTCGAGAGCGAGCTGCGCTAGGCGGTCGGAGAGGGTCGTCGGCGCCAGGGTCGTGTAGTCGTGGTGCGGCTTGATCTTCTCGAGCACCTCAGGAAGACCGACGAGCCACCCGATCCTGAGCCCGGGGAGTCCATAGGCCTTGCTCAGGCCGTTCGTGATGAGCGTCCGGTCGTAGTACCCCCACAGGGATTCCGTCATCGGGCCTTGGCGCTCCGAACCCAGAAATATCTCGTCGGACATGAGCCACGCTTTCGAGTCCCTGGCGGCGTCCAGAAGAGCTTTGCGCTGTTCCTTTGCCATGACCGCGCCCGTGGGGTTGTTCGGGTTGCAGACCTGGATGATCTTGGTCTTCTTGGTGACGAGGGACTTGAGGTCCTCCGGGTCGAACTGCCACCTGAGCTCCTCCTTCAGCCACAAGGGCTTGATCTTCAGGCCCCAAGTCTTCGCGAGGCCCCATACCTGGGCGTAGTCGGGGACCATGAGCACGATCTCGTCCCCCTTCTCGAACAGGTGCCATGCGGCCATGAAGTTTGCTTCGGAGGAGCCGTTGGTGACGAAGATGTTGTCGGGCGTGGCCTTCTTGTAGGTAGCGGCGATGGCTGATTTGAGGTCTATGGTGCCGTCCGCCTGCGAATAGGCCAGGGGAAAGTCGAGGAACGCCTTTGCCGCCTGGTCGCTCTCGACGAGCTCGCGAGAGGCGAGAGCGTGGACGCTGCTCTCCGACAGATTGTAGTCGACAGTATTCTCGTGCTTGCACTGCCAGCGCTCTTGAGCGAAGGGAACGATTTTCAAGGGGGCCACCGCGGGAGGGCATATACGATGGGAGATAAAAGGTGTTACTCCATAGATTGCTGTGACACATAATTCTTAACGTCCGGGGCTCATATTGTCTGGCTGAATGAGCGAAGGCTCATTCAGGATGGGATGCGATATTGGGAGGTCTCTGTCGTCATAGACGGAACTGGAGTCTGATCAACGTCGTCAGAGCTGACAAGGGATACCTGTCCAGAGACAACGTCCAGCTCGTCGAGGACATGGGCGCGATCCCATATATCAAGCCCAAGTCCTCGTCCACCATGAAGAGCAAGGGCAAGCTCGCCTGGAGGCACATGCACTTCAGGTACAGGAAGGACCCGGAGGGCTTCCTGAGAGAGTACAACCAGCAGAGGAGGGCCGAGGCGTTCTTCTCGAAGATGAAGAGGCGGTTCGGCTCATCCATCAGGAGCCGCATCGGAACGATGCGGCGCAGAGAGGTCTGGATGAGGATCCTGATCCTGAACATGCTGGCGGTGGCGAGCGAGGAGGTTGAGCAAGAACTTGCTGCGATGGCGGGCTAGTTATGTGTCACAGCATCCATAGATGGCTCTGCAAGGAGCCGTGTGTGAACCCGAACGTCTGGCCATTTTTCAATCAGAGTATGATTGCACTGAGTCAAACACCTTCCCTTTCATTCCATGTGGTCATTTCATCGGGTCCGGAGCGTGCGAAATCCTTACTATATGTCATTCCTTCTGTGGTTCCGAATGGCGCGCAAACCAGAAGACAAGGAGCTGAGGCACCTTGTGACCGCAGCCAAGAATCTCGGGGCCACCGAAGCCAAGATTGTGAGCACTGAGGACATCGTTGTTGACAAACGTGTCCGGCTGAAGTGCGCTATTCCCATTTGCGTGGACTACGGCAGGCATCTGCTGTGTCCTCCAAATGTAATGTCTGTGGACGAGTTTTCAGAAATAGTGAGACTCTACAGAAAGGCGATCATACTCCAGGTCGAAGCGGATGTCGATTCTTCCGACAAATCGAGAAGACATCTGGACAAAGATGTATGCAAGAATCTCGAGAGATCGACGAGTACCGCCAGATGGGAAACGAAATTGCACAGGGTGGTCAACCAGATGGAGACCCTTGCCTTCAAGCAAGGCTTCTATTTGGCTGCGGGCCTGATTGGCGGGAATTGCTGCCTCTGTCGCGAGTGTGTTGTTCCTCAGAGCGGCGAACTATGCAGACATCCATTCGAGGCGAGGCCGTCGATGGAAGCAATGGGGATCGATGTTGTCAAGACCTGCAAGAAAGTCGGGCTGCCGCTCAACCTCTCGTCCAAGAAGAACGTAAGGTGGACGGGGTTGGTGCTGTTGGACTAGGAGTTCAATGGCCTCTCCATCTTCCGTGGTCCTTTCTCACGGTGAGCCGTGTGTGTTTCTGACATGCTGGCTCTCCGTCAATCAAGGGATTATTGCACCGAACCAAATCCTTTGCCTTTTCTTCATGACCTGTAGACCATCTCATCGTCCGAGTAGGTCTAAAAATGATTCCAGAATGCCCCTCTTATGCGGATATTGACCCTGTTTTTCTCACACTTGTTACGGCCCAACAGCCGTCGTATCTCTTGAATAGGATTATATCAACTCATGTATTACGCGGTCCGGAGAAGCAATGCCTTATGGGAAGACGTGGACTTGGGATGAGGTCGATGCCAGGAAATATGTCGATGAGTTAAAGGCGGTCACCGTACCCGTCAATATCTCGATCGAAGGCAAACAGAGGATCCTGTGCTTGGCGCAGGTCGAGAAACTGCTTCGCAAGGCGAGGAAAATCGCAATCACAGATTGCGAATGCCGGAGTACGGTCCGAGGCTGCGACGCCGTTATTATCGGATGGTTAGCAGAAGCTCAGCGCAATTGTCCGATCCCAATAAGGGTTGTCGCATGTCCGATGTACCCGTTGACTGTGAGAGAAAGGAATATTCAGCCCAGACATTTCTCTGCCAATCTTCTTAGGAGGATCCCCTACTGGGAGAGAGGGTGTGCAGCAGGGATGCCGAGAGGTTACATCACTATTCTGCCAAACGGCGATGTTATTCCCTGCATGCTTCTGCAGGTGAAGCTCGGAAACGTTAGAGAGCAAGACGTTAGGGAGATCTGGCAGAATTCACCTATTCTGAGCAAGATCAGAGCGAGAGAGCTTCTACAGGGAAAATGCCGGGAATGTCAATATAAGGCTCAATGTGGAGGTTGCAGAGGCCGAGCCTACGAGGAAAGCGGAAACATCATGGCTGGAGACCCTGGATGTTGGATGCGGTAGGGTGTGGCCCTGCATAGACATGACATTTGTCCAAGACTCTCCTGCAATCAGAGGCACAAGCCAGAATTCTGGCCCGAGGAAATCTCAGAAGAAAACGCCAGAAAAATGCTCAGAAGAGTTCCAGAAGAGCGTTCAGAAAATTTCAGAAGCGCTTCAGAAGATTGTCAGAAAGCTCTCAGAAGGAATCCCAGAAATGGTTCAGACAAGTTCAGAAGGCTCTCAGAAGGAGCCTCAGAAATGCTTCAGAAAAGTTCAGAAGCGCCATCAGAAGCCCCTCAGAAGATTTCAGAAACACTTTCAGAAGAGCTCTACAAAAGCCTCAGAACTCTCCAGAAATGTCAGGGTTCCTGCTCGGGACGACCCGTGCGTACCGAGGAGCCAGGCAGTTTTCTGCTCGAAAAGGTGCACGGGAGAATAGTCCGAAATATGCACGGAAAATGCCCGAAAGAACGATCGAATCCGTGCCGAGAATTGTACGAGAAAGTGACCGAAGGTATACGGGAGAATAATCGAAATGCATATCGAAGAGCTATCGAAGAATGCACGAAAGAGCTATCGGACAGTGTACGGAAGAGCTATCGGGCAGTGTACGAAAGAGCTGTCGAACAATGCACGAGAAAGCTCGATGAAAAGGTCGGACACGCGCTCGCGCCGGTTTCGCACGACCTTCGTGCTCCGTTAAGGGCCATAGATGGCTTCAGCACGGCTCTCCTCGAGACCTACAGGGATAAGCTGGGCGAGGAGGGAATGGATTACCTGCAGCATGTAAGGACCGCGACCCAGCGGATGGGGCAGCTGATAGGCGACCTGCTCAAGCTGTCGAGAGTCACCAGGGACAGGATGCGTTGGGAAAACGTCGATCTCAGCCAGATAGCTCGCGACGTCGTCGACGAGCTACGAATGGCGCACCCGGAACGGAAGGTGGAGATATCGATTGCAGACCGCGAATGTCAGCGGAGATGCGAGGCTGCTGACGATCATGATGGAGAACCTCCTGGGCAACGCCTGGAAGTCCACTTCGAAGTGTCCCGATGCGCAGATCGAATTCGGCAGGGCGAGGGTGCACGGCGAGGAGACCTACTACGTTCGAGACAACGGCGCAGGGTTCGACATGGCTTATGTCGGTAAGCTCTTCGGGCCGTTCCAGAGACTGCACTCATCGACCGAATTCCCGGGAACTGGCATCGGTCTCGCCACCCTCTCTCAATTGGGAGGTTCAATCCCGTTGCCTGGGCAGGGGTTCTGCCGAGTGTCGTATGGTTTCGCAGGAAGTTGTCTCAACCGTGGACCTCTACAAATCAACCGAGTTCGTTGCCGACCTTGTTTCTCCTCGAGACGGCCAGAGTCAGATGCCCCAAAAGAACCAAGGCGGAGGACTCAGAAAAGCCTTATCCAACGAATGAATCAGGATGCTGGGAAGATTAGGAAATGATCACGCTTTGGCTCACATTGGCGCTCCTGGCGATGTTCTTCTATGGCGTCTCGATGGTCGCGCAGAAGGTCGCGCTCAATGACATGCCGGTGGCGAAGATGATATTCCTGTCCTTGATATTCTGGGTCCCGCTCTATCTGATCTGCCTCGTCCCGTTCATTTTGGACGGATCGATCTGGTCAATCACGCCGTTGATACTGGTCTACGCATTGCTCGCAACCTCATTCGGGCAACTAGGCTACTACACATATGTGGAAGCGGCCGAGAGGGGGCCGATCTCGATCGTCGGAAGCGTGACCGCGGCCTATCCGATCATGGTGATAGCGTTCGCGATTCTCATACTCGGAGAGACGAAGGAGGTCACGATGCTCCAGCTCGCGGGAGCCCTGCTGATAACCGCCTCGATAATAGCGCTCTCCTTCTTCCATGGCGGGGAGCAAAAGAAGATGCCCCTAGGCAGGCGATATTACTTCCTTTGTCTTGTCACGGTGTTCATCTGGGGGCTCTGGGCGATCTTCACCAAACTTACGCTGGGTTCCATAGATCCGTTCCTTTTCATCGGCATCTATGCGTTCATCATTCCTCCGGTGACGCTCGGCTACTACAGGTTCAAGAAGATCAGGGTCAGAGACGCCGTCCCGAAATGGTCGCGCCCTCTAAAGATAGCGATAGCGTCGAGCATCGTCGGCAATATCGCGTTCTTCGCTGAGATCGTCGCGATTTCGCAGGGCCCTGCGTCGATCGTGTTTCCGCTGGTGGCATCCAGCCCGCTTGTCGTAGTGCTCCTGGCCTATGGGTTCCTCAAGGAGAGGCTCACACAGAGAGAGTGGGTGATGATCGCCGCGGTAATTGCGGGGATCATCATGGTGTCGACAGCTTGAACCAAAAGAACTTCACTTATTCCTGTTCGGCAGGGGATAGGCTGCCTTTTCGCCCAATCTAGTGCGAGTGTAATAGGGATCTGCGAGGTCCTCAAAAGCTGAAAGAGCCGCCACGGCTCCCCCGTGGACAGCTGCGACTATCTGGAGAATCCCGCCAACAATGTCGCCGGCCGCATATACAAAAGGCATGTTTGTTCGGAGAGGAATCAGAAAAAGCCTTATGTCCGCCTCGGGGGAAAGAATTTATCAAATCGTCTATCATCTTCACTTCGATGAGTGAATCGTCATCAGCTGCAGTGAGAGAAGAACATACTCTTGAGGCGATCTCCTTCAGGGAATACAAGCCGGCCGACCTGCAGAGGGGCGTGGAGATGACGGCCGGCGCCTGGCCCGAGCTCACGATGGGCGGGCTCGATCTGGCCACCATGGAATGGTATGGGTGGCCGGCGACCTGGAAGGAGGTCGCCTGCGTCTCCGACACCGTGGTCGGCATCCTCTTCGGAAAGATCTACAGCGATCTCGGGATGTTCGGCAGGCTGAGGACGCCCCTCGCCCATGCGACGGTGTATCTGAAGCTGCTCTTCGGCCTCTATGGGAAGATCCCCCATCGCCTTTCATTCGTCAAAAACGGGTTGCTGGATGACAGGGACATCGCGGCAAATTCGCCCGAGGTTGACGGGGAGATTGTCTACTTCGTCATCGATTCGGCCTATCGCAGGAAGGGCATTGGGAAGGAGCTGATGGGCAGGTTCATCGATTATGCGAGGAGGAAAGGCGCCAGGAGGATCTCCGTGTACACCATCGAACCGGGGAGCGACTGGGGATTCTACGAGAGCTACGGCTTCAGGAAGCACAGCTCATTCCATGACAGCTTCATGACATTGGTCCGCAATGAGGAAGTGAAGGCGATGATCTATGTCCTCGACATCGAATAGCATTCCCCTTTCAGCACATCAAACACTATCCCATTCAAAGGAGGGTTAGATGTGTTCTGGATTCGCCCGTGATGCTTCCCCAGCCGTGGAACCCAAGCGGATTTGGACCTTTCCCCAACAATTGAGCATGCTACTGAGAACAATCTACAGGGGCATATCTCTTCTCTGCATCGGGGTTGGCCTCTATTTCATAGTTGTAGATTATCGAATCGGGGGTCTCGCATCCATTGGAATTGGGGTTATCATTGGAGCTCAGTGGCTTGCAGGAATCATTAGAGACCAAAGGGATTGGAAGGCCGCTGTGCTGATCGGCATCATCCTGATTATCCTAGGATTCGCATTCGAAGCCATACGCGTTGAACACTCGTTTCGCCAGCACCTTGCGCAGAGAGGCCACGGTCGCACCGTCCAGACATTCAAGCCCAAGGTTCAGCCCATGCAGGCGCATTAATCTTGAATTCAACACTGGCGCCGATTGTGTTTTCAGCGACTTCAACATACTTTATCTGATTTCCTGCTGAGCATCTTAGCTCTACCGTCGTGTTGTGGAAGTAAGTGCCAGTCCAGTAGACATCATAGGAGGAAAAGAGTGTCTGGTTCGGACGAACTCGGACGATAGAAAAGTGGACCCGTGGGAATGCAACCCGAGCTTAGCTCGACCTCGTTTCAAATCCCCTCTCTCGCAAAATCAAGATTCCAGGATGCTGCGGTACTAGTTTGAACATGTTCCGGACGAACTCGGAGACTAGCATCGAGTTTACCGGTAATCAGTGTCTAAGAAGAGACCTCGACTTGAATCCGAAGGGGTTCGAACCTGAAGCAATCCAGTAGATTAGGCTGTCTCATCAGTATCTAGGGAAAAGGGCTCTTCCGACTGTGATCAATCCATCTTCTTTGCTCTCAGCATACGGGGCCGTACGAAGACTTTTCCCAGCGGAGTTATTCTCACTCTCGTTCCTGTTCCGCTCGGCACTTTCTCAATTAGCTGCCTATTCTCGAGGTTCCTTAGATGATAGGATACCTTTGACCTGATAGCGACTTCGTTCTCTCGTACTGGTTTGACAGATTTTCCGGGAGTAAGAGCTTTTACTATGTCGTCAATCCTTGCTACTTCCCCCCCGAACGTTTCAAGCGTAGCAAGAACGCTCATTTCGAATTCGCTTGGCAGAGAGATCGGCATGAAAGGCACCATGACCATGTTTCCTCGCCCGATTCCTGAGCCGTGATCCCTAAACGTCACGAGAAAGTTGTGCACTTCTTGCAGAAGAGCAAGAACCTCCTCTGGCTTCTTCTTCAGAGCAGAGTCAAACTGGGCCAGCATTTTCTCGATCTTGGATGTGTAGCCAAGAATCCCCGTGTTCGCGTAACTTTCTGGGCTCACATAGTATATGACAGGCAGCGCCTTCATCCTGGACAAGTCGCTACACCACGTTGACATTACCAATCCAACTGCCATGAGTTTTGTCGACGTTGAAATATTGATGTAGACCTGGCCAAGGCTGGACTCCGTTTCGATCAGCGACTTGCAGGTACCGAAAATCTCTCCCAGATTAGAATTGTCCAGGTAGACTTCCTGAAGCATGTTAGTCTCCACAAGATGAGAATAGTGCTGCTTCAGTCGCTCCACGAACGGGTCTACTTCAAGTTCCATTTCGCTATGACTTCGGAGTAGAATTATTTTCGACACTCCGTAGCGTTCAAGCCCCCAGAGAACCCTGTCATATTCGAGCCCTGTTGGTATGATGTGAGTTTTGTCTTCCATGTTAGGGCCTTCTCTGTCGCGTTTTCAATTCCCTTCTCTTAGGCAGAAAGCTCTCTTGTCATAGTTAAACTTTTCAACGCTCTATGACGATAGCACTATTTGTATCAGAAGCGGCAGTACAGTATAACATGTACTCGTTCAATGCTGTGCAGACGTTCGGAGCCCCGCTGAAAGAAGGGCTCCAAGCCAGACGTATTGGCCTTTCTCTAGGGAGTCTCCCAATCGAAGATATGAATCGTTTGGGCTGGACAGTAGCACACAGAATCGAAAGAGACTACGGTGGTGTCGTGGCTTTCTCGCGCGAAGATGGCACGGGCTATGTCTACTACTTGGGTTCTGGGCACCCGCAGGACAGCACTATTGAAGCTACTTCAAGAGGGGTGGTTTTCAAGGCACCTATGAAGAATCTCGGGATGATCACAGTTGGGCCTGACAAACTCTGGCTGCTCAATACTCTGCTGCGTGAATCGCTCACAGCTAGAATCAAAGCAAGTGACTTCAAGCGAAGCTACATGAACAAATTCTATGGAGGGACTCCGAAGTTCTTCGCTGTTGGAGAGTTCCAGGAGCCTGTATACGTATACGATGGGTTCGAAATCGAACCCAGAGTTCAGCCAGATGGCAGCGCATTGGTCTTCCTCAACCCATCAGCTACCTGGAGGATCAACCTTTATGAGTACGTCCGTTTGCTGCGCGCAAGGGGCGTCTCAGATAAGGATATTGAGCAGTATGTCATAAATGGACGGCCGAAGCGACAGGCAAGCGTGGAACCATACGGCAAATCTTGTCTTATCATCAGCATGGATTCAGGCACCAGCGTTGATGATTTCAAATTGGACGAGGAAACCATCAGGAACAGGTGGTTGCGGACGCATCGAACACGACTACCGCAGGATGACTTCATCGTGCATGTTGACGATGAGAAAACACCATTAGCTTACCCCGCTTCTCAGGTCTTCTTGGCAACAAGAGAACTTCCGTTCACCGATCAGCAGAGAAAGGTCTTCATGCTGCCCCCGAAGAAGAAGGCTCAGAAGACATTAGAATTCTTGAAGAGACTTCTCGGTGATCCACTGGAGCTGGGCACCACGAAGATCGCTTTTGACACGTCTTCTCTGGTGAGCATCGAGTCGCTCGAAAAGGAGGGAAAGGTCCTAGGCATTGGCAGACTGGAGGCTCCGACGCTCCGTTTTCAGGGAAATGGAGTGGGAAAGGAGCCGAAGGATGTTCGGCACCATGGTCCCTATTCAGGTCCAAAGGACCTCAATGTGCTTTACGTGGTGCCCGAAGCCTTCGAGCATATTGTGGAACCATTCTCCTTTGCATTGTCGAGATCTTATGGCGAACTTCGGCTCGGATCTATGCGGAAGTTGGGCGTCCATATCATCAAAGGCAAACCAGTGGGAACTGCCTATCGTCAAGCTGCTCCCGCAGTGTCAGCTGCCCTCGCGAAGCTAGAAGGACCAAAGATTGCCATCATTGTCTTGCCGTACAAGGGCGAGCAGAAATTTGAATTCATCAAGGGAAGTGGCACAGTCCAGGGTGCTGAGAAGTATTTCCAGTTTGTCCTCAAGGACACGATGGAACGTGTGCTCAAAGGTGACAGGTTCTTGACACACAATGTGGCCACCCAGATGTATTTTAAGGCACTCGTCCCAGGCGCGAACGAAGCTGTGTGGATTCTCTCCAGACCTGCCGGAGGAGTTGGAAACACCATCTATTCTGCGTATGATGTCTCCCGAGAAGTTACGAGGGAATACGATGTCAAAACCAAACGAGTCCTGGTAGAACGAACTGAGGCTGCTGCAAGAGCCGCCATCTGTGATTGCTTCGGCCTGACGGTAAGATTGAAATCGAAAGTTTCGCCGGTCGGCGAGGCTCTCTCGCGGGAGACAATCAAGGACATACTACTTGGACTTGAGAAAGACGCCAAGAAGTCACTGAACCTGTTTGGCCAAGACCTGAAGCGCATTGTGATGTTCAAAGACGGAGAGATGCGTATCAATGAGCGAAGAATCATAGAGCAGGCAGTCGAAGAAGTGCGGGACTTCATGGGTAAATTCAGCTTCGAAGGCTATTCCGTTGTGAAGGGGAGCATCGAACGCATATATGGCCCAAACAACGGAAATCCCCCGCCAGGCTTCTATGTGCTCCTTCCGGACTCGCAGGCGTTACTCGTGTCCTCCGATCTCTCCATACAGAAGGACAGAGTCAGCGGTGAGGACCGGCTTCTAGCAAATCCATTGCTGATAAGAAGGGAGACCGTCATTCCGGAGAACGGCGTCGATTTGAAAACGCTTCTTCAGGAGTTCTTTGATCTCACGCGTCTTCACTGGCAATCGCTCTATTTCCATACCAAGACCTGCTTGCCTCTCAAGCTCGTGCAGGAGATTGGCCAATACTCGAGGAGAGAGATACTATTCCCGCAGGACATCCCGTACCCACCACTGTAGGTGACGAGAATGAATGACTATTGGCGCAAGATCTTTTCTTGGTCGAACAGTCGTCAGAGGCTGTGGGATGAATGTAAGCTGGCATACTACTACAGGTACATCGAGAAATGGGACTACAACAAGAACCATCCTTTTCGAAAAGAACTGGATAGACTGTCTGGACTCACAAGCCTCGATGCCTTTCAGGGCTCTGTGATCCACGAGGTCCTCGAAGCGCAGATCAATCAGCATATGCTGGGAAGAAGTACTGATAAGTCCGCTGCTCAAGCTCAGTATGTGGCGCGCCTGAAGGCCGCTGAACGGTCTCCTGAGAAGTACTTAGTTGAGTCTGCAAACAAGCAACCCGTCGATTCCAGCCTTTTCAGGAAGATGGAAGATGCCGGCGTTCGTCAAATCGAGAACTTCTTCACCGTATTCTGGCCTGTTTACAGGTCGCTCAAGTACATGGAACATGAGAAGTTTGATGGGTTCAAACTAGATGGCCAGCTTGAAGTCGTCGTCAAGGTGGATCTAGTCACGAAGTCCAACAACAACATAGTGATAACTGATTGGAAAACTGGGATGGAACGGGAAGAGCATAAAGAGCAGATTGGTGTCTATGTGTTGTGGGCAATGGAAAAATACTCTGTCCCTGCAAGGGATGTGAAAGCAGAACTAGTCTATCTGGATACTTGCGGGCAGAAGATCTATGATCTGGAGCCCGTTGTCTTAGAAGACCTGAAGAATGCTATTTCTTTGAAGGCAGGCGAGATGCTTCAGGTCAACAAGAAGGAGGACTTCTCTCCGAATCCTGCTCCCTGGAAATGCAAGCGGTGTAACTACATGACGATCTGCGAATGGGGAAAGCGCATTCTTCCAGAAACTGACTCTAGCCCGTGAACCCGGGCTTATGTTTGGCCAGGGAAGTGTGGTGGGCCTGAAGGGGCCTGAACCTCAATAGCGGCCAGATTATGGCAATGCCTAGGTGCCATTACCTGTGCACCTTTCTCGACTCCTGGCCGAGAAGTAGTGAAATCAGCACAGCAACAGACGCCACTGGCAGGGCGACATTGAATTCTGGAATTGGAGATCCGGCCACAGTCACACTGTTTGTGATCAGTGTGTCACCTGTAGCCATCTTGCTGGCCAGGGAACTTGTGTAACTCTCCGATGGGAACGCTATTACCACGGTAACTGAGAGAGTCTCTAAGTAGGTCGTAATGGTCGACAAATCCACAGATTGACCATTCTGTGCGTCCGAATTGATCGATACCTGCGGTGTCTGTGTTCCCCACGAAGTCCAGGTAACATAAGTTGGCGAAACAAATCCTGGGCCGGTCTTTGTTATTAAGCCATCTATGGAAGCATGGATAGTGAGCAGGACTGTGACAATGCCGTCAGAGGGGTATATCGGGATGTTCGCTTCGTCGCCAATGGGTGTGTTGTGAGGTGTGGTTCGGGTATTGCTGTACTGGACGAGCGTACCATTATACCACCACCAGACAGTAATAGAGCCCGGTCCGGCAGCTGCGGTTATCGGATAGGACACAGAAGTGCCTGGTAGTCCTGACCCGTCATATGCGATGTATTGAACGCTCCATTCCGTCTCGACTATTACATCCAACTGCGGGATTTCCGAAAAGAGATCCTCTGTAATCATCATGTAGTTCACGGTGGTCTGTGCTGCCGACACCACTCCTGCACTTGTGGTCAGAAGCAAGAGACATGCGAATCCTGCTAGGATGGCGGTCGTGACTCTAATTCCTGTGAATCCTCTTTGACTCACTGCAGCAAACCCAGGCTTGATAAATGTCATGCTTTTCTCAAGGAAGGGGAGCTTTCTCCCTGAATATAGACTTTCCGATTTCCGTGATTCATTGCCCTGATATAAGTTCATAGTCCTTATATCCGTGGTTCATGGCACCTGCACATATTGCGGAAGCGCGCGTGACCACGAAGGGCCAGATAACGCTCCCCAAGAAGGTGAAGGAGATGCTTGGCGCCAGCGAGGGGGATTATGTGCTCTTCTTCAGCGAAGGGCACAGGATATATATCGAGGCTGGACGGCTCACCTCCAAGTCTAGAAAGTAGGGTGAGCCCTTACCGAGACTCTCATATGGTAGTTGCAGGCGATCGGGCTTTAGCGATGCCATCCATATGCCCCTCTAGCGCGATTGAAGTCTCGAATGTCAAGGACTCTAGGCATCTGTTGAACATTGACGGTGCGAGTATTTTTTATTTGCCGACGAACACGCATCAAGAAGAATCATGTTCAAAGAAAGCACGAGACGGTCTATTCACGCCGAAGAGTGGAAAACTGCC
>Ga0315280_10008075_pt1 | contig 13904 bp, 9 predicted proteins | sample YL17G06_40_MG_FD_203697 | JGI IMG/M metagenome (GOLD analysis project Ga0315280, IMG submission 203697) | Sediment microbial communities from Yellowstone Lake, YNP, Wyoming, USA - YL17G06_40 | ecosystem: Environmental > Aquatic > Freshwater > Lake > Sediment | place: USA: Wyoming | collected...
GACCACAGTTGCTTCCGGCATGTCGGAAGCATCGCATAAACCACACTCTCAACGCAATATCAATTTCGGTAGTTAATTGTCTCGCAACGCCTAAGGACTGGGCATGGCCTGCGGGCTGGTGGCCACCGAGGCCGCGGCGACCGCTTGGTCGGTGCTGTTTGCGGTCGGGGCGGCCCTGGCCTGGACGGCGATCGCGTTTGACTGTGCCGTGGTGCAGGACGACCGGTCGATGCTCGCCGCGCAGATCGAGCACGCGCACGCCCCGCTCATGGACCGCCTGAACACGCTGGTCTACCTCCAGCAACAAGGCAAGCGCCCGCGGCACCCGTATGCCGCGGTCATCGAGCGCCAGGCCCGCAGCGTCATTGCCCAGGCCCCGCCGGGTACCCTCTGGGTGCGGCCGTTCTCGCCGGCGCCGATTCTCGCGCGTTTGGGCGTGTTGGCGGCGGCCGTGGTGCTGACGCTCCTGTTTTACGGGCTCTTCCGGCCGTGGCAGCACTTGAAGGGGGCGCAGGGCGCACCGGCGCAGGCCAGCCAGGAGGAGCCGCCGCTTGAGATCCCGCCGCCCAAGGAGCCGCTTGCCGAGCCGCGGGAAGATCGGGCACCGCCTGAAGGGCAGTCGTGGGGCGAGATCCGCATCACCAAGCCCGGCGGCGACGTGCGGGCCACGCCGCTGGACACGGTGCCGCTGGAGATCGAGGCGGCGTCGAACCGGCCGCTCAAGCAGGTCGAGTGGTCCACGGCCGTGGGCGGCGGCGCCCCCGAGCGGCACGAGCTGCCGCAGCCCGCGGATTCCCGCTTTGCCGTCTATCGGCCCGAGCTGGACCTGAAGGCCCTCGGGGCCAAGGAGTGGGACGTGGTGAGCTACTCCGCCCGGGCGACCTCCGACAACGGCGAAACTTTCGAGTCCGACGTGTACTTCGTCGAGGTGACGCCGCCGCGCGAGGAATTGAAGCAGATCCCCGGCGGGCGCGAGGGCCCCAGCTACAGCCTGCTGGAGCGGCTCACGGGCATGATCCACCGCCAGGCCGAGGTCATTCGCCAGACCCACCGCCAGGGACAGCTCGCGGACCAGCCGGCGGCGGACCGCAAGCTCCAGCGCGAGGCCCTGGCCCGGGAAGAGGAGGACCTGAGCGATTCGGCCCGCCATCTCGCGGCCGACGCCGAAGGCGAGCTGGACGGGCCCGCGCTGGCCGCAATGGACGAGCGCCTCCAGCAGTCCGCCACAGCGCTAAGCGAGGCCCAGGAAAGCCTGCTCGGCGGCAGACTGGACGAGTCGCTCGGCAAGGAGGAGCAGGCCCTGGCCGCCTTGACCGCCGCCCGCAGGCAGTTCCGCGAGAACCTGCTCAAGAACCTCGCAGACGCCCAGAAGCGATTCGCAGAGACGACGGCCGGCAAGCCGGCCAGGGACGTCGGCGGGCAGTCGGCGCAGGGCGAGGACTCCGGCACGCCCTCGCTGAAACAGCGACTCGACGAACAGCTCGCCCAATACGGCAAGATCGAGAAGGAGCTCGAAAAGCCCTCGCCCGGCGAGCTCCAACAGATTACCCGGAAGACCCGCAAACTGCTCGATGAGCTGGAGAAAGTCGCCGCCGAGGAGCCGGGGCAAGACCAACGGCAAGCCGATCAAGGGGAAGCGCCCTCCGAACTCCGCAAGGAGATGACCGCAGACAAGAGGCAGCGGCTCGACTCGCAGTGCGACAAGCTCTGCAAGGGTGCGGACGCGGCGGCCAGGAAGGAGGCGGCCGGGGCGCTCAAGCAAGGTCTCCAGAAACTTTCCGATGCAATGGCCGCCGACGCGGCCCGACGCCAGTCCGACCGGCGCGGTGCCCGCCTGGCCGAGCGGCTCGCCCAGATGCAGAACCGCCAGGGGCAGCTTCAGTCGGTCCGGGAGACGGTCAAGAACCTCCTTGCCGCCGAGCGCGACCTGGAGCGGAGCCCCGATCTCCGCAACCAGAACACGATGCCCCGGGCGGCCCAGCGCCAGCGCGAGCTCCAGAAGTCGTTGCAGGAGTGCGTCGAGAAGAACTCCTCGTGCATGGGCAATTGCCAAAAGGAGTCGGCCTCTGCGCAGGGCGCGATGGGCCGCGCCGCCCAGGCCATGCAGGCCGGCAAGCCCGGTGCCGCCGGCGCGGCGGGCGAGGCCGCCGCCCGCATGGCAGGCGAAGCCGCCGCCGAACTCCAGAAGCTCGACGACGCCCTGGAGCGCGAGGAGGAACGGGCCGGCCTGGCCGCGGCCCACCAACTCAAGAGAATGCTCGATCACCAGATCGGCCAACTGAGCGGGGCCCAGCAGCAGGGCTCGTCGCCGGCCGCGGAGTTCGCTCCGCAGCGGGCCAGGCAACTCGCCGAGCAGAGCAAGTCGATCACGGGGCAGATGAAGACGCTGGCCGACGAGATGCCCACCCGCGCCCGCTTCGGCCAGCCCCTGCGCGACGCGCTCGGCGATCAAAACAAGCGGCAGCTCGATGCCCAGGGCGATCGGCTCGCGCAGGCCCAGGACTCGGCCGCCCGGCGCCAGGCCTCCGGCCAGTTGCGCAGCGGCCTCCAGCAGGTCTCGCGGGCGTTCGACGCCAGTTGCCCCGCCGGCGTCGGCCGCAGTCAGGCAGCAGGGTTCAGGGGTCAGGGTTCAGGGTTCAGGGAAGAACGGCAACTGGCGCTTTCCCCGACCCCTGAACCCCGAACCCTGGACCCTGGTAGAGAAGCCTTGGCCGAGGGCCTGCGTCAGCTTGAGAGTATGGCCCGGCGCCAGGCGAGCGCCGGAGTGCAGTCGGAAGGGATGGACTCGGAGCTCGGGCGCGAGGCGCTGGCCAACATCGAGGGCGGCCTGGCCAGCATCTACGGCTATAACGAGCGGACTCGGGACCTGATTGCCAAGCTCCAGGAGGAGCTCAAACGGCCCAAGATCATCATCGACATCCGCATTATCGAGAGCCTGCTGCGGCAGATCCAGCCGCTAAGCCGCGAAGTCGCCCCCGAAGCGGCCCCCGCACGCAAAGAGGCCCAACAAACCTACATCGATCCCTCGCGTCTGCCGCCGGCCTACCGCAAGTCGATCGAGAAGTACTTCCAGAAACTCTCCGAACAGCGATGACGCGCTTGGTTTTCGAATACCCGCCGGCCTGGCTCTGGGGGCTGCCCCTGGCAGCCGCCGCGCTTGTGCTCTCGGTCCGCTCGCTCCGCCAGTACGGCCGGCCGTGGCGCGAAGGGGCCGTGCTCGCGGCATTGCGCGGCACGGTGCTCGTGGCCCTGGTGATCCTTGCCGCGTGCCCGGTGCTCGTCGAGTCGGAGGAAGACCAGAAGAAGAGTAATTGGGTCGTGCTTTTGGTGGACCGCAGCGCGAGCATGTCGCTGCGCCACGGCGACCGGTCCCGCGACAGCGAAGCCGTGCAACTGGCCCGCAGCGGTCTGCTGCCGGCGCTCAAGGCGGCCGATCTCCGCCCGCAGGCCCTGCTGTTCGCCGAGGACGCGGCCAGCGCGGACGGCCAGCAGATCGCCGCCGCCCAGCCCGACGGAAAGCAGACCAATCTTGCCCGCGCCATCGTGCGCGGCATGGCTCTCTCGGACCGCCCGCCGCGCGCGGTGATCGCGCTCACCGACGGCGTGGCCACCGAAGACGCCGACAATGCCCGGGCGATCTCCGCCCTGGCGGAGCACCGGGTCCCTTTTTTCGGCATCGGCTGCGGGCGCGAGGCGGGCAGCCAGGTCCTAGCCCTGGAGGGTGTGGTTGCCCCGCCGCTGGCCTCGCCGAAACAGGAGTTTCAGGTCGCGGCGCGGCTTCGCGCGACCGGCGGGCAGGAGACGCCGCGTTTTGACCTGCTCCTCTTGCGCGACGGCCGGCTCGCCCAGAAGAAGGCCGTCTCGCCCGGCTCGGGCCCCCGGGCCTGGCAGGAAAGCTTTTCCGTCACCGAGAACGACGAGAAGTTCTATCGCTACACGGTCCAATTGGTGCCGCCCACCGACCCGGCGATCAAGTGCCCGGCCACGGCGGCTTCCACGATGGTCCGCGTGAAGGGCGAGAAGGAGTTCCGCGTGCTGTTTGTGCAGGGGGCCTTGACCTGGGACTACAAGTTCATCCGCCTGGCGCTTTCCGGCGACCGCACGATCAAGCTTTCCGGACTGAGCCGCACCGCCAGCGGCTCGGCCTTCTTTGAGTCGAGCGACGACGAGAAAGACCTTGTGGGCGGCTTCCCCAAGACCAGCGAGGAGCTGGCCGAGTTCCGCGTCGTGGTGTTGTCCAATCTTCGGCCCGGCGACCTCAACCCCGCGCAGCAAGGGCTTTTGGCCGGCTTTTGTGGACAGTTCGGCGGCGGCGTTCTGATGATCGGCGGCCCCGATACGTTCAACGCCTCCTGGCAGGGCAGCCGGCTGGAACAGCTCCTGCCGGTGCGGTTCGCCTCGGCGGGCCGCCGCGCGGTGGACGGCCCTTCCTTCCGGCCGCAAATCACCAGCGCCGCCTTGAGTCATCCCGTCTTTCAGATCGGCGACGGGGGCGACCACCGCGCCGCCTGGGCCAATCTGCCCACCTTCTCGCAGTATGCGGTGGTGGACTCGGTCAAGCCCGGCGCCCAGGTCTGGGCCGTCTATCCTTCGGCCGGCGGTCCGGACTCGGGACCTCCGCTCATGGCCTGCCAGCGCTACGGCGCCGGCCTGTCGGCGGTGATCTGCGTGCAAAACTTCTGGCGATGGCGCCTGGCCAAGCCGAGCGACCCGCAACACTTCGACCGCTTCTGGCAGCAGCTCTTCCGCTACCTTGCCGAGGGCTCGCACGGCCTGGTCGCGATCGAGGTCCCGGACCAGCGGATGCAGCCGGGGCCGCGGATCCGCCTGACGGTGCGGCGGCGGCCCGACCCGCGCACCTCCCAGGCCGCCCCGCAGAACTACCGCGTGCTGGTGAAGGATGAGAAGGACCGGCCGGTGGCGGATCAGGCCTTGGCACTGCGGCCCGGGGCGTCGGTGGAAATCGCCTTCCCGGCCCAGCAGCCCGGGCTGTACGCCGCCTCCGTCCTGGACGCCGCAGAGAACGTGCTCGCCAGCCGCTCGCTGGAGATCAGCGACGTGTCGGCCGAGTTCAACGCTACGGCCCGCAACATGGAAGCGCTGCGCCAGTGGGCCGCGCTGAGCGGCGGGATGGCCGTGCGCTGCGAGGACTGCTCGGACGCCGGCAAGCTGGTCCGCGAGATCAAGGCCCGCGCCGAGCGCCCGCGCCAGGACATGTCTCGCCGCACGCCCGTCGGGGTCAACGGCTGGGTGCTGGCGGCGTTGGCCGGGTGCCTGTGCGCCGAATGGTCGCTGCGAAAACGCTGGGAGCTGACGTGATGAACCGGGTCTTGAGCCTTCTCGGAACGACGTGTGCCGCGGCTTGCCCCCAGGCAAGCCGTGTCCTGTGCGTCCACCTGATCCTCGCGGCCATCTGCGGCGCGGCCCTCGCTCAACCCCCCGGCGACCGCCTCGCCTCGTTTTTCGTCGGGCGCGTGAGCTACGGCCAGAATGCGGGCCGCGACTGCGGCGACGTCGGCCAGGCGATGGCCAAGCTGGTCGCCCAGGTCTCGACCATCCCGGTCCAGAACGAGCGCATGGTCTCGCTCCGCGACAACGCGATCTTCGAGACGCCCTTTCTGTTCATGAACGGGCACAACGACTTCGTGCTCTCCGGCGCCGAGCTGGCGAACCTCCGCACGTATCTGGAGCACGGCGGGTTTCTCTTTGCCTCCGGGTGCTGCACCAATCCGGCCTTTCCCGCGGCCTGGCGCCGCGAGCTGTCGCGGGTCTTCCCGGGCCAGCAGGTGCAGGCCATGCCCTACGATCACCCCATCTACCGCTCGTTCTACCGTATCGGGCGGGTCCGCAGCCTGCACCGCAACGTGGACGTCCACCTGGAGGGACTGTTTCTGAAGGGCCGTCTCGCGGCGGTGATGTGCGAGGACGGGCTGTGCTGCGCGTTCGCCATGGAGAACCGCTGCAACGTGGGCCGCGGCGTGAGCCCCGAGGACGGGCGCAAGCTCGCTCTCAACATCGCGGTCTATGCCATGACCCATTAGCCAACGGCGCCTCCGTCTGATATCTGCCCGCCAGCGCCGTCGTCCTTTGCGAGTCCTCGTGGTCGCGCGGGCCAAGCCGGCAACATCCCGAATCCCAAGGGACCGATGCCGGCGGCCAGCGCACTTGACCGGTCTCCTCAAGTGCGGTCACTGCGGATCGCCGATGTCTGGCGATACCGTTCCCCGCAAAGCCGGTTCCCGCCGGCAGTACGGGTGTTCGGGCTACTTCTTCAACGGCAAGGCGCGTTGTACGTCGAATGCCATTGCGGAGGAGCCTCCCCACGCGGATCGTCTCCGGAAGCGGATCGAGGATCTCAACCGGCAGATCGACCAGGGACTGGAACGGGTATTCTCGGCACCGGCGGGGATCGTCGGTTCTCTCTACGCCAAACTCGACCGGCTCCGCATGGAACGGGATCATTTACATTCGGCCGCACAAGGGATTATCCAGCTTGGTTACGCAGCCCAGCGGGCCTTTCGCAAGGTCAGGGCGATGCTCTCCCCGGCCGCCCTGAAGTACCTCGACAAGTTCGCCGCGGTCTTCCATCGGACGCTGGTCGGCGCGAGCGACTACTCCACTCAAGGTGAGCTGATCGACCGCCTGGTGATGGCTCTGGAGGACCGCCGCATCACGCACATCACCTACCGGTTGCTCCGGGCCACCGAGCCGACGACCTACGACGTCTACCAGCTGGGCATGATCCATCACCGGGGCTCTTTGTACCTGGTCGGCTGGGCCCCGCGGCGGGAGCGGGTGCAGCACTGGAAGATCGACCGCATCGAGGAGGTGGAACTCACCCAACTCCAGTTCCAGCGGCCGGCTCGAGAGATGGTCACCGGCATTATGGCTGGGAACGGGACAGGGTCGGAGGCTCGAAGCTCGCGCCCCGCCCGTTTCGGGCATTTCTCGGTTGGGCGGTTCGCCCGGCAGACCTGGCAGAGCTTACTCCACCCTCTCCCCATTAGTGGGGATACTTGACAGACGTACAGATACGGCCACACTCTGATTCCCGCTTGCCAGCGCTCTTGGCTCGGGTGGGCTCCCGGCTGCTCTTCCGAGCCTATGAAGTACCAGTCTTGGGCGGAAGCCCCTCTTGCCCGGCCGTTGCACTTGGTGCGGATGCAAACTATGGGCATCGCGAGCTGAGCCGGCGCCTCCATGCCGCAAAGCCCGCCGAGTTAGGCGATGATCCCGACACGACCGGGGCGGTCTGTGGCCAGTTCGCCGGGGCCTACTGGGGCGAGTCGGGGATTTCGGGTGGGTGGTCGGAGGGGCTGGCCCGGCGGGATATGATCGAGAGGGCACTCCACGGGTTGATGCGGAGCAACGCATGAACGGAGGCGGAAGCTTCGGCATCGGGGCAGTGGAGGGGGCCTGCTGCGAATCTCCCAAGGTTGTGTCATGTTCCTCCTGGCAGCCACTGTCAAAGGAAAGACGGGCGTCGCCAACCGGGGGGCCTTCGGCTGGGGGGGCAGCGAAATCGGAGTAGGCCCAGCAACCGCTCTGCCGGCGGCAAGTCGCTTCTACTACGCAACTTGCGCGCAACCGCTGGGCGACGCTGCACGTGGTCTGCCACCGGTCGACCGCGCAAAGGGCACCCCTCCTCAGACGGACTAGGGGCTCCCTGATTGGCGTACTCCGCTGCCGCTGTCTCCAGCACCGCTCCTTCTGCGACCGCGAACCCGTGAAAACACCCCTTGACGGCGTTCAAATGAACGCTACGCTGAAAGGCGTTCAATCGAACGCCATGGAAAGGAGACGCAGAAGATGCCCAAGCGGCCCCCCCTGCCGAGATCGGAGCTCGAAGTCGCCCGGATCGTCTGGGACCTCGGCGGAGCCACCGTCCGCCAGGTGCTCGAAGCCCTGCCCCAAGAGCGGAAGCTCGATTTCAAGACCGTGCAGACCTACCTCCGCCGCTTGAAAGCCAAGGGCTATCTTCGCACCCGCCGCCAGGGGCGAAGCAACGTGTACCTGCCGTGCGTCCGCCCCGAGCGGGTCGTTCGCGAAGTGGTCGAAGACCTCGTCAACCGCCTGTTTGATGGCCAAACGGTCTTGCTCTTTCAGCACCTCATGCAGGACCAGGGCCTCACCGAGGAAGAAATCAGCCAACTCCAGGAGACACTGAACCGGTTAAGGGAGCGAAAGCCATGAAACCGCCGCTGGACCAGCTTGGCGGCCTGGCGTGGGCCCAGATCTGGCAAGTGACCCTCGTGGCGTTGGTCGTTGCCGTGCTGGTGCGGCTCTTCTGCCGCCGCCGAGCGCACCTGGCCTACATGCTTTGGATGTTAGTGATCCTGAAGTGCCTTACGCCGCCGATTTGGAGCAGCCCTACCGGGGTCTTTAGCTGGGCGACCGCTCGTGCGGCGGCATCGGCGCCAGCCGAGGCCGCAGAGCAGACAGCCGTAAGCACACGAGGGCCGGAGGAAGTGCCCATGATGGAGGAAGCCCCGCCCGGGCCGGGGCGGGCATCGGCGCCGATTTCCAGCGAGACCTTCGCCCGGCCTCAGCCCGGTTTGGAGGCCCCTAAGCGTCCGCTGCGCGCGGCCACCGTGCTGGGGTTGATTTGGCTTTCCGGGTCACTGGCCTACGTCGTCACGGCAATCGGCACGAGGCTCAAGTGGTCTTGGCTGCTGCGGAACTCAAGCCTGGCGGCGGACGCCGCTCTGGTGGCGCTAGTCGCCGAGTTGTCGAAGCGGTTGGGTGTGAAGCGACAGGTGCGATTGCTCGTAACCCAGGAGCCTTTCGGGCCGGTCGCCTATGGCGTGTTCCGGCCGACCTTGTTGTTGCCCGGGCTTTTGTGGTGCGAGAAATCCCCCCGGCAAATCGAGGCCGTGCTGGCCCACGAGCTGATTCACGTCCGGCGGGGTGACAACGCCGCAGGGATTCTCCAGTTGGCAGCCCAGGCGATCTGGTGGTTTCATCCCTTGGTTTGGTGGGCCAACCGCCAGCTCTGCCGCGAGCGTGAGCGGTGCTGTGACGAGGAGGCGGTGGCCCGGCTGGGCTGCGAGCCGGGCCAATACGCCCAAGGTCTTTTGGACGTGTTGAAGCTGAAGCAAAAGCTGCGTCCCGTTTTCGCCTTCCCGGGCGTCCGCCCGGGCGAGATCACCTCGAAACGAATGGAGGAGATCATGGAACCCAGACGACGATTTCACCGCCGCACGCCCCGCTGGTGCTGGCTGGTCGGGCTGGCCGCCGCCGCGCTCGTTCTTCCAGGGCGGGAGCTAGTCGTCACCCAAGCCGCTGAGGCGCCCAAATCGGACAAGAAGGAGGTTACCAGTGTGGCGGCCAAGCAGCCCCCTGGATTGACTCTCCGACTGGTGGCCAGGGACTGCTCGACTCACGCGAGTATCTCGCCCGACGGCAGGTACCTCTGCGATGTGGTTTTCGAGCCCGCCCCGAGAGGGTGTGACCTTCTGATCCGCGAGCTTGCCACCGGACAAGAGCGGCGCATCAAGTGGGAAGCGTTCGGGGAAGTTGCTCCTCTATGGCCTACAGGATCCCCAGATGGTAAGAATATTGCCTTCGCGTCGTATGACTCGAAGAAGGAGGCGTACGAAGCACATCTCATCGGAATCGACGGCTCTGGAGACCGTGTTCTTCGCGCGGATTTCTGGCCCGCCGGCTGGTCCAGCGACGGGAAGCGACTGTTGGGCTGGTTTGTGAGAAAGGATCCCTCGAGGCACGAGCTTGTTTGGTACTCGATCGCGGATGGGTCCGTACACGTGGTGAAGTCGACGTAGGTCAGGCAGCCCCGTGCCTGACAATTGCGGTACGCCGTCATTCCGCGGCCTCGGCCAGCGAATCGGCGCGACTCTGTTCGGCTGCCCAACCGATCGGATAATGCCCCCGCGCGGACCCAGCGGTGAAAACTCGACCACGGCCAGTCGTGCGGCCGCCGCGCCAGTCCGTGCTTCAGCGGATTGTAGTGGATGCAGTCGAAGTGGGCCTCCAGGTCCGCTTCGTCCCGAATCATGTTGGCGGCGTCAGTAGGACAATTCACTGCCGAAGTAGAAGTTGACGCCGGGCTGATAGACGGCGATGCCGTTCGGGCAGCGGAGGTCGAGGTGCTCACGGTAGAACTTGTCGGTGAAGTTCTCCACGCCGGAGACCAGCAGCCAGCGGTCGTTGGAGCGCCAGTAGCTCCGCAGGTCGCAGGCCGTAAAGCCCGGAGTGGGCGTCTCCAGGAGACTCGCAGCGCCCCGGTCCTGCTCGACGACCACGCGGACTGAGAATTCGACTGCCCAGCGCGGTCGCGGACCCCGGCCAGGAGGAGCGCGGCCAGGACCTCCCGGTACGTCGTCCCCCGCCGGACCTTCGCGGCGACCTTTTCGACAAGTTCCTCGCGCGGGGTCTCCTCCAGGAGCCGTACCAAGGGCTCGATCTCCGGCCGTAGACGCACCACGTCGGCGTTCAGCTTCGCCTCTTCCGCCGACACCGGCGGCAGCCCCAGCCTTGCTCCCAGGCTGTTGCAGATTACCAAGGCGCTGCCGGCGGCTGCGGACTGCAAAAAACCGCGACGTGCGGAGGAGATGGACATGATTTGACCCCCCGAAAACGTGGAGACCCGGCCTTCCCAATAATCTTCCTGCGGAGCGGACAGCGGTCAACTCAGCGGGGTGGGGGCTGACCGCGGATGAGACTGCCCTCGCATGGCCGGACGGCCCGACCGGTTGCAGCCAGCGGCGGGCCGGTCAGGCCCACCTGGGCTGGCGGGATGCCATCTGATCGGCACGCGAATGGAGGCTGCCGGCCGGATTGCCGTAGTAGACACTCTTGTGCAAAGCCTTCCGGTCGATGTCCTCTGGCAGTAAAGTGTCTCGCCGCCAAAGTGGCCAAGAAAACGAAGCCGACGACGGGCGGCCTCCGCGTCGCCCTGAAGAAAGCGGTCCTGGTCCGCGTGCCAGGCCGGAGCCGAGGAACCATCGCCCACCCAAACGGGACCAAGGGGGGCAAGACTCCCTTGAACAAGCTGTATCGGACCAGGCGCAGCTCCACACGATTGCCTTCGACGGCCTGGCCTTCCTGACGGGCGACTTCGGCGGCTTCGGCATGAAGACCGCTCCGGCTATGGGCAGGAAGGACTACTCGATCAGTACCGCACTCACGGGCGACAGCGGCGCGGCTTTTCTGGCCACGCTGACGGATGCTCAGCGGAAACTCATCACGGACCTCGTGGACCTTCAGCGCCAGGATCTGGCCGAGATCGTCAAGACCCGCCGGGCGATCGCGACCGAACTGCGCCGTTTCCAGAAAGGCGAATCCGCCGACAAGGACAAGGTGCTGTCCTTGTCCAGACGGTACGGCGAGTTGGACGGCGCGATGTCGTACCTCTACGCCACGGCTTTTGCGGAGGTCGGCAAGACGCTACGGAACAACCAACACTGGGGCCATCGACGACCTCCAGAGTCTCGCGGTCATCTGTAGTGAAGAGGGATTATGGTTCCACGTCGACGGCGCGTTTGGCGCCTGGGCAGCCATCGCTCCCAATTCCAGACACCTTGTCGCTGGACTGGAAAGAGCAGATTCGCTGGCGTTTGATCTGCATAAGTGGATGTACTTGGCCTACCCGATCGGCTGTGTCCTCATCAGGAACACCGACGATCACCGCCGGGCTTTCTCTCTGACGTCGACGTACCTCGCACACGGTGAAGGAAAGCGCGGCTTGACCGGCGTCGACGTGCCCTGGCTCTCCGACTATGGCTTTGAGCTTTCACGCGGCTTCCAAGCGCTCGAGGCTTGGATCACAATCAAAGAGCAGGGCATCGCGAAGTATGAGCGGCTCATTCAACAGAATATCGACCAGGCGCATTATCTGGCTCGATTGGTCGAGGCCGCTCCCCAACTTGACTTGGCTTTGCCGGTCTCGCTGAACGTGGTCTGCTTCCGTTACACCCGGCCTGACCTCGACGACGCCGCGCTTGACGATCTGAACAAGCAGATCGAGGTCGAGCTCCAGGAGCGGGGGATGGCCGTCCCCTCGATCGTCAGCATCAAGGCCAAGAAGTACCCGCATGTCGCAATTACAAATCATCGCAGCCGTCGCGGTGATTTTGATGTCCTGGTGCGAGAGGTGATCCGAATCGGAAATGAGCTGGCCTAATCTCCGAATGCCTTTGGCTCGCCGCCGAATTCAAACGTTCGGCTCCCTGGCGTCCCATCAAGTCATCCGTTTTCTGGGATGTGTCGAAATACGACCGTATCGCGGGACAGGGCGAACCGGCGGACTTGGGTCAGTTCTGGGGCATCGTTGCCCGTAGCAACTGATCGCCGGGCGCAGTCACCTGGATTGCCTTCTTCTGCTTGAGTTCGCTCAACGTGAAGGTCATTCCTTGCGGCTCGGCCGTCATCCTGACGGTGGCCTGGTCCTTGCCGCGGATGTCTAGGACCACGCCGTCGGTGGCCGGGCCGGCGGTACAATCGAAGGTGTGCGCCTTGGCATCCAGCTTGTCGTCCGCCTCGAACGAGTAGGGGTACATCGCCACGATCTCGCCGCCGTCCACGGTGAAGCTCCCTTTCCAGCGAACGACGCGCCGCTCCTTGTGGCGGCCGAACTCGATGAAAACCCGCGTGCAGTCCGTGGGCAGGGCAGGAAGCTCGACGACCTGCGACGGGCCGAGCGCAGCCCGAGCCGGCGCCTCGGCCACGGCGGCAAACAACAGCAGAGCGGCGCCGTCGGCCATGATGTCTCCGTTCGCATAATGGCCGTCCTCGGTGACCTTGTACTTCAGCAGGTTGCTGCTATAGGGGAAGCTGTACTGAAAGAAGCTCTCGGGAGTAGTCCACAGCGGCGCTGCGGGCCGGGCGGCCCGCGGCTTGGCCTTCGCTTGCGGCTTAAGGGCGGCTTTCGCCGTGGCGGCGGCTTTGGGCTTAGCTTTCGCTGGCGGCTTGCCTTTGGCTTCAGCGGCAGGCTCGGTCCAGGGGATCGGATGCTGGCGGTTGACCTTGCGGGCGTCGAGCACTTGCGCCAGGCACAGTGCCGCGGCCATCGGGTCCTCCAACACGCCGCCCAACTCGCGCACGCCCCGCGAACAGGCCGCCTGTTGGAGGTTCAGGGCCAGCCGTACCACGCGGTCCTCGGGCAAGGCCCGCGCGGCGTCGGCCAAGGCCATCAGTCGCAAGACGTCGGCCTGGGCTGCTGGCTTCTCGGGCGGCGGCTTGGGGCCGAAGTCGCAGGCCATGGGCGGCACGCGGAGCTTCATCTTCTGCCACTGGCCGAGCAGGTCCTTCTCGGTCTTGGCCTCCAAGGCGAGTCGAGCCTTGGCCGTCTTGGCCAGACCCTCGTCTTTCACCAGCTCGGCCACCCGGGCCAGCAGGCCCGCAACGTCGCCCTGCTGACTGTTTTCCTGCGCCAGCTTTTCGGCGCAGCCTCTGGCCGCGGCCAGGTATTTCGCCGGTCCGCCGCCGGCTGCCAGTTCGGCCAGCACCCGAGCCACATGAGGATCCTTGTCGGCTCCTCCGCGATGTTGCTTCGCCCAAGCCTCGACGAACTCGCGGTACTTGGGCTTCTTGGCCACCTCGGCCGCGCGGAGCATTCCGCGCATAAGGATCTCGGTGTCCAACGAGGGCGCCAATTGGCTGGGCTGACGCTTCAGGCTGGCGTCGGCGACGGCTGCCAGCAGGTCGCGCTTGCTTAACTCCCGCAGCTTCAAGGCCTTTTTCGCCTCGGGCGTCTTGGCCAGCTTCTTGTTGACGTTCCGGCACTCGACAAAGCCGTCCGCAAGGACACTGCCTTCGGCCAGCGGCGTCTGGAAGCCCAGCAGCTCGCCGACCGTGGGGGCGATGTCGATCTGGAGCACGCGCCGGTCGACGACGGCACCGCGCTTGGCGTCGGGTCCCACGATCAGGAGGAAGATGTGTTGGCA
>Ga0315280_10008076_pt1 | contig 13903 bp, 27 predicted proteins | sample YL17G06_40_MG_FD_203697 | JGI IMG/M metagenome (GOLD analysis project Ga0315280, IMG submission 203697) | Sediment microbial communities from Yellowstone Lake, YNP, Wyoming, USA - YL17G06_40 | ecosystem: Environmental > Aquatic > Freshwater > Lake > Sediment | place: USA: Wyoming | collected...
TTCAAAGGATTTATAAAGGCTAACCCCTTTTTTTCGTTTATTGGATTATGCGAAAGGGTGATAGCGAAACCATGAGTGATGGAGATGTGATAGCCCGAGCTACCGTGGTGTGTACACACCAACACTGTCACCCCCCCGACACATGTAATAATGGTGATGGAAGGAAACAAAACCATGATTGAACAAAAAATAAAACTAAAAATTGACATTATACATGAATGCGTATATGATGACCCTATCCAAGGCGATAAACCAGATTGCAAAAAGTGTCTTTTTCAAGAAAGTTGCATTGACATCATCATAAAAAGAGAGGTTGGTGTTTCTGAATGAGTGACAAAATATGCCCTAGGTGTGGTGCAGTTAATTTCATCTGTGTTAAGACTTGTTGGTCTTGTGATTATCCAGCACCAGATACAAGGGAGATGTTAGCGAAACCATGAAGGAGGTGAGAATGTGACTCTATGTAAAGGTGACAAGTTAGGTAAGGTTCGGCTTGGAAAACAAACAACAATAGAGACAGAGCAAGACGAGTATCATCTTGTTCAAGGGGAAGCCTACCATATTTGGGAAGTTGTTGACTTATCAGCATGCTATGGTTCCCCGACTGAAGTTTTCCAAATAGTCGTGCTAAAGAAGGTAAAATAAAAGAGGAGAAGGAAGCGAAACAATGAAGAAAACTTATGTGGTTTTGTTTCTTATATGTCTGAGTGTTTCCGTAACATTGGCTTGTATCTATCGAGCCGCTTTAATGTGCAGTACTGCAAACGACAAGATGACAGTATCATCTCACAAATCCTATATTCCTCATAAAATCTATACAGCAACAAACGAAACGATAGTATCATCTTGGATAGCACCATGGTACAAAGACTTTGTTGCATACTATCTGACTAGTTCAGGAATAAAAGGTAGATTATTTGGGGATGGATATGCTTTTTATCTCCAACATCAAAGTTGTAAGATTAACATTTATCGTTGGAGTGGAAGCTTTTTAGATTTAGATAGACATTGGTCTATAGAGTTCTTAAACGACACTGACGAAATCATAGGAACGTTTGCAACTACATTGTAATTGAAAAAAGGTGAAGAAAAGAAGGAAGCGAAACCATCTCCTTAACCTCTTTTTCTGTTAAGCGTCTTTATCCGCAAGGGTGGTTTCATGTTGAAAAAAGGCTATGGTGGATGCTATGGCTCCTATACTCTAATAGGTAATGAAGAGAGATGCGGATCATGTAAATTGAGAACTAGATGCGAAAAGAAGTCTAAAGAAACACCAAAAGGCTTAGGCGCGTTATTCGGTTAGATTCCCTCTCTTTTTCTCTCGTTTAATCAACATTATGCGAAGGGTGATTTGAAAATGCCTAATACGTTGCACCTAGTCACAAAGACAGGTTCCTTCCCTGGGAGATGTCTCCATGATGTACAAGGATTCGACTATGAAGACCAAAAAACAGGATTGAAAATTAATGTGCGTGACGGTGACACAGAAGTTAGAATACAGGGTATCCTTGTGAATGTTCGGCAGCTCAAGGATCTACTTAATGCAGACGAGATTGTTATCAAACATTAACCCTTTTTTCTCTCTCTGTTAATGCGTCTTAACAGCAAGGGTGTCATTATGCCAACGGACATCTTCAAAGGAGCTACGCATAGGTACTTCTGCGAATGTGGAAAGGTCTTTGAAAGCAAGAGTTTCAGCGAAGTTGAAAGAATGCGAAAAGAACATCAAAAAGTCTGTCCGAGAAGGAAGCGAGTTAAACCATGAGCGGGCAAGAAGAGCTAGTAAAGTGTCGTCGCTGTGGATGCCTTTTTAAGAAAACTTCGTTCTTATCCACATTATGCATGGACTGTGCTTTAGAACTATCTGAATAACTATCTTTTTTCTCTTAATACCACTTAACTGCAAGGGTGCTGACATGCCAAAAGTAACTGAACAGGAAATTAAGATAGCAACTGAGAACATATGGAAGAACAAAGAAGAACATGCCGACCTAATAAAAGGTTGTATTGAATTCACAGTTAGGCATTGGAAACGCTCAGAAATAAATCTCTATCTTTAACTCCCTTTTTCTGTTAATTCGGGTTATACGCAAGGGTGTGTGTAACATGGCAACTATTCAGGAATTGAATCAGGAACGAGAGCAAATACTAAAAGACTTCAATGCTTATAATGACCCAGTGGCTAGGAAGGAGTTTTACCGTAGGCTCAGAGAGAACGAAGCCAAAATAGTACAGCAGCTCGACATAAAGGTAGGAACGGTATTCTATGAGTCATGGGGCTATGACCAGACAAACATAGATTTCTGTGAAGTCGTGACCGTGAGTCCGACAAAGAAGACAGTCTTATGTCGAATGATCGGGAAGAAACAAGTAGAGACCGCTAGCGTCGCTCCGGACAATACCTGGAAAGGCGAAGAGATCTTTAGGCTCAAGGTCAGCCAATATAACGGCGAAATCAAGCTACGTGGAACCTATCCTTTTTGCAGAGGCGGAACAAGAGAAGGTAGCTTCGACATCTACACAAAACCAGTCTACGAAACGCCCTTCGGCATGGGTCACTAGATCAAGCTCTCGAATTCTCCTTTTTCTTTTTAAAGGGTGTACAACTGTGTCGGAATTAGTAAAACAGTATCTTGAGAATGAAAAGCAAATCAATACCCTTTACAACGAGCTACATGAATTCATGAAGGTAAAAGAGACTGAGATTCACTCGGTCAAGTGGAATGAGTACGAACCGAAAATTCGCGCTGTAATGGAGGAACGAGACAAGAAAATAGAAGCTATACGCGATCAGCAAATCAGCAAAGAGTCAGAAACTCGAAGAGCGATCTCTGAACTGAACATCGTAAGAGATCAAGTGAACCGAATTCTGTTGTTTCTCCAGTTGCGAGCGAGATCAGAATCCTTTACGATTGAAGACAGTGAGATACATGCCTATGATGGTCGGCACATCGAAATCTTAGGCTATATCTTCGATGACCAGTTTCTCAAAATCAAGCTATTCATCATAGAGAATAGCAAACCTAAAAACAAATACTCTCTTATTGCCTTCGGGAAATGCCTGTTTCCAGAGTCGTTATTGAAGGTAGACCGCGATTACGGGATCGACACACATGAAGACAATTATTGCTCCCTGCGAGTTCTGATTAGAGACATGCCCACAATAAGCGATCTAAGAGCTTATCTCGACAGGAACAAAAGCACTATCCTAGCCATGCTGGTTCAGAACTATCAGCAAGTCAAAGAAGACTACCTAGATATCATAGAGAAATACCGAGTTGAAGACTTTATAGACTTGATTGGATGTCGATGCGAGTGTGGTTTCTTCTATACAAAGGAAGAGGCTAGAAACTATACTCGAAGATCTGGATTCATGGGCGAGCATCAAGAACCAGTTAAATGTCCGTTGTGCAAAAAAGTGATGGTTCTCCAATCGTCAATACCACAAGTCGCCATTAACCAATAAACTCCATTCCTTTTTCTGTGCTGTTAAAGACAGTTATGCGAAGGGTGATTATTATGGCTAAAGAGGAATCCGAGCAATTCTGCCCTATTCAGACTGCTGGCTGGATCTCAACTGATACGGCTACGCTGAACGAGAAAGTTCCATGTACCAAAGAAAAATGTGCTATCTGGGATGAGAAGCGAGGTAAATGTGGATTAAGACAAGTCTTTTAGTTTCCTTTTCTTTTTTCGTTTAATAGAAATTAACCGCGAAGGGTGATAATATGGAGTGTCCACATTGCCATGAACCCATGATTTTTACATGGGATCCATATGGAAAGCTACCGCCACGTTGGGTATGCAATAAGTGCGGTGCTCAAAATTAACCCTTTTTTCTTTGTGCTGTTAATATGGATTATGTGAAGGGTGATAGAATGGAAAACGAGAGAGAATTAAGGATCTCAGGCAATGCATTCGAATGGAGATTAAAAAGTCATGAGAGTGAGAATCTTAGTGAAATAACTCTAAGTAGAAATCTCTACTTCGTGGCTCATTATCTAAGATCGAACCCAGCAACTATCAAGGTTTTGCAAGAGGGCATAAAAATAATGCTTCAAGAGATCGCTGACTACTTCGGTTTAACTATCGAAGAACTCTATGGAATAAAACCATGATCCTCTTTTTCTATTCGTTTAAGTAGCATTAGCTGAAGGGTGGAACGATTGAGATGCCCTAAATGCGGAACATGGCACAGTCTCTTAGAGCTGCTTTGGAAAGACGAAGGCAGAGGTAGACAATACTTCTGTGCTAAATGTGACACATGGTTCTATGAAGATGGAAAAGTTGTCGAATGACTTCTCCTTTTTTCTGTTAATGATTATTAAGTGAAGGGTGAAATATTGATTCGCTGGAAGACCATAATTTGCAAGCTTCTAGGCCATAAATGGGAGTACCATATTTCGGGAACAGAGGTTACGGTCAGAGGATGCTTACGTTGTAACAAACGCGAAGGTCAAATCGCCGAATTGGCAAAGAAGTATCCTAGCTATTGGCACCACGTAGATTGGGATTGGCGAAGCTTCAAAGAATCGCTTAACAAGCGACCATTTCTCTTTGGATCCACAGTCGTTGTCCACCGACCTAGTACCCAAGCAATTAAGCAGGATATTAGCAAGTTCATGAAGCATGGACATCAAGCTCCTTGGTATCGGAAAAGCGTCAAGGCGAAGGTGAAGCCTGAAGAGGACAATTAATATCCCCTTCTTTCTTATTGCAGTTAAAACAAGTTAAGCGAAGGGTGGATTAATGGAAGAAATCAAGTATGTTCGGCTACAGATAGGAAAAAAGAAGTACCCCAAAATCAAAATAAGGGATCGAGATACTTGTCTGATGTGTGGCCGCAAATTGACTAATCCAACAAGCAAGAAGAGAGGCTTAGGACCTACGTGTTATCGGAATTTCCCTCCTTAGCTCTCATTTTTTTCTGTTAACAAGATTTAAGCGCAAAAGGGCGAAAACCTTTCCATTTTTCAATAGATAAATGTTATAGAAGAGTTTTCCAGAAAGTTTAAGTGTGTTAGACAACTATTAGAATCATGCGCATAACTGAAAGGAGAAAGGAAAATGTTATCGAAAAAGAAGATACTGGCGTTAGTGGCTCTGTTGCTGTCAGCATTCGTGACTATCGCGTTTGCAACTACCATGATAATGTTTACCTACACAAGGACTATTGACGTAATAGCACCGACAAGCGCAGTTGTTTACACAGTGAATCAAGGGCTTCCTAGTAGTATGAAGCAGGACACGCCATACGAAATGGTCGTGACATGCGAAAATAAAGCGCCGATACCCTACGGCGTCACTGCCTACCTCAAAATGGTCGGACCAACTGGCTTTGACAACACGGACATATTTTTGCACTGGGTAGTTTACAATATTACTGGTGCCTCTGTCATAATACATGATTTCACCATTGGACGCGATCAGGCTATGATATTCGTGGATCGTGACGGATACTGGGTCGAGTGGACAGGCACTTCCGAAACGATGAATCCGGGTGAGAAGTACGAGCATCACGTATTCGTAACAATATACGGCTCAGGTCCAGTTGGAACATACACACCATACGTCGAAGTCACCGGAACAGGAATGTAGGGTCAGTACAACAAGTTCAAAATGCTAAAACATCCCCTTTTTTCTGAACTCTTCACAAGCGCGAAAACCTTTCCATTTCCAACCAAAACAAGCCAACATCAAAATACAATAGAACAGTACCCAACTCACTAAGGGAAAGTTATTTACATTGTAGAAAAGGTTATATTTCTATTAGCAGTTGTTGTGGAAGGGGCTTTCTATTGTATTTGGGGTGTGTGCTTTGAGGTTGTTGAGGTCGTATAGTGTTTCTTTGCGTGAGATTGAGGATTTTGTTGTTGAGAATGAGGTTGTTGCTGGTTGGCTTGGCAGGTATAAGGGTACTCCGGCTACGTTTGCTAAGTATAGTCGGGGTTTGTGTATGTTTTTTAAGTGGTTGCGTGAGGTGAAGGGTTTGAAGTTGTCGCCTGTGGAGTTTTTGGATGTTTTGGCTTCGAAGCGTGCGAGTGCCAAGCCGAGTGAGCGTTGCTGGGGCAAGAGCTTGGTTTTGCAGTTCAGCAGGGACAATCCGGATTTGGAGGGTAAGGCTGACAGCACTATGTTGACCAGTTATATTGTTCCTGTGAAGAGGTTTTGCGCGGATAACGAGGTTGAGTTGACGAGTGAGCAGAGTTTGATGGGTGTTGTGCGTAGGAAGTGGAGTGAACCTGCTTATACGGTTGAGTTGGCTAGGAAGGTTTTGGGTGCTTTGAGTCAGCGTGACCGTGCAGTGTGCATGATCATGTTGCAGGCCGGACAGAGCATAAGCCAAGTGCTTGTCGATGTGAGCAAGCAGGGTGAACATGTCATTGAGCAGATCAACATGGGGAAGGAGCGCATACGCTTGGATTTTGCCGAGCGTAAAGGAAACAATTTTCCATACCACAGCTTCATCAGTCGGGATGCGATCACGGAGATTAAGAAGTGGTTGGCGATTAGGCAGTTTTGGCTGGAACGTTGGAAGAAGGAGTCAAAGTTCTTGTTCATCACGGAAACATGCGCGATGTACAGGCCCGCATTGTTTCTTTCCGAGTACACACGGACTTTGCAGCGTCACGGTTTGTGGAACGGTCCTCTCAGCGTGAGGTCGCATATGTTCCGCAAGATCTTCGAAACCGAGGCAAGCCCGCCAGACCGAGGAGTAGCTAAAGAATACGTCAAGTTCATGATGGGACACAGCAGCGGTACAGAAGTGATCAAGAGGCAAGACATGCCTGGAGGCGTGTACGACAATGCGCCGAGAATTTATCTTGATGTTGTTGAACGTGAATACGAGAAACTCGAACCCTTCATAAACATTTACACTGGAAGGCGAGCAGAAGCAGGGTTATCGTTGACGGCGACGGAAATCGAGAGGTTACGGTGGATAGCTGAAAAGCTGGAGAAGGCCGAGGTGAAAGACGGAAAGCTGGTCATTTCAGTCGGCTGATCGATCGATCGATGAGGTTTCCTCGTTCAATGGTTCGGTACTTGAGGAGCAGTTCTCGTATCGCTGTTTCGATGAATTGCTGCCTGTTCCAATGGTGTTCTGGGAACGCCTCGACAGTGCGGTCAATTTCTTCGAGCAAGGGTTTGGGCAGACCGACACCCACCCTTTTCGCAGGACTCCTCTTTGTTTTTGGCATGTTCTCACTGGCTTACCCACGCAAGCATGAGGCATCTATGACTTATATACATTTCAGAGATCCTTTAGATATGGTTGGAAAACCCAGAGATTCCGCGTCATTTCTAAAACATGGCAAAACTTAAATAGAGGATACTTCTATAGGTAGCGTCTATGCGCTTTAGGTAGCGCATAGGAGAATGAGTTTGGGCGAAGTTACAGAACTTATACGTCGCATAATAACCATTTTTGACAAGAAGACCAATGAAGCCAAGAGAAAGGAGGCTGACGACAATACCATACGGTAGCATAAAGATCCCGCCAGAATTGGCCGCCGAAATAGATCGCCTTGTTGGAACACATGGCTTTACGAGTCGCGCCGAATTTGTCAAGCAGGCCGCCAGAGAATTGCTCTTGAAATACCCGTCAAAAGGAGCCTGACCAGTATGGAGGAAAAGCCAGGTTGCCGCGAGTTCGTCAGGCAAGAATTCACATGGACCGCAAACTTTCTCAGAACCAAGTTCAAGATGAACCCAATGAAGATCAAGGGTTACATGCGGGAGATCCTCGAAGTCAGCGTCTAATTTCTAATTGTTTATTAACCTTTTTCTAATGTTCGACATCCGTACATCGATCGATCAATACACAGCAAAGCTTATATCTTTAAAAGGCATTAGTGAGGCATGAATGAGGCAAACATCATGTCAGAAAAGAAGCTACCAAAAATGGGCGATGTCATTCCGATAGACAAGTTCCAAGTGAGCAAATCAAATGTAAGAGCCAAAGAGCCTTTCGGCAACTCCGAAAAAGACAGACAACTTATAGCGAATCTCAAGGCTGGAAAAATCGTCGGACCCTTTAAAGCACGTCCAGAAGGCAACAAATACGGAGTTTACGTGGGGAGAAGAAGATTTTTGGCAAAGAAAGAGGGAGGCGCGACAAGCTTCATCGTTGGTGCGGACTGCTTGATTGAGGAAGCAAGTGATGGAGAAGCCAGACAGGCAAGTTTGGTCGAAAACCTAGATGTGTTGCGAGAGGATATGGACCCAGTTCTGAGGGCCAAACAGCTTAGGGAGCTCATCAAAACCTCAAGCTTGAGGGACTTGGCCAAAAGCTTAGGCATGTCCCCTTCAACATTGAGTGAGTGGCTCAAGCCTTTGGATTTGAGTCCAAAAATGCAGGATGCAATTTCTGAACGAAAGATCTTGTACTCGGATGCTCTAGATGTTTCACGCTTGAACATTCCCATAGAAACTCAAGACAATTTAGCCACCGTCCTCGAAGAGCAGGGTGTCGATGCCTTCAAGGCGGAGCTTGAAAGGGTCAGCGAGGGCAAATTGAAACGGGGAATTCCCAAGGGCAAATACATAGTTCTAAGAACGACGTTTGACAAGGGCTACGATGCCGATCTTAAGCTGTACAACGAGCTGGAGAAGCGTGCCGGAGCCAAACACCAGGAAATAGATGACTACTGCAAATGGGTTCTGGCGGAGCACATCAAAACATCCAAGGAATAGCTTCAACCTCAACCTTTTTCTTTTTGTGCGTTTAAGTTGGATTAACAGCAAGGGTGAAAAGACCATGACAAATTTCCCATTAAAAACAATAGTTGGTACATTGACTGTTTCTACTGTTGACTTGGATACTGTTGAATGGGATGATGCGCCTTTCAATATTCAATTGTGCCAAGCATTCATCAAAACCGAGAAATATGAAACGGCGGTTGTTTATCCAACAGGAAAATCATATGTAATTGCAGAGGCTAAGACGCCTGAAGAGGCTGAAAAGAATCACGCAGAAATTGTTAAACGAATAGAGATAGGCATTGATCGAAAAGAACTGCGCAGAGAACACAATGCCCTTAGAGATAAGAGATTTGAAAGGAAGTAATTTCCTTTTTTTCTGTTATATTACGTTAACAGCAAAGGGTGCTTAGTATGGGTCGAACGGTTAAGGAACTCAAGGATTGGCTCAATCAATTCCCTGATGGATGGGAAGTCTGGGTAGAGAGCATGGCGCAGGATCACATATACGCTGTCGAAGTTCTATCTCCAAGCGATCAAAGTTTTAGGTTCTATGTCAAACTGCCTATCGACGATAAGGTTGAGTCAAAACCCTAACCTTTTTCTATGCTGATAATCCTGCTTAAACGAAGGGTGTAAACTTGAAAAGTGTCGAAGAAATCAAAAAGGCAATCGAGGACTATACACACATGAAGGAAGATGAGTTCATTGACAAGTACCATGTAAGATCTGTTTACGAGGCATATGGTTTCGTCAAGGCTCTTAGATGGGTTCTAGAACTCCCATAACCTTTTTTCTTTCGTTTAAAATGTATTATCCGCAAGAAGGGTGAATCAGATGCCTGAAATTTCCTTTAAGGTTTCCGAGAATCTAAAGCGACGTTTTGATAGGTTTTGGGCAAGAATCGAAAAGGCTAAGCTAGAACATCCTGATGATGCTATGACTTCAAGTAAAGATGAATGGCTAGAAAGCATCTTAGAAGAGGCTATCGATAACTACGAGCCTTAACCCTCTTTTTTCTGTTAATGAGACAATAAACGCATAATACCCGTTAACTGCAAGGGTGAAAATACGAATAGAACTAAAATAGAGTACCTCAACTACACTTTGAACCTCTTTGTTGGATGCCATGGAATAGGCTGTGCTGTTGGTGATAACTGTTGGGCGAGAAGAATGGCAAAGAGGCAACATTGCCAACTCTGCAAAAGCTTCACACCGCATTACCATGGTGAGCGCTGGGTCGAACCTTTCAGGGTAAGAAAGTCGAGTCGCATCGGTCTAAATTTCATGAGTGATACCTTTGACCGAGACGTGGTTCATCATCTTTCCTTTCATGAAATGATGGTCATGATTGAAAAATGTGACTGGCATACCTTCATAGTTCTGACAAAACAACCTCAAAATATTCCAGGCGGTCTCTTCGCACCAAACAATTTGTGGATAGGCGTTTCGATTAATACTGTTGGCGACCTTTGGAGACTCGCAGATTTGAAGGCTCGAACAAACATCAAGCATAAATTCGTCAGTTTTGAACCGCTTTACGAAGACTTGACCAATGCAAACCTCTCAGAACTAGAATGGATCATTATAGGAGCACAAACCCGTCCTGAAAAACAACCAAAGCCTGAATGGGTTGAAAGTTTGGTTACACAAGCAAATGAGAAAAAGATTCCAGTGTTCCTAAAGAATAATCTTAGAGGGTTTGAGAAAGTCCAAGAATACCCACAATCTTTTTCTATACAGTTAAGCTTAGTTAAGCGAAGAGGGTGGAGGAGCCATTTGGACAGTCAGGGGGCGTGATGCAACCTCCGAGAAGCCATTGAGTCATCAAGATGGTCTGTCAGTGTACGTTGCTCCAAAACCCTCTGTTAACGATAATTAAGCGAAAATCTTAAATTATCAAAGGGTGAAGAAGAAGGTAGACCTCGCAGATATTAGGGAGAGACCCAGACCCGCGTGGGTGATGCGTAACGCATCACTCCTCATGCTCCTGTTACTGTTCGAGGTGTAGGCCCGAAGCGAGGCGGTGTCCGAATAACGATGCGCACATGGGGCGCATACAACCCTAGTATCATTCGATTTCCTTGCCTAAGACCCGATGATCCGAAAGGTGAGGGCAAATCTCATGTGCCAGGGAGCCGTTGCCTCATGCTGTGACGGGGTATGGCGTGCTATGCCCACCTTCAGCAAGTGGGAGTAATGCACAGTTCGCGGCTCCCAATACTGTTAATAGTCTTTATCCGAAGGGTGCAAGAAATGGACTTGGAAACAGCTCTGAAATTACTGAGAGCAATAATAGAAAACTGCCATTTTGATGAAATTGGTTTCACCACCGTCAAACATCCACTCGATGACAAGGATACACTCGACATCATAATTCAGGAGAATGTCAACCATTGGCAATTCCAAGAACTCGACAGGATACTAGAGGAATATGACAACATTGAAATGCAATTCGACTCAGGAAACGATCAAGTCAGAATCTTCCGAAAGGAGCCAACAAGCTCCTGACTTTTTCTGTTATGTGCCATTAACTGCAAAGGGTGAAAGAATGGATAAAATACTGATCAGATGCGACAAATGCGGTAGCACAAGAGTATCTGATTCCCTACATGAGGAACCACCGAAGATAACGGTACTGACCATGGACGAATACATCGCAAAGAACAAATCGAGAAGCATCATGGACTTTAATCTTGACCTCAACAAAATTCAAGGAGTTAGCCATATGGAGAAGCGAGTCTTTCAATGTTTAGACTGTGGATACCAAAGGCTCTGGGATCAAATTGTCTACACGTAACCCCTTTTTCTTTTAATTACCCTTAACTGCAAGGGTGCAAATATGGAAGAAGATCTAGACGGATTAGTTTCGTCAGCCAAGTTCGCAATCATTCACTATCTGCTGGGATGTAAAACTTGCATAAGACAGGAGCTTGAGCCCTATGTACTCTCCGTAATTAACATGAAACTCAAGAAAGATGAAACAATTCAACACGAAACGAAGCCCATTCACGCCCTCGCCTTCATCATGGCCTATAAAGAACTGGAAGCGGAAGATCGAATAAAGATCAACAGATCTGTCGATGTTCACTTTCCAATGACCGACTACAAAACCCTCTTTTCTCTCTGTTAACTATATTTAAACGAAGGGTGTATGTATGCCTGAAGTTTTAGAACAGCTTGAGAGGAAAGATGAGTCGAAACCATGGAAAGGAGTCTGCAGCAAGCGATGCTGGTTCGCAAAACGCGACAGATGTACGTGCAAGTGTAAGAAGCAAAACCATGGGAAAGGCATCCTGAAGAAACTGCCCAAGATGGAAGGCGGGTCTCATGAGAAAGATAACAGTTGATATTTCCGAAGGACACGTTAGATTGCTCGATAAATTAGTGGCTCAAAAGATCTATCCCAACAGAAATGAGGCTATACGCGAAGGAATCCGCGATCTCCTCAAAGCCCATGGAAAGCTCTAAACTCCCCTTTTTCTGATATATACACATAACCGCAAGGGTGACTGAATGAGCGAATTTCGACTAGACTCGATAATCGAAACGATCAAAAACCTCGATGCTGTCATGAAGTGTCCGTTCTGCAAAACGGATCCATTGCGATTCCTTAGGTACGAAGGTGCATACTCTCATCCAGAATTAGAATTGAATGTTGCTTGTCTAAAATGCAGACTCAAGCTGACATTCAAAGCTAACCAAGTGTCCCAAGGATGGAACAAACCCAAGAAGACAGTGTGGAGCCTTAATCGTGTAGATCGTGTGACAGACTATGAAATCAGAGAGGTCAAAGAAGGCGGCAAGATAAATCCATAATCCCCTTTTTCTTTGCATTTAGAAACATTATCTGAAGGGTGAAAATCTTGAGCAAACCGCGTCTGGGACCAAATCAGAAGAGGACACTTCAAATCTTGAATGCTCGTCCGAATGCGACAATCTTGGAGATTGGAGAGATGCTCTATGGCAGACCCATTGTTCCTAGGAGCACGGAGTACAGTAGCTTGTGTCGAACTCTATACCTTTTGGAGAATCGAAACTTAGTTGAGAGGGAAGGCGGACGCATCAGATGGCATGTAAAAGGCAAGCCTCAATAACCCTTTTTTCTATTCTTTTAACTCGGATTAACCGCAAGGGTGCTAACATGCGAAAAAAGGAAGACATACTAAAGTTCACATCGACATTTAACGAACTTCAGAAAATTAACATACCGTACCTAGTTGAGTTGTCAAAAATTGAAGTTCTCATCGACATCCGCGATCTCTTGGATAAGCTTCATGATGATATCGTTGGAGTACTAAAAGGCGGGAAATAACCCCACTTTTTCTCTTAATGTAGCTTATACGCAAGGGTGATGTAATGCAAAAGGAAATTTTCTTTGTCTTTGAATGGGGTAGTTGTGCAAGCGAACCAAACATCATTGGATGGTTCAAACAAGAGAAGAGAGCTACACAGTATTACGAGGACTGCATCAAAGAGGTCAATAAGAACCGAGAAGCAAATGCGGGAACCGTTTACGCTATCTGCCGAATTATAGCACAGTTCGAAGTATCAAAACCCTAACCTTTTTTTCTCTGTTAAGGCATATTAACCGCAAGGGTGAATCTATGCCGATAAAACATATTCCAATATGCCCATTTTGTGGCACTGAACTAAAGCTTGAGCCTAATACGATATATTCTGATGGGGTTATTCTGCCTACGGTGCTTAAAGAAATTGAGGTAGTGTTTGCAGAATTTGAAGCGACTAGCGGACACACTTCAAAAAAAGTGAAGACGATCATTAACCACATAACTGTTGATGCTTGGAAATGTTCAACGTGTAACTTCTTAGCCTTGTTCAAAGGCTCCCCATAACCTTTTTTTATCTCCTGATAAGTATAATTATGCGAAGGGTGATGCGTTATGGTAGAAGAGAAAAATCCTTTGCTCGATATCGTAATGGCATTGATCGAATGGAAATGTTCTCGATGTGGCTATACTCGAATAGGAGATGGAGAGACAATTTGCCCTAAATGTAATGGCTTAATGGTCGGAATGAGAATCGCCTCTCCAGAGGAGGCACAATAATCTCTTTTTTTTGCGTTTAATAGGTTATAACAGCATGAAAAGGGTGGTAAAAATGAGTGAACAAGTTCTCTGGGAACTGATGGAGATGGAAGCGGTTGAAAAGTGTTATCTCTACAACGAACAAGAATCCAAAT
>Ga0315280_10008078_pt1 | contig 13898 bp, 11 predicted proteins | sample YL17G06_40_MG_FD_203697 | JGI IMG/M metagenome (GOLD analysis project Ga0315280, IMG submission 203697) | Sediment microbial communities from Yellowstone Lake, YNP, Wyoming, USA - YL17G06_40 | ecosystem: Environmental > Aquatic > Freshwater > Lake > Sediment | place: USA: Wyoming | collected...
AAACGGATCTCCTGGTTCCACTTGCTGATGAAGATGGTGTTGGGCCCGAACTGGTGCAGCAACTCGGTGAAGTTCTGGCTCATGCCCGTGAGGATGGAGCCGATGGCGATGACGCAGGTGGTGCCGATGACCACGCCCAGCACCGTCAACACCGAGCGCAGCTTGTGGGATGTCAGCGTCCCCAGGGCCAGCCACATGTTCTCAGCAACAGTCGCTTTCATAAGGAAGCGTTCACCACAAAGCCACCAAGGCCACAAAGATCACAAAGTTCTTGGTGAAGCTTTGTGTTCTTCGCGTCTTTGTGGTGAACCGGTTCACTCGTACCTTAAAGCCACGACGGGATCGAGCCGTGCGGCTTTCACCGCCGGCCACATCCCGAAGAACAGCCCCACGGACACGGAAACGGCAAAGCCGGCCGCCACCGCCCACAACGGCACCACCGACGGCAGCTTGGGCAGCAACACCTGGATGAGAATGCTGATCAGCAGGCCCAGGAAGATGCCCAGCACGCCGCCGGCGCCGGTGAGGGTGCAGGCTTCCAGCAGGAACTGCAGAATGATGTCGCGGCGGCGGGCGCCGATGGCCTTGCGCACTCCGATTTCCCGCGTCCGCTCGGTCACCGACACCAGCATGATGTTCATGACCCCGACCCCGCCCACCAGCAGCCCGATGGAGCTGACCACCACCATCACCAGGGCGATGGCGCCGGTGATCTGGTGGAACTGCTCGATGATGGAGTCGGCAGTGGCCATGCCGAAGCTGTCCGGTTCGTTGAAGGGGACCTTGCGGCTGCGCCGCAGCGCAGTCCGCGCCTGGTCCATGGCCTGCGAAATCATGCCCGGCATGGCCTGGGCCACCATGAAATGCTCCTTGGTCGACGGGTAGACCTTGTGGAACGTCTCGTAGGGCGCGAAGATGTCGCGGTCATTCGACGAATCATTTCCGATCGATTGCACCCGCTTCTTCTCCAGGACGCCGATGACCTCGAATTCGTGCCCGTTCACCCAGATGCGCTTCTCCAGAGCCTCTTGATTCAGAAAAAACGTCTTACGAACGTCCTCGCCGATGACCACCACGTCGTGGTGATGCAGATTCTCCGCTTCGGTGAAGAAGCGGCCCTGGGCTACCGGCTGGTTCATCACCTCCGGCCAGTTGGGGAGAACGCCGTAGAAACCGACGTTGTTGAACTCTTCGTTCTTGTAGCGGGCATTGTCCATGGTCGGGACCGTCAGGCTAAGAGTGACCTGGCGGCAGGCGGTGCAGGCGGCCTTGACCGCTTCGAAATCTTCAACGGAGATTGGCTTGCGCATCCGCTCCGCGCGGTTCCGCCGGCCGATCTGGATGCCCGGGTTGAACTTGTTGATAAAGATGTTGTCGGTGCCGAAGCTCTGCAGTTCATCCACCACGCGGCGGTTCATGCCGGTGAGAATGGAGCCGATGGCGATGACGCAGGTGGTGCCGATGACCACGCCCAGTACGGTGAGCGTCGAGCGCAGCTTGTGCGCCGAGAGCGTACCCAACGCCAGCCACATGTTTTCGGTGAACGCCTTCATTAAGGTCCAAGGTCCAAAGTCCAAGGTCCAAGGTCCAAAGTCGCAACCTTGATCCGCCCGACTCTGGACTTTGGACTCCGGACTTTGGACTCAATCGGCGCGCAGCGCCGAGATGGGATCGAGCCGGGCAGCCTTGCTGGCCGGGTAAATGCCGAAGAACAGGCCCACCCCGCCGGAAACCATGACGGCGGTGGCCACCGCCGGCAGCGGCAGCACCGAGGGAATCGAGGTGGTGGCCGCCATGATCCTGGTTCCTACAAAGGCCGCCAGCACTCCAATGACGCCGCCGGCGGTGGACAGCGCCACGGCCTCCACCAGGAATTGCATCAGGATGTCGCGGCGGCGGGCGCCCAGCGACTTGCGGATGCCGATCTCGTGGGTCCGCTCGGTCACGCTGGCCAGCATGATGTTCATCACCACGATCCCGCCCACCACCAGGAAGACGGCGGTCACGCCCACCGCCACCATGGCGATGGTGCCCGTCAGGTTCTGCCACAGCTCGTAGATGGAGGCGGAACTGACGATGCCGAAGTCGTCCTTCTGGTTGAAGGGAAGATGGTGGCGGGCGCGCATCAGCAGCCGCGCTTCGTCCTGCGCCTGCTCCATCAGCTCGGGCCGCAGCGCCTGCACGGCAATCCCGATGCTGGCGCGGTTAGTGCCGACGATCTTCAGGAAGGTGGTCAGCGGAATATGGACGAAGTTGTCCTGCGTCTGGCCGAACACCGTGCCGATGCGCCGCGCCACCCCGATCACTTCAAAGGTCTGCCCCCGGAAGGTGATGGTCTTGCCCAGCGGGCTGCCGGCGAACAGGTTCTCGGCAACATCGGCGCCGATGAAGCAGACGTAGGAGCGGTGAGAGAAATCGGTCTCGGAGATGTAGCGGCCGTCGCCCACCTGCTCGGTGCCGATGTTGATCATGTTGGGCGTGGCGCCGCGGATACCCACGTCGTATACCTGCTTGTCCCCAGCCTTCAGATCGGATTGCGACCAGGAGCTGGCGCCCACCGCCGAGGCCAGCTTCAACTGCGCGCGCAGCGCCGCGTAGTCGTCCATCAGGATGCGCTTGCGCTTTTGCGCCGCGATCCAATCCTTGGCGCTGGTGATGATGCCGAAGCGGGTCACGTAAAACACGTTGGAGCCCATGTTGGCCACGCGCTCGGCGATATAGCGGTTCATGCCTTCGATCACCGAGACCACGACGATCAGCGTGGTGACGGCGATGATGATGCCAAACAGGGTGAGGAAGGAGCGGAGCTTGTGGGCCCGCAGGGTGTCCAGCGCCAGCCGGATTGATTCTCGTATGGGCATGTATTGGTCCAAAGTCCAAGGTCCCAGGTCCAAAGTCCGGGCGACACTTCCAACACCGCCCAATTCGCCGGGCACTTGCCCGACCTTGGACGTTGGACCTTAGACCTGCTTTAGCGGGTTCGTTCGTCCTTGGCGATTTTTCCGTCGCGGATGTGGATCACGCGGTGCGCGTACTGGGCGATATCGTGCTCATGGGTGACCAGCACGATGGTGTTGCCCCGTTCGTGCAGCCGGTCGAACAGCGCCATGATCTCCTGGCCGGTGGCCGAATCCAGGTTGCCGGTAGGCTCGTCGGCCAGCAGGATGGAGGGATGGTTCACCAGGGCGCGGGCGATGGCCACCCGCTGGCGCTGCCCGCCCGACAACTCGTTGGGCTTGTGGTGCATGCGATCTTCCAGATCGACCATGCGCAGCGCTTCCGTGGCGAGCTGGATGCGCGCGTCGGCCGGCGTGCCGTTGTAAATCAGCGGCAGCTCCACGTTGTGCAGCGCCGAGGCCCGCGGCAGCAGGTTGAAGGTCTGGAAGACGAAGCCGATCTCCTTGTTGCGGATATAGGCCAGCTCGTCGTCGCTCATGGTGCTGACCAGCCGCTGGTTGATCCAGTAGTCGCCGCTGCTCGGCGTATCCAGGCAGCCGACCAGGTTCATCAGCGTCGATTTGCCGGAGCCCGACGGGCCCATGATGGCCACGTACTCATTGCGCTGGATCTCCAGGTCCACGCCGCACACGGCGTGGATCTCGACCGAGCCCATGATGTAGGTCTTCCACAGGTTCTGGGTCTTGATCAGCAGGCCGTCGCGAGGCACGCCTTTGTCCTCGATCCCGCCTTTGACTTGCGCACTAGGTGATGCCATTCCCCCTCCGCATTGCGGATTTCGGATTGTGGACTGCGGATTGCGGATTTTCTCATAACCAGGCCGCAAGGCACAACCCACAATCCGTAATGCAGGCTACTTCTTTTCGTCCTCGGTCTTCTTCGGCGCCTTGTTGTCGATCTCCACGTCGGCGTTGTTGCGGATGGTGCGCAGCACCTTGTAACTGCCGGTGACGATTTCGTCGCCTTCCTTCAATCCGCTGGTCACCTCGATGTCGGTGGTTCCCGTGATGCCGGTTTCCACGGGAACAAAGAGGGCTTTCTTGGCCCGGACGGCAAAGACGCCCTGGATCTCCTTCTTGCCTTCCTTCTCCTTCTCCCGCTGCTTGGCGTCGGGAGCGGCGGCCAGCGCCGTGCCGCCCTTCTTGGGCTCCTCCAACTCCGCCTTCTGGCGAATGGTGAGGGCCTGGATGGGGATGGTCATAGCGTTGGTCTTGTTGGCCGTCTGAATCTTGGCGGTGCTGGAGAGGCCGGGCCGCAGGTTGTCGGGCGGATCCAGCAGCGTCACCACCACCTTAAAGTCCTTCGCTTCCTGGCTGGAGGTGGTGGACTGGGAACTGGCCAGGCCGGTGGAGCGGATGATGGCGCTGTTGCCGATCTCCGTCACCTTGCCCTTGAAGGTCTTGTTGGGGATGGCGTCGATGGTGACCTCGGCCGGCTGGCCGATGCGCACGTTCACGATGTCGGTCTCGTCTACCTTTACTTCCGAAGTGATCACCGACATGTCGGCGATGGTCATCAGCAGGCTGCCGGGCGAATTCTGGATGCCCATCACCATGTTTTCCCCGACATGCACGGGCAGGTTGGTGACCATTCCGTCCAGGGGAGCGGCGAAGCTGAACTTGTTCAGCACATCGTTCAGGCGGGTGAGCGTGGCGCCGTACTGCCCCAGGCGGGTGCGCGCCGTCTGTAGTTGCGATTTGGCCTGCTCGAGCTGGGCCCGCGTCTGTACCACCCGCGCCTGGGCCTGCTCCTCCACCGCTTTGGCGACCTCGTAGGCGGCCTTGGTGGTGTCGTACTGGGACTTGCTGATCAACTGGTCCTTCAAGAGACTTTCGGCCCGCTGGTATTCCAGCCCGGCCTTTTCCAGTTCCGCCTTGCTGCGGACCAAGTCGGCCTGGGCGGTGCGCAGGGCGGCCTCCGAGGACCTGGCGGCAGCCTCGGCGGCGGTCGCTTCCGCCTCGCCGGCTTTCAGGTTGGCCTGCTGCGCCTCGACATCGGCGCCCGGCTGGATCGATTCCAGCTTGGCCAGCATCTGGCCCTTCCGCACCCGGTCGCCTTCCTTCACCAAGATGTCGGTAATCTTCCCGTAGGCGGTCGCCGAGACGTTCGTGTAGTTGAGCGGCTTGATTTCGCCCGACGCCGTGACCACCGAGGTCAGGTCCTGACGAATCACCTTGCCCGTCTGCACCGTGACCGTGCCTCTCCGGCTCATGGTCACGCTGGCGTAAACGATGCCGGCGACGACGGCGACGCCGCCCAAGATCAGCAACGCCTTCTTCCACTTCTTCATGTAGAAAAGCTCCTGATGGTCCGACCAACCGCTAATACGATACCGCCAGGGAAAAGTTTCACAAAAACCGCCAGGCTGAGGGGCGCACTTCCCCCCTGTCACCCCTGTTCCCCATCAGGTAGGACGAGCGGCGGGCAGAAATGTCACGGCAAAATCCCAGGGCTTGCGCCCTATCCGCCCTCCAGCGATCCGCGCCTAGACTAACAGTATACGGCCAAACGGTGCTCCACAGCCGCCCCATTATTTGGACACCGGCGGGGCGCCTGGGTTCCCGACAGCCTTTATTGGGCTTGACGAGGCGGCGGTCGCTACCTAGAATAGCGATAGAAGGGGAAATGTGTGCAGGTGCGCTATCCGTGTTTTCCGCCGCCGAGACTCCAGGAATCGTGCCAAGGGGGCGCGGTCATGAAGCTCAGGTCTAGACCCTCTGCCTTATTTGCTTCTCTTGTGGCGCTCCTGCTGGCGCTGTCCATGGCCGCCGGCGACAAAGCCGCCGGCAAAGCCCAGGACAAGCCGCAAAAAGCCGCCATCGACAAGAATGCGCCCAAGCCGTTGAGCGAAAAGGAACAGAAGCGGCGGCAAAAGAGCCTGGAGAAGGAGTTGAACAAGCCGTTCGAGCGCTGGCTGAACGAGGACGTCGCCTACATCATCACCGATGAGGAGCGGCAGGCGTTCAAGCGGCTGCAGAACGCCGAGGAGCGCGACCAGTTCATCGAGCAGTTCTGGCTGCGGCGCGATCCGACGCCGGACACCGTCGAAAACGAAATGAAGGAAGAGCACTACCGGCGGATCGCCTATGCCAACGAGCACTACGCCTCGGGCATCCCCGGCTGGAAAACCGACCGCGGCCGCATTTACATCACCTTCGGCCCGCCCGACGAGAATGAGGGTCATCCCTCGGGCGGCAGCTACGAGCGGCCCCCCGAGGAAGGCGGCGGCACCACCTCCACCTTCCCGTTCGAGAAATGGCGCTACCGCTACATCGAGGGCATCGGGCAGGACATCATCATCGAGTTCGTCGATCCGACGATGACCGGCGAGTACCGGATGACGATGGACCCCTCGGAGAAGGACGCCCTGCTGCACGTGCCCAACGCCGGCCTGACGCTGCTGGAATCGATGGGACTGGCCGACAAGGCCGACCGCTTCAACCGCACCGACGGCACCAACCTGGGCGAGGCCATCGGCGGCCAGCCCTCGCGCATGAACCAGTTCGAGCGCCTGGAGCAGTTCGCCAAGCTGCAGCGGCCCCCGGCGGTGAAGTTCAGGGACCTGGAAGAGGTGGTCAGCTCCAAGATCAGCTACAACCTGTTCCCCTTCGAGAAGCGCATCGACTTCATCAAGATCACCTCCGACACGGTGCTGGCGGCCCTCACCGTGCAGGTGGGCGTGCGGGACATGACCTTCCAGAACAAGGAGCAGATCCAGCACGGCCTGGTCAATGTCTTCGGGCGCGTCAGCACCATGACCGGGCGCGTGGTGCAGACCTTTGAAGACGTGGTGCAGGTGGACGTGCCGGCCGAGGAGCTCCCCAAGTACCTGGACCAGCGGCGGGTGTACTGGCAGGGCATCCCGCTACGTCCCGGCATGTACCGCATCAACCTGGTGCTGAAGGACATCAACAGCGGCAACATGGGCACGCAGGTGTTCGCCATTCGCGTGCCCCGCTACGATGACGAGGCGCTGTCGGCTTCCTCGCTGATCCTGGCCGACGCCATCGAGCGCGTGGACACCAAGAATATCGGCAAGGGGCAGTTCGTCATCGGCTCCACCAAGGTTCGGCCCAGCGTTGGCGAACGATTCAACCGCGCCCAGCGCCTGGGCATCTACCTCCAGGTGTACAACCTGGGCACCGACGAGAAGACCCACAAGCCCTCGGCCAGGGTGGAGTACGCGCTGTTAAAGGACAACAAGCAGGTGTTCCAGTTCGCCGAGAGCACCGACCAGATCCAGGGCGCTGCCCAGCAGATGACGCTGGAGAAGGTGCTGCCGCTGAACAGCCTGGATCCGGGCCGCTATACCCTGCAGGTGAAGGTGACGGACCACCTGAACAAGCAAACCATCACCCCGACCGCTTCTTTTACGATACAATAGAGCGAGTGGCGGCTTGGGGCCGAGGGAAGCCGGTTGTCCGCGGCGCAACACGGCAGGCGGAGACGAATCGGATTCGATATGCGACGGGTACAGGTTGCCCTGACGGTTACGCTGGTCGCTTTGTTCTGGCTGCCTTCCTGCCCGGCGGCCGGCGAGGGCGTGTCGGCGTTCGGCCGGATGGCCGGCGTGGTTACCGACGTTCGCGGGGCGCCGCAGATGGGCGCGGCGGTGGCCCTGGTGGCCGTGGACGGCCGCATTCTTCGCCGCGCCTACACCGACGATCAAGGCGCCTTCCTGCTGGAGCACCTCCTGCCCGGCATCTATTCCCTGCAAGTCACCCTGGCCAGCTTCCTGCCGGCCGTCAAGGAGAACATCCTGGTCGAGCCGGGGGTGAATTCCTTCCTGGCCATCAACCTGGAAACCCTGTTCACGACGGTGGACGTGCTGCGCGGCAAGCGCCAGGCGCCGGAACGCGAAGACGACTGGACCTGGGTGCTGCGCGGGGCCGCCGCCCACCGGCCGGTGTTGCGCTACACCTCGCCGGATGTAGCCGCGCCGGTGGCGCCGGCTGCCGTCGCCTACCCCACCGTGGTGCAGTTCAGCGGCGGCGTGGGGCGCTCCTCCAGTATCGGGAGCGAAGCGGATTTCAACACCTCCTTCACCGTTGCCAACCAGTTGTTTGACCGGGTCCGGTTGCTGGTCAGCGGCAACGTGGGGTACGAGCGGCGGACGCCGGCCACGGCCTTCCGCGCGGCGATGCGCCGCGAGATGGACGACGGTTCCACCCCGGAAGTCGCGGTCACGCTTCGCCAGATCTTCCTTCCGGGGGCCTTCTGGGGCCGCAGCGTGGGGCGCGAAGAGAACATGCAGGCGCTCAGCGTCTCGGCCGGCAGCCGCCGCCAGTTGGCCGACGGTTTCCACCTGGAATACGGTTTCCTATACGAATCGGTCAACTTCCTGAGCCGCCTGAACAGCTTCAGTCCGTACGGCCGGCTGGTGTTCGAATCCGGCCCCTCGACCCTGCAGTTTACGTATGCCGAGCGGGCCCCGCGGGCGCACCTGGAAGGCAGCGATGCCTTCCATGATGTGGCCACGCAGTTGGCCGTGTTTCCGCGCCTGTCGCTGGTCAGCGGCGCCGCCGCCGTGCAGCGTGGCCGCCACGCCGAGATTGGGCTCCTCCAGAACCTGACGCCGCGCACCACGGCCCTGCTCGCCGCCTACCGCGACGAGATCCACAACCTGGCCCTCAACAGCATGGTGAACGGCGAGCCGATGCCGGATTTCTTCCCCGACGTCTTCACCCAGAACTACTCCTTCGACGCCGGGAACTATCAGAGCGGGGGCCTGCGCGCCGCCATCCGGCGCACCATCTCCGAGCGCCTGCAGGCCACGCTGGCGTACAGCTACTCGGGTGTATTGATGCCCGAGCGCAACCGCTTGTTCACCGAGGACCCCAACGAGTTGCGCAGCATCATGCGCATGCAGAAGCGGCATGCGCTGGCCGGCAGGCTGGCCGTCGAAGTGCCCGGCAGCAAGTCGCGCGTCTATGCGGCGTACAAGTGGGTGCTGGGCGGCGCGGTGATGGCTGGCGATATTTACGACGAGAGCCTGGCGCAGACCGAACCCAACCTGAACCTGGTGATCCGCCAGCCGCTGCCCTCCTTCGTGCTCCTGCCGGGGCGCGTCGAAGCGCTCGCCGACTTCCGCAACCTCCTGGCCCAGGGCTACGTACCCGTCATCACCGCCGACGGGAAGCGGCTGCTGTTCATGCAGAACGTCCGCAGCTTCCGGGGCGGCTTTTCCTTCAGCTTCTAATCCTGCCCTCGTGGTCGCATGAAAAACGCCGCCCTTGTACCGCCGGCGTCTGGCCGGCCCCGGATTTTGAATTAACCTTTTGGCTTCTGGTTCGTCTTATCTGGAGAACGGAGAACGGGCAATGAACGGCGCGAACCAGAAGAAATGGGAAGTGGCGGCGGGCGTGGTATACGTGGCGTTGTTCTTTTACGTTTGCGTGCTGCGGCCGGCGCCGGAACAGCGGCTTTCGAGCGCGGTCGCGGTGGAGGCCAACCCGGCCGCGGTCGCCGCCCTGTTGAAGAACGGAGCTTCGCGCCCGCTTACCTCCTGTTCCGTCTCTGCCATGCCCTTGCAGATCATGCGCTGGGCGGCCGGCGAGAGCGTCTCGGTTGCTTCCTTGCTGACAGCCTGCGAGCAGGTGGACTTCTCGGTGGAGCGCGGCAGCGACGGAAACGCCCTGTTGAAAGGCGAAATGCGCTGGCAGGTGCGCGGCGGTCTGCTGGGCAGCATGCTGGACAACGTGCTGGCGCGCACCGCCCGGCAGGAGCTGCTGTCGGGTTGCCTGGGCCGCCTTCGCCTTCAGGCCGAGTTCACCACGAAGTCACAAAGGCACAAAGTCTCACAAAGGATCTCTTCGTGATCTTTGTATTCTTCGTGGCTTTGTGGTGAGGGCCTACCTGCCGGCGGCCTTCTCTGCTTGTTCCATCACGCGCAGCAGGTTGCCGCCGAGAATCTTGACGATGTCGGGCTCCTTGTAGCCGCGGCGCAGCAGCTCGGCGGTGATCAGGGGCAGCTTGGAGACGTCGTCCAGGCCGCGCGGCATGGTCGATCCGTCGAAGTCGGAGCCCAGCCCGACGTGATCCACGCCCGCCACTTTCACGGCGTGGTCGATGTGGTCCACGATGCGCTCGAAGCTGGGCCGGGGCAGGCGCGCGTCGTACTGGTTTTCCAGCCGGCGGCGCGCGCGCGACATCCGCGCCGGATCGTCTTTCCACTTCTCGATCAACCGCTTGTCTTCCGTCTCGCGCTGGGCGTCTAGCTTCTTCTGCGCGGCGGCGTACCCGCCGTCGAGGAAACCGGAGTAGAAGTTGATCTGGGCCACGCCGCCGTTCTTCGCCAGCGCGCGCAGCATGTCGTCGGTCAGGTTGCGCGGGTGATCGCAGAGGGCGCGGCAGCAACTGTGGCTGGCGATCAGCGGTGCGCGCGTCACCTTCAAGGCCTCCCAGAACGTTGGATCGGAGACGTGGGATATGTCCACCATCATTCCCAGCCGGTTCATGCGGGCCACGATGTCGCGCCCCATCGCGCCGAGCCCGCGGTCGCGCCCGGAGTCGCCGGAGGAGCCGGCCCAGTCGGTCGAGACCGCCCAGGTCAGCGTCATGTAGCGCACGCCGAGGCGGTACAGTACGTCGAGCACGCGCGGGTCGTTCTCGATGGTGTGCCCGCCTTCGACGCCCATCAGGGCCGCGATCTTGCCGGCGGCGTGGATGCGCCGGATGTCGGCGGCGGTGCGCGCCAGCTCCAGCTCGCGCCCGTGCTTCTCGACCTGCTCGAGCACGGCGCCGATCTCGGCCAGGCCGCGCGCCAGGAAGTGCGGCGCGAAGCGCGGCGACACGTAGATGGAGAAGAACTCGGCGCCCAGCCCGCCTTCCCGCATGCGCGGCAGATCGACGTGGCCCTCGCTGGACCGCGCGCCCAAGTCCAGGTCTTCATCCAGCAGCCGTAGCGGGGTGTCGGCGTGCGTGTCGATGACGATGGCGCGCTTGTGGATTTCCTTCGCGCGCTTGAGCAACTCGTCCTCGGCTTTTAACGGCAGAGCCATGAACAGTGACAGGATCACCAGAAAGCGCATACCCGATTCTCGCTGCAAAAACACGAACGCCACAAAGTACCACAACGAAGCTCCTTTGTATTCTCTGGGGCGTTGTGGTTGAATGGGCCTCAGGGCGGCCTGGCATGAACACTGTGGCTAGCAGCGATCCTCGGATTGAGAAGGTGCGTGTCACCAAAGACGAAATCATCGCGTACCTGGCAGACGGTCGGGTTATCCGCGTGCCGCTGGCTTGGTCCTGGCGGTTATCCGATGCCACGCCCGCGCAGCGCACAAACTTTCGCCTGATCGGCACCGGCCAAGGGGTCCACTGGCCTGAGGTTGACGAAGACATCAGCGTGGAGGGCCTGCTTCACGGAATCCCGGCGCGTCGCCCAAGGCCTCATTACGTCCAGGACATCGCGGCTGCCGCAGCCGGAGTCCGCCCGCGGGGCGTTCAGGCGCTGCCTGGCAGGCGCGCGCAGCCCGCCCGGAAACGAGCCCCGCGCGGCTGACGTGCGTGGCGCAAGGACGGCCTGTGATGCGCCACCCGATTGTCGAGGAGGTGCGCGCCATCCGCGAAGCCTTTGGGAAGGAGCACGGATAGCGCTTGAAGGCGATGGTGCATACTCTCCAGCGGAAAACAAGCCGAGCGCAGAGCGCCGGAACGGGAAATGGAGGAGCCAATGTTCGGCGATCAGGATCTCAAGAGACTCGTGGATGTATGCGGTCATGCGCTTGAAGCTGAAGATCGCTTCATAGCCGGCTGTGTAGCGACGAATCGGGAGATGTACAAGGACGACCTCCCCTTGGGCATCCTTCGGTTCAACAATGAGCGTTACTACCAGTTCGTCTGCCTCCGCGGGATGATGTCGGGAATGCCTTACGCAGCCGATGTCGAAAGGGGGACCTACGACATTGTTCTCTATGAACCGGGGACTGGCGACTCCCGCTCATTTGCGGCGGTCGGCGAGATTAAGCGATGGATGGGGGCCAGCGGCGAAGCGGAAATCCCCGCTATTCAGGAAGACATGGAGAAGCTCCGCAGGGGGACCTGCCCCGGCTTCCAGGTGATCATCACAGCGTCTCGACGTGGCAAAACGGAGGAGAACCTTCAATGGCTCGCACAGAGGCTGGAGCTTCGCAGGGAGGACATGACCTCCTACACGTTCCACACGCGTTGGGACACAGGCCGGTGGGAGGACCCTATTTCCGAGGTCTGCATCGCCGCCTATTTCGTTAGCCGAGGCACACCAGCCTGATCGAGGGACCGCTTTCGCCGGTGGGCAGTCGAACAAGGTGCTTGAGAACGGAGGGAATCTCTGAAGAAGCGCAACCGGCCGGTGTGGTGGGATTGGGATCTCGAGCTCAGTCCCCATCTCCTGAAGCGCATGATCGATCGTAGGTTTACGGAGGTGGATCTTCGTCGTATGCTTCAGCACGCATCTCAGCACTCGCCAGACATTGTCGAAGGCCGTTGGGTCATCAAGGCTCGGCGCCACGGGCGAAACTGGGAAGTCATTGTCGAGCCAGACTTCGATCAGAAGGTTCTGGTCGTGGTCACGGCATATCCTGCCGAGGAAATCGAATGAAGCAACCTTATCTTGAAGTGACATTCCGCCGTGGTCGTCCTATCGCTGCCTACTACTACTTGCCACGGCGGTCGGGCCAGAAAAGCTATCGGACAGTTCGGGTGGAGCCTGGCATGGTGATCGACCTTGGCCGAAATGGACGGCCCATTGGCATCGAAATCACAGCCCCCGCCTTAGTCTCGCAGGCGATTCTCAATGGAGTCCTCAAGGGGTACGGTCTGCCGACGGTGAAGCGCACAGACCTCGCTCCCTTGAGAGCCGCATAGCCGGCTACCCGGCATTTCTCTGACGTGGTAGCGCCAGCGTCCCGCCAGCAGAGCCCTGCCGCCAAGATGCCAGCCCTACAATGGTTCGGTTTGCAGGCCGGCCGTTACGTGACCGTTCTGGGCGGAGCGGCGGGGATGTTGCCGGGCGGCTGGCCCCGGCCCGGCCCGTGCAGCTTCTGGCAGGCCTTCTTGCGGCGCGCCAGGCGCAGATAATCGAGCACCAGGCGGCGCTTCAGGTGCTGGATGGCCTTGGCCGGGTCCACGCCCTTGGGACAGGCGCGCGAGCACTCCCCCGCGTAGTGGCAGCGGAAGGCGCCGTGCGCGCTGCCGGTCACCTGGTTGCGCTGCGGCCGGCCGTCGTCGCGCGTGTCCTGGTTATAGCGTTGCGCGGCGCTCAGCGGCATGGGCCCGAGGTAGCGCGCGTCGGTGGCCAGCGTGGGGCAGGCGGCCATGCAGCAGCCGCACTTGATGCAGTAGGTGAACTGCAGATAGGCCTCGAGCTGCTCCGGGGTCTGGTAGAACTCGCCCGCCGGGTCGTTCAGCTCGGCTTCATTCGCGCGCGCGATGTAGGGCTTCAGCGAGCGGTGTTTCTCGAACATGCTCATCAGGTCGGGAACCAGGTCGCGGATGATATTGAAATTCGGCAGCGGGCCAACGGTGAGCTGCGTTCCGGCGATGTGCAGGATCTGCGTGTTGCAGGCCAGCGTCGGCCGGCCGTTCAACAGCATGCCGCAGGAGCCGCAGATGCCCATGCGGCAGGAGAACCGCCAGGCCAGCGAGGCATCCAGGTTTTCCTTGATGTAGTGCAGGCCGTCGAGCACGGTCATGCCTTCGCGCACCGGCACGGCGTAGGTCTTCACGTAGGGCGCCGCGTCGGTCTCGGGGTTGTACCGCGTCACGTGGAACGTAATGTCACGCACGGTCTTGTCATTGTCCGCCACAGTATTCCTCCAGTCTCCGGTCTCCAGCCTAGCGCATGTTTACTTTTTTGTCTGCAAGCCACTGAAAACACGCGGGCGGTTTCTGCGTTTGGTCACTACATGACCATCTCCTGGCCGACTGGCGGCTGGGGCGGGTCCAGCCGGGTGATGCCG
>Ga0315280_10008079_pt1 | contig 13895 bp, 14 predicted proteins | sample YL17G06_40_MG_FD_203697 | JGI IMG/M metagenome (GOLD analysis project Ga0315280, IMG submission 203697) | Sediment microbial communities from Yellowstone Lake, YNP, Wyoming, USA - YL17G06_40 | ecosystem: Environmental > Aquatic > Freshwater > Lake > Sediment | place: USA: Wyoming | collected...
CCGCTGATGAATTTGTCAAAACAAATGTTTTAGGTACCCAAGTTCTTTTAAAAGTCGCTTTAAATAATGGTTTAAAAAGATTTCATCACGTTTCAACCGATGAGGTTTTTGGCTCTTTGCCATTGGGGGAAGGTTATTTTAATGAAAATTTTCCTTATGACCCTCATAGTCCTTATGCTGCTTCCAAGGCGGCGGCTGATCATTTAGTTAGAAGTTATTATCATACTTATAGATTACCAATAACTATCAGTAATTGCACCAATAATTATGGACCTTATCAATTTCCGGAAAAAATTATTCCTTTATTTATTACTAATATCCTAGAGAATAAGAAAATTCCGCTTTATGGCGATGGTTTGAATGTCCGTGATTGGTTATTTGTTGAGGATCATTGTTGGGGTATTGATTTAATTTTAAAGAAAGGAAAAATTGGCGAAACTTATTGTTTTGGTGGGGAAAATGAATTAAATAATTTAACCTTAGCTAAAGTTATATTAAAAGAGATGGGTAAAAAAGAGACAATAATTGAATACGTTAAAGATCGGCCCGGCCATGATCGTCGTTATGCCATGGAGATTACCAAAGCTAAAAAAGAATTAGGATTTAAACCGAGAATTAAATTTCTAGATGGTCTAAGAAAAACTATCCAGTGGTATAGGGGTCATCAGGATTGGTGGCAAAAGATTAAAAGTGGCGAGTATAAAAGTTATTATGAGAAATGGTATGGCCGGAAATAAAGGGTATTAATCCCTTTTTTGCCGGCACTTGCTCGGAAATGAAAATTTCATTTTCATTTCACTTACTCGTTTGGCAATAAAAAACCGAGTTGGAAACTCGGTTAACGATCTTTTAAAGTAATGCCTAAATCCAAATTATTTAGAATTTGCAATAAAGTACAATAAGTAATTGGATCAAGATCGGCGGCTTGTTCGTGGAGAAAATAATCAATTTTCGGACAAGTTGCAGGGATTGCGATAATTTCACTATATTTTTTTTGCCCTTCCGGAATTTGTCGATAAAAGTTTAAAACATCAATTAAGGGAATTCCTAATTTAATATAATAAATCAGAGTCGGGTAAGTATGTTCCAAATGCTCAATTAAAAATAGCGGGTGATGGAAAACAAAAAATTTTTTATGTAATTCACTAATTGCTTGATTTTTAAAAATTAAAACCCAATTTTTATCATCAATTTTTTGCATCCGCTCTTTATCCCAAAAAAGTTGTTTGATCAGTTCAATCCCCAATGCCTCATTGATGTTAAATTCTTGTTCAACATCTAACATCGCCGTCGGCAGTAATTGGATTTTTTGTTCAGCGGTTTGGCCGAGAGTTCTACCCAACAAGATAAAATCAGGTTGATGACTTTCAATTTCCGTAGTTTTTGTAACACTGGCAATTGATAAAGCTGATTGGCTAGGGACGTTACAATTATAGATTAAATGCAAAATTAAAGTATCTTTCTTTTCAATTTTTTTTAATTCGTATTTTTCTAATCGAGCAGTGAGTGGAAAATTAAGATCAGGTATTGGTAGATTACGACCATTACATTTTACTTCCAATCCGACAGCCTGGAAATTTCTTGCCAGGACTCGGAAGTCATATTGACCTTCAAAATTAGGCGGGTAATTTATCATCTTTTTCCTCCTTGGATATTTATGTCAATGTTCAATTATTAGGCAATTTTAAAACTTTAAATAAAGAATGTCAATTAAAATTATAATTATAGGTGCTCAAGGAATGTTGGGCCAAGAACTAGCTAAAGTTTTTCAAAAAGATGAGCCTTTACTTTGGGATTTACCGCAATTAGATATAACCGATAAAGATCGGGTTGAACAAAAGATTTTTAAAGAAAGACCAGATATTATTATTAATGCTGCTGCTTATAATGACGTTGACGGAGCGGAAAAAAATGAGACGCTAGCGAATAAAATTAACGGTTATGCTGTTGGGTACCTGGCTAAAGCGATAAACGTTGTAAGGGGGATTTTAGTGCATTACAGCACTGACTACGTGTTTAAAGGAGATAATAAAGAAGGTTATATTGAAGAGAACCAGCCAAATCCGCAATCTGCTTATGCTCGTTCAAAATATCTCGGTGAACAAGAATTACAGAAAAATATTAAAAAATTTTACTTGATTCGTTTATCACGTCTTTTTGGTCAAGCGGCCATTAGCCAAAACGCTAAAAAAAGTTTTATTGATCAGATGTTAGAACTAGCAAAAACTAAATCAGAAATTAACGTTGTTAATGAAGAATTATCCTGCCCGACTTATGCCTTGGATTTAGCAAATCAGACTAAGCTAATTATCAAAAATCAAAGACCATTTGGGATTTATCATGTTACTAATTCAGGAGCCTGTACGTGGTATGATTTGGCTAAAGAGATATTTACGATAAAAAAAATAGATGTTAAACTAAACCCAGTTTCTAGCGATTTTTTCCCAAGGTTAGCCAAGCGCCCTAAATATTCAGTTTTAATTAATACTAAATTACCAGCCTTAAGAAGTTGGCAGGAGGCGCTTAGAGAATACTTAATTGAATAATTTGTTAATTGGTTATCGGTTATTAGTTTATAAGTTATTAAGTTTTTAAGTTATTAAACCTTGATTATGTATCGAAATTTTCATTTAGCCGCTAATGGCATGATTGTCAAAGGTAATAAAATTTTATTGCATCATCGGACTGATTGCGACATGTGGGATTTGCCCGGCGGAGGTATCGAAAAAGGAGAAGATATCTTTCAAGCGTTGAGACGAGAAGTTTATGAAGAAACCGGTTTAAAGGTTAAGCCATTACGTTTAGCTGGTGTCTACCAGAATTATCGTAAAGAAATTTTTGTTTTTAATTTTTTAGTAAAAGTTGTGTCGGGTAAATTAACTAAAAATAAAGAAGCGGATGATTTTAAATATTTTAATTTCAAAAAACTACCAAAAAATATGCCTACTAAACAAAGGGAGAGAATTTTAGATTTTTATAAAAACAAAAATATTCCAACAGTTAAGGTTCAAAGAAGTATGGCTAGTAAAGATAAATTATTAATAAAATAGGCAGCTGGCGTCACGCCTTCGGCGGGACGCCAGCTGCCCCCCACATTACTCTTATGAAAGGAATCATCCTTGCCGGCGGAACCGGCTCACGACTAGATCCTTTAACCAGAGTGACAAATAAGCATCTCTTACCGGTTTATAACAAGCCAATGATTTATTATCCCATTGAAACATTGGTTAATGCCGGAATAAAAGACATTATGATTGTTTCGGGCAAGGGTCATGCTGGTCATTTTCTTGAATTATTAAAATCAGGTGAAGAATTTGGTGCTCGATTTTCTTATGGCGTCCAAGAAGAAGCCGGGGGAATTGCTCAAGCCCTTGGATTATGTGAAGATTTTTCTGATCATCAGAAAATCGCAGTAATCTTAGGTGATAATATTTTGGAGGATAATATAATTGAAGCAGTGAATAATTTTCAAAAACAGGAAAAAGGAGCAAAAATTTTTTTGAAAGAGGTTAATAATCCACAATCTTTTGGGGTGGCAATTATTGAAAATAATAAAATTATTAAAATAGAAGAAAAGCCAAAAGAACCAAAAAGTAATTTAGCCGTTATCGGTGTTTATTTTTATGACAGTCAAGTTTGGGAGGTTATAAAAAATTTAAAACCCTCCGGCCGAGGAGAGTTAGAAATAACCGATGTCAATAATTATTATGTAGAAAAAGGGGAAATGACTTATGAAATTTTAAGAGGTTGGTGGGGTGATGGCGGTGAATCATTTGATTCATTGCTTTTGGCAAATAATCTGGCGGCGGGCTGGTGTAAAAATAATAATCATTAATTATTGAAGATTTAAAGAGAAAAGCCCCTCTGCCTCAGCAGTTTTTGTGGCAAAAACTATAATCTCATTATTTGGACTAAAAGTAATTTTATCCATTATCAGTTGTTCAGGTTTAATCAGCTCGTAACTATTTTTTTGATCACGATCATCAATTTCAATAATTTTTAAAGAGTTAGCAGTTTCGACAAGTAGATAATTAGCTTCCGGGTGCCAAAAGACTTGAGAAATTGGAGTGCTTAATCTTTCTATTAATTGATTATTTTGATTATCTAAATTATAGATAAAATATTCAAAATCGTTCCAATATAAAAGATTATTATTTTTTAGAGCATAACCATTAACCGATTTTAAAACATTATAAAACAATGGTTGTTGATTATTTAATTTAAGTAAATACAAGGTTAATTCTTCGGAATTATAAATAAATAGCCAATCAGCTATTTTTTTTATTTGAAAAGTTTTATTAAAAGGCAGTTCACTAATTTCTTTTACCTCATCAAATTTTTTATATTTAGCTAAGGCAACGGTTAGGTTTGTTGAGTTGGGTTTTTGAAAAATATAATAAAATCCTTCAGTGGCTGGTAAGAAATTAAATATTTTTGGGGAATCAATTTTTTCAACCTGATTAGTTAAAAGATCAATTTTATAAAGTTTTTGATTAATTAAGCCCCATAATATATTTGAACTTTGATCATCCCAAGAGAGGTAATCAAAAATTAAATTATTATTTTGCCAGAGATTAATTACTTTATTTTGATTATTTAAATCAATTACAAAAAAATGTTGATTTTTAGTTTGAGCCAAAATTTTCGTCTCATCATTTGACCAATTATTAAAATTTTTTAGATCTAATGTTACATCAATTTGTTCACTTTTAAAACTATCAAAATAAAAAAGGAAAGTATTTTTTATTTTTCCTTGATTAACAGTATAAATTATTTTTTTTCTTGTTGGCGATGCAGAAAAATTATCAATTTGGCCATTAGTTAATAACTCGGGAATTAATTGATTTTTAAATAAATAAACATCCTCAGCAAAAGTTGTTAGAGATGATTGGATTCTTAAGCTTTTTTGCCAAGGAAAATAGCCATTTTTCTGGAGCAAAATTTGATAGTCACCAGGTAATAAATTGATAATTTTATTTGGTGTATTGATTCCTATTGATTTATTATTTAAAATTATTTCAGCGCCACTGGGATGGGTCCGTAAATATAAGGCCCCAGTTTTTTGTAATTTTTGTTGTTGAAAATTATAACGGAAGCCAAATGAATAAATTATAAATAAAGGGGCACTAATAAAAAAGAGAATAATTAAACCAAGATAAAGCCAACGTCGTTGTTTTAGGGTCATCTTGTTTTTATTTTAAAATATTGATAAACTTTTCTTAAGGATTTTAATATTTATCAATATCATACAATGTCTAAATTTATTATTCAAGGACAAGCTAATTTAACTGGTGAAATTGCTGTAAAAGGTGCAAAAAATGCTGCTTTAAAAATACTACCCGCTGCCCTCTTATCAGCGGAAAAAATCATCATTTATAATTTACCACAAATTGAAGACATTAATCGCTCAATTGAATTATTGAGAGATTTAGGAGCAAAAGTTAAATGTCAGAATAATCAAGGAGAAATCCAGATTAAAAAATTAGCCAAAAATATTCTCGAGCCTCAGTTTGCCAATAAATTTCGAGCTTCAATTATGTTTGCCGGTCCAATCTTGGCCCGTCTTGGCGAAGTAAAATTTCCTCATCCAGGTGGTTGTGTTATTGGCGCCGGCAAAAGACCAATTGATTTATTTTTGGAAGGCTTTCAAGCCCTAGGAGCAGAAATTAAAAGAGACGATATTTTTTATCATCTCAAAGCCAAAAAATTAATAGGTAATGAATATTTTTTTACCACTGTTAGTGTCACCGGTACCGAAAGTCTAATAATGACTGCAGTTTTAGCTGAAGGAGTAACAGTTTTAAAAAATTGTGCGATGGAACCAGAAATTGTGGCTTTGGCGAATTATTTAAATAGCCAAGGGGCAAAAATTAGAGGGGCAGGCACGCCAACTATCAGAATAAAGGGGGTGAAAAAGATTAAAGCTGGTCATTTTTCCATTATTCCTGATCGGATTGAAACTGGGACTTTTGCGATTATGGCCGCTGCCACTAAATCCATTATTACGATTACTGATTGTGAACCGAAACATCTAGAATCCCTCCTGGCAATTTTTAGAAAAATTGGTATCAAATATCAGCAAGGGAAAAATTGGTTAAAAATTGAGAAAGCAAAAAATATTAAACCTTATAATATTACCACTCACGAATATCCAGGTTTTCCTACTGATTTACAATCACCTTATACTGTTTTAATGACTCAGGCCAATGGCCAGTCATTAATTCATGAAGCAATTTATGACCGTCGCTTACTCTTTACTGACATCCTGACGCAAATGGGTGCTGATATTATTATGTGTGATCCTCACCGAGTAGTCGTAAATGGACCAACTAAATTATTTGGACGAAAATTAACGAGTCCTGATTTACGAGCCGGCATTGCCATTATTATTGCCGCCTTAATTGCTAAAGGAAAAACTGAAATTGATAATATTTATCAAATTGATCGAGGCTATGAAAATATTGACAAACGACTTAAAGCTTTAGGGGCAAAAATTACCAGAAAAGATGATTAAATAAAATTAAAATGATTTTAAAATCACCAACTAAATTAGCAATCGAACCACCAAAAAATTATTTATTAACTAAACCGAAATTTTCAACTGGCAAAGGACCAGTTAATTTATTAATCATAATTTTATTAATAATTACTTTTATTTTTGGGGTTCTCTTTGGCTTGGCTAATAGTCAAGCTCTGCTATCTTATTTTTTTAGCAATCAAGGCGGCAAAGTTATTAATCTAGAAGAAGCTTATAAATATAAACAAGTAAATTTTAATGAGTTATTTGAAATTTGGGATTTAATAAAGAAAAATTATTTAAAAAAAGATCAAATCACTGAAAATCAATTATTTTATGGGGCGGTAGCGGGAAGCGTGGCTAGTCTAGGCGATCCTTATTCAATTTTTCTTACACCTGAACAAGCCAAAGAATTTAATCAAGAATTAGAAGGGAGCTTTGAAGGAATTGGTGCGGAAATTGGCATAAAAAATAATGTCTTAACAGTTATTTCGGCGCTGCCTGGTTCACCAGCAGAAAAAGCCGGCTTAAGATCTAAAGATCAAATTTTAACTATTGATAATCAACAGACGATGGAGATGAGCGTTGATTATGCTGTCAGTTTAATCCGTGGTAAAAGTGGTACCACCGTTAATTTATTAGTCCGCCGTCAAGGAGAAAATGAATTATTAAAATTTAGTATTGAAAGAGCGAAAATTGAAATTGCGAGTGTCAAATGGCGGATGATAGAAAATAATATTGCTTATCTTGAAATAACAGATTTTAATCAAGATACCTCTAAAAAATTTAAACAAGCGGTGAATGATATTTTATTAAATAATCCCAAAGGAATTATTTTAGACTTACGTTATAACCCAGGCGGTTATTTAGAAACAGCAATTGATTTAGCTAGTTATTGGGTTAAGGAAGGGATAATTGTTAAAGAAGATTATGGTGATCCAGTGAAAAATAATGAGTACACAGCTTTAGGTAATGCTAAATTAAATAATTATAAAACTGTGATTTTAATAAATAGCGGTTCGGCTTCGGCCGCTGAGATAGTGGCCGGTGCTTTACAAGATTATCAATTAGCAACTTTGGTTGGTGAAAAAACCTTTGGGAAGGGAACAATCCAAGATCTTACCCAACTAAGCGATGGTTCAGAAATAAAATTGACAATTGCGAGATGGTTAACACCAAAAGGTAAATCCATAGAAGAAGATGGCATTACCCCTGATGTTGAGGTAAATTTGACGAAAGAAGATTATGATAATGATCGTGATCCGCAACTTGATAAAGCAATTGAAATACTTAATGAGCAATAATCACGCATCATGTATTAGGCAGCAAACCGTCATGAATTATTATTGATATGTGACAGATGATGCGTGAGGCGCGAATTAAACAACAATGAAAATAATTCTTTTACGGAATTTAGATAGAATTGGCCATCAATACGAAGTTAAAGAAGTGACCGCGGGTTTTGCCAGAAATTTTTTATTACCAAAACAATATGCCATAATCTATACTCCTCAGAATTATAAAATTATTGAAGAAAAAAAGAAAAAAGTAGGGCGAGAAAGACAATTAGAAATGGCAAAAAATAATTTAGGAAAAATTGATCAATTTATTTTAAATTTTAAAGAAAAAGCAACAGCGGCTGGCAAACTTTTTGCTCAAATAAATAAAAAGAAAATTTTAGAAAAACTGTTGAAAGAGCAAAATTTAAAATTAAAAGCCGATGATTTGATAATTAATCAACCGATTAAAGAAATTGGCAGCCATTTAGTGGGAATAAAACCAGATTATTATAATAAAATTAAAATAATAATTGAAAAAATATGATGAAAACTAAATATATTTTTGTCATTGGCGGTGTAATGTCCAGTGTGGGTAAAGGTATTGCTTCTTCTTCGATTGGTAAAATTTTACAGAGTCGAGGTTATAAAGTTACCGCAATTAAAGCTGATCCCTATATCAATATCGATGCGGGAACAATGAATCCCACTGAACACGGTGAAGTTTTTGTCACTGATGATGGAGATGAAACCGATCAAGATATTGGTAATTATGAAAGATTTTTAGATCAAAATATTTACTCAATGAATTATATGACCACCGGCAGAGTTTATCAGACCGTTATTCAAAAAGAGAGAAATTTAGAATATGGTGGCAAATGCGTTGAAGTAGTGCCGCATATTCCTCAAGAAATTATTAGACGAATAGAATTGTCAGCCAGAAGAACCAAATCAGAGATAGCGATTATTGAAATTGGCGGGACCGTTGGTGAATATCAAAACATTTTATTTTTAGAAGCAGCGAGAATGATGAAATTAAAAAAACCCGATGATGTAGTTTTTGTTTTGGTTAGTTATTTACCAATCCCCACTAAAGTTGGTGAAATGAAAACTAAGCCAACTCAATATGCCTCTCAGACTTTGAATTCAGCCGGTATTCAGGCTGATTTTATTATTTGTCGGGCGGAGCGACCATTGGATAAACCCCGCAAACAAAAAATTGCCACTTTTTGTAATATTAATGAAGAAGATGCCATTTCCGCGCCGGACATTGACTCAGTTTATGAAGTACCAATTAATTTTGAGAAAGAAAAACTAAGTGAGAAAATTTTAAAAAAGCTTAAATTAAAAGGTCGAAAAATTAATTTAAAAGATTGGCAAAAATTAGTGAGAACTATTCATACAGCGAGAAAACCAATAAAAATCGCAATCGTTGGTAAATATTTTGCGACAGGAAAATTTACCCTCATTGATTCCTATATTTCTGTTGTCGAGGCCTTAAAACATGCGATTTGGTATTTTAAAAGGAAACCGGATTTATCTTGGTTAAATTGTGAAGATTTTGAGAAAGCTCCTGAAAAATTAAAAGAATTAAAAAATTACGATGGGATATTAGTGCCGGGAGGTTTTGGTAGTCGTGGTATCGAAGGTAAATTAATGGTAATAAAATATGTTAGAGAAAATAGGATTCCTTTTTTTGGTTTATGTTATGGCATGCAGTTGGCAACAATAGAATTTGCCAGGAATGTCTTAAAATTAAAAGATGCCAATAGTATCGAAATTGATCCGAGAACTAATTATCCGGTGATAGATGTTAATCCATATCAGCAGGAGAATATTAAAAATAAAAGATACGGCGGCACCATGCGTTTGGGTGCTTGTCCAGCGCAACTTATTAAAGGCACCAAAGCTTTTACTGCTTATAAAACCTTTAAAATTTCCGAAAGACACAGGCATCGCTATGAATTTAATAATAAATTCTTGACCAAAATGGAAAAAGCCGGTATGGTGTTTAGTGGTTTTTCGCCTGGAAAAAAATTAGTGGAAATCATTGAATTGAAAAATCATCCTTGGTTTGTTGGCACCCAATTTCATCCAGAATTTAAATCAAGGCCGCTTTCTCCCCATCCATTGTTTAGGGAATTTATTAAGGCGTGTTTAAAATAATTACCAATTACCAATAACCAAATAACCCACATATTAATATAATTAACAATTGGTTATAGGTTATTGGTTATTCTATATTTTTTAATGCCGGGTCGTCTAATGGCAGGACTCAAGCCTTTGGAGCTTGCTATGGTGGTTCGAATCCACCCCCGGCAGCCAAGTTGTAAAGTTTAACAATTTGTAAAGTTTTGGTTTCCCACTTTACTTTGTGGGGCACTAAATTCGGCGGGAAAAATAACAAATAAAAAAGTATGAAGACATATAGCTGGTATTCACAATTAATTAAACCGAGCTGGGCGCCGCCAAGCTGGCTCTTTGGACCGGTATGGACGGTTCTGTATGCGATTATTGCCATTTCTTTTGGTACAGTATTTTACAAAACTTTTACCGGCAAACTGCCGTGGATTATCGCCCTGCCTTTTGTGCTCAATCTCGTTTTTAACTTTGCCTTCACGCCAATTCAGTTTGGCTTGAAAAATAATTTTTTGGCGTCGATTGATATTCTTCTTATTCTTGGCACGCTCATCTGGGCGCTTTATGCCATTTGGCACGCCTCACCAGATCTTCGCTGGGTCGTCTACCTTAACATCCCATATTTACTTTGGGTTTCGTTGGCGACATTTTTGCAATTAACCATAACTTATTTGAATCAATAATTTTATGATTATAGATATTGAGCTCACATTAAATAGATTTTGTTTTTGGCTTTTGTCTTGCCGTCAAAAAATGAAGGGCTTTCAATCAGCGTCTTAGAGGCTTTGAGTTATCAATTACCAGTGGTGGTAAAAAATATTGCTGATCATGAAGAATTAATTAAGGCCGGAGTGGTAACTAGTTATAATCAAACAAATGATTTACGAGAGAAAATAAAAAAAATTGTTCGTTCGCCAAAAGCTAATGAACGCGCCGGCTATATTGATCAACAATATTTGAAGAAAAATTATTCTTGGAATAAAATTATCAAAGAAACAAACTCATTATATAACAATTTAATTTATGACAATTACCGTTGCCAGTTTAAAAAGGAAGTGGTGCCAGAAGTGAAATAAAACATTGTTTATATCTTATCTAAGAAGAGCCGGCAAAAAAGTTTATATTTTCTCTTGTAGCTAAAAACGATTTCTTTAGTTTTAAAAATAAAGGATTAATTTGATTATGGCTTATATATTTTTAGATGAATCAGGAGATTTAGGGTTTGATTTTAACAAGAAGAAAACATCCAAGTTTTTTGTTATTACTTGTTTGTTTACAGGAAATAAAAGACCAATTGAGAAAATAGTAAAAAAGACGCATTCAGAATTAAAGAAAAAATATAAAAGAAGATTTGGAGTTCTCCATGCTGTCAAAGAAAAACCAACCATTCGTCAGCGACTTCTAAAGAGATTAAACGAAAAAGATTGTTTGATAATGACGATCTATTTGAACAAAAAACGAGTTTACACAAAACTTCAGGAAGAAAAAGCTGTGCTTTATAATTATGTTGCAAACATTCTGCTTGATAGAATTTATTTCAAAAAGTTAGTGCCGACTGATAAAAGGACAGAACTTATTGCCTCTAGAAGAGAAACAAATAAATTTTTAAATGAAAATTTTAAAAACTACTTAAATAACCAGATGAAAAACCTCTATAAAATTGAGGTTGGCATTTCCATTAAGGCGCCGACTAACGAGAAAGCATTACAGGCGGTTGATTTTGTAAGTTGGGCAGTTTTTAGAAAATACGAGTATGGAGATGACAGTTATTATAACATTATTAAAAGCAAAATAGTGGAAGAAAATCCACTATTTCCATAAACCCTCGCACCAAATTTTGGTGTGGGGGTAAAATACAAAACCCCGTGCGCTATTTACGAGCAACCATCCGGAAGCCCACGCACGAGGATTTACTTGTCAGTTACATATTAGCAGAATTGATTAATGTTTGTCAATACCTTGCTTGTGGATAACTATATAGCTTTTAAGCTATGACAAAAAATAATAAACAATCATAATAAACAATCAGAAGTTGAAAAATTGAAAGCCGAAGTTGAGCGGCTGAAAAAGGGAGTTGAAGTAGTTGACCATATCATTATTGCTAAAGCCAATTTTTTAGTTTCAGAAATAAAGGGTTAATCTAATTTCGGAGATATAATTTGACATATTTCCAAAATTTCAATAAAATGACAATATAAATAATCTTATTGTCAAAAATATGAAAAACTTTAAAGCTGGTATATACAAACAGCAATATCAATATAAAAGTTTTAGCCCTTCTTTTGTTAATCGTAATTTTGAATGGCAGGACCAAGAAATTGATATTCTGCTTTCTTCAGCGATGCAATTTTTAGGCGAGCTTAACGCTTATTCTTTCCTTGTTCCGGATGTGGATTTTTTTATTAAAATGCACGTAGCTAAAGAAGCAACAAAGTCAAGTATGATAGAGGGGACAAGAACAGAAATTAATGAAGTAATTTTGCCGAGAGAAGAAATTAGTCCGGAAAAAAGAGATGATTGGAAAGAAGTGCAAAATTATATAAAAGCAATAAATTTTGCCATTGAAGAATTAAAGAAACTCCCTCTGAGTATGCGTTTGATAAAAGAAGTTCATAAACTTTTACTTTCAAAGACACGTGGCGAACACAAATTACCGGGAGAAATTAGGAAAAGTCAAAATTGGATTGGCGGTTCTTCCTTAAGCGATGCTTTCTTTATTCCCCCTCATCATAGCGAAGTTCTTGATCTACTGACTGATTTAGAAAAATTTTGGCATAATAAAAACCTAAAAATTCCGATTTTAATAAAAATAGCTATTAGCCATTATCAATTTGAAACCATTCACCCATTTTTAGACGGCAATGGCAGAATTGGCAGATTATTGATTACTCTTCAACTGATTGACGCCGGTATTTTGACCAAACCAACTTTATATTTATCGGCTTTTTTTGAAAAATACAGAAGCGCTTATTATGATTCGCTAACAATGGTAAGGCAGAATAATAACCTGGAACAATGGATAAAATTTTTTTTAAACGGCGTCATTGAAACAGCTAAAGACAGCCTAAAGACATTTAAATCAATTATAAGTTTGCGTCAAAAATATGAAGAAAAAATTATGACTCTTGGCAGTCGTGCTAAAAAAGCGCAAAAACTTTTACTTTTTATGTTTTCTGCTCCCATTGTTGATAATAAGAGAGTAATGAAAGAATTAGAAATAAGTTTTAACAGCGCCAACCGGCTTATTAAAGCATTGATTGATTTGGGATTACTTGAAGAAGTAACCGGTTTTTCAAGGAACAGACTTTTTACTCTAAAAGAATATTTAGATTTATTCAGGAAATAAAAAACTATGGAGAAAAATGAAAAAGAAATTGAAAAGTTGAAAGCCGACTTGTCCGCCGAAGTGCAAAAAGCGAAGGCGGAAATTGAGCGGTTGAAAAAGGAATTAAAAGTTCAAATACAAACTTTTAATTTTAAAGAAAAAGGTTAATATAAATATATGACCAAAGAACAAAAATTTTATATCATTTCGTTTAATGATTTATTAAAATAACAATATGGAAGACTTATTAGACAATTTGAAGACCTTACTTCAAAAAGATGAGCGGCTTGTGAGCGAAGGCGAGATTTTGAAGAACAAGGTTGTTGAGCTTGCGATAAAGCTGGACAAGAATTTGATTGAACTTCTTTTGACAGACAAACAAATGAAAGAAGTATTTTTTGTACAAGTAGGCAAGGCGATGATTTTTGATAAGGATAATTTTATTAGGTTTGTTTCCAATAAGCAATTTTTGCCGGATTCTTATACCTCTTTTAAAAATAAAATTGGATTGATTGATGAAAAAGGAGAGTTTATAAGCAAGAAGAAAGAAGTTGTGCTTTCGTGGCCATATAAAGATTGTGTTTTGGAAGGTGGAATGACAAAAGAGGACCAAAAGCGAGACGAAATTTTTTGGAAT
>Ga0315280_10008081_pt1 | contig 13895 bp, 20 predicted proteins | sample YL17G06_40_MG_FD_203697 | JGI IMG/M metagenome (GOLD analysis project Ga0315280, IMG submission 203697) | Sediment microbial communities from Yellowstone Lake, YNP, Wyoming, USA - YL17G06_40 | ecosystem: Environmental > Aquatic > Freshwater > Lake > Sediment | place: USA: Wyoming | collected...
GTGGCTGATCGCCATGGGCGACGTGGTGCGCTCTGTGGTGGCTAGGTTGCTGAGGAGCTGTGGCGCTCCCGGCCGCGAAGCGGCCAGCGGTGTACTGAGGATCTCTTCCATCGACGTGACGCGATACTCCGGTGTTTGAACGGCAATCAAGTAGCTGACACCCGTTTCGGGATGAAGCCAGTAGTTCGGCGAAACCTGACCGCTGGAACTGAGCGAGACAAGGACGCCGCTGGCGACATCCCTCTGTGTCAAGCCCATCTGGCTGGCGCGCGTGCGATCCACGTTGATCCGCAGCTCGGGCGCACCGAGCACCTGATGCAGCCGCACGTCCACGGCGCCGGGCACTCGCGCCAGTCGGCGTTCAATCTCCTTGGCGATTCGGTAGTTGGCCTGCTGATTGCGGCCGATCACTTGGATGTTGATCGGCGCCGGGATGCCGAAGTTGAGGATCTGGCCTACCATGTCGGGCGAACGAAAGAAGAATCTCATCTCAGGGAACGCGGCCGGCAGATCCTCCCGCAGCCGCCGCGCGTATTCCCAAGTCTCGCCGCGCTTGCGATCGCGCTTGAGAGAAATCAGAATCTCGCCGTCGCCGGAGCCGATGGTGGCCGAATCGGTGAAGGCCATATTGATGGGCAGCACCGGCAAGCCGATGTTGTCGAGAATCGTATCCAATTTCGCAGCAGGGATGATCTCGCGGATTTTGTCTTCAACCCTGGCGAACATCTCTTCCGTGGTCTCCAGGCGGGTCCCCACGGGTGCCCGGACGTGCAGGCGCAACTGGCCCGCGTCCACTTGAGGGAAGAAGTCTCGGCCCAGTTGTGTTGCCAAGAGTCCCGAACCCAGGCAGAAAAGGGCGAACATCGTGAAGACTGTCCAGCGCCGGGAAAGCGCCCAGTCCAAAGCGTTGCGGTAACCGTCGCGGAACCTCTCAAAACCTCGCATGAAGGCGTGGTGGAGGCGCCAGATCGGCCCGGCGCCGCCCACCGTAGCACCTTGCTCGCCTCGGTACAGATGCAACTCGGACTTCAGTGTGTAGCGCACCATGGTGGGAATCAGCGTGCGGGACAGCACCCAGGAGGCCAGCATCGCGAACACCACCGCCATGGCGAGTGGCTGGAAAAGATACTTCGCCGTGCCGCGGAGCAGAACCACCGGTGCGAAGACAATGGATATGGAAAGAGCGGAGACAAAGGCCGGAACGGCAATTTCTCGCGCCCCGTCCAAAACTGCCCGGAGAATGGATTTCCCCATGGCGAGGTTGCGATGGATGTTTTCGATCTCGACTGTAGCCTCGTCGACAAGAATGCCAATGGCCAGCGCTAGCCCACCCAAGGTCATCACGTTGATAGTCTGGCCGAGAAGGTACAGCAGAATCAGCGAAGTCAAAATGGACAAAGGAATGGAGGTGCAGACAATCAACGTGCTTCGCCAGCTTCCGATAAACAACAGGATCATGAGCGAAACCAGGATGCCGGCAAGCAGTGCCTCGTACAGCACGGCGTTGATCGAGGCGCGGACGAACAACGATTGATCCAGCAGGAGGCGGACATCGAGTTCCGGAGGCAGAGTGGAGAGGATGCGGGGTAGTTCCTCCTTTACACGTTCGACGATGTCCAAAGTCGAGGCAGTTCCGGTCTTGAGAATCGATAGCAGAGCCCCACGCCGGCCATCCTGGCGGACGACGTTCATCTGAACCGCCCCCCCGTCACGAACCTGGGCCACGTCACGAAGAAATACCGTGGCCCCGCCTTGCTGAAGGACGGGGACATCATTCAGAAACTCCACGACGTCCGGGCTGTTGTTCAGCCGCACGTTGTACTCCCGGTTCCCGACCTTCGCCGCCCCAGCGGGAAGAATGGGACTCTGCGCGTTGATGGCCAGCGAGACGTCGGCCGGAGAAATCCCGCGGGCGTACAGAGCTTTGGGATCCAGATCCACCATCACCTGACGGGCCTTTCCGCCCGCCGGCATCAGGACTGAAGCTCCTTGCACGGTTGCCAGTTGCGTCCGCAAGAAGTTGGCGCCGATATCGTAAAGGGCCTGCTCGGAAAGTCCCTGGCCGCCAAGCCCCAACTGGAGAATCGGGACGCTGGAGGCATTGAAGCGCAGAATCAGCGGCGGGGTGGCGCCCGGCGGCATCTGCCGCGTGACGGTCTGCGAGACCGCCGTCATCTGGGCGACGGCGGCATCCACCGACGTGCCGGGATGAAAGAAGACCTTAATGACCCCAAGGCCGGTGAGCGATTGCGACTCGATGTGCTCGATGTCGTTGACGGTCGTCGTGAAGGAGCGCTCGGATTGTGTCGTTATTCGCTTCTCCATCTCGTCGGCCGACAACCCTCTGTACTGCCAGATGGCGCTCACGACGGGTATGTTGATGTCTGGCAGCACGTCCGTCGGCATTCGCACGATCGCGATTCCACCCAGGATTGCAATCAGAATGGCCGCCGCGATAAACGTGTACGGCCGGCGAAGTGCGAGCTTAACGATCCACATACTATTCCCACCCCAGAGAGCTGGTTAGCTTCACGCAGGCTTGGGGGCGCAACGCGCAGCCCTCTATTTCCAGTCACAGGCGGCGCAAGTCACCGCAGCATTCCTTTCACGACCACGTCCACAGCCTCGTCTTCGGTCAATCCGCGCGCCATCAGGGTTTCCACCTGCTTCTTGTCCACGCTGCCGATGGCGGCTTCGTGGGTGAGCGTGGCGCGGTCGTCCACGACCAGGAGTTTCAGGATGGCGCTGGCCCGGGCGTCCTTGCCCTTGATGATCTCGATGCAATCCACATGCCCGCGGGCGCCCGGAGCATTGCCCACCGCCTCTCCGATTACCTCGCTCACACAATGATCCGAGGCGACGATCCGACTCTTGGCCAAGCCGCGCGCTTTTTCGCCATTTAGAAACAGCGATTCCTTGACCCGTACCTCGTCGTGCTTTTTTCCGTAGATTCGAGCATCCATCTCGCACACTGCGGATTTCTTCAGGTCAGCTTCGTAATCCAGACTGACCTTGCCGGCTGCTCCCGTCGTGAGCTTGAACTCGTTCTTGAAAATGCCCCTTCTTCGACAACGACTTTCGCGACAGGCAGCACCTCGACGCCGCCATCCTCGCCGTGATAGTGCGTCTCGGAGTAAGTCATCTCGGCCCCTTTGCCGACATGAATCTTGGCATCCATGATGTGCTTCACCCGGACGGCATTGGGGAAGGAGCAGTGGGCCAGGAAGTTCACTTTCGCGCCTTCTCCGATCTCGAATTGCGAGATGATTTCCTGAAGCCCCTCCTTCGGCAGGACACCGAAGCAAAGATGGACTGGAAACGCCACGACCGTGCCCGGCTCCACGGTGATTCTCGCTTTTGCGCCGCTCGGAGTTTCCTCGTCCTTGATGCGGACGCCCGGGATGCTGTTCTGGAAAAGGATTCGGTTGTGGCTGACCACCAGGCCGGCAAACTTGTCGCTGAATAAACTCGTGGGGTTACCTCCACTGGCTTCGTAGGCCTTGGCGATGGCCGCGAATTCCTTGGAGTAATCAGCCACGGTTCGCCTCCTGTTCGAGCGGTTGGTTCACGTGCGGACACTCTTGACAGTGGCTGCGGAAGAAACGCGTAATGCTGAGCGGGTCGCCCGTCTTCAGGATGGTCCCGCCGCAGAGCGAGGAGGCCCGGTCGGCGACGGCGGCGACATCTTCCTGGTGGGTGATGAGTATCACCGCCGCACCGTTTCGGGAAAGTGTTCGGATCACGTCCACGATGTATTCGATCGAAAGGGCATCAATGCCGGAATCGGGCTCGTCGAGAATGGCGAGCTTGGGCTCCATGGCGAGCACGGAAGCCAGCTCAATGCGCTTTCGCTCTCCGCCGCTCAAGGTCTTGTCTGCAGCGCGCCGCAGATACCTCTCGGGTTGAAGTCCGACCTTCCTCAGGCACTCTTCCGCGGTCAAGAACCCATTGCCGGCAGAACGTCGCCCGATCTCCAGGTATTCCTTCACCGTGAGTCCCTCAAAGCGTGCGGGTTCCTGCCAGGCAAGGGTTATGCCCCGCCGCGCCCGCTCGGAGATCGGCAGCGTACTGATGTCTCCTCCTCGGAAGAGAATTCGACCGGAGGTGAGTTCGTAACCACTCAATCCCATGATCACGGCCGCCAGCGTGGACTTTCCCGTTCCGTTCAGTCCGAGGATGCTGTGGATCTCACCTTCATCCACTCCCAGGTTGACGTTATGCAGAATAGGCCGCCGGTCCAAGACCAAGCCGACGTCGCTCAGTTGAAGCATCTTCCACTCTCCTTCCGGGACCAGTTCCCGCTTTGTTGCGAGAGCCCCTTTTGTCCGTCCGATGGCACGGCTTCTTAACCGAGCACGCCCAACAGATAGGCCAGCGTGAAGTAGAGGCCAACCAGGATGAAAATCACTCCCGTCGCGCGGCGGGCCCACTTTTCGATCTGCGTCAGTTTGTTGAACGCCTTCCCCACCCACTGCGCGCCGAGGCCGACGAGCAATGCGAAAACAAACACCGGCAGTCCCGTGCCGATGCCGTAAAGCGAGGGCAGGGCGACGCTCGACCCGGCGTCCACGGCCAGCGGAAGCAGGCTGCCAAAAAACAGCGCCGCCGAGACCGGACAGAAGGCCAGCGCGAAGATCATGCCGAGCGGCAGGCTGCCCCAAACGCCCGCCGACTGCGCCCAGTTCTGTACCCTTGCCCCGCCGCAGGAAGTCGAGAAGCGGAGCGGGATCACATCCAACAGGATGAGTCCCACAACGAGGAGCAACGGGCCAAGCGCCTTGTTCATGTAAATCTGAAGGAACATTGCGACTTCCGGAATGGAAAGCAGGCTGGCCACCAGCAGCGCGCCGAGGACGAGATACGTCAGCATTCGGCCGAGCGTGTATAGAACTCCCGTCGCCAGCACGCGGCCCGGACTGCTCATGCCGCGCGCGATGAAAGAAATCGCCGCAATATTGGTGGCCAGCGGGCAGGGGCTGATGGAGGTCAGGATGCCAAGCCACACTGCCGTCCCCGCGGCCAGCAAGAAACCTTCACTCACGAGGCCTCCAGATAGGCGCGCACTTCATCCCGCACATAGCGCAGGAAAGCGTCCTTCCGCCCCACCAACTCCCAGACCCTCGACAGGTTCTTCCACTCCGCCTGCTTGCCGTCCCTCATCTTTACGAGGATAAGCGACCTGGTGAAAAGCCGGTAGTCTTGGATAAAGTGCCGGTTCTCGCGCTCCTCCACATTCACCACGCGAAAATCCAGCTTGCCGTCCTTCAACGCTTGCGCGAACCCTTGCTCGATGGCCTCGCGCGAGAAAGCCTCGATTGTGCGGCACGTGATGCAGCGAAAAGTGGCATGGAAGTAGTAGGCGATGACCTTGGGTGGTTTCTTCGTCTGTGCTGGATTTCCTTCGGCAGTCTGCAATGGTGCTGAGGCTGCCATCACCGTTGATCCTTCCGAAACAGTGCCTGACTGTGACCTCTCTCGCACGTCTTTGACGACAAGGAGAACCCCGCTCACAACGACAAACACCAACAGCAAGGTTCTGAGGGTCGACATGGCTTTCATTTCGTTTCGCCTCCGCAGGATTGAAAAACGGCATTCTCCCCAGCTTTAGAGTTTCTGCGCGATCTCCATCAACAAGGCTCCCACCGACAGGCGATAACACGTGTCGAAGTCCGGGCAACCCGTGCATTCTCGCCAGGCTCCGTAATTGACAGTTTCTTGTCGGGGGCTGAGAGGCACGTAGGGCTGATCCACCTCGTAGCGGAATACTTTCCCATTGTCTGTCCTGGTGGGGGCCACCGTCACGATTGACGGGTACATCTTCCCGTAACAGCTTTTCTGATTCTTCATGGCGCCACCTCTTAGGATTGCGCAGGAAGAGTGGGATTCCCCCGCATCACGTCAGCGCTCTCATGGTGACTTGGTAACGCTCGGGGCCGCTGCCTCTTCGCGCAGTCTCCGGAGCGTGGCGCGCAGTTCCTCCTTGTCTGGAAAGCTAATGGCCTGGACCGGGCAGATGTTGATGCATGCTTGGCAGCCCACGACGCAGTTGTAGGGATTCTTCACAATGGGACGGTTGTTCTCTTCATCCCACTCGAAGACATCGTTCTTGCAGAATTTGAGGCATTCCTGATCGCCGGTGCAAAGGTCATAGTCCACGGTCGGGAACCAGGGAATCTTCTCGCGCGGAATCTGGGGCGTTGCCATGAAGAACCTCCTTACCTTGGGGGAAAGCGAGCTCCGAGCGGGAGCTAAGCGCCGGCCCGCGCCTTGGCTTGAGCCTGCTCGAAAGCTTGCTTGACCTTCTCCAGCGCCTGCTCGGTGGGCATCGACCGAAGGTCAAGCGGGATGACCTGCTCGTCAAAGTTGATCCCGGCCTTCTCGAAAGCGTCCCGAAACATCTTCTTTTGCATCCGGGGGTCGCAGGCTCCGACGATGTAAAGGGTGTCCGGTTTGAGGATTTCTTGGAAGAACCGCTCGCCGTCATCCACGCAAAGTTGTGGATGGAGAACGGCGTACTCGGATTGGAGTTCGTTGCGAATGTAGTTGAGCAAGTGCCAGAAATTCATGTCCTTAAAACCCGGACACTCGCCGGTACAATTGCAGAGAATGAATCGTGGTTTGCCTTGCATGGTTTTCCTCCTTAGCGTTTAGCCACTTTGCTCTTGCTGGGTGAATTGACGGCAAAAAACTTCTGATAGAGGTCCCGTAGCGCTGCCTGGTAGGCATACTCCATCGAGGGCGTAATGTAGTTGCCGGCATCCCGCAGCGCCTCGACCAGCGCAGCCTCCAAGCCCGGATCGCCCGGCGACCATCCCTCCAGATAAAAACGTTCCAGCGTTGCGTCGAGCCCTGTCAGGCCGACTTTGTCCCCAGCGACTTCAATGATGCGAACGCCGCCTCCACAACATCCCGGACTCATGGTTTCCTCCTCCAGCCGCAACGATTTCGCTCAAGCAGCGGGACGTCCAGCCAGCCAGGTGCGGATCTCCTCGACCTCCGGAATCCGACCGCTGGCCTTGACCTCTCCGTCGACTACGACGGCTGGAGTGAACATCACGCCCCGGCGGGCGAACTCACGCGGGTCGGAAACGTGTGCGACCTCAGCAACCAGCCGGAGTTCCCCCAAGGCCTTGCGGACATTTTCTTCCGTGGCAACGCAGCGCTGGCAACCGGGCCCAAGAATCTCGATCTTCATCTCTGTTCCTCCTTTTGTTTCCGTGCTCATGCGCCGGCTGGCGCGCCCCCTACGCCCGCCTCTTTGTTGTCTGTCGGCTTCTCGCGCACCGGCTGGCACTTGCCCTGGCGCACAGCTTGATCCAATACCCGCAGGTCTTTTTGGAGAACCTCTTCGCAGGGGCAGGCCTTCGTCAAAAACTGGTACAAGGCTTCGAGCTGCGGCGTGCTGGCGGGCGTGAGCGAGTAAATCACACGAGTGCCGCTGCGGACATCTTGTACCAGACCGGCATGACGCAAAGCCGCCAAGTGGCGCGAGATGGTGGGCTGGGGGATCTCCAGGACCGCTTGGAGGTCGCAGACGCAGCAGATGCTGCCCTTCCTCAACAGGTTGAGAATCCGGAGCCGGGTGGGCTCGCCCGCGGCCTTCAGGAGTTCGTCGAGTCGAGTCGTCATCGCCCCATTAATTCGCTTAGGCGAATAAGCAAATGGATGGCCGTTCGCCTGCCAGCGTGCCAAGTGGTTGACTCCACGCACGTTCGGCGCGGGTTAGGGTCGCCATGCGGGACTGCGTGTGGGAGGGACACTGGGTGCGATCCCCCAATCGTGCGGCAGGTAGCGCCGGATAATTTGTCGCTGAAGTGCGGTGCGGATGCCCACCAGGTCGGTGATCCTTGGGCCACAAGTCACGGCGTGCGTGCTTACCTCTAACGCCAGCGTGCGTGCCTTGTGAAACCTCTCAGGCAGGCTGCTCTCCTGCCGCGCCGGGGGCCGACGTCTTGAGGGCTTCCTCTGGCATGCGGCGGGAGATAAACTCGTCCATATGCCGGTCACCGGCGCTGCGCACGGCGCGGGCCAACTCGATGACTGCTTGAATTGCCTCCGGCGAAGCCCCCACGGCCAGCGCTTGCTTGTGGTGATAAGTGAAGCAAGGCTGACAGTGACCGGCAACGGCTGCCGCGATGGCCGCCAGTTCTTTCGTCAAAGGATCGAGAGCTTCTGTCACTTGGTTTGTCTCCATAAGGGTGTCAACTTGCCGCCTAGCCGCAACATCCCGATGCCGGGGCAACAATCCGGGCGACGTCGATCCCAAGAGTCTCTCCCACCGCTTGGTTGACCGCCTGGAAGGCGCTATGGACTTCCTGCCTTCTGCTTGAGAAATCCTGGACGAGTGGGTGCTCTCGGAGCCTGTTTTCAGCTGTCCGGACGTTCTCGATCACGTCCAGCGTGACAGAGCCATTCTTCTGGGCTTCGACATAGGCGCCCACAGCGGATTTGACTTGCTCTCGGATACGAACGACGCCCCGGTCGTTCTGGAAGGCGCTTCTGGCCGCTTTGAATCTGTGGAAAGCGTCGGTATCCTGGATCGAACGCCCCAGTGTCTCCACGGCCGCAGAAATCTCCGGTGAGTCACGGAGGGCGGCGGCGAATTCTTCCGTTGGGCGAGAAGGCCCGCAGCCAGAAAGACCCCGTCCCGTGCACGCCTCTGCGTAGTCAATCCCTGTCAGGTCGCCCAACCTCAGAACGGTGCCGAAAAGAAGCGCGCTCAGTTCGGTCTCGGCTTGCTGAAGATCTCGAATCGTCGGGTGCGCGCGGATCTGCTGCTGGAGAGAGGCGAGCTTCTCGGCCCAATCGCCGCCTGAATCCCCCCAAAGCATCTCCTGCATCGAAGCCTCCTGCTCGAGGCGACGAACCTGCTCAAGCAAGTCAGCAGCAGAGGGGTCCATTTGATACTGCTCCAGAGCGCGCTCGTAGTCGCGGAATGCCCTCGACGCGCCCAGCGCCCGTCCCAATTCGCGCGCCCTGTCGATCGCCATTTGTTCGCCCACGCTTGCCTGTTTCATGGGTTCTCCCTTTCATTCACCGCTTTTCTGGAGGCGCGCGCGAATGTGGCGCGCAATCAGACCTTCATTGAGCTTTGTCCCATTCGAGACAATGCTTCCGTCCACAAGGACGACCGGGAGCTGATACCTTTCCTCCCGAATGCCCTCCAGCACTGGGGAAAAGGCGAAGCTCTCGGGACTGAACAGCTCGACATAATGAACCCTGACTTGCGAGCCGGATCGGTGCTCAAGTCGCTCCCGCAAGAAGGCGGTAGCCATATCCCAGGTCGTCTTCCCGCTGCATGGCGCCGACGAGACGGCCAGAACGGTTACGGTGACGGCATGCGCTGGCGAAGTCATGGAATTCAGCAAGGTCCGCCGAGCGGGCCGCAGCAGCCACCGCCTGAGAAGGTTGGCGGGGCGCTCCCACCTCGTCCAAAGGCCAGACCTACGCGCGTAAAGACCTGCTCGGCGTGTTGCGCCTTGCAGCGCGGGCACACGGGTTTGAGTCCTGCCTCTTTCTCAGCTAGGCTTGCCCGCACTTCAAAGTATTCACCACAGCTTTGACATCGGTACTCGTAAATCATCTGCAAACCTCAATTCATGGCCCGGCAGCCGCAGTCGCGCAGGACGGACTGCGCGGCCTGCCGCAGTCGTTCCACGCCAATAACCTCTTGTTCGAAAAGCGGCATCTCCAGGATGGGGACTGCGAACTTCTTCTCGATGTCGGCCAAGTGCTTTTTCTGCATATCGCTGCGCTTCTTAAAGAAGGGATGGGAGCAGCGTTCCGCGGGGAGCACCTGGTTGGCGACGACAAGCTGGGTCTGGATGTCGGCCTTTTCGAGGTCCAGTTTCGCCCGATAGGCCTCAATCACTGGAGTCGATTCGGGATAAACCACGAAAGCAAAAGTGGTCCGTGCCGGGTCCCGGAGTTTGGCGATCATGGCCTGAAAACGAGCCTTGGTCTTCTCCTTCAACCCAACCGATTCCTGATTCGTGGCCACCATGAGACCGACCTGTTGGGAATAGTCAAATGGCAACTGGAGCAGACGCAGCGTGTGTCCTGTGGGCGCCGTGTCGAAGACCGTGACCCGAAACGACTCATCTGTGAGGAATTGAGAGAACTTGTCGAAAGCGGCCATCTCTTCCGTGCAGGGTGACTCAAGTTCCTCCGCCAAAGCAGCAAGCATCTCCGCTGAGTATCGGGGTCGGGCGTCCTCCAGGATCGATTTCTTGTACTCCTCGGTTGCCGCTTTGGGGTCGATACGAACCGCAAAGAGGTTCTTGACGCCAATGACCGGGTGAATCTGATCGCTGACGGGCTGCTCAAAGACTTCGCCGATGTGAGCGGCAGGATCGGTGGTAACCAGCAGGGTTCGATAGCCACACTCGGCAAGCCTCAGCGCCACGACGGACGATACCGTGGTCTTCCCCACACCGCCCTTTCCCGCAAAGAACAGGGCCCGCGAGTAACCGTTGGAAGGTAGCAGAATTTTCTCAGGCTGAAACATGTTCATGATCTCCCCTCGGCGTTGAAGCCTCGCCCTCGAGCAGCATCTGGCCCGTGCGCATTAACTTCTCGACGCCTTTGATCTCCTCCTCCAGGAGGAACATGCGGCGCGCCGGCATCGCCAGGCGCCGTTCGATTTCTTGCAGGTGACGCTGCTGCATCTCCCACCGGGCGCGGAAAAACGCATCCTGGCAAACCTCCTCGGGAAGAATTCCGTTGATGATCAGCTCAATGGATTTCACGCCCAATTGACGAATCTCCGCTACGGAACGCTCCGTTTCGCCAATGGCTACGGCCTCGGGCTGGACGACGAAGATAAACGTGGTCGCGCGAGGATTCCGCAGTTCGGCGATCGCTTTATCGTACATGGCCTTCGATTCCTGAATGGCCTGCACGGGGCCCAGGCAAGTCTGCCCGCTGCCCTTGGCGCTGAGGTCAATGAACTCACTCCAGTTCACAGGCAGTTCCAAGAGGCGGATGGTGTGGCCCGTGGGGGCGGTGTCGAAGATGACCAGGTCATATTCCGGATCGTCCATGAACTTGACAAACCGGTCGAAGGCGGCGATTTCCGTCGTGCAGGGCGAATTGAACTGTTCCTCCACAACCGAGATGACATCAGCAGGGAAAACCGCCCGCATGGGACCCAGGATTTTCTCTTTGTACTCGGTAGTGGCCTGGTCTGGGTCGATCTCCATCGCCCAGAGGTTGGGCACGCCGGGAATGGGAGCAATGCGGTGGCCGATTTCCGTTTCGAACACATCGGCGAGATTGGAAGCGGGGTCGGTGGTGATGATGAGAGTCTTTCGACCGTGCTCTGCTTCCTGAACGGCCGTGGCGCAAGCCATCGAGGTCTTGCCCACGCCGCCTTTGCCGGAAAAGAAAAGGAACTTCATCTGTCTGCCTCCATGAGAACGCTAATTTGAATTATGCTCGCCTCGCCGACCCTCTCTTGAAGTTCGTGTGGGCCGATCTGCCCGCAACCGGACGCTTCGTCAGGTCATACACCGGAATTTCTCAGCCATACCTTTAGTTCGGTATAGCTGGGATAGGCACCAGTCTTCACAACCTTCCCGTTGATTGCGGTAATGGGAAGGATGCTGACGCCCTTTGCCTTGAGAAGCCTCAGCACCTCGGAGTTTTGCATGAAGCGAGCGGCCTGTTGCGAGAGCAGGTAGCGCTCCGCACGCGCCCCGCCGTCGAATTCCTGCTGAATCCTCAGCAGCGCTTCCTGCACGTCCAGCAATGCAGGGTCAATTGAGGGACCACATAGACCGCCTGGGCAGCACATGGGCGGATCAAAGATTTCTACTTTCACCACATTTTCTTTATCCAAAAATTGTGACCTCCTTCGAGGCAAACTTTTGTTGCTGGCCCCAACGTCGTCGAGGTTCGCATTAGCTCACGTGTGCGCGTACCAGCCATGTCTTGACTTCCTCCAGTCGGAAGCCTGAGAGCCATCGGTCGCGATAATCCGGCCCAGCACCAGCGGCCAGCCCAGCACGCCCGCCGTCATGAAGACTGTAGGCACGTTCAGCATGGGCGCGGCAACCAGGAAGGCCATCGTGGGAGCTAAGGGAATTCCAGCCTGAACCATTCCCGCCAGAGCCGGCACAATGCCACACGAGCAAATGGGGATGATGGCGCCAGCCGTCGTCGCGAGCAAATTAGCCTTGAACCCGCCGAACCCCAGGCGTTGTTTCACCTTCTCCCACGATACGAAGACCACCAAGGCTCCCGCAATGAGCATACCGACGCCCCAATATTGGAAGAGTTCCACAAGAACGGCGGCACTCTTGATGTAAACGTACCAAGCGACGCGGGGTAGGTTCAAAGAGACCGGAGTTTCGATCTCCACAAGTCGAGCTTCCTCGCCCGTGATCCCCGGCGGCTGAAGCAGACCGTAGAGATAGAGCGAACGGAAAGACAGCCCATGAAGCCACACGTATACCAGGCCGCTGGCGTAAACAACTAAAACGAGCAGCAAGTAAATCCTTTGCCTTGTGGTCATGGGCCTCCTTGAGTCCTCACTCGCGCACCATGGCGGCTACCTCTTCCAAAGGCATCTGGACACATTCCCGCATGCGAGCCACATCTTCGCGCAGCGACTCGTCCGCGCGGAAGCGTGATCGCAGCCACTCAAAAAGCACCTTCTCCAGCTCGCTTCTCGGTTCTGCGAGCTGGTAATGGACCCACAATCCTTCACGACGCGATTCCACAAGGCCAGCCGCGCGCAACACCGTCAGGTGCCGCGATACGGCCACTTGCGACAGGTTTAGCGATGCTTCCAAATGACACACGCACAGGGGCCGCGCGGCAAGAAGAGTGAGGATGCGGAGCCGGGTCTCGTGGGCGAAGGCTTTGAATAGATAAGCGTCGGGGCACATCTGATTACCTACATTCGAGTCTAAGATTACAGCGGCCTCCCGCCTGTGTCAAGCACCAGGTAGATTCTCTCTTGAATTGCAAGGGGGATTTCTGACTTGGAGGCGCGTACAGCTTGTCGTGTTGTGGGTCTCATGCGGCCTCCCTGCTGGCAAGCGGGGTGTTGGCGAGGGTGGCTTGCCGGAGCTGATAAACCTTGGAGCCGTCGAAGGGCAACACGTGGCGGAACATGCCGTAGAGGGCGTGGAGCAGCTTACGCATGACGGCCACCAGGGCCTGCATTTTGAGTTTGCCCCGTGCCAGAAGGTGCTCATAGTAAGCGCGAAAATGGGGATCGTGGCGCACCGCCACCAAGGCGGGCATGTAGAGGGCGCGGCGCAAGTGCGCATTGCCGGCCTTACTGATGCGGGTCTTCTTATGCACGGACTTTCCCGAAGTGTGTTCCCGGGGATCCAGACCGGCCTGGGCGACCCACTGGCGAACGTCCAGGTCCGCCGCCAGGACCGCCAACTCCGCCAGGATCTGAAGGGCGCTGGTCTGGGCGACGCCCGGGAGGGTGAGGAGCAGATTGAACTTGAGTTGGAGCTCCGCCTCCTGGGCGATGAGCTTCAAGGCTTCCCGGGTCAGCCGTGCCAGGGCCCGCTGATGAAAGCGGAGGCTGCGTTCTAGATCTTGGCAGATGATCTGGGGCAGAGCCTGGGCGGCTCGCGTGGCGTGCAGGCGGTTCTTCTCCGCCGTGCACAGTTCGGTCAGGGCCTCCAGGCGCCGCGCCAGAGCGTGTAAGGCCAGAGCAGGAGGCGAGGGCGCTGGCCAGGGCTGAAAGGGCATGCGGGCGGCAAACTCCAGCAGCACCACCGCGTCCAGACGGTCGTTCTTGCTCCGCGCGAGGAGGGCCTAAGCAAAGTGCCGCACGGCGCGCGGATTGGCCACCATCACCTCGATCCCCGGCGCGGCGTGCAAGGCCAACGCCAAGTCCAGGCCGTAGACCCCGGTGGATTCCAGGCAGA
>Ga0315280_10008082_pt1 | contig 13894 bp, 8 predicted proteins | sample YL17G06_40_MG_FD_203697 | JGI IMG/M metagenome (GOLD analysis project Ga0315280, IMG submission 203697) | Sediment microbial communities from Yellowstone Lake, YNP, Wyoming, USA - YL17G06_40 | ecosystem: Environmental > Aquatic > Freshwater > Lake > Sediment | place: USA: Wyoming | collected...
CAGCCCATTCGGCATTCTCAGGTTCACTGCGCCGGCGTCTGCCTCGACCAGCGTTCGCAGCCGCGCGAGGTTGCCCGTAGCCGCCGCCTGGAAGACGGTCTGTCGGCTTGCCGGGGGCGGCCCCGGCGGCGCGGTCGGCGTGATCGTCAGGCTGGCGTAGGCGCCGTCCGACCCGTTGCCGGCCCACAGCGCGACACCGCCGCTCTTCGCTTCGCCGAGGTCGTCAACGACGAGGCTCGGCGCCGTCGCGCGGTTCACGTACACCGCGACCTTCGAGTTGGCGAGAACGATGCGCGCATGGAACCAGGCGTTCGGGTCGGGCGGCGGATCGATTGCCCTCTCGAACTGGCCAGGACGCTCCGCGCGCAGCTTCTGCCACGTGTTGAGGGGATGCGAGATGTACTGCACAGAGTGCGAGCGCTGCTCCTGGCCCGCGGCCCGGAAGTTGAACGGCCTGAAGTAGACCGCGTCGTACGTCGTCCAGTCCACGACGTGGAAGGCGATGCCAAGGAAGGTTTGCTGCGCGACGTCCTTGCCCCGCAGATCCACCTCGATGACGCCCTCGCCCAGTTGCACGCCATCGATGAGCGCGCCGCCGTCACCGGCCCTGGCGTCCAGCCGTGCCGCGGTCCGGTCCGCCTCTTTCTGCGTGGTGAGGCTTCGGTTGAATACCTGCGCGCCCTGACCGTCGGCGAGGCGACCGAGGTCCGGCTGGATCGGCTGGAGGGTCGACGCGGGTTGCTGCCGGCCCTGGACCGGCCAACCGGCAAGCAACAGGAACAGCGCGACGACCAGATGCGAACGCGTCATGACGAACCTCCGGTGGGAATGCGCCGCAATGCGTGAGGGCGCACAGTCGCTGACTACTGTCCCCGCAACGTCGCCATCGGGTCGATGCGCGTCGCACGTCGCGACGGCACGAAGCAGGCGGCCGACGCGGCCGCGATCAGCACGAACGAGACCATCGCGTAGGTGACCGGATCGGTCGGGCTCACGCCCTGCAACCACGAGCGCAGCACGCGCCCCACCATGGTGGCACCCGTCAGTCCGGCCGCCAGGCCGACGCACACCAGCGCGAGCCCGTGCCGCATGACCATCCAGCGGATCTGCCCTTGTCCCGCGCCCAGCGCGAGGCGAAGCCCGATCTCGCGCGTGCGTTGCGTCACCGAGTACGAGATGACACTGTAGACGCCGATGGACGCCAGCGCGAGCGCGACGCCACCGAAGACGACGAAGAGCCACGTGAAAAGGCGTGACTGCCAGATCGAGCGCGCCATCACCTGTTCGAGCGTCCGGACGGCGAAGAGCGGCCGGTCGCGGTCGATGCGCGAGACGATGCGGCGTATCGGCTCGGTGAGCGTCAACGGGGCCGAGTGGGCTCTCACGACGAGCGTCATCGAAGAGACGGGACGCTGGTTGTAGGGCACGAACAGTCCCGCATCGGCGTCGGCATCGAGGCTCTCGTGCCGGACGTCGGCCACCACCCCCACGAGAGTCATCCACGGCTCGTCGTCGGTTCCGGTTCCCAGGCTGACGCGCCTGCCGATCGGATCGCCCGGCGGCATGTAGCGTCTCACGAACGTCTCGTTGACGATCGCGACCGGGAGTGTTCCGGGCAAGCCGTCACGATCGGTGAACGTCCGGCCACGAAGGACCCGGATGCCCAGCGTCTCGAAGTAGTCAGGCAGCGCGACGCAGAGGACGGCCAGGAGTTCCTCGTTCGGCGCCGCGGCCGGCCGCCCTTCGATGGTGACGCCCCGCGAGGTGTAGGACCCGGACATGGGGAGCGACGAAACCGCCGAGGCCCGGCGCACGCCGGGGAGGGTCCGCACCTGGTCGAGCACCTGCGTGTAGAAGGCCCGCTGCTGGTTCGCGGTCGCATACCTCACGGGAGGGATTGCGAGGCGCCCCGACCAGACGTTGGCGGCACGCAGGCCGGGATCGATCGCGAGGACGGTCGCGAGGGCGCGCATCATCAGGCCGCTGCCCACGAGCAGCACGGCGGCCAGCGCCACCTCCGACGCGATGAGCGTCGCCCGCGGCCAGTCGCGGCCCCCGGTCACGCGGACGCCCGATGCCGCGAGGCCGGGGGCCACGGCCGGCCTCGACGAACGCAGAGCCGGGATGAGGCCGACAAGCATCGTTGTGAGCGCGGCCAACAGCAGGGCGAACGCCGCTACGGTGCCATCGATCTCAAACTTCAGCCACGCCGGCAGGTTCACCGGCACGAGCGCCACGAGCGCGTCGCGACCCAGCGCGCCGGCCAGCAATCCGAGCCCCGCGCCGGACGCTGCCAGCAGTCCGCTCTCGGTCAGCGACTGCCGGACGAGCCGTGCGCGAGTGGCGCCAAGCGCAACCCGCACCGCCATCTCCTGGCCGCGCGTCGCCGCCCGGGCGAGCATCAGGTTTGCCAGGTTGGCGCACGCAATCAGCAACACGAACCCCACGGTTCCCATGAGCAACGAGAAGCCGAGAGTGGCTTGCGCTGGAACGAGGTTGCCCCGCAGCGCGTTCAGCGTCACGCCCACGCCCTCGTTGTCGGCGGGGTACTCGCGGGCCAGCTGTCCCGCGATCGCCCGCATCTCGGTCGTGGCGTCGGCGATCGTCACGCCCGGCTTCAATCTCGCCAGGCAGGAGAAGGAGTGGCGACCACGCGGGTACTCGGTGGGATCGATCGCAGCGGGTATCCAGAGAGCGGTCGCATCCGGAAAGCCGAACCCCGGGGGCATCACGCCGACAATCGTTCTCGGCACGTCATCCACCACCAGGCCGCGTCCCAGCACCGGCTCTCCTGCGAAGCGCCGCTGCCACAGGTCGTGGCTGATCACCACGACCGGCGGTGCGCCGAGCCGGTCCTCGTCAGGGCTGAACGTCCGGCCGAGTGCCGGGGACACTCCCAGGCCCCGGAACAGGGCGGCGCTCGCGCGGGTGCCAAACACGCGTTCCGCCTCACCGGCGCCGGTCAACACCATGTTCGCGTCATCGTAGAGCGCGATGGCGGCGAAGGCATGCTGCCGTGCGTGCCAGTCGACGAAGTTCAGATAGGAAACCGGCATGCCGACACCAGGCTCGCTCGGAAACGTCTCCTCGATCGCCACGAGACGGTCCGGCTCCGGGTACGGCAGCGGCCGGAGCAGCAGCCCGTTGACGAACGCGAACACGGCCACGTTCGCCCCGATGCCGAGCGCCAGCGTCAGGACGCCGCCGATGGTGAAGACGGGATTGCGCCGGAAGGTGCGCACCGCGTAGCGAAGGTCGGCGACGAGATTGTCGAACAGGGAAAGCCAGGACACAGGACTCTTGCCCATGACGCCCATTGCGATTCTCCTTCGGGACGTGCCGGTCGCCGTTACTCGGATCGAAGCGCCCGCGCGGGGTCGATTCTCGTAGCGCGAAGCGCCGGCACCAACGCGCCGGCGAGACTGACGACGATCAGGCCGGCTGCACCCACGGTGACCAAATGCCCTGGCGCAGATCGAGAGCGAGGCCGACGAGAAGACGGGCCGATGGGTCGATCGAGCGGTCACGCATACGTCACCGCCCTATTGGACGGACGCCGGCCCGGCTGCGTTTCGTCCCCGAGCCGGGATTCGACGATGTAGGAAGATCCGAAGCGTCGTACCGAGAAACCGAGGGGTCTTGTAATCGGTCTCTGGCCGTTTGCGGGCGGAAACGCCAGGTCGACGGGGGAACCGCGACGCGAATACTTCGTCTAACGACATGTAGGATCGCGAACTACAGGGAGGGTTGCCCGTGTTCACCCGTGAGATCAAGAAGGGCAGCATGGAACTGCTGCTGCTCGGCCTGCTGGAGGAGCGCGCGCGGCACGGCTACGAAATCGGCAAATTGATCGAGTCGCGCTCGGGCGGGCGCCTCACCTACTCGCTGCCCTCGCTCTACCCCGCCCTCCTCAGGCTCGAGGCCCGGGGCCTGATCAAGGGGCGCTGGGTCGAGAAACCGGGCGAGCGCCGGCGCTGTTTCTACCGGTTGACGACCGAGGGCCGGCAGGTGCTGGAGCGCCAGAAGCAGGAATGGGCGGACCACGTTGACGCCATGAGGCTCGTGCTGGGGGACGACCATGCGTGACTGGCAGATGTTCGTGAAGACGCGCCTGCGCCTGGCGGGCGTCAAACCGGGACGCGAGGCGCGCCTGGTGAGCGAGGTGGCGGCGCAACTCGAAGATCTCTACCGGGACGCCATCCTGCGCCCGTCCCATGACGAGTCGATCCGGCTCCGAATAGGGCAAGGGATGGAAGAGCGCTGTGTGCAACGCGCTGATGACGCGCGCGGTGGGCCTGGAAGTCTGCGAGCGGGTTGGCGGGCGGGTGGTCATCGTCACGTCGATATCGCGGATGGGGGCGCAGTACGTGATCGGGCTCGAAGCGGTGGCCTGTGGCGCCGGCACGGTGCTGGCGCGGCAGCAGGCGACGACCGAGCGCAAGGAACAAGTACTGGGTGCCCTGCAGCGGGCGGCCGGCGAGATCCGACTCGCGGTCGGCGAGTCGGCGGCCTCCCTCGAACGATATCGGCTGCCCGGCGTCGAGGCGACGACGGTGTCGCTGGAGGCGCTGCGGGCCGTGCGCCTGGGCGATGTGGCGCGCGAGCGCGGCCAGGCTGATCAGGCCCTGGCCCTGTACCGCGAAGCCGTAACCCTCGACGCCGACTTCGCCCTCGCGCAGAGCCGCCTGGGACTGATGGCGCTCGGAGACGAGCGGGTTGGGGCCCTGCAGAAGGCCTACGCGCTCAGGCAGCACGTCACGTTTCCCGAGCGCCTGGAGATCGAAGCCGCGTATCACCGGCACGTGACCGGCCAAAAAGCGCCGGTCGTGGAAGCGCTGGAGATCCTGAGCCGGTCCTACCCGCGGCGTGCGGTGGCTCGTCGCGACCTGGCCCTCGAGTACATGAGCTCCGGCCGGTACGAGGCGGCGCTGGCCGAGGCCCGCGAGGCCCTGCGACTCGAACCGAACAGCGCGCTGAATATCGCGACGGTTGCCCGCGCGCTCCTCTTCCTGAACCAAATCGCCGAGGCCAGGCAGGCCGCCGAACGGGCTATCGCCCTCGGCGGTACGGCCCCCGACCTGCACATCGCCTTGTTCTACTGCGGGCTGGCATCCGATGACGCGGCCCTGCTGGCGCGGGAACGGGCGTGGGCGGCCGAGCACATCGACGAAGTGCCGGCCTTGTTGGAGAACGAGGCGGAGGTGTCGCTGAACGGCGGTCGGCTCCAGGAGGCGCTCGGCTTCCTGAAAAAGTACGAAGCGTGGGCCGCCCGTGCGATCGCCGCGGACCGCGCGCATCTGGACATGGCGCGCACTCGCCTCGTGACGGGTCCCGGATTGCCGACCACCGCCAGCGTGGCGGATACGGCGGCCCGGATGCGTCTCCGGATGGCTCGCTACGAGGCGTTGTGCGGGTTGGCGGCGCAGGCGATGCGCCGCGTGGAGGCCGAGCTTCGGCACAGCCTGGGACCGGTCGCCAGGATGGACGCGGTCAGGGCGACGGTCTCGGCCGGCCGGTTCGATGTGGCCGAACGCCTGCTGGACGCGATCGACCGCGAGGGGCAACCCGGCGAATGGGGCGCAACGATGGCGCGGACCTACCGGGCCGCGATCGCCGCCAGTCGCGGCCAGACCGTTCAGGCGCTCGAGCTGCTCGCGCCGCTTCAGCCCTTCGAGTTGGGGTTCGCGTACAGCCTCGACCCGCTGTTCGAGCGCGCGCGCACGCACTACCTGGCCGGCGACTGGACCAACGCGCGTGCGGCATTCGAGAAGATCCTGGCGCATTCGACGATCGACTCCGGCCGGAAGCTCCTGCCCGTCGCCCGGCTCGGACTCGCGCGCACGCTCGCCCGCGCCGGCGATGTCGCGGGCAGCCGGCGCACCTACGAACAGTTCTTCGAGCAGTGGCGCCAGGCGGATCCCGATCTGCCCGTGCTGCTCGAGGCCCGGCGTGAGTACGCTGCGTTGCCGAAGTAAGCGTCTCGCGCCCCCCCAACCTCTCCTCGCTCCTCTTCGATCCCCGTGGTCCGCCGGCGGCGATGCCTTCGCGACGAGGCCGGCACAGGACTGTGAACGCCCGGCATCTGATGGCCGAGTATTCAATGCGAGAGGTATCGATGAACTACGTCGTCATGGTAACGCTGGTCTTCGCGAGCCTGCTCTCGGCCCCGCCCCTTCACGCTTGATCGACGCGACGCTGAAGACGTGAGGTCCGTATCGTGACGCTGCGGACGTCGTGACGCCGTTGCCCTACCCTCTCAACGCCTCGAGCGGATCGATGCGCGCGGCGCGGCGCGCCGGGATTGCGCAGGCCAAGAGGGCGGAGACGAGCAGCGCGGGCAGGACAGCCACGTAACTGATCGTGTCGTAGGTCGTGACGCCGTAGAGGAACGTCGCGAGCGACTTGACCACGGCGAACGAGACGGCGAGGCCAAGCGCGAGGCCGACGCTGGCCATGACCAGCCCCTGCCGGAGCACGAGCGCGGCGATGTCGGCGGGCCGGGCGCCGAGCGCCGTCCGCACGCCGATCTCCCGCGTGCGCTGTCCGACGGCGTAACCGAGCACGCCGAACAACCCGACCGCCGCGATGACGAGCGCAAGGACGGCAAGCGAGCCGGCCAGCACGGAGTACAGGCGCGGTTGCAGCAGGCTCGTCCTGAGCAGCGTCTCCATCGGCGTGATCGCGACGATGCCGATCGACGCGTCGTGCTGGCGTATCAAGGCTCGAAGCGTCCGGGCCAGGCTCGCCGGGTCGCCGGCCGTCTTCACCACGAGCGTCAGTGGCACGCCTCCGCCCCGCCCCTGCTCGAAGGACCGGTAGAACTCAGGCGCCGGCACGTCCGTCACGCTGCGGTGGCGCACGTTCTCGATGACGCCGATCACCTCCGGGCCGGGTTGCTCCGGCGTGTCATCCCACAGCTTCTGCCCAACCGCGCGGTCGCCCAGGTACTTCGCGGCGAATGCGCGATTGACGACGACGACCGGCCTCGACGTCTTCGTATCGCTCGCATCGAACAGGCGCCCCTCTACCAGGCGGATGCCCAACGTCGCGAAGTACTGTCGGCTCACCGTGCGAGCGGCGGCCTGCGCCTGAACCGTCGCGCCCGTCTGCCCCGATCGGAACGGGAACGAGGCCTGGATTTCCATCCCCGTCAGCGGCAGCGCGCTGCCGAGCGCCACCCGGGTGAATCCCGGCGCGCCCTGCAGCCGTTCGAGCAATCCCGACAGCACAGCCTCCGCCTGGGCACGCGGAAGGCTGTCGGACGGCGACAGCATCGCCGTGAGCACGTGGGTCGGGTCGTACCCCCGGTCGGATGTGAGCATCGAGAAGAAGCTGCGCGTGAGCAGGGCAGCGCCGAGCAGCAACACGCAGGCGATGGCCAGCTGACCGCTGATGATCGCGGCCCGCATCCGCGAGGCGCGAAGCCCCGTGCCGCCGTCCCCCTGCACGCGCCCGTCCTCGGCCAGCGCTCCCGCCACCTTCACGCGCCGCGCCTGGAGCGCGGGCAGGACGCCGGTGGCCAGGCTGGCGAGAAGCGAAAGGCCGAGAGCAAACGCCGCGACGAGCAGGTCGATTCGGACGTCGTTGAGCCGCGGGAACGCCGGCGGCAGGAGCGACGGGAGCGCGCGATCGAGCAGGGCGGCCAGGAGCAGTCCACAGCAGCCGCCGGTCAGGCCGATGACCAGGTTCTCGGCCAGCGCCTGGCGGACGAGCCGCCAGCTCCCGGCGCCCAGTGCCGCGCGGATGGCCATCTCGCGGCGACGCGCGGTGCCGCGCGCGAGCTGGATGCCGGCGATGTTGCCGACCGCGGTGACGAGCAGCAGCCCTACGGCCGCGAGGAACACGAGGATGGCCGGCCGCACGTCGGCGGTCTGTGCCTCGAGGAAGGGAACGACGGTGATCCGGGCCGGCGCCCGCGATCCGAACACGGCCATCACCACCACGCCGGGATCCGGACCACTCCGGGCGCGGGCGGTCCCCTCGGATGCGGCCTGCGCGGGCGTGACGCCCGGCTTCAACAGGGCGATGGCACTGAACATCGACAGGCCACCCTTGACGAAGCGCACTGACATCGCCGTCCACGCCCGGGTCTCGGCGTCGGGGAACAGGAACCCGCGCGGCATCACCGCGACGATGCGACGCGGCTTGCCGTCGAGTTGGAGGCTGCGGCCGATGACATCGCGTCGCCCGCCGTAGCGCTCCTGCCAGAGTCCGTACGAGAGCACCACGGGCGGCTGCCCCCCGGGCGCTTCGTCCTTCTCCGAGTACGGTGTGCCGAGGAGCGACTGGACGCCGAGGAGAGGAAAGAGACTGGCGGTGGCGGCCGCCACGCGCACGCGCGCCGGTTCGCCTCCCGTGTCCAGCATGACCTGATCGACCCGCCAGGCGGCCAGTCCGTCGATGGTGGTGGGCCGCTCGCGCCACGCGACGTACGGGGCGCTGGTCATGATCGCGCCGAAGCGGTTGGTGGCGCCTTGCCGCGTCTCGTACAGCCGGACGATCCGATCGGCGTGCGGCCAGGGCAGTGGCTTGAACAGCACGCCGTAAGCCAGGCTGAAGAGCGCCGTGGTCGCGCCGATGCCGAGCGCCATCGTGAGGATCGCGACGGCGCTGTAACCCGGCTGACGCCACAGGAGCCGGCACGCGTAACGGAGCTCCTGGGCGAGCCCCGCCAGGCGCGACGAGGATTCCGGCGGCGGCACCTGCGCGGCCGTGCGCCGGCGCCGTCGGTTCACGAAAGCCGGATCGCCGGCCCATTCGGTAACCAGATTTCGGACCTGGCGCTCCGCCCTGCCCGGGTCCAGGGTATCGGCCATGGCGCGCTCGTAGGCGAGTGCAGCGTGCTGGGCCAGTTCCTCGACAACGTCCTCGTCTACGCTGGCCGCGCGGGCGAGGAAAGCGGCGCGCACTTCATCTTTCCAGTTCATCGTTGCCTCTCGATCGCGACCTCAGACCGGACGGACGCGCGCCACGCGGTTGAGGGCCAGGAAGAAGGTGTCCCACGCGGTGCGCTGGCTGGCGAGGAACTTCCGGCCCGGTGCGGTGAGCCGGTAGTAGCGGCGCCGGCGCTGGCCTGCGCGCTCGACCCAGCGGCCCTCGATGAACCCCCGGTCCTCGAGACGATAGAGGATCGGGTAGAGCGAGGCGACGTGGAAGGTGATCTCCCCGTCGGAACGTTCGTCGATGAGACGGGCGATGTCGTACCCGTGGCGGGGCCGCTCCTCGAGGAGGGCGAGGATCAGCAGCTCGGTGCTGCCGCGTTTCAGTTCGCTGGTGACCGCATGTGGCGACATATGTGGGCCCATTATATATGGCCGCATCAGTAGTCTCAACCCGGAAATATGCCGGGAGAGCGATGACGGTATCAGGGAAGGCCTCGTGTTAGAATCCGGCCGCCCGTCGTTTCCGATCGGTTCACAACGGGCGGAGAGGCGGTTGAGATGATCGAGGAGATAACCGCGCAGGCTCTCGACGCGGAGCGCTTCATCGACGCGAAGGTCCGGGAGATTCAGGCTGGCGTCGGGGATGGCACGGCGATCAGCGCCCTGTCGGGAGGCGTTGACTCGTCCGTCGTCACGATGCTCGGGCATCGCGCGCTCGGGAAGCGCCTGAAGGTGGTCTTCATCGACAACGGGTTGATGCGGGAGGGCGAGCCGCGCCGGGTCGCGGACCTGTTCGAACGGTTCGGCGTCAAGGTTGCCCTGGTCGATGCGCGCACCGAGTTCTTCGGGGCGCTGGCGGGAGTCACCGATCCCGAGGAGAAGCGCGAGGCGATTACGCAGACCTTCTACAAGAAGGTGTTCGGCCGCCTCGTCAGGGAGTCCGGAGCGCGATCGCTCCTCCAGGGGACGATCCTCACGGACGTCGACGAGACCGTCGCGGGGGTCAAGCGGCAGCACAACGTCTTCGCGCAGCTCGGCATCGACCCGCAGGAGGCGTTTGGCTACCGGATCATCGAGCCGCTGATCCAGCTGCGCAAGGACGGCGTCCGGAAGGTGGGGAAGGCGCTGGGGCTCCCTGCCGAGGTCTTCACGCGCATCCCGTTCCCCGGCCCGGCGCTCTCGGCGCGCGTGATTGGCGAGGCTACGCCGGCGCGCATCGAGACCGTCCGCCGGGCAACCACCGTCGTCGAACGCCTGCTCTGCGGGACCGGGGCGTTCCAGTACCTGGCGATCCTCCACGAGGATCGTGTGACCGGCATCAGGGACGGCCGCCGCGAGTTCGGACAGCAGATCGAGGTCCGCTGCTGGGACAGCGTGGACGCCCGCGTCGCGACCCCGACCGCGATCTCAATCGACCTGCTTCGACAGGTCGCGGACGAGATCATCCGGGATGTCCCTGGTGTCGTCAGCGTGACGTACAACATCGCGCCGAAGCCGCCTTCGACGATCGAAGCCGTCTGACGGGCCTTCCTGGGTGCGACACGTGCGTCGAACCCCTGGCGACGTTGCGGGACAGCGGAAGGCAGGACCAGGGCGGCCGCTCTCGAGCGGCACCCCCAGTCGAGCCTGCACGGCGCTGTGCGCCGCAGCGAGTCGGTGTGTCCAAAGGTGAGACGCGAACCTCCAGGCGCTCGAAATTCCCGGCCCGGCATCTCCCGTGCACATTTCGAGGCGAGATCGATGGCGAATGTAAAGACGCCTCGCATGGTCCCGACGTCAAATTGCGCAAGGCATTTTGAACAAGGGACCCATGTCACGTCGCCGCGCGATCCTTGAAACGTCACTCATCCTCTGCGTGCTCTCGGCCATTCCCGCCTCGGCTCAACCGGCGCCGCCGCCGCGAGCGGCCTCGCCGGCGCCTCGCGTCGCGCCGCCGGTTGCGACATTCACCATCGCGCGCAGCACCTCGGTGATAGCGGTGGACGGCGTGCTGGCCGAGGACGCGTGGGCGCATGCCACCGTCGTTCCGCTGCCTTACGAGTGGGCGCCCGGCGACAACGTCACGCCGCCAGTCCGGACCGAGTGCCTGCTCACCGTCGATCGCACCAACCTGTACATCGCGTTTCGCGCCTACGACCCGGAGCCACGCCGCATCCGGGCTCACCTGATGGACCGCGATGACACCGACACGCTGATCCAGGACGACCACATCGGCATCATGATCGACACGTTCAACGACGAGCGGCGCGCCTTCCAGTTCCGCGTCAACCCGCTCGGCGTCCAGGCCGACGCCGTGTTCAGCGAACAGGACGGGATCGAGGACTTTTCGTGGGACATGATCTGGGCCTCGGCCGGCCGCATCACCACAGAGGGCTATATCGTGGAGATCGCGCTGCCGCTCAAGCAGCTGCGCTTCCAGCCGGGAGAGGCAGAGCAGACGTGGGGGTTCGAGGCGTTTCGTTCGTGGCCGCGCAACCTCCGCCACCGGATCACGTCCGCGTACCGCGACCGAAACAAGGGCTGCGTTCTGTGCCAGGAGAACAAGATCACCGGGTTCGCGGGCCTTTCGCAGGGACGCAACCTCGAGTTCGACCCGACGGCAACCTTCAGCCGGACCGACGCACGACCTTCTTCCGACAGCCCGTCGCTCGCCGGCGGCGACCCGAAGGCGGATGCGGGGCTCACGGCGCGCTGGAGCGTCACGCCGAACATGACGTTCAACGGCACGGTGAATCCGGACTTCTCGCAGGTCGAGGCCGACGTCGCCCAGCTCGACGTCAACACGCGGTTCGCGCTGTTCTATCCGGAAAAGCGCCCGTTCTTCCTCGAGGGGCTCGACTTCTTCACGACGCCGATCCAATCCGTTTTCACCAGGACCGTCAGCGATCCGTACTTCGGCGCGAAGTTGACGGGCAAGCGCGGAGCGGACGCCGTGGGCGTGTTCGTCACGCGCGATCGGATCAACAACCTCGTGATCCCGGCCAACCAGGGCTCGGACTACGCCTCGGTGGATGATGGGGTGACGACGACCGTCGGGCGTTATCGCCGTGACGTTGGACGGGGGTCGACCGTCGGCGGCCTGTACGCCGGCCGCGAAGGGGCCGGTTATCACAACCGGCAGGTGGGCGTGGACGGGTTCTGGCGGATCAACCCGTCCGACGCGGTGCGTGTGCAGTTTTTGCGGAGCGACACGCAGTATCCGACGTCAATCGTGGCCGACTACGGCCAGCAGGCACGCGAGTTCGCGGGCAGCGCCGTGTACGTGGACTACCAGCATATCAGCCGAAACTGGCTCGGGGTCGGCGGCTTCGAGTCCTACAGCCCCGGCTTCCGCAGCGACACCGGGTTCATCCCGCGTGTGGACTACACCAACACGTTTGCGCAGGCCCAGCGGCGGTTTCAGCGCGGCGCCGGATCGTGGTTCAACAGCATCGACATCGGGATGAACGGCATGCGAACCACGGATTCGGCGTGGACGCTGACCGATCAGACGATAGGGCCGTTCTGCGACTACACCGGCCCCTACCAGACGACGCTGCATGTGAGCATGCCGCACGACACGGTGGTGTACGAAGGGGTGCGTTACGAGTACCCGCGGCCTAACTTCGTCGCCGGCATCAAACCGTTTGGTGGCTTCAACATCCAGCTGGTCGGGCAATTCGGCGGCGGCGTGGACTTCGCGAACAACCGGAAGGCCACGCGCGTCATGCAGCTCGGGCCCCGGTTCGACTACCGCCCGCTGTCGAGCACCAGCGTCGGGGTCAGCTACAACCTGGACGAGCTGTCGGTGGACGGCGGACGCTTGTACCGGGCCCATCTCGCGCAGGTGCGGGTCTTGTATCACCTGAACGTGCGCACCTACCTTCGGGCGATCCTGCAATACACGGACATCTCGCGGAACCCCAATCTCTACACGTCCCCGGTCGAGGCGCGAAGCCGCGAGCTGTTCTCGCAGTACCTGTTCTCCTTCAAGCTCAATCCGCAGACCGTGCTCTTTGCCGGCTACTCCGGCAACGCGCTATCCGGCCAGACGATCGACCTGCGCAGAAAGAACCGCACCTTCTTCATGAAGCTCGGGTACGCCTGGGTGCTGTAGCCCGCTGCGCGTCCGGTTCTTCGCCGTCCGCGCCGGGCGTCCCGGTCGCCGGTCTGCCGGACCGGCACACAGGCCGACTCGCGCCCTTCGCGTATCAGGTTCGAAGCGAGATCGAGGCGTGATGTAAGGACAGCGCGGCCCGTTCGACGTCCAATGTCCAAGAGGTGAGCGGCCGGGATCGCCACGTCAACGGCTGCCCGACGCGAAGTGTTGTCGAAGGAGACGACCATGGGTACGGCGGCATCGGCGGGCAGCGCTGGACTCAGCGCGACACTCGGACATCCTGACCACCACTACCGCTCCCTCATGGCCCGCTACCAGATGGGTGATGCCGAGGCCTTCGATGCCCTCTACACGCAGCTCCGGCAGGATCTCGAGGGGTATCTCGCCGTCTTCGCTGGAGGCTTTGACGACGACCTCCTCACCGAGGTGTTGCTCACCGTCCACCGCGCACGCCAGAGCTACAACCCTCGCCGGCCCTTCGAGCCGTGGCTGATGGCCATTGTTCACCACGTCGTCGGCGCGCGAGTGTGCGTCGTAACGAAGACGTCACGATGGGGCAGAGCGAGGCACGATCGCCGTTGAGAAATCCCGAGATCCCAACTGTATGGCTTCGGCAGATCCACGGGGTCAATTGTCCGCGCGCTCAGGGCCGTTTCGGTCTCAGTTGCGCGATGATGCTCGCGTCGGCCCAGTAGACGCCTGCGTTGCGGCCGAAGAACAGGTACTTACCGTCCGGTGAGACAATCGGCAGCATCCCGCGGAACTCCGGGCCGAGGCTGACCGGTGTGCCCCATCGTCCCTGCGCGTCGCGGAAGCTGACACACAGGTCCTGCATCCCCCTGGTGAAAAGCAGGTAACTGCCGTCGGGCGCCACGAACGGGAACGACACGTCGGGCCCGAGCACCGACTCGAG
>Ga0315280_10008083_pt1 | contig 13893 bp, 9 predicted proteins | sample YL17G06_40_MG_FD_203697 | JGI IMG/M metagenome (GOLD analysis project Ga0315280, IMG submission 203697) | Sediment microbial communities from Yellowstone Lake, YNP, Wyoming, USA - YL17G06_40 | ecosystem: Environmental > Aquatic > Freshwater > Lake > Sediment | place: USA: Wyoming | collected...
GTTTACGGAGGTGGCATGGCTGGTGTAGTTTGGTAGGGGTAGAAAAAGCCGCAGCCCGTCAGATGACGGGCGGCGCTACAACATACGGGCCGGTAGCTCAAGCGGTAGAGCATTGCCCTTTTAAGGCGAAATAAGGCACTTAGCAGCAAACCGCACCGCAACGCACGACTGCGAAAATCCCCGGTATTCATGCGGGTTTGCCGCAAGTCCCCGTTCGCATCCTACCGCACACAAACGCACCAAATACCAAAACCAACTGACACCAAAACTGACACCCAATTTTCTGTGCGGATTACTCGGAGATGGTGCTTTGTGGCTCACGGAAGGGCCGGACGCGCGTAGAACTCAATCCTGGCGTGCTGGGGGGGCATTCTACGGGACGTCGGCATTCTTACCTGGTTTCATTCGAGCCACGGCTCGCCCGATGGTGCGGACCGACACGCCGAAAACCTTGGCACATTCGCCCTGACTTGTACCCCGTTGGAGCAGCGCCTCCAAGCGGGCCAGGGCCTTCGCGTCCAGGCGGGGCGTCCTGCCGCCCAGCCTGCCCCAGGCGCGAATCTGAGCCTTGCTGTAGGTCCGAGCTCGGGCGAGTCCCCCCATACGGGCCATTTCGCTGACGGTCATCGGCTTCTCGCTCATGCGCCGAAGCCTACACCCGAAATTGGCGGGTTTTCAAGTCATAACTTACCAGCAGCCTATGGCTGATAACGTATAATATGTTAACCCCTATCTGACTCATTTACAATCGGTTATAGGTTGGGCCTAGGCACTCCGATTGCCCTCGGGCTACTCAATTTTGTTGCCATTCGAGGCCGGGCACGGATTTTTTCGGCCCGTATGTCCTTACGCTGATTACACTTAAATTTTCTTTAGCAAGGCTCGGAGGCACGTTCCGATGTGTGCGGAGGGTTGGGCAGACGGCCCGCGTTGCGCCTGGGGGAGCCTGGCGCAGTTGGCGGGCATTCTACAGGGACACCTGACAGCAAGGCAGGGCATGAGTCAGTTAGCGCCCGTGGTTTGCAGAATTCCAGCCACGTCCTTCGGAGCGTAGGGGAGGGAGGGCAGGGAGAGCGGCTCACCCGATGCCAGAAAATTGCTCAGGGGCGCCACGGAGCGCGATTGTGAGGGGCTCTACGACGGAATGCCGTGATCTTCGGATGCGTTCTCGGACATGGCCGACTCCGGCGGGACTCTGCAAACTGAGATGACAAAAGGCAATCCGATTTTGTCATTGCCCCGCCTCTTCCCTTGTGGTATCCAACTAAAAGGCGGGATCATCTGGCCCGCAATTCTGCGAATCTACAAGGGTGGTAAGTGCTCATGCCTCACAAGAGAAGAATCCCGGAGGGGGCCAAGCGTAGGGAGTGCCCTAACTGCGGTCAAGTATTTCGGCCTATGACGGATGCAATGTGGCGAGCGGTCTGGCAGGTGCACCTGCTTTCCCTTCGCCACAAGCGAGCACTCGGAAAAGCCTCTTAGTCTCTCCCTTGCTGCGTCACAGGGGAATTGAAATCCGGGGTTGCCGAAGAATTTCCCTTGTGGTAACTATTCTCTAGGAGCGGACGGTCCTCGCCGCTGAGAATTCATGGTAGCTAGCCCCATTGACGCCTACCGGCGACAGATCGAGCGCGAGCTGCAAGCCGGGAACGCCACAGAGCACACTCACCGGCCCGCGCTGAAGGCCCTCATTGAATCGCTGGCCCCTGGAGTCACCGCTACAAATGAGCCGAAGCGCGTTGAATGCGGGGCTCCCGACTTCATTGTTTCCCGGAAGGCGGCCCACGATCCGGTAACGCTTGGGTACATTGAGGCTGGGATACCGGAAATGGCCCGATGAAACGAGCGGTCCGACCCACGGAACACCGAATCGGTGGTATAAGAGGTATCCAGCATCATGAAACCGAAAGCAGGAGACATACTGGATGGGAGTTTTTGGCCTGAGCCCGTCCGCGTGCTCACGGTACAGGAGGTCGGTCAGCGGCTCAAGGTTGAAGCTGTCGGCCTGCGCAGTCAGCAATTCTATCCTCGAATCTTCTCCCACGAAGACTTGGCCCTCGTCCAGATTGCGACCGAGACAGGCCGTGACTTTTCAGGGCGAAGTGAAGCCCTTTTCCTGGCCATTGAGGGACACCGGATAAGATACGCCTTCCAGTTCGATCCGCTGTACGCCGTGAACGTATCCCAAGTAGACCCACTCCCTCACCAAATTGAGGCCGTCTATCACTACGTCCTTCGCAACCCTCGTTTGCGCTTTTTGCTGGCCGACGATCCGGGCGCCGGCAAGACCATCATGACGGGATTGCTGCTCAAGGAGTTGAAGTATCGCGGCCTTGTTCACCGCACGCTCATCGTGGTCCCAGGCCACCTCAAGGACCAGTGGGTCCGCGAGATGAAGGACCGTTTTGGCGAGAAGCTTACCTTCGTCAACCGGGAAGTGATGAACGCGACGTGGGGCCGCAACGTCTGGGAAGAGCAGCCACAAATCATTACATCAATGGACTTCGCCAAACAGGACGATGTGATGGCGACGCTGGGGGAAGCCCGGTGGGACCTTGTCGTCGTGGATGAAGCCCACAAAATGGCTGCCTATCGTTACGGCGAGAAAACAGACAAGACCGAGCGCTACAAGTCTGGCGAGCTTCTGTCCCGCACTACGCGCTACCTGCTCTTCCTGACTGCCACGCCGCATCGAGGCGATCCCGAGAACTTCCGCCTCTTTCTTGACCTGTTAGAACCGGGCTACTTTGCCACGACCGAACTTCTGGCAGAGTCGATTCGCAACCACGACAATCCCCTGTTCTTGCGTCGCCTCAAAGAAGACATGAAGGGCTTCGACGGATCTCCACTCTTCCCGCCACGCCACGTCGAGACAATCAAGTACCGCCTGAACGACGACGAAAAGCGTCTCTACAACGCGGTAACTGAGTACGTCGAGAAGTCCTACAACAAGGCTCTGGCCGCCGAAAAGCGCAATGTTGCCTTCGCGTTGCTGATTCTGCAACGCCGCATGGCCTCCAGTGTCCGCGCCGTGCGGCGTTCGCTGGAGAGGCGCCGGAACAAGCTGGAGGAGATGCTGCGCTTCGGCAAGTGGCTGGCGGAACGGGGTTGGGTGGACGAAGACGCCCTCGAAGATTCTCCCGAGCTAGAACGCCTCCAGCGCGAGGACGAGCTCCTGGAACGCTTGACCGCTGCGGAGACGCGCGAGGAGCTTCAGGTCGAAATTGACCAACTCTCCGACCTTATCAGGCTGGCGAAAGAAGCAGAGCGGCACGAACTGGAAACGAAGCTCACCGAATTGCGGAAGGTGATGAATGCCGAGCAGCTTCAGCGCAGGGGCGAGAAGCTCCTCGTGTTCACAGAATCCCGTGAGACTCTCGATTATCTGGCTGAGAAGCTGAAGGCGTGGGGATACTCCGTGGTCGTCTTGCACGGCGGAATGAATCTTGACGCGCGCATCCGAGCCGAGCATGAATTCAGGGAAAAGGCTCAAGTCATGGTCTCCACCGAGGCGGGCGGCGAGGGTATCAACCTCCAGTTCTGCTCTCTGATGGTCAACTACGACATTCCCTGGAACCCGAACCGCCTGGAGCAGCGCATGGGCCGCATCCACCGTTACGGCCAGACCCACGAAGTTCACATCTACAACCTGGTTGCGGTGGACACCCGCGAGGGTAAGGTGCTCGATGCCCTTTTCCAAAAGATCGAAAACATCCGGCAGGCGATGGGTAGCGACCGAGTCTTCGATGTAATTGGCGACGTGCTGCCGGGAAAAAGCCTGAAAGACCTCATCGTGGACGCCATCGCCCACCGTCGTTCCCTTGAGGAAATCGTCGCCGAGATCGAGCGCATCCCTGACACCGAGGCCATCCAAAAAACGCGCGAGGCTGTGCTGGAAGGATTGGCAACTCGCCATGTGGACTTGCAGAGGGTGCTCGGGGAAACCCGCCGCGCCAAGGAGAGCCGGCTGGTCCCGGAGTATATCGAAAGGTTCTTCCAGCGGGCCTGCCACTTTCTCAGCGTGCCTCTAGAGCAAAGGCGGGACGGCCTCTGGCGTGTCCCCAACGTGCCCTTTCAGGTTAGGGATGTCCCTCCGGCGTTCAAGAACCGCTTTGGAGAAGTCTTCCGCGAGTATGGCAAGTTGGCCTTCGACAAAGACACTGCGAAGCGTCTCCAAGCTCTCTTCGTCGCGCCGGGCCATCCACTCCTCGAAGCCGTCATCGAGCGACTCCTGGAAGGGTGTGCAGCGGATCTTCAGAAGGGTGCCGTCTTCGCCGACCCCGACTGCCGCCTGGATGGCTTCCTCTGGTTCATCGAGGGTGAAATCCGAGATGGCGCCAATACGGTTGCGGGCAAGCGTCTGTTTGCGGTCTATCAGCCCCAAGACGGCCAACTTCGTATTGTCCCGGCCTCCATCCTGTGGGATTTGCAGCCGCTCTCGCCTGAGAGCGCGGAAGGCAAGGGTATTTCGGCGGACGAGAACGCCGTCATCGCTTTCGCCATTGAAAACGTTGTCGAAGCGTATCGCGATGAACTCCTCCAGCAGCGGCAGCGCGACGCGGAGATCAAGCGGAAGTATGGGCTATGCTCACTGGATATTCTGCTCATGCAGTCCGAGGAGAAGCTGGTTGACTACGAGACCCGTCGCATTCGGGGTGAAGCGATCCCCGAGCCGACCATCCAGAACGAGCTTCGCACCAAAGAGGACTTGCTCCAAAAAAAGCGCAAACTGGAGGAGGCCATTCGCTGGGAGACTAGTCTTCTGCCCCAGGAGCCGCGCATCGTCGGGGTTGTCCGCGTCATCCCGGCAAAGGTCACGGATGAATCCCTCCGCGAAAGCGACGAAACCGAACAGGTCGGAATGCAGGTGGCCATGGAGTACGAGCGGGCACAAGGCCGGATGCCGGAAGATGTCTCCAGCCAGAACCTCGGCTACGACATTCGCTCTGTAGCGGCGGTCTCTGACCGTCGAACTGAGATGGCCCTAGCCGTCCGCTACATTGAGGTCAAAGCCCGTGCTCGCAGCGGGGCCGTAGCCCTGACACCGAATGAGTGGCTCATGGCGCAAAGGCTTGCCGACGAATACTGGCTCTACGTGGTCGAGAATGCGGCCAGTACTCCCACGCTGTACCTGATCCGGAATCCCGCAGCCAGACTGAGACCGAACGAGGTGGTAGAAATCGTGCGCTTTGTGGTCAGCGATTGGAAGCAGGCGGCCGAGACCACGACATAGGGTTCGGATCAGACCAGGAAGGTGATTGTATGCGAGAAGAAACCAAAAAGCGGGTTGATGGCATGACGAGGGAAGAACAGGAGCGCCGCCTTGCCGAACTCAGTCAGAAATACGGAGTCACAAACCCACAATCCATTTCGGGCGGCAAAACCCCGCCTGGGCACGACGCTATTGAGTTTATAGAAGAGATGGAAGAGCGCGAATACTTGAAAGAGAAACTGGGGTGCAAGGTCTGACGAAAGTGACGATGGACAAAAGCGGAGCGAACAAGCGGCTGATCGAGGTTGATTTTCCGCTCCGCGAGGTGTCGGAGCAGTCTGTCCGCGAGAAGAACATCCGGCACGGACATATCTCGACGCTGCACATTTGGTGGGCACGCCGGCCCTTGGCGGCTTCGCGAGCCACAGCGCTTGCGGCATTGCTGCCCGACCCCGGAGACCCGCAGAAGAGGGAAGAGTATCTCCAGCTCATCAAGGACATATCGCCCTGGGAAGTCGTCTCGAAGGATACGCCGCAGAACCGGGCGCTTCTCGAAAAGGCACGCAAGCTGATTCGGGAAGCTTACGGCGGGCGCGCTCCGAAGGTTCTTGATTGCTTTGCGGGCGGCGGGGCGATTCCGCTCGAAGCCCTGCGCCTTGGCTGTGAGACCTATGCTCTCGACTACAACCCGGTCGCAGTCCTGATTCTGAAAGCGGTTCTGGAATATCCGCAGAAGTACGGCCAGCCGCAGATCGTCCAGGACGCCGCTCGGACGGGCCTCGGGATGAAGGCGCAGCGAACCGTCAATCCCCTGCTCGAAGAAGTCAAGCGCTGGGGCAACTGGGTGCTCGAAGAAGCCCGGAAAGAACTTGAGCAGTTCTATCCGAGGGACAAGGACGGGAGCATTCCTGTGGGCTACATCTGGGCACGGACGCTCCCCTGCCAGAACCCCGAGTGCGGCGCGGAGATTCCGCTGTTGCTTCAAACGTGGCTCTCAAAAAAGAAGGAAAAGAAAGTCGCGCTTCGTGTCGTAGCCGACAAGGCTCGGAAGGGAATCACTTTCGAGATCGCGGAGGGCAGAAAGATTGACTTCAACCCCGATGAAGGAACGATTTCCGCGGGCCATGTGCGGTGCCCTATTTGTGGGGGCACATTTGACGATGAGACCACGCGCGCTCTCTTCCGGGAACGGAAAGCAGGCCAAAGGATGGTTGCGGTTGTGGTCCAGCGCTCGCGAGGCAATGGTAAGCATTATCGTCTCTCCAATGAGACCGATTTGCGTTTGTTCGAGGGAACACTGGACGCGCTGAGAACGAAACGCGAGCTACTCCGAGAAAAATGGGAAATTGACCCTCTGCCGGACGAACGCCTCCCAACGGAGCGGCCCTCGCCCAACGCCAGGGGAGTATCTGCCATTACGCGCTACGAAATGCAGGCTTGGGCGGACTTGTTTAATGCACGCCAGGCACTCGCACTAATCACCTTTACAGAAAAAGTTCGCCAGGCGCATACCGCGATGCTTAGACAAGGACGTGAGGCAGATTTTGCCAAAGCAGTTGTGACCTATCTGGCTCTAACAGTGGATGAATTGGCAAGGTTCGGTTCGGTTCTAAACCGTTGGAAAGTGGACGCCGAGGCTGTTGTGCATGTTTTTGCCCGCCCGGCACTGGCTATGCTCTGGGACTACTTTGAGAATGTGCCAGTGGGCAGCCACGGAGGAACGTGGGAGCACAGGTTATCCGAGGTTATGACCGTATTGAGCAACCTTACACTATTCGGAGACTTGGGGATCGTCACAAGTGGGTCTGCAACCAATCTGCCCTGGCCAGAGGACTACTTCGACGCAGTTCTGACCGACCCACCCTACTACGACAACGTTCCCTATAGTGATCTCAGCGATTTCTTTTATGTCTGGATGAAGCGCACGATTGGTGGCCTTTATCCGGAACTTCTGGCAACACCTTTAACTCCAAAAACAGATGAGATTGTTTGGCATCAGCGTCACGGGGGCAGCTATGAAGCTGGTAAAGAATTCTTCGAGCGTAACATAACCGCTGCATTCCGCGAGATCCAGCGAGTGTTGAAGCCGGACGGCAACGCAACCATTATCTTCGCGCATAAGACCACCGATGCATGGGAGGCGGTCATCAGTGCTTTGCTCGATGGCGGCTTGTACATGACTTCCTCGTGGCCGATCCACACAGAAATGGAAGCGCGGCTGAACGCGCAGGAGACAGCCTCTCTGGCTTCTTCCATCTACATGGTTTGCCGCAAGCGCATGACGCAAGAGGTTGGCGAGTTCCCCAAGGTTAAGCACGAGATCGAAGAGCGCGTGCGCGAGAAGCTAGACAAGTTTTGGAGTGAAGGTATTCGGGGGGCGGACTTCTTCATGAGCGCCATCGGGCCAGCGGTGGAAGTCTTTGGCCGCTACGAGCGGGTCGAGAAGCTCTCCGGCGAGAAAGTGGAGGTCAAAGAACTTCTGGAATACGTCCGCAAGGTGGTGAGCGAATACGCCTTGGAACACATCCTCGGGTCCGCCGAGCTGGGCGGGGTTGACGCCGAGACCCGGTTCTATCTGCTCTGGCGCTGGACGTACAACAATGCTCGCGTGCCGTTTGACGAAGCCCGCAAGCTGGCTACCGCTGTAGGGACCGAGCTGACAGAGCTTTGGAAGAGCGGCAACCTGGTGAGCAAGGAAAAAGAATACGTTCGTGTCCTCGGCCCGAAAGACCGCGAGAAGGACTCGAAATTCATGCGCCAGGAGAGGTTCAACACCATGGTGGACGCCCTCCACCGGGCAATTCTCTACTGGGAGCGAAGCGAGCGCCAGAAGCTTAAGGAGCATCTCGCGCAGACCTACGGAGCCACCGACATCTTCTGGCGCGTGGCCCAGCACATTGCTGAAGTTCTGCCCGAGGGCGACAAGGAGAAGCAGCTCTTACAGGGCCTGCTCTACGGCTCCAGAGCGCAGGCCGAAGTGAAACCAACGAGCGGAAAGCTGTTTGATGAGTGAGGCACAAAATGGGTAAACCATGGCGCCAAGTTGTGACTCCACACCGCGACATCCGCGAAGGCAGGTTTGATGAATCAGTCTTCGCGGCGGACCTGTCCGATGTCGCCGCCGACCGTGGCCCTCTCGAATATCGTGACCCGGAGACCTTCTTCAAGAAGACCTACCCGACCCAGGGCATAACGAACTTGCTTTCGACGGTTGTCTCGCGCCTTTCGGGCCAAGGGAGAGGCGAAGCCGTAATCCAGATCCAAACCCCCTTCGGCGGCGGCAAGACCCACAGTCTCATAGCCCTCTACCACCTTTTCAAGCATGGGGAGCGTCTCAAGCACCTTGAGGCCTTCAAGACCGTCCTGAAGAGAAACGAAGCGCCGTCACTGCCCGCCGCTCGCGTCGTGAGCTTCGTCGGCACGGCAGCCGATCCGCTGAAAGGCAAGACCCCTTGGGGTGAGATAGGCGAACAAGTAGGACGCTACGAACTCCTGAAGGAGCATGACCAGAAGCGACGCGCTCCCGGAAAGGATGTCCTCCATAAGCTACTGGGACAAGAGCTGACCCTCATCCTCATGGATGAGATCACCCAGTACATCGCAAAAGCCGTGGAGCCAGACGAATTGGCAAGGTCCCAATGGAATGTGGAGGCTGCGCGCGCGTATCAAACTCAGGTGTTAGCGTTCATGCAGGAACTCACCGAGACGGTGAAGGTCTTACCCCATTGCTCGCTAGTCGTCACCCTGCCATCCAGTGCCCCTTACGGTGAAGAAGGGGAACGGTCCTTGGGCCAGTTGCAGAGGATTTTTGGGCGTGTCGAAGCCATCTACATGCCCGTCGAGGGTGAAGAGGTTTACGAAATTATCCGCCGCCGGCTGCTTGAAGACCCCGGCGATCCCCAAGAGGCCCGGCGGGTGGCCGATGAATATTGGCAGCTCTACCAGCGCCTGGGGGATGATGCTCCCTCAGAAATACGGCAGGCTGCCTATCGCGACAAAATCCGCAAGGCTTATCCGTTCCATCCGGAGTTGATTGACATCCTTTTTGAGCGTTGGAGCACCTATCCGACATTCCAGCGGACTCGCGGGGTGTTGCGACTCCTGGCCGAGGTGATTGCGGACCTTTACAAGCGCGAGCATGCAGCGTCCCTGATTCAGCCTGCCCACATCAATTTGGCGAACGCCTCCATCCGGGAGGAGTTCATCAAGCACATCGGCAATGAGTACCGGGGCGTGGTCGCCGCCGATATCGCCGACGGCAACGCCAAGGCCCTGAAGATTGACCGCGAGATGGGGTCGGAGTACGCGCGCTTCGGGGTCGCGTCGGGCTTGGCCACCTCGATCTTCTTCTACTCGTTCAGCGCCGGACAGAGGAGCGGTGCGGGAAGCCCTCGCCTGCGCGTGGCCTTTCTGCGGGATGAAATCCCGCCAGCGGTTGTAGGTGATGCGCTTCGTCGTCTGGAAGACGAGACGTGGTTTCTCCACTCGGAAGGCGGACTGTATTTCTTTACCGGGCAGGCGAACCTCAACCGGGTCATCGTGCAAAAAGAAGAAGAGGTCAGCGATGACCGGATTGCCGAGGAGATCCACGCGCGCTTGGAAAGGCTTGCCGGGAGCGAACTGCGGGTCTTCCTCTATCCCACGGCCTCCAATGATGTGCCGGATACCCGCGAGTTGAAGCTGGCCATTCTGGTGAGCGAATACGCGGGCCGGAGCGCAGCGGCAACCAAGTTTGCCGAAGAGTTGGTGAGCCGATGCGGAATCCCCTTCCGCACGTTCCGCAACACGCTGCTCATCCTTGCCGCTGATGGCAGAGAGTTTGAGGGACTGCGCCATCAAGTCAAACGTGCCCTGGCCCTGAAGGGCATCCGGGAAGACAAATCGGTGATGGAAAGCCTGTCGCAAGAGAACAAGCAAGTCTTAGAGAGCAAACTGCGAGACGCAGAGGGTGGAATCAACTTTCGAATTCTGGCAGCCCATCGCCATCTGGCGAAAGTTACAGGAGAGAAGCTGGAGTGGCTCGATTTAGGTCTGCCCACGGTGGGTGAGAGGGGCTCGCTTGCGAAGCGGGTCTTAGAGTACCTCAGAGGGCAGGAGATTCTACTCGGGAAGATTGCGCCTCGCCAGATTCTACTGAAAACTCTGCGGGAGGATGAGAAGGAAAAGCCGCTTGGGGAAATCTACGATGCCTTCCTGAAGTTCCCTCATTTGCCGGTGCTGGAATCGGACGTGGTGCTTCAGAATGCCTTGCAGGAAGGGGTGCGCGAGGGGTTCTTCGGCGTGCGTAGTAACAACCGGATATACTTCGGCGAATCCGTTCCACTAGGAGCGTTGGACAATACGGCCCTCTTGGTGCGCAAGGAGCTTGCGGAGAAAGAAAAGAGTGCGGTTGCCGCTCCAGCCGCGACGACGGGTGTCCAGCCCACACCCATAATTGAAGGACCGACCCCGACTACAGCGAAACCTGCGGAGCCGTCCGCACCCCTCGCCAGGAAAGTCACCCACCTGAGTCTTCGGGTTCAACTCCCCTGGGACAAGCTCGCCGATTTCATCCGAGGAGTTCTAAGGCCGCTACGGGAAGACGGCGCAGAAATTCAGGTTGAGGTGGCCCTGACGGCCCACTCCGAAGAAGGCCTGAAAAAGTCAACCTTGGATCACAAGGTTAAAGAAACACTGAACCAGATCGGCGCAAAGATTCTTGAGGAAGAACAGAAATAGGGAAAGGTAGCTTGTATGTCCTGGTCTGATGGCCTAACGGAGGAACAAAAGAAGGCTGCTTCCCACGCGGGTTCTCACGCAAGGCTCGTGGCAGGGCCAGGAACTGGTAAGACACTCACTCTTACGAGAAGGCTTGTCCTCTTGCTTTCGTCAGGAGTCAAACCTCAGTCAGTCCTCGCCTTCACTTTCACGCGCTTCGCAGCCGCGGAATTACGGAAGAGGGTGGAAGCCGAACTCGCAAACGCGAAAATGCCATTGCCCCGAATTTCGACTTTGCATTCCTATGCGCTCCGCGAACTTCTGCTAAATGCAAGCCGCACGAAACTCCCGCAGCCGCTCAGAATCGCTGACGACTGGGAAGAGGAAGAAATCATCGTCCCTGAAATGCAAAACCTACTCAGAATTTCAAAGAAGCAGACTCGGGATTTATTTCATCGACTCGCCGCTGACTGGGAGCAATTGACTGCGGACAGGTCAGACTGGGAGAGGACCTTTCCTGACCCAAAGTTTCTGGGCTCTTGGCGAGAGCACCGAGAAATCTATGGCTATACGCTTCGCGCCGAGCTGGTCTACCAACTAAAAACTTCACTACAAGAAGGAGACGTTTCGATAGAAGATCCCCCGGAACATGTTCTGGTTGACGAATACCAAGACCTAAATCCATGTGATCTCGCAGTTGTGCGTGAATTGGCAAACCTTGGTTGTGAGGTCTATGCCGCTGGGGACGACGACCAAAGCATTTATGGATTCAGGCAGGCCGAACCGGAAGGTATCCGCCGTTTTCCATCCGAATTTAGGCCATCCGAAACGTTCGGCTTAAAGACGTGCATGCGGTGCGACAAAGAAATACTGGACTTTGCGCTTTACGTTGCACGTCAAGACCCTCGTCGGCTAGCAAAGCCCCTCGAACCCGCCAGCAAAGAGAGCGCAGAGGTGAAACTCCTGCGATTCCATGACGGCGGCACCGAAGCACTTGGAATCGGACAAATCTGTGCGTGGCTTGTCAGGCGCAAGAGACTTAAACCCCAGGAGATACTAATTCTTCTGCGGACAGATAGGCGAAAGCTGTTCTCAGCGCCGTTGAAGGCCGCTTTGCTAAGCGTAGGCCTGCCCGTCAATATCGCGTCCAATCCGCTGGAACCACTCGAGTCCGAGACCGGCCGAGAGTTCTTCTCGCTGCTCAGGCTTATAGCAAATCCCCGTGATCATCTTGCATGGCGGAGCATTCTCCAAGTCAGGACTAATGGACTCGGGCAAACTACAGTTGAAGCAATTTACGAGATTGCCAGGCGAAACAGCGCGAGATTCGCTGACGCCCTGACCGCCATCGCCAAGAATCCTGCATCCCTTGGCTCGAAGGGTCCAACTGTAAAATCGGAAGTGGAGCTAGTAGGGCAAAAGATCAAAAAGTACGGGCCGCCTCCTAACAAGGATGTGCTCACTTGGCTGGAGAACCTAATTGAAAAAGAAATTCGCGAAGAGGATTTGCGCAATGACATTTTGGAGCTCTTCAAAAGTACAACTCCAGGGGCTGGGCTCAAGAGTCTTGACGACTTGTTGAGGGCTGTCAGTGTTTCGCTGGGAGACAAGGAACAAGACCTGCGTGAAGGCGTGGTCTCAATCATGACTATGCACCAAGCGAAAGGCTTGACTGCAACAGCGGTAATCGTCGCGGCGGCCGAGGATGAATACATCCCCGGGCGCGCTGCAGGGAGGTCCATAGACGATGAAAGGAGGTTGCTATATGTGTCCCTGACCCGTGCCCGACACTTTCTGTTCGTTACGTACGCCACGAGGAGAACGGGTCAGCAGAAGTACACTGGGAAAAGCAGCGGCGACACGAGCAGACATCTAACACAATTCCTGAGCGGTGGTCCAATTCCACCCATCGCGGGAGAGTCTTTTGCATCTGGGCTAAAATAGCGTTGTCTCGCAACTCCGGGTCGGCGACGATGCCGATGCCATGGGGCGATACTTTGAGCGCGTGCCGGCCGAAGTCCGGAATTTTCACATCGGCGGCTACCAGGTCTGCGAGAAGTGGCTCAAAGGCCGCCGTGGCCGTACCTTGACCTACGCAGACCTGGAGCACTACCGGAAAGTCGTAACAGCCTTGAGAGACACCATCCGCCTCATGTCGGAAATCGACGCGGCCATCACCAAATGGCCGATAAATTGAAGGCTGACGCTCGCCATAGATGGGGAGCTTTGCCGATGGATAGCATTCCAGTCCGGAGGTAGCCTGTATGCAAATGACTGCGAACCTCGATTCGGTATTCGCCTACAATGCGGGCATTCCAAAACTGAGTTTCAACTTGAAGGTCAAGAATGACACCGACAAACCTCTGGCCGTATTGAATGTGATCGCCGAAGTGCGAGCGGCCGCTTCTTCGTCCATTTCCGACATCCACAAATCGGCCTACTTCATAGGATACGGCGTCCTTGAATCAGGCGGGGGCCAGTTTTCTCCGGGCTCTGAAGATCACTGGCGGCTTGGGCTTCCATTGCACCCGTATGAGATTCAGAAAATTGAGGAGGTTCGAAAAGCGGGAGACGGGGACCTATTCTTTCACATTTACTTCTTTTGCACCGCTGTCTTGATGGAGAAGCCTGGCACTTCTCCGCTGGTTGGCATGGCTCGGGTCGATATTAGAGGACCGGCGTCTTCGAGCAATTACTGTCCATTTAAGATCGCACAATCCGATTGGACGAAAATGCTCAGGGACTTGGGTTATGGCAGCTATTTCTTGATGGAGATCCCACTTCGAGGAGTGCCAGCAAAGAGGGGGATGGAAAAGGCACTGGAACACCTAAAGGGCGCATGGGCGCACTTCGAGGAAGGCAATGATGATGAAACGCTGGCGAGCTGCTACAAAGCATTCGAATACCTTGCCAGAAAGAGGAAGGTAAAGGACCCCGATCAGAACGCGTTTGAAAGGCTCTTGGACAACGTCGCGGATGATGAA
>Ga0315280_10008085_pt1 | contig 13889 bp, 8 predicted proteins | sample YL17G06_40_MG_FD_203697 | JGI IMG/M metagenome (GOLD analysis project Ga0315280, IMG submission 203697) | Sediment microbial communities from Yellowstone Lake, YNP, Wyoming, USA - YL17G06_40 | ecosystem: Environmental > Aquatic > Freshwater > Lake > Sediment | place: USA: Wyoming | collected...
CGTCCGAATGAGCAGGTTTGCGGCTTTGTCGGGCGCTCCTGCTCGCGGCCACGGCCGGCGCGCAGGGCGGATCTGATTCTCTGCGCGGGGCCTTCGCCACGCAAATTCCCACGCAACCGCACTTCTATACGCAGCGTTACAAGTGATTGCGCATCCGCTCCCTCACGGTCGCGGCTCCGCTATAGATTCGGAGCCGCGCGCGTCAGCGACCGGTCTGGAACCTGGCGCAGGCATCAATGGCGCTGTGTATAGACGCAGACCGGCTCTCCGGGCCTGGAGGGTGGCGCTTCGCAGGCCACCGGAGTCACCCGGAATGGAAAAAAAATACAGTCCAAAATAGTCCCAAAACTGGTCGCCTGGGCGTATAATGGACCACAGCCAGGAAGCCAGCAACAGGGAACAGAGGTAGTCCTGGCCGAAACGGGGAGGTTTCGAATATGAAATGGAAGATTTGCGCTATTGTAATGGTCTTGGTATGGACCGCGGCAGGCCTGCTGGCGCAGGGCGATCGCGGATTGATTACCGGTACCGTGAGCGATGCGAGCGGCGCCGTCGTGCCTGGCGCGCAGGTGACGGCGAATCACCGTGCTACCAACACCAACTATAAAGCCAACACGACCGCGTCGGGAGATTTCACCGTGCCGGCTCTGCCGGTGGGCAACTACCAGGTGCGGGTCGAAAGCACGGGCTTCAAGACGCACCTCGCAAACAACATTGTGGTGGCGGCCGGCGCGACAGTGCGGTTGGACGTCGAGCTGGAATTGGGCACCACCCAACAAACCATCGAAGTTGCCGCCAATGCGCTGTTGGTATCGTCCGAAACGGCCCGGGTGGCTACCGAGGTGTCCAGCCGGCTGGTGAACGACCTGCCGCTGATCGTAAGCGGCACGGTGCGCAGCCCCTTCGATCTGGCAGCCATCACGCCCGAAGTAGCCGGCGGCGGTGACTCCAGCTTGCGGATCGGTGGAGGCAGGGTTGGGGCTTACGGCGTCACTCTGGACGGCACCGCGGCTACGGTCGCACGCAGCGATGCGCAAGTGACCTGGTCGCAGCACAACTCCCCCTCGGTGGAGGCCCTCACGGAATTCAGCGTGGAGTCCGGGGGATTCAAGGCCGAGACCGGGCACGCCTCCGGCGGCACGATCAGCTTCGTCTCCAAATCGGGCGGCAACGGTTTCCACGGTGACGTCTACGAGTTCCTCCGCAACCAGAAACTGGACGCCCGGGGCTTTTTCGCGGCCCAGAAGACGGTCTACAAACAGAACGACTTCGGGGTCACCGTGGGCGGGCCGGTGTGGCTCCCCAAAATATACAACGGCCGCAACCGGACGTTCTTCTTCTTCTCCTATGAGGGTTTCCGCAACCGCGTCGGGGCCACTGCAACCCCCTATACCGTGCCGCCGCCGGAATTCTTCACGGGCGACCTGCACAATTGGGTGGACCGGAACAACAAGATGATCCAGGTCTACGATCCGGCGACCACTACGCTGGTGGGCAGCGCCTACCAGCGGACGCCCTTTCCGAACAACCAGATTCCGCAGTCGCAAATCGATACTGTTTCGAAAGCGATTATGGCGTACGCGCAGCCGCTGGTCAAGCCGAACGTTCCGGGTATTGTGCCCGGCACCTACGGGTACGTCCGCAACAACGCCATTTCCTACGGCACTAACCAGTATCCGAACAACAAGTACAGCATTAAGGCCGACCAGGTGCTCACCTCGAAGCAGAAGATCGCGTTTCTTTTCGGCCGCACGCGGGAAAAGGATCTGGGCGGCGGCAACGCCACTCCCACCCTGCCTATTCCGCTGTCGGGCAATCCGGGGTACAACCAGTCCGACATTTATCGCATCAGCCACGACTACACGCTCTCGCCGACCTGGCTGAACCGCTTCTATGCGGGCGGGAACAACTGGCGGCAGAATCACGGGTCGTATACGACCTATAAAGATGCCCCCCAGAGCGACGGAATTCCCACCACTTCGACGGGGTGGAAAGAGAAAGGCATTTGCGTACCCAACTTTCCCGACTGCAACATGGCCTTTCCCATCATCGCGTTTCAGAATACCACCACCACCTGGGGCGTGGGCGCCCCGAACGGTTCCGACAACATCGTCGTCGAATTCAGGGACGACATGACGAAGGTGTACGGCTCGCACAGCTTCAAGTGGGGCTACTATTACAACAACACGCACTACAATGGCTTCGGACTGACGTACATTGCCGGGCAGCACAACTTCTCCTATCTCAACACCGCGTTCCCGCTGGACACCAGTCAGGCAACCGGAAGCGATTTCGCGTCGTTCCTGCTGGGGCAGGTGTCCGGCTACCGCCTCGATACCAACCGATATATTGCCGGCCAGTACCGTTCTCACCAGATGTTTTTTCAGGATGACTGGCGGGTGTCGCGGCGCCTGACACTGAACCTGGGCTTGCGGTATGAGATCAACCTGGCGCCCATCTACGGAGAGGACATGATCAGCAATTTCGATGCGACCGTGCCGAACCCCGGCGCCGACGGGCGTCTGGGAGCGCTGGTCTTCGGGGGCTCCGGTCCGGGCAGGCTGAACACTCGGACTCTGGCGCCGGACTGGTATGGTGGCATCGGACCGCGGCTTGGCTTCTCTTATTCCCTGGACAGCAAGACCACGCTGCGGGGCGCAGCCACCCGCAGCTATGGACCAGTCATCAACCCTATGGGCTCGACCCATTACTCGGGATTTGTGCAGCAGATTACGGCCAGCGACACCAGCCAGGGGCTGAACCCGCTCTACACTTTGCAGGGTGGAGCGCCCTATTGGGCGCCGGTGCCGATGATCGATCCCTCGGTCGCCAACGCCACCAATATCCCCTATTACAACGGAGCTACCGCGACCCGAGGGTCTGGTGAGCTCACGTACGCCTTCAACATCCAACGCCAGCTCGGGACCAACATGGTCGCGGAAGTCGGCTACCTAGCCACGCTAGCCAGCGACATTCAATCGACGTTATTGGCGTACAACCAGATCGACTACCGCAAGCTGCCGGCCAATCTGAACCCCTTCACCGCCTCAGGCCGCACCCTCTTGAATTCGCGGATCGATTCGGCAGCCGCCAGCGCCGCCGGAATCAAGACGCCTTTTGCGGCATTTACCAAGCTCTTCGGTTCCGGCGCGACCGTGGGCCAGGCTTCGCGGCCTTACCCGCAGTACGCCCTGATCGATACCATTGCTGGCGGCGGCGATCGGCTCGGCCACTCCACCTACCACTCCATGCAGTTGAAGCTCTCGAGGCGGTATTCCGCGGGCCTGACCGTGCAGGCCTCCTACGTCCTTTCGAAGGCGCTGACCGACTCGGACAGCTATTCATCCAGCCCAACCCCGATGGACGCCCTCAACCTCAGGCTGGAAAAGTCTATCGCGGGTTTCGACCAGACGCACCTCGTGAAGCTGACGTACGTATACGAGCTGCCCTTTGGGAAAGGGAAGAGGTATCTCAGCAATAAGGGCGTGGCTTCCGCGGTGCTGGGCGGCTGGCGCGTGGCCGGCATTCAGCGCTATTCGAGCGGGACGCCGATTTCCATAGGAACGACCGTGAGCTTCCCCATTTTCAACGGAACCAACCGGGCCACGGTGCCGACCTATGACGGCTGGCGCGCGCCTATCAAGGGAAGCAAGTTCGACCCCGCCGTAGACAGCTTCCTCCAGCCCGTGTCGTTCTTCGGCACGCAGCCTACCACGCAGTTCGGTAATGAGACCCGGTACAATCCCAAGCTGCGCAGTTGGCCGGGTTACAGCGAGGACATCTCGCTGGCCCGGACCATCACGTTCAAGGAAGAGAAGCGCCTGGACTTTCGGTGTGATACGTTCAACCCGCTGAACCGGACCACCTTTTCGAGCTTGGGCGGCGGTGCTACGCTTCAGAACAGCAACTGGGGCCTGTGGCGCTCGCAGGGGAACAGCCAACGCCGCATGCAGGTCTCGCTGAAGTTGTACTGGTAATTCTTAATCAACGTCTTGCGCTGCCACGGTGCGGATCCGGGGGCGGAAGACGTTTATGAGCACACCCCGCTTGTCAGCGCCGGATTGCATGTACGAGGTCCGGCCGCGCGGACCGAAGAAACAAGCCATGTTAGTGTGGTTGAAAAGCAAAACCTCCACGGCGTCAAAAGTCGGTTGCCTAGACGGCTTAGATCCCCCAGTTCGGCCCTCATGCATGACATCCAGCGGCGGCCAGAGGACTGTTTGGTACAATCAGGACCCAGACGTGGATACAACCCCATTTGGATCCAATGGGTTGGCACACTCAATCGACTTTTGACGCCGCAGCCTCCCGGTGTTGGTCAATCTCGACGCCTTCCTGGCACAGCAGTTCCAGCAGAGCATCCAGGTCCTCGACGCGGTAATTGATCATGAAGCTGGCAGAAAATCCCGCCGATGCCGGTTACTCGCCGCATCAGGTTGTTCCTGAAGAAGTCCTGCGCCAGATCGAGAAGGCCAGGAGGCCGCCGGCCAGGGTCAGGAGGCCATACAGGATGAAGGTCCAGCCCGAAGTCAGGAAGATGTAGCTCCAGCCCACCAGCGCAATCAGGCTGGGCAGCGGGTAGAGCCACATTTTGAAGGGCCGGGTGACCTCGGGGCGGCGGGTGCGCAGGAAATGCACCGCCAGGATCTGGCCGAGGAATTGAACCAGGATGCGCGCCGTCAGCAGAGCCGCGAGGACCCATTCGAGCTCGAGGAAGCTGGCCAGCGCCGCCAGGCCGCCGACGACCAGCAGGGAAATGTGAGGGAACCCGCCCTTGGGATGCAGGCGGGCGAAGGGTTTGAAGAAGTAGCCATCCAGGGCCGCGGCGTAGGGGATGCGGCTGTAGCCCAGCAGGAGGGCGAACACCGAGGCGAAAGCCGCCCACAGGATCATGACGGTGACCGCGCTGCCGGCCCACGGCCCGTAGAGCGTCTCCATGAACTGGGCCACGATGAATTTCGATTGCATGGCCTGGCGCCACGGAATCACCGCCATCACGCACAGGGTCATGAGCGAGTAGATCAGTGCCACGGCAATGACTGAGTAGATGATGGCGCGCGGGATGACGCGCTCGGGCTGGCGCACCTCGCCGGCCACGTAGCAGATGTCGTTGTACCCCAGGAAACAGTACATGGCGATCAGCATGGCCCCGCCCAGGCCGAGTGCGAAGCCGGATGAGAACGAGAAGGCGTTGCTGGGAAAGTCGAAAGCCAGCTCGGGGCGGAAATGAGCCAGGCCGCTGGCGATGATCCAGGTCACGGTGATCAGCATCCCGACCCACAGCACCACGGTCATCCTGCCGATGGCAGTGATCTGGCGATAGAGCAACCCGGTCACGAGGACCGCCACGGCGACGGCGATCAGCTTGGTTTGGAAGGGCGTGATGGCGCGCCAGAAATAGGTGAGATACTGCGCGAATCCGATGAAGCCCGAGGCCACCTCGAGGGGCCCGCTGAAGATGAACTGCCAGATGAACAGGAAGGGAAGCAACAGGCCCAGAGGGCTTTTCTTGAAAGCTTCCCGCAAGTACAAGTAGGTGCCCCCGGCGCCCGGCAGGGCGGCGGCCAGCTCGGCCCACACCAGGCCGTCGCACAGCGCCAGCAGGGAGCCCAGCAGCCAGCCCAACATGCACTGCGGCCCGCCCATCGAGGCGATGATCAGCGGGATGGTGATGAACGGCCCGACCCCCACCATGTTGGTCATGTTGAGGGCGGTGGCCTGAAGCAGCCCCAGGCTGCGCACCAGCCCGTACTTTTCCTTGACCTGCTCGAGGCCGGGATCCACGCGAGGTCAGGCCCCCGCCAGAATGGTATCCAGGCGTCGGCTCATCTCGCGGAGGTAAGCCTCGTCACCGCCGCCGAGCTCGAGAGTGGCCGAGCCACGGTAGCCGATCTGGATCAGCGCCTGGCGGACTTCCTTCCAGTCAATCTCCTCTTGCTGCGGCGGTGCGGCTGCCGGCCTGGGCGTGGTCTGGAAAATGGAACCCTTGAAGTGCAGCTTGACGATGCGCTTGCCGAGCGTGCGGATCCAGTCCTGCGGATATCCCAAGCGGAGGTTGTTGCCGATGTCAAAGTAGGCCTTGAGCCAGCGGCTTTTGAACTGGTCCACGTAGCTGGCAAACTCGAGCGGGCTGAGCAGGAACTTGTTGCCCACGTTCTCGACCGCGATGATGACCTTCAGCTTGGCGGCCAGCGGGAGGATGCTGCGAATCTGCTTTTGGGACCGTGTCCAGGCATCCTGGTAGCGGGTCTGCGGGTTCACCACTGCGACCACCAGCAGCACGGTGTCGGCGCCCCAGAGTTGGGCGTTGTGCAGGCTGGTCTCGAGTCCTTTCATGCTCTCGGCGACCACCTTGGGATCGCTCGAAGAAAGCGGGAATTTCCAGTGGGCCTGGTTCATCACCGAGTGGATGCGCACGCCGGCGCCCTGGGCGGCTTTCTTGATCTGTTCCGCCTCGCCGGGATCCGGCGTGGTGTAGCATTCGACCTGTTCGAATCCGGTCTCGCGGGCGAGCCGAAAGCGGTCCGGAAGGCTCAGCGATCTGGGGAGCATGCCGAAGACCACGCCTTTGCGTAACGGCAATTGAGCGGCTTGTGTCATATGCGATATTTCTCCATGGCGTTCTCGTCCAGGGTAACACCCAGGCCGGGCTTCTGCGGAATCGTGTAGAGGCCCTGTTTGACCACAAAGGGCTCGATGACGATGTCATCTTCGGCCACATGGGTCAGGCTGATGGTGAATTCGACGTTGGGCAGCGCGGCGGTCTGGTGGGCCTGAAAGACCTGGGAAATGCCGGTGTTCAGGCCGTTCTCGACCCACAGCTTCTGCCCGCTCAGCTCGCAGATGGCCGACTTGTTCATCAAGGCGGGGCCCCACAGGAAATCCTCGACTACGAAGGCGTCGCACAGCGAGTCGAGCACGAAGGTGCGCGCGTCCACACCCTCCCAGTGCACCGCCAGGCGCATGGGAAGATCGCGGCGGATCTGGCGATAGCCCACCAGATCTTCGTGGGCGATGGGTTGCTCGAATCCCTTCACCTGATGGAAGCGCCGCAGGGCCTCGGCCACCGCCAGGGTCTTGCCGGGAGTGGCGAACGAGCCGTTGGCGTCCAGCAGGATCTGGTAGTCCTGCGGCACGACCTCGACGATGGCGGCCACCTGGGCCACCGGGTCCTCGTAGGGCCGGGCCTTGATCTTGTGTGCCGTATAGCCCAACTCGAGCGCGCGCCTGGCTTCCGCCTGCATGAGCGCGGGCCGCAGGCTGTGGCTCCACCAGATCTGCTGGATGGTCCGGCGCGGCTCGGAAGAGAACAGGCGCGCCACCGGCACGCCGGCGGCCTGGGCAGCCAGATCGTAGATGGCGATCATGACCGCGCCGCCGCGCGAGCCGTCATGCAGCAACTCCCAAACCGAGCGGCCGTTCAGGCCGGCCAGGAACAGGCGCGGGTCCTGCGAAGCTTCGCCCAGTCCCACCAGCCCGGCGTCGGTGTGGATCTTGACGATCCAGGCGGGGTAGTCAGCGCGGTCGCTGTTTTCGCGGCGGTAATTGGCCAGCATGTTCTCCCGCACACGCTGGGCGAAGGGAATGCGCAGGCCGATGGCTTCAGTGCGCGTGATCTTCATGGCTAACCTCCTTTGGCTCCCTTGCTGAAGAGGCCTTCGACTTGAAACCGGCCAGAGTTTTCACCGCGGAGACGCAGAGGCGCGGAGAAAAGCAGTTCACTCCGCGATCTCTGCGCCTCGGCGATGAATTCAAACCGTGCCCCCTTTTGTCATGATTTCGAGCTAGTCGAACGGCCGGTGCGGTACTTCTCGAGCGCGTTGTCATCCAGGGTGACGCCCAGGCCGGGCTTCTGCGGAAGGTCATAGAAGCCGTCCTTCATGGCGAAGGGCTCGGTGATGAGATCGTCCTCGGCGGTGAGGGCGCAGCCGATGGTGTATTCGATGCCTGGAAACGCGGCCGCCTGGTGGGCTTGGAAGACCTGCCCGATGCCGGACCAGCAGTTGTTCTCGACCCATAGCGGGAGGTGGTAGAACTGCGCCATGGCGTTCAGCCGGACCATGGTGCGTCCCAGGGGGCCGGCCACGATGACGGCGTCCAGCAGCCCTTCGCGGATGGCCAGCATGGGCTCGACCAGGCCGTAATGCTCGGCGACACGCAGAGGCACTTGCCCTTTCAACTGCCGGTAGCCTTCGGTGCTGAGCAGCGGCGACTCGATGCCGAAGTAGTTGGGGAACTCGGCCAGCTTGCGGGCGAAGTGGAGGGTGCGGCCCACCGAGCCCCAGAAGTGGTTGGCATCCGCCCAGACGCGGTAGTCCCGCGGGACCACCGCGCAGATGGCGGCGGCCTGCGCGACGGGATCCTCCCAGGGCCGGGCCTTCACTTTGTGGATGCGATAGCCCAGGCTGGCGCCCAGCTTGGCCTCGGAAGCCAGCATCTCCGGCGGGTAGCTGAGGCTCCAGAAAGCCTGCTGGATGCGCCGTCTGGGGTTGGCGGCAAACAGCCGGCACACCGGCAGCCCGGTGGCCTGGCCGATGAGGTCGTAGACCGCGGTCAGGATGCCGCCGATGTTGTCGTCCAGGATGAACTCGAAGGGCGAGCGGCCCAGCATGCGCTTGAGCGTGGCCTCGCCGCCCCCTTCGCCGATGCCGACCAAGCCCGCGTCGGTGTACAGCCGGATGACGGTGTGCGGCGAGTCCGGCACATCCATGTTTTCGCGGCGCCAGTTCAAAATGGCCATTTCGCGCACGCGCTGGGCCCAGGGGACGCGCGTGGGAATGATCTCGTAGCGGCTGATCCGCATGCCGGTCACGCTGGCCGGAGCGGAAGCGGCGGCTTCGTAAACCGGGCTGACGCCCAGCGCCGCCAGGACCTTCAGGACGCTGCGCCGGTTGGGTTTTGGCATGGCAGGTTCTCCTTTCTCAACCTTTCACTTGATACCGCTTCACGGCGTCTTCGTCCAGCTCGACTCCCAGGCCGGGCCGGTCGGAGACGATGGCGTAGCTGTCGCGGATCTCGATGGGCTGGACGATCAGGTCATCGACGCGCTGGTAGCTGAGGATGTCGCTGGGCAGGGTGCAGTTGGCCGCGGCGGCGCAGGAGTGCAGGTAGGAGGCGTCCGCGAGGCCCATGTCGTGGCTGGAGCCGTGCCAGACCGGCATGCGGGCTGCCGCGGCCAGGTAGCAGTTCGAAACGAAGCTCGCCATGCTGGGGCCGGCGCCGGTGTTGAACACCGAGCAGGCCTCGGCGCAGATGGCCTGGACCATGGCACGCGGGTCGGCCAGGTGCAGCGCGACGTGGGTCTTCACCTGCTTTCGCAGCTCGCGGTATCCGGCCAGGTTCTTTTTGTCGAAGGGGTCTTCGATCACCAGCACGTTGCCGATGGCGTCCAGGGCCTTGGCGAACGGCAGGAAGGTGGTGTAGTTGTTGAAGCGGGTGTTGGGATCGAAGATCACCTTCAAGGCGGGGCTGACCTCCCGGATGGCCTCGACGGCCTTGACCACCGGGTCGCCCAGCGCGGCCTTCATTTTGATGGAGGTGAACTTGCCGGCCACGGCGCGCTGGGCCACGCGGCGCATGTCTGCGGGGTTCTTGCGTCCGCACCAGTAGCCCACCAGCACCTTGCGCTGGGCCAGACCCCCGAGCAGTTTGTACACGGGCCAGCCGATGGCCTTGCCCACAATATCATAGAAGGCCATTTCGAAGGCCGCGTAGCCGGCGGCGGTGGGCAGCTCGAGGCGGGTCAGGTCGAGGTCCAGGATGTTCCTGCCGCGCAGGGACTCGGCGTTGCGGCGCAGCCGGGCGCCGTCCTCGCCCCGCACGGTCTCGCCGATGCCGACGATCCCCGAGTCTGTATGCACCTTCAAGATGAACTTGGGGACCATGGCGAAATCTTCTTCCACGATTTCAGGGCTGTGGATGATGTCATCCTGCATGGGCACGGCCACGCGGAACAGGTCAATGCGCGTGATGGTGAGCCGCTCGGTTGCGCCGGCCAGGTTCGGTGGCAGGGCGGCCAGGCCGGCCACGGCGCCCGCCCGGGCGAGCGCCTGGCGGCGGGAGACCGCTTGGTTTTGCATGAGCACCTCCAAGGACTCTAGTAGAATGCCATACTCCTATATAAATGTGTCCACCTAAAGTGAGCTTATCCATCTTACTGCTGGCCGGGGCCTGCCAGGGCTCGGCCCTGGATCTGAGCAGGGCCGTGGTGGTTTCCCAGGAAAAGGCCGCTGTGATGCTGGTCGAGGAGGTCGAAAAGCGCACGCAGATTCGCTGGCCCGTCGCGCAGGCGCGGCCCTCCGCGAGCGTGCCGGTCATCGAGGTGAGACTGGGGGGCGCCGGCCAGCCGGAGGGCTACAGCATCCGGGTCGCGGGCGGCGCGGTGTCGGTGGTTGGCAACGATGCGCGCGGGGTGCTGTTCGGCGTTGGGCGCTTGCTGCGCACTTTGCGCATGAGCAAGGGCGCCATTTCGATTGCCGATGATTTCAGCGTGACCACGGCGCCCAAGTACCCGCTGCGCGGGCACCAGTTGGGCTACCGGCCCAAGACCAATTCCTACGACGGCTGGACGGTGGCCATGTGGGAGCAGTACATCCGTGATTTGGCGGTGTTTGGAACGAACGCCGTGGAGCTGATTCCGCCGCGTTCCGATGACGACGCCGACAGCCCGCACTTCCCGCTGCCGCCCATGCAGATGATGGTCGAGATGTCGCGGCTCCTCGATGAATACGGCCTGGACGTTTGGATCTGGTATCCCGCCATGGGCCGCAACTACTCCGATCCCAAGACCGTCGAGTCCGCGCTCGGCGAGTGGGGCGAGGTTTTCAAGAAGCTGCCTCGCATTAACGCCGTCTTCGTTCCTGGCGGCGACCCTGGCCAGACCCAGCCCAAATACCTGATGGCCTTGCTCGAGAAACAGACCCGGAACCTGCTTCGCTACCATCCAAAGGCGCAGATGTGGGTTTCCCCGCAGGGCTTCAGCCGGGAGTGGATGGACGAGTTTCTCGGCATCCTTAAAAATGAGCAGCCGGCCTGGTTGAGCGGCGTGGTGTTCGGGCCGCAGGTGCGCATGAGTCTGCCTCAGTTGCGGGCCGCAGTTCCCAAGCGCTACCCCATCCGGCACTACCCGGACATCACGCACAGCCGGCAATGCCAGTACCCGGTTCCGGATTGGGACCTGGCCTACGCGCTCACCGAGGCGCGTGAAGTGATCAACCCGCGGCCGGTGGGGCAGGCCCGCATCTTCCGGCTTTTGCAGCCCTACACCATCGGATTTCTGGCGTATTCGGAGGGCTGCAATGACGACGTGAACAAGATCGTCTGGAGCGCTTTGGGGTGGGACCCGGAGGCGGACGTGGTCGAGGTCCTGCGCGAGTACAGCCGCTACTTCATCGGCGAGCGCTACGGTGACGCTTTCGCACAAGGCCTCGTGGCGCTGGAGCGAAACTGGCAGGGGCCACTGGTGGCCAACGCGGGCGTCTACACCACGCTGGGGCAATTCCGGTCCATGGAGAAATCGGCTTCGCCCCAGGACCTGTTGAACTGGCGCTTCCAGCAGGCGCTGTACCGGGCCTACTACGATGCCTACACCCGCAGCCGGTTGCTCGACGAAACCCGGCTGGAGGAACAGGCCCGCGAGAAACTCCGCGCGGCCCGCCAGACGGGCTCGCTGGCGGCCATCTCCGAGGCGGAAGCCATCCTCGACCGCGCCCTTCGAGACCGTGCCGCGCCAGACTGGAGGGCACGCGTTTTCGAGCTGGCCGAAGCCCTGTTCCAGAGCATTCGCATGCAGTTGAGCGTGGAGCGCTATAAGGCCATTGACGTGGGCCGCGGGGCCAACCTGGATACCATCGACATGCCGCTGAACAACCGCCTGTGGCTCAAGCAGAACTTCGCGGAGCTTCGCAAGCTGGCCGACGAGCCGGACCGGCTGAAGGGCATCGACAGTATTCTGAACTGGACCAATCCCGGCCCCGGCGGTTTCTATGACGACTTGGGCGACGTGACGCGGCAGGCGCACCTGGTGCGTGGCCCCGGCTTCGACGAGGACCCCGCCTTTCTGGAATCGGCGCTGATGGGGTTCGCCTATCGCGCAGGCGGGCGCACCTCCTGGTGGAGCTACGCCGAATCGCTGAACGAAACGCCGCTCAAGATGCGGTACACGGGTCTGGATCCCGCCGCGCGCTACCGAGTTCGGGTGGTCTACGCCGGCGACAGTCTGCAGCGCAAGATCCGCCTCTCGGCCGGCGAGGCGATCGAGATCCACCCGCTGCTCGACAAACCCGTGCCCATCCGGCCGATGGAATTCGACATCCCGCCCAAGGCCATCCAGGGCGGCGAGCTGACGCTGAGCTGGCGCCGCGAGCCCGGCCTGGGCGGCAACGGGAGGGGCTGCCAGGTGGCCGAGGTGTGGCTGGTGAAGGCGCCGGACTAATGGCGCCAGTGACCTTTCATCGCCGGCCAGGAGCACACAGCCCTCTGCTATAGCCAGCTCAATCAGTCCCATATCGCTCGGGCCCACGATGGACATTCCGTGGCGCGAACGATTTCTGCGATGCATCTCCAGGAGAGAGAGAGCAGCCGCTCATCAAAGTTCTTTGTCCTCAGGAAATGGACAGCGTTCAGCCAAAAGTGCTCCAGGTTTGCCGAAAAACAGGCGGAGATAACCGTCCTGAACCTCTGGCCGGTGCGGCAGATCCGTCCTTGTTAAGACAGAATTGTCGTCGTACTCGCGGACAAAGATCAAGGCGAGCACTTTGAACAGCGGTCTCGCGTCCACAACGGCTTTGGCAATGACGTCCGCCATGATGGTTGCCGTCGGAGGATCAAGCCGGCTTTGCGCCGATGACATACGGCTGATCGTAATCGAGGGACAAGTGCAACCCGCATTTCCATTTTGAACTCCACTTTCTGAAGATCGATTTGCAGGGGTCGCGAGTCACCTCCGATTTGCCCCTCCCCGACCTGCTTGGGCAGTCGGAGTATAGCCGCTTGGCGGGTTACGAGGACGTGAACGATGCCGAGCGGCTCTCGCAAGATCCGACCTTCCGGCTCTGCCGGCGCCAGCCGGATAGGGTGCGGCGGCGAAGGGGAAGCAAACCGGGCGAAGGAGGGAGGGGCGGAGAGGTGTCTGAGAAATCGCTTGAAATGAGGCACTTCCAGGTTTTCACGTGCCCGGAGGCGCCAGAGTTGGGCGCTTCCTGGGCCGCTGGAGTCGCTCGGGATGGAAAAAATGAGAGAAACGGCTCCAACAGAGGCGGTCGGATGTACAATCGATGCTGGCCAGGATGGCAAAACGGAAATTCTGGTCTATTGTGGCAAGGCGAAAGTGCCGCCTGGCGGAGCCGAAAACGGCTCCCGAAAATAAACTGCGACTCGGTGGATCAAAGGATGGCGGCTGGGTGTACAATGTTCAAGAAGCCGGGAGCCAAAATGCAGATTCCCGATAAGTTCTCTATCGGGGATCCCAAAGTGAGGTATCTCGGCAGAATACGTAAGGGAGATCAAACAACGATGATGCGCCTATGCACGGCAGTAGTTCTTTCTGTGCTTGTGGGTGTGAGTGCCTACGCCCAGATCGCCACCACCACTTCGCTGGTCGGAACGGTTACCGATTCGACCGGGAAAGTGGTTCCCGGCGCCGCCGTGACCGCTGTCAACACCGGCACGCGCGACACCTACACCACGACTACGAATGAGCAGGGCTATTATCTGATCCAGTTCGTTCGCATCGGGAACTATGAGCTGACCGTAAAGCAGCCCGGATTTCGGACCTACCAGATCTCCGGCATCCAGGTGGACATTAACCAGGTGGTGCGGAATGACGTCGTTTTGGAGGTGGGCGAGGTCCGCCAGACCGTCACGGTCGAGTCGACCGTGACAGCCATCAA
>Ga0315280_10008086_pt1 | contig 13888 bp, 12 predicted proteins | sample YL17G06_40_MG_FD_203697 | JGI IMG/M metagenome (GOLD analysis project Ga0315280, IMG submission 203697) | Sediment microbial communities from Yellowstone Lake, YNP, Wyoming, USA - YL17G06_40 | ecosystem: Environmental > Aquatic > Freshwater > Lake > Sediment | place: USA: Wyoming | collected...
CAACTCAGTTTCACTCATGTGAAATCCCCCTCTTTAAAGAGGCTATAACCTAAACATAGATAAAAAGATTTAAACCTTAACACCTATTTTGACGCCATTCGGCAGTTGATAAAGAGTTATTTAGGATACAAGTGGAGACGTCTCCCGCAAATCCCCCTTTTTCTGTTTCTATTTTGGCTGGTTAACTTTTTGGAGGTTTACGTATAGATGTCCAAGTGTAGGCTCTGCTTCCTCGTAACAGGCCACCAAAAAGTTAACGGACTTGGCGAGATCCTTCACCACAAATCCTTCACCATAACCCTATCAACCTCAACCTCCACAATCATAAAACATCAAAACAAAACAAAAAAACGGTTAAACATTAACCTTTCGTTTTCACTCCCTTACACAGGCGAATTTTGAACCAAGCATGCGCGCACTAATCGTCAACCAAGCGCCTAATATCCAAGTCCAGCTCAGCACCTTGAACATCGCGAAATTGGCCAGCCAAAGACTTTTTCTTTCCACGCACCAAACCAGAGCAGAGTTCCAATCTCTGCAAATCCAACCCAACAACATCACTCTCACCATTTTTGACTAGCCTAATCAAATCAGAGCTGACCCTCTGAAGACAACTCACAACAACGTGAGAGGAACAATTACAGAACATGCATTCAGAAGACGAACAACACCACAAAGTTAATTTTAACTATCATTATCATCCTTTTGTAGAAGCACATCAGGTGTGTTGAAGATATGCCTGTTCACCAATACATACCGAATAGCGCCCCAGAGATAAAGAAGGAGATGCTCAAGTATCTAGCCGTAAAAGACGTGGAAGAATTCTTCGTAGACATTCCAGAAAAGATCAGACTCAAGAAGAGACTGCAACTGCCACATCCCACCCCCGAACTTGAGGTGAAGAGAAACATTGAAGCCCTTCTCTCAAAGAACAAGAACTGTAACGAGCTGCTCACTTTCTTAGGCGCGGGTTGCTGGCCACACTATGTTCCAGCAGTCTGCGACGAGATCAATTCGCGGTCAGAATTTTTAACAGCATACACAGGCGACGTGTACACGGACCTGGGAAGGTATCAAGCCCTCTTCGAATTCCAAAGTATGATAGGTGACCTCGTCGCACTAGACGTAGTGAGCTTTCCCACCTACGACTGGGCAACAGCCTCCGGCGATGCAGCTCATATGGTTGTTAGGACCACTGGGCGGCACGAGATCCTGGTCCCAAAGACAACCAGCCCAGAAAGGTTGTCAGTCATTAGAGCCTACTGTGAGCGCCTGGCAGAGATTAAGCCAATCGACTATGATCCCACCACCGGTCAACTCGACCTCAGAGACCTAAGGAGGAAAATATCATCGAGGACAGCAGCAATTTACATGGAGAACCCCACATACCTCGGATTCATCGAGACCGAAGGCGAAGAAATAGGCAAGATAGCCCATGACAATGGAGCATTGTATATAGTAGGAGTCGAACCCCTATCATTGGGATTACTGACTCCGCCAGGCGAATACGGCGCAGACATCGTGTGCGGTGAAGGCCAGCCTCTCGGGATGCACATGAATTTCGGAGGAGGCCTCTTGGGTTTCCTTGCATCTCGGGACGACGAGCGACTTGTCTCAGCGATGCCTCACAGGTTGATAACAATAACATCGACTCAGCACGAGAGCGAATGGGGTTTCGCTTATACTCTACCTAAAAGAACAATGTTCGCTGCAAGGGAGAAAGCAACAACATTCACCGGCACAGCCACTGTTCTATGGGCAATAACCGCCGCAGTCTATATGTCACTGCTAGGCCCCCAAGGCATAGCAGAACTTGCGGAAGCCATAATGCAGAAATCGCATTATGCGATGAAGCGCGTATCCGAAGTCAGGGGCATCGAGGCCCCAATATTCAAGTCACCCCACTTCAAAGAGTTCACCGTAAACTTCGACAAAACTGGCAAAACCGTCCACGAAGTCAACAAACGCCTTCTCGAACATGGAATTCAAGGAGGAAAGGACATCACGAAAGAGTTCCCCCAGCTGGGCAGCACTGCACTGTACTGCGTCTCAGAGATACACACGAAAGTGGACATCGACAGGCTTTCTGCCGCATTGGAGGAGGTCATCAAATGAAAGACAGAAACGTAACAGGCTACCACGCAGTTCGTTGGGGAGAACCAATCATATATGAATTGGGAAGAAAGGGAAGAAGAGGATTTGTGATTCCAAGAGTTGAGGCAGCAGTTAAGGCCAAAGCTGGAGATGTTATCTCAAGTGTACCAGAGAAAATGAGAAGAAAGGCACCTCCAGAATGGCCGCAACTCTCTGAACCAGAGGTCGTCAGACACTTCATACACTTGTCCCAACAGACATTCGGAGTTGATTCAGGCATTAATGTAGGTGTTGGAACCTGCACAATGAAATACAATCCCAAGATAAATGAGGCACTCGCCAGGTCGCCACGAATAACCGAGCTTCATCCTTTACAAGATGAAGAGACCGTCCAGGGTATCCTTGAGATAATGTACAAGCTTCAAGAATGGCTATGCGAGATTTCTGGAATGGATAAATTCTCGTTCCAGCCTCGCGGCGGCGCCCACGCTGTGTTTACGAATGCCTGCATAATTAGGGCTTATCACAAACTCAACGGAGAACTCGACGATAGAGATGAAATAATCACAACTGTTGTGTCACATCCGTGCAATGCCGCTGCACCCGCTGCGGCCGGCTTTAAGATTGTCACATTGTATCCGGATGAAGAGACTGGATATCCAGACATAGAGGCTCTGAAAGCAGCTGTTTCAAAACGCACCGCTGGCATGATGATCACCGATCCATATGACACAGGCATCTTCGACAGCAACATCGCAGAGTACATAAAAATCGTTCACGAAGCAGGGGGACTTGTCGCAATCGATCAGGCCAACGCCAACTGCATACTAGGCAGAGTGGTGATTGGCGATGTGGGCGCTGATCTATGCCATTTCAATCTCCATAAATCATTTTCAACTCCTCATGGATCTTGTGGACCTGGCAGTGCCCCCATCGGAGTCAAGGAGGAGCTTGCCAAGTTCCTGCCCTTGCCCACAGTAGAGTTCGATGGAAGCAAGTATTACTTGGACTACGACAGGACGCACAGCATCGGCAAAGTCGCCGAGTTCCATGGAGTTGTCCCGAATGTCGTGCGGGCCTATGCATGGATCATGACTATGGGGGCAGAGGGCCTAAAGGAGACATCTGAAGTTGCAGTGATGAACAATAACTATCTCTTGAAGAAGCTCTTGGAGATCCGCGGAGTGAGCCTGCCTTGGGGTAAACGCCACCCATTCAGGATGCAGGATGTCAGATTAAGCTTGGAAAAGCTGAAAGAAGAGACTGGAATAGGAATCGATGAAGTGAACCGACGAATAGTCGACTTTGGTGTTCAGAGATGCTTCACCAGTCACGAGCCCTGGATAATTCCAGAACCCTTCACACCTGAACCGTCCGAGACTGCTTCTAAGCAGGATCTTGACAGATTCGCTGAAATATTCCGCCAAATATCCACCGAGGCATACACTGACCCAGAAATACTCAAAAAGGCACCTCACAACTGCGCAATATCAAAAGTCGACCTAACCCCATCCTCTGATCCCAAAAAGTGGGCTATGACATGGAGAGCATACGTTAAGAAACACAGATGAATCAGCCTTGGCGCCAAAGAAGAAACTCGGTCTTATAGTAAATCCCATTGCGGGACTGGGCGGAAGAGTAGGCCTCAAAGGAACCGACGGCGAAGCAACCATCAAAAGAGCCGTTGAACTGGGAGCAACTGCAATCTCGCCCCTCAGAGCCCTAGAGACCCTTCAGACATTGGCCAACGCTAAGGACGAGTTTGAATTAGTAACCTACCCTTATGAGATGGGCCAAAATGTGGCCAAGAAATGTGGTCTGGATCCTGAGGTCATCGGGTCAATAGCAAGGGGAAAGACGACGGCTACGGATACGAAAAACGCGGCAAGAGACATGGCGAACTTGCGGGTTGACCTCATACTCTTCGCAGGGGGTGATGGAACAGCTAGAGACATCTGCGAGGCAATCGATGTAGAGGTGCCTGCCCTGGGCATACCAGCAGGCGTCAAGATGCATTCAGCTGTGTTTGCAGTAAGTCCTAAGAAGGCTGGGGAGTTGGCGATGAGTTTTCTCCGTGGAGAGGCCCCGCTTCGGGAGGCGGAGGTCATGGATATTGATGAAGATGCATTTCGGAGAAATAGGGTCTCTGCACGGTTGTATGGCTATCTGCGGGTTCCTTATGAGGCAAGCCTTGTTCAGCCCATGAAAAGCGGCAGCCTCAGCACAATGGACGAAAAAAGCAGTCAAGAGATTATTGCGGAGTACATTGCGGAGAGGATGGATGACGAATACTATTACATACTGGGTCCAGGAACAACAATCAAGGCGATTGCAGATAAACTTGGGATAAAGAAGACGCTTTTGGGTGTTGATGTGGTGAAGAGAAGAAGAATTGTGGCCATGGACTTGAATGAGGAACAACTGTTGAGACTGATTGAGAACAAGAAAGCGAAGATAGTGGTCTCTCCAATCGGAGGCCAAGGTTTCATATTCGGTAGAGGAAACCAGCAGATAAGCCCTCAAGTGATCAGAAGAATCGGGATAGACAATGTAGTAATTGTAGCCACAGAGAACAAGCTCCACTCTATAGGTACGGGCCGACCTTTGCTGGTTGACACAGGCGACGACGAGGTTGATAGACTACTATCAGGATACAGAAGAGTCATTACGGGCTACAATGAAGAGGTAGTAGTAAAGGTCACAGCTTAGCGAGATGGGTGTTTGTTTGAGATTCTTCATTTTCTGAATGCTGTTTAAACTGCACCTAATTCGTTCACAGTTGGCCTTAGGTTCTGGTCTGATTTGATTAGGCAATTGGAAAAGTCTTTGGTTGGCCAAAACCAGGAAGGATGAAAGTGTCGAGCTAAGCTTGATTGTAAGGCACTTTTTTTGGCGGCTAGCGTGTTATCGGGTCGACAGCTCATTGATGTAGTTTTGTACGCCCTCTTCGAGAGGGAACCGAGGTTTATATCCAAGCTCTTCCGTCGCCCTTACAATATGTAGTGGTCCCTTAACTGGTTCGGCCACATCGAAGCCGGGGCCGATTTCGAAGACCGCGTTGGGAACAATCTTCTTAACGATCTTCGCAAGTTCTTGAAGTGTATGCATCTCGCCCGTTCCTATGTTGAAGATTCTATGTTTCGTGTTTCTTGCAAAGCAGGCGGAGACTATGGCGCGAGCCACATCCTTCACGTAGACTCCTTCATATTTCTGATCGCCGCCGACGGCTACTCTCGCGGCCTCTCCACGACAGGGTTTTTCGATCACCTCTTTAAATGAACTGAATCCCCTAAAGCTCTGTCCTGGACCGTAAACTATCGGAAATCTCAGCGCCATGAAGCCAATACCGTACTCTTTATTGTAATTCAAACCATAGTGTTCGCATACGAGTTTTGTTGCCCCGTATATTGTGACAGGTACTTGCGGGTGATCTTCATCTATGACTTTTCCTTCCTCGGTGTATCCGTAAACAGCGGTGGAGCTCATGTACACAACTTGAACTAAGTCCATCAACCTAGCTGCCTCTAGGACATTGACAGTTCCTTCAACATTGATCTTCAACGCCGTCCAAGGTCGTTTTTGTGAATCGGCTGTGAGAAGGGAGGCTGTATGAACAATATATTTAACATTGAACTTTTTGATCGCGTCGATAATGCTTGTGAGGTCTTGGACATCTCCCCTCACAACTGCTATCTGATGGGCTATATCCGATATTGATGCTGTATCCGGGAAAAGATCGAACGCAACAGCATTATGACCTTGCGTTAGTAGTTCTCGGAGAACATGTCCTCCTATGAAACCTGTTCCACCTGTCACCATCACACTCATTTACGAAATCACCAGACTGTTCGCCACAGTTTTTGAACATGAATTGGAGGTCTGTATAAAGATATTAAGGTTTAGATCAAGGTGCACTCTTTTGATAGCATAAATCAATCAAGGCCGACTGATGGAGAAAAGCTTTAAGAAAGTTAGATGGTATAATAGAAAGAATCTGTTCAAGGGATTACAATGCCCATGCTTGAAGGAACTAAGGTCACTAAGTATTTTGGAGGCTTGCCAGCTCTAAAAGATGTGGACTTCTCATTGGAGAAGGGGGAGATTCTGGGCTTGATAGGCCCTAATGGAGCTGGGAAGACAACTCTGTTCAACGTTATCAGCGGGTTCTACAGTCCCACATCTGGAACCGTAAGGTTTGAAGACAGAGCAATTACTAAGCTAAAGCCACATCAAATCTGTAGGCTTGGGATAGGCCGAACGTTCCAGATAGTTAACCCCTTCTTAAACCTCACAGTTCTGGAAAACGTTGCGATGGGAGTGCTTTTTGGAAGGAACGAGAAAGCAAGCGTGGAAGAAGCAAGAGATATGGCGCTTAAATATCTGGAATTTGTGAATCTTCAGTCCAGAAAGGACGATCAAGCCAAGAACCTGAACATAATCGAAAGGAAACAGCTTGAGATAGCTCGGGCATTGGGGACAGAACCGAAGTTGATTCTTCTCGACGAGCCGCTTTGTGGATTGAACCCTACAGAGATAAAAGGTGCTTGCAGCCTTGTGACAAGGATAAGAGACGAGTTGAACATAACGGTGTTCTGGATAGAACATGTGATGAAAGCCATAATGGGGACGGCTGAACGAATAGTAGTTTTGGATTCTGGAGAGAAGATTGCTGAAGGGCCACCTCTTGAGATCTCAAGGAACAAGAGGGTGATACAGGCCTATCTAGGTGAGGAGAAGGCATAGCATTGTTAGAGGTTAAGGACCTTAATGTAAGCTATCAAGAGCTGAGAATTCTGCAGGAAGTGAATGTTTCAGTCAAGGATGGAGAACTTGTTTCGATTATAGGCTCAAACGGTGCTGGAAAGACAACCCTTCTCAAAGCTATTGCAGGACTGCTCAAAGTGACGACGGGAAAGATGCTGTACAATGGCATGGAAATAACCCGGCTTCCATCGCATGAAAGAGCAAGACTAGGCATAGTATATGTCCCGGAGGGCAGACGCCTCTTTCCCTACTTGACCGTTACAGAAAATCTCGAGCTAGGAGCCTACAGTCCCAGAGCCAGAGCTAAGTCCAAAGAGAATATGGAGTTTGTTTTAAGTCTATTTCAAAGACTTCAAGAAAGAAAGGGACAGCAAGCAATTACGCTGAGTGGAGGAGAACAACAAATGCTTGCCATGGGAAGAGGCCTCATGGCCTCTCCTGAACTCATGTTACTTGACGAGCCTTCCCTCGGCCTATCACCAATACTCACTGGCGAGATCTTTGATGTAATTAGAAAACTGCACGAGAACGGCTTGACAATACTGTTGGTGGAGCAAAATGCCAAACGAGCACTGGAGTTGTCTGACAGAACCTATGTTCTGGAGAATGGCTCTATCAGTATACAAGGCGCCAGCAAAGAGCTGCTTAGTGACGACAGAGTAAGGAAAGCTTATCTAGGTCTTTAGGAGCGGAACAGCTTTTTTATGCGTGGATATATGCCTTCAGGCAAGAACATGACCACCGCTATTGTTAAAGCGCCGTAGAAGATAAGGTAAGACCCCATTATCCCTGCTCCGAAAAATGCTCTGAACGATTCTCTCAGCACGATGAAGATCAGAGCACCTACAAGAGAACCTAACAATGTACCTACTCCGCCCAAGATGGACACTATAAGTATTTCGTCGGATAACGTTGACACCAGAACGATGTCAGGTCTAATGTAGCCTATGTATTGGGCAAAGAAAACACCGCCAATTCCTGTGAAGAACGCACTTATCATAAGAGCCAGTATCTTGTACTTAAATGGATAAATCCCTATAGAGGCAGCAGCAGTCTCATTTTCCTTTAATGCCCGAAAAGCCATGCCTAACCTTGATTTTTCCAACTTGTAGGATATTATCCAAAGAGCGACGAGCATCGCGAGGGCCACAAGAAACCATTGAAAAATGTCTTTGAAAAAAAAGTTCAATGGAGACAGGTTTGGGGGAAGCAAAAGGCCTAGAGCTCCATTAGTGATGAAGTCCAGCTTCAATACAAGCAACCTTACCATTTCAGCTATGGCTATTGTAGCAAGAGCAAAATAGGCACCTCTCAGCCTGATTGTCGGTATTCCAATGACCAAACCCAACAAAGACGCGAAGCATCCACCAATGATCATTCCAATCCACGGGCTCAACCCATAATTCAGAAACAGAAGAGTTGAACAATATGCGCCTATGCCGAAAAAGGCAACGTGTCCGAAGGACAACAGTCCAGCGTGGCCGTAGCATATATTCCAGCACTGGCCAAGGTATGCCCATAACACTACCAATATCAATATATAGACTAAATAGTTTATACCCAAGAGCCTAAACACGACTGAAGCCCCGAGGCATAAGAAAATCGCAATAAACATTTCCAGGATCTTCGAATCCATGCCCGGTCAAGCCCTCCCCTTCAAACCCTTGGGTCTAACGTAGAGAACAAGGATGAAAACGGCATAGACCAATATGTAGCCATACGCTTGACCAAGAAAAACGTCGCCAACAGCCTCTAGGACACCCACCAATATCCCACTTACCAAAAGGCCACTAAAGCTACCCAAACCTCCCAATGTAACAACTACGAAGCCCAACAAACCCCACGTTATTCCGACCGTAGGGTTAACATAATAAAACGTAGCAATAACAGTCCCAGCTACACCCGTCGCAGCTCCCGCCAACCCAAGCGAAAGAATCTTGATCTTCTCAGTGTCTACGCCCATAAGGCTGGCTGCCTCAGTGTCCCCCGTGATCTCTGACGTCCCTAGAATGGCCTTACCAGTCAGCGTTTTCTTAAGGATGAAGTAAATTGCCAATATGGTGACTACCGATATAACAAGCCCGTTCACATGAGCTGCAGAAATGCTTATGGAACCAATTCTCAAACTCGTGTTGATATAGGGGTTCGGCAGAGTGTAGATTGTCTGCGTCCATAAAGCTTGCGCTATTCCTGTCATTAACATAGAGATGCCAAAGGTTGATAATATAGTCATGAGAGCTCCCCCTCCTCGCTTGCTCACGGGTGCAAACACAAATTTCTGCGATGCAGCACCTATTGCCATGCCAACGCCTATGTTAATTGGTATGAGCAAGTAAGGATCCAAATGCAGAAGCACTGATAACCAGTAGGTTGTGTACATGCTGATCATGATCCACTCCCCATGAGCGAAATTTACAACGTGCATCAAACCCCATGCCAATCCCATTCCCAGAGAAGCCAAGGCATATATACCGCCTAACACCATGCCAAAAATCAGAATCTGCTGCAGAACGTCCAGCATAAGTGACACTCCATTCGAATTGGTTTTTCTATGTTCAAGACCATGCTTAATAAACTTTGCTAAGAATTGGCTATTTCACAACTCTTACTGTTGTTTCTTATTTATGACAGAGCCAAATAAATCCAACGTCCAATCCTATTGGTTAGCTCGTAATGGATCCATCATATTAATATGCGAAATGCGTTCGAAAAATGACGTTCTTTGTGCTAAGGACCATAGACAAAAACCTTATATACAAATAAGATTCAGATAGCAACCTCTGAAGATATTTGTAGAGGTTGAGTGAATGGTCCAAGGAAAAGTCGTTTGGGCAATTGTTGGCATTGTGATAATAGTGCTGGCTGGGGTCGCGGGGTATTTCGCCTATCAGCTTTACTTTGCGGCACCGCTGGTTAATGAAGTAAGAGTAGGGGTTATTCTGCCGCTTACTGGAGGAGCTGCCCATGAGGGGTGGATTGCTAGGTACGCTATTGAATTGGCTATTGATGACATCAACAAGAAAGGCGGAGTGAAGTCTCTAGGGGGACTCAAACTTAGGCCCATAATCGCAGACAGCGCCAGTGCAGCAGCTACAGGCATAGCTGAGGCTGAAAGGTTGATAACTCTTGAGAAAGTCCATGTGCTGACTGGATGTTACCAGAGCGGCGTGACCTTTCCAGTTGCTGGTAAGGTCGAGACATATGGAATTCCAATGATGGTAGCAGATTCTATAAGTGACAAGATTACAGAGCAGGGATACAAGTATATTTTCAGAATTCATGGCAAGGCATCATGGTATGGCAGAGATGCGGTCAGAACACTTATGGATCTGAACAGTGTGCACAACACGAACTTCACGACTATAGGGTTGGTCTATGAAGATGACGAGTTTGGAAAATCCAGTGCGGACGGCTTCAAGAATTACTTGAGTCAGATGGCTCCGAGCTACAGGGTTACTTTTGACCAGTCTTACCCATTGTCAGCGGCTGACCTAACGCCACTCGTTACTTCGCTTAAGGCCGCAAACCCAGAGATAGTACTTCATGTGGCCTATACCACCGACGCAATCCTGTTTATGAGAACTATGAAAACCTTGGGATGGTACCCGAAGGCTTACATGGGGCTGGGAGCGGCTGGCCAGTCAATCCCTGATTTCATCACAGGGTTAGGTGAGGACGCTGAGTTTGTATTCACACAGACAGAGTGGCAACCAGACTTACTTCTTTCCTCAAGTCTCCAGAACTTTTCATCAATTAATGACGACTACAAGACAAGGACAGGCTCTGACATGTCAGGAATAGCTGCTGATTGCTACTCATCCACAATGGTTCTATATTATGCCATAGAAAAGGCAGGCTCTCTTGATCCTGTTAAGATTAAGGATGCTTTAGCTTCAATAAACATGACTTTGCCATCAACGGAAATAAACTTCATCTTGCCTTATAACAGAGTTGATTTAACGAAGGACGGGCAGAACCCATACACAGCCATATGCGCCGCTCAGATAATTGAAGGCAAATTCAGAATAGTATGGCCTGTTACATACGCAACTACTAACGGGACATGGCCTGTTCCACCATGGGACGCAAGGCCCTAGCTCAAACACATTCACCTTTTTTTAATTATCAAGTAGAGCATGTTCTTACTCTGAGACCGAGCCTACTCGAATTGTACAAAGCGGTTACGACAGTCGATTACTTTCTGAAGAAAAAGATTCCTGTGATGCAGACTAGATTTCTAGCGTTCCATTCTTAGCAGACGCATCAGCTTTATGAACCGCCTATCCCTTTGCTTTGTTATGCTCTCAATGTTTTTTCCGGTATAATCATAGAAACCTTTGCCTGTTTTCAAGCCTAACTCGCCATTCTTTACCTTTCTTTTCAACAGGTCAGGCGGCTGAAACTTGGTCTCTCCAAGCATTTCATACAAGTACGAATACTGAGAAAGCTCGGTGTCCAACCCGAATAAGTCCATAGCTTCAAATGGTCCTATGTGGCAGTAACGTAAGCCCAAATGCTGAGTCCAAGTCATGTCAATGTCCTCCATCGTCGCGATTCCCTGTTCTGCAAGAGATATCGCTTCCACCAGTAATGCTGATTGCATTCTATTAACTATAAATCCAGGCGTGTCCTTGCAGAGTATAGGCTTCTTCCCTAATGAAGTTAAGAAAAGTTTCACCGTATTCACTGTTTCATCCGATGTCTTGGCGCCGCGAACCACTTCTACTAGTGGCAACAAATATGGAGGGTTCATCCAATGTGTCCCAATCATCTTCTCTGGTCTTTTCGTTGCTTTGGCCATCTCAGTTATCTGAAAGGTTGAAGTGTTAGAGGCAAATACTGTACGCGGCGAGCATAGTTCATCAAGCTCCTTCAAGACTCGTTTTTTCAAGTCTATTTTCTCTGGAACAGCCTCAATAACGAGATCCGCGTCTCTCACTGCCTCAGCCATATCCACTGTGCCCTTGACGCGTTTCAGGCTAAGCTTCGCCTTCTTTTCAGCTAGGGTTTTCGCGGCAGAGTTCATCTTACGGAAAGCTTGCTCGATTACTTCTTCACTGACATCTCTGACACTGACCCTGTAACCACCAAACGCACATGATAAAGCGATTCCGCTTCCCATTATACCGGCGCCTATTACAGCAACCTTTCCTACTTTCATCGTCTCCTCCTTCTTGCTTAACGTTACGTGCCTCTCAGATTAAAATTTATCGCAACATCCTAACCTGCATTTTCGACAACAGCAAATTAATGAAGAACTGGCATCACGACTGTTAAACCGTGCACCCACATTGATCCAGCTGTGCGGAGACCCACAGCGTGCTCCATAAACGGGCATATACTTTTTATGAAGTAACCCCCCTTGGAAAAGAGGTTCTTAAACTTGCAGAAAAATTAATTGCTTTAGGGACAGCAAAAAAGAAAAATAAATAATCACCATTGCCATCCGTTCAAAATTACAAAGGAAATGAAAGAGAGGCAAGCCTAATCATTGTGAGTCCGTGTCACTTTAACTCATCTCTCTAAGTATCTGGAGTGTCGTTTTAGCAACTCTCTTTTAAGAGGCTAAAAGAACAAAACCTAATCTCTGCGTGGAGGCTGCTCTAAAGTGGTCAGAATCCAGTGTAGGGTTTGTAGGAAACGGTATCTCGGAAGCAAATACATATACGAGTATGAGCGCATATCCCTGCCCATTCCACGAAAATTCCACAAAACAGTTAAGCCCTTCCTAAAACAAGACCTAGACGTGGACGTAAACATAAAAGGCAGCTACCTCGTCATCACTTTAACCCCCGCAAAAACATTTCTGCCCACCGAATATGCATCGCAAAAATCAGCCCCTGAAAGGCTTCTAACACCTGAATTTTAACACAGAAATGCAAATCCGATTTAAATATGGCTAGCTAAAAGGTTTTCGGCTATAGACTTTTCTGCTAGCCGAAATGTTTTGCTGAGGGTTTCGCCACACAAAAACTTGTCTATTAATGTAAATAGGCTCTTCCACACAAATTTTCGTTAACCGGGCCGTGCTGGTGATACTAGCGTGTGGAGAGAAGCAAGAGGAACCGTGGAAGAATCTCAGTTTTCAAAGGACGCGAAGCTAAACTTAACCGCGCAATATTCCACATCCTCGCCCTCAAAGGCCCGCTAACAATCTACGACATACATAGAGAACTGAAAACACGAAGAGGGCTGAGACACGTTCGCTATCAAAGCGTCAATAAACGAGTTAGGTCTCTGAAAGAATCGGGTTACATTAGGAAGATAGGCGTCAGGAAAACCAAAACAGGATCCATGACACGTTAAAACTCTGCTTGGACATAAGAGCATAAGAAACACGGAGCTGTACATAAACATAGAACAAGCCATATTTCAAGCGGAAACCGACGAGTTCACCGTTAAAGTAGCAGAAAAACCCGAAGAAATTAAAGCGCTGTTGGAAGTTGGCTTTGAATATGTCTGCGAAAAGGATGGGCTGATGTTCTTCAGAAAACGCAAGTAGAGGCAACTCGTAAATATGCAAAAACAACTCGTAAAGAGTTATTTAGGAGTTGCATAGAAGTTCTTGTTTTGGGTGTAAGTTTGGAGTTTGAAGGTAGAGACATAATATCAATCAAAGATTTTTCTCGCGAGGAAATCGATTACATTTTGAAGATTGCCCAAGCCATGGAACCCATAGCCTTGAAAGGCTCAGACATGCTTAAGGGCAAAATCCTCGCAACACTATTTTTTGAACCGAGCACACGCACCCGCTTAAGCTTCGAAGCAGCCATGCACAAGCTAGGCGGCTCCACCATAGGCTTTGCAGAAGCAGAAATCGCCTCAGTTAAGAAAGGAGAAAACCTTGCGGACACTGTACGCACCGTTGAGAACTATGCCGATGTAATAGCGGTAAGGCATCCTCTTGAAGGTGCAGCGAGACTTGCAGCGGAATTTGCAAAAGTCCCAATCATCAACGGCGGAAGCGGCGCAGAAGAACACCCAACACAAGCCCTCCTAGATTTGTATACAATAATGAAGGAGAAGGGAA
>Ga0315280_10008087_pt1 | contig 13888 bp, 11 predicted proteins | sample YL17G06_40_MG_FD_203697 | JGI IMG/M metagenome (GOLD analysis project Ga0315280, IMG submission 203697) | Sediment microbial communities from Yellowstone Lake, YNP, Wyoming, USA - YL17G06_40 | ecosystem: Environmental > Aquatic > Freshwater > Lake > Sediment | place: USA: Wyoming | collected...
TCCATAGGAATCGGTTCTTGATGTGTTTCTTGGCAATGATGGAATCAAAGGACACTCGTAGACGGAGGTGTGTATTTAGAGGTATCGTGAAGATTGGCGATAAACGATGGGGGTGGTGCTCGCTTTATCACGCAGAGATCACAAGACTTGACTGTGGTGAATGTGACTACAAGGAACTGTGTCAGGAGCCTAGAGAACATCAAGAAGGTGCCATGCGACAATGGCTCACTGTATAAGCGTGATGGAAGCGGAATTTTTGATGCGCATATAGCCCAACCTGATGAATCTCCTAAGAGGTTCCCTTTCCTTAGTGACTTTGCAAAGCGACGAGAACAAGTTGACAGAGAATAGAAGACACATGTGGAAGGCATTTGGCAATAGAATGTCCATATACATTCCTTGGTCATCCGTCAGATCGTGGAACTGTAACGCCTGCGGCGAATGCTGCAAATGGTTCCGGGTGCCTGTCAACACTCATGAGTACTCCAGGATCGCCCAAGCCTACGGTTACGATGTCTTTGAACTGGGCCTCGGCGTAGCCTATCTAAGAAAACAAAACTGTCGATCCAGCTCACAACTTGGCAGTTGAAGAAGCTGTTCTCAGAAGTAGAAGGGACGATCTTTGTTTGAATACGCTTAGAATATGGAGGAACGATAGATGCGTCATCGCAGGGTGCCATAGCAACGTTCGTGATGAGGTTAACCTAGAGGCTTGTAAAAGGATGGGGATAAAGATCGTGCGCAGAACATCGGGAGGCGGAGCTGTATATCATGATCTGGGAAACGTAAACTATAGTGTCATCTTGAAGCCGGAATCGATGAGTTCAGTATTTGATGTTCCAGGCATCTACAAGATGTTCTCCGATGTCGTGGTGAAAGGTTTGAAGAAGTTGACAGTTAAAGCTGAATTTCATCCACCTAATCTCATACTTTTGAACGGCAAGAAGATATCAGGTTTGGCTCAACACAGATTTTATGATACAATTCTCTTTCACGGAACATTACTTTTGAATTCAGGCATTGATGCCATTTCAATGGCATTACAGAATCCTAAACATGAAGTCACGAATATTTCGACCGAACTGTCCGGAACACTATCTCTGGAAGATGTCGCCGAAGCCCTAGCAGGAGCATTTCAAGACCTTTTTGACCTTGAGTTTGATCGCGGAGAACTTGATGGATTTGAAGTTGTCTCGACAAAGAAGTTGCATGACATAAAATATGGTAAGGATAACTGGAATCTCTATGTGGTTCGTCCTTTCATGGAAATGGCTTCGGAGATCGAAGCAGTAGCGAAAGTTCAGTAGCAAGATCATCACGTTCTCAACCCGTTGAATACTAATGGATGAAGTTGATATTTGATGGGTATTGCAGAAGAAGAAGTTGATTTGGAAAGCGTAAATCATATAATCGTCAATCTCTACGAAATATGGCTATTCGACTGAATGATCCGAGGGATTTCAAGAAATGGCCAGGATCATGGTCGACACCTTGAAGGCCATCAGGTATGGCATGGGCAATCCCCTGTCTCGCGCCATACTGAAGACCGGTTTCAAAGGTTCTACTCATGGCAGGTCTAGGCTAGACGCAGCGCTCGAAGCTTTTGCTTTTGGAACAGTTCCAGGGAACCTTACCGACCGTATGTACACGAGGCTACTTCGAATAGTGTTCGACACGATCTGCATGATATTCTCCGTCAAAGGCGAGGACCTGGCAAAATATCTTCAAGAGCCTGTTACGCGACGTGGCGTCTCAAGCGTATTGAAAGGCATAGCAACTTACGGCGTTACGAAGCCCCAGCTCCTGAACGCGCCTTTCCTAGTTGTTTGGAACCTTACGAACATGTGTAATCTCAGATGCAGACACTGCTACCAGCAGGCTGGCCATGTCTTGAAGGATGAACTTTCCCTAGAAGAGAAGTTCAAGGTTGTTGATGAACTGACTTCAGCTGGCGTTGTAGCAATCGCCTTCTCCGGTGGAGAGCCTATAATGCATCCGGACTTCTTTCCCACAGCGCGTAGGGCACGCGAGAGAGGCCTCTACGTCTCAGTTGCAACGAACGGCGTCCTACTTACTCCGGAGATGATGAATCGACTGAAAGATGTTGGCGTCGGGTACATAGAGGTAAGTCTAGACTCCGCTCGACCCGAAGTTCACGATGGCTTCAGAGGCGTTCCTGGAGCTTGGAAGCGAACCGTGGAAGGCATTGCACACTCTGCAAAAGCAGGAGTCTTTACAGTGATGGCAACCACCGTGACGCGTCTGAACTACGAAAATGTGTCAGCGCTAATAGACCTGTCGAAGAAGTTGGGAGTGAACAGGTTTACACACTTCAACTTCATACCGACAGGTAGAGGAAAGGAGATAACAAGCTTGGATCTCTCTCCGCAACAGAGAGAGGATTTGCTGAGACTGCTCTTTGAAAAGTCACAGACATCCGGTATCGAGGTACTTTCCACTGCACCCCAGTTTGCGCGTGTTGTGTTCCAACAGTCACGTGGCGGGGCGATCGCACCTACTCACTTCTACGTGGGACAGAACCGAAATTGGGGACTTAAAGCGCTCGCTGAATTCATTGGAGGATGCGGAGCCGCAAGACTCTACTGCGCTATACAACCCAACGGCGATGTAACTCCCTGTGTCTTCATACCTCAACTAATCGTGGGAAACATAAGAGAGAAGAGCTTCTCTGAAATTTGGCATACGACGAAGATTTTCAAAGAGTTTCAGGTGCGAACAACCCTCAAAGGCAGCTGTAAGACCTGTGACTACAACAAGATATGTGGAGGTTGTAAAGCGCGGTCTCTCGGCTACTTCCAAGACTACAATGCGCCAGATGTTGGATGCATAAACAATCTTGAGAGTTGGAACAAGATAGCTCCGCCAGAGGAACTTCTACACGTCAAAGCTCGCTAATGCAGAGCCTCCAAAAGAGGACAATTAAGAACTCTTGTTATCGAGAACCGCTAGCTTCTTCAAAGCAGCTTCTCAGGTTGTTTCTGATAAGAAATGATTTGAATCTGCTTCTCGACGAGGAATCCATTTCATGACCCTTTCCTAGGATGGGGCATAGCTATGCTTCAGAGAAGCTTATCCGAGGTCTTGCTCAGACACATAATCAAATCCCGAAAATCACTTCTATCACGGATCGCATAATAGAGGGTCTCTTGAACGTCAATCAATCGAATGTACGAAAACCCTGCCAGACACCCCTTTTTCACCCTCACAAATCGAAAGATCGAACCAAAAAGATCAACCTAACATGATCCAAGAAATACACGACAAATCGAAGGCAAACACATAAAAAAGACACAAAACCGACCGGAAGCTGAACAAAGATTTGGTGCCGGGGGATGATTCGAACATCCGTTTGAGGGATCAAGAACAAACCTGTCTGAGAATAATGGACTCGCCCAAATTCTTGGGCTAATCTCCGCAGACACGCCAGAAACTCTCTGTGTATGCCTACCTACAGCTTAGGACACGGTTTCTGTTCGACCCCTGCCATTTGGGATTTGGCGCAACCGCCGAGACTCGAAGCGTTTTTGCTGCTGGAATTGGTTTCAAAATTCTCTGGCTCATACGTCACCAGACATTTGTCCCGTTTCCAAGTAAGAATATGAATTTGGAGAGTGATGCGTGAGAGGGCGTTGGACCTCGAACTCAAATTCAATTGTCAGCGTTTTCAGGCTCGATCTGATGATTATGCAAATCAAGCTTCATTTACCGGTCATACGCATGCGTCAGCTTCTTCCAGAACCCTGCCACCCACCTGAGACCATCCCAGAAGACACCCTTTCATCTTTTCTGGCACGCTCATCTGAACCAGACCGCCTTTCAAATAAGTGGGAGTAGAGACCATCTAAGAGCGGGTGGTCGCTGCAAGGTCAAGATTCAAATGCCCCACCTGATTACTTCTTGATGCCCGAGCGCATATTTTCCCAAGGATTTTGATGCGAACCCCCGTCAACGAGAGATGTGGCGGTTACTTTACGCGCGTCGGGCATGGAGAGGCGACATTGTTTGAAAGTGGAGGGGATGTTGAAAAGAGGTCTAGGGATCGGCGTCGTCGGTGAGATTCCGTTGGGTACTCATTTCTGCCAGTTTTACAAGACCAAGCAGGACCTGGTTGACATCCTGGTCCCCTACTTTGCTCAGGGGCTGGAAAACGGCGAGTACTGCATGTGGATCACCTCGCCGCCTCTTGAAGCAGAAGAGGCTTGGAAGGCCCTCCGGGGGGCGGTGGAGCGCCTCGACCACTACGCCCATAAGGGGCAGATCGAAGTCCTCGACTACAAGGACTGGTATACCAAGACAGGCAGGTTCAATGCTAAGGCAGTCCTCCAGGGCTGGGTCAGAAAGGAGCGGCAGGCGTTGAAGAGGGGGTTTAAGGGGCTCCGCCTCACCGGAAACACGTTCTGGCTTGAGAGAAGAGAGTGGAGGCGATTCTGCGACTACGAAGCCACCGTCAACGGGATCATTGGAAAACATCGTATGATCGCGCTCTGCTCGTATTCGCTGAACAAGTGCAAGGCGTCCGATATGGTGGATGTCGTTAACACCCATCAATTCGCTCTCATCAGGCGCGAAGGCGAATGGCACCTCGTTGGCGGAACAGAGTATACATCAACCCTCAAAGCCTTGCGCCAGAGTGAGGAGAGGTATCGGACACTCTTCGAGACGACTGGAACAGCGATGATCGTCATAGAAGGGGACATGACGATATCCCTGGCGAACAGAGAGTTCGAGAAGCTCTCCGGATATTCTAAGGAGGATGTGGAAGGCAAGAAGCAGTGGACAGAGTTCGTCGCCAAGGAAGATTTGGAGAGGATGCTGGAGTATCACCGCCAGAGAAGAATCAACCCTGAATCCGCCCCCGGCAGCTACATGTTCCAAGGTATTGACAAAAATGGGAACGTCAGAGACATCCTCATCACGATCTCAATGATTCCCGGAACTGGAAAGAGCATCGCCTCCCTACAGGACATCACCCCAATGAAACAGGCTGAGAAGGAACTATGGGAATCACAAGAGAGATACCGCACCCTAGTCGAGAACCTCAACGACGCAATCTTCAGCATAGACGCAGAAGGCTACATCACGTACGTCAGCCCCGTTATTGAGAAGATCACAGGATACGAGGCTGGAGAGGTGACAGGCAAGCCTTTTTCATCTTTCGTGCATGCTGACGACATTCCAGGATTGAAAGCAAGCTATGAAAGAACATTGGCTGGAAAACTGGAGCCGTACGAGTTCCGAATATACAACAAGCAGAGCGGTATCCTCTGGGTACGAACCTACAGCCGACCGTCACTCACGGATGGAAAACCTCTCGGCATAACTGGAATCTTATCTGACATCACCGAACGCAGGAAGATGGAGGAGCAGCTGAATGAAGCCAGTCAACTAAACCAGAACGTTATTGATAACATGAATGACTGGCTTGACACCCTGGACGAGAATGGTAACGTGATTATCTGGAATAAGGCTGCGGAGGAGATTAGTGGCTACTCGAAAGAGGAAGTTGTAGGCCACGACAAGGTGTGGAAATGGATCTATCCAGACGAGAGATATCGTAGCGAGGTCTGGGCGAAGCTCAAAAGCCTCATACAGAAAGAGGGCGTAGTGGAGAGACTTCAAGTAACCATTCAAGCCAAGAATGGTCAAACCAAAGTCCTCTCATTGAGCACGAGAAGACTATCTGACAAATATGGACGATTTGCAGGATACATCAACCTTGCCCGCGACATCACCGAACGGAAGCGGTTTGAAAGCGAGCTTAAGAAATACAGCGAGCACCTTGAAGAACTGGTAAAGGAGAGAACGGAAGAAATTCAAGCGCTGAACCAGAGCATAATTAAGAGGCTGACCCAGAAGATCGCTCAGATAGAGCAAATATCTGAAGTCAGGGAGAAAATAAGAAGATACCCAGACGTCTCCGCAGGCCTCAACTTGATTCTTGAATCCGGCCTAGACGGTCTTGGAATGGATGTGGGAGCGGTTTTCACGATCAACCGTAAAGAGAACGTTGCCAACTTACGAACCTTGAAGAGCAAAATCGAGGGCGTGAACCTGAGCGAGAGCATTCCGCTTGACAGAGGCCTCATCGAACTGGAAGCGGTAAAGACTGGTCAGAGAGGTTCCAAGGTTGTTGGTGAAAATGAGGCAAGTATTCTACAAACGACCAGCGTCCACTATGCCCCGATCATGTTTGCAGAGGGGGTTCAGGGCCTTCTCATTTTCGGCAGCCGGAAAGAAGAAGTCTTGGATAACAGCGACCTAGCTATTCTAACCTTCTACTCTGAACTGGTCTCGACACTATTCGAAACGCGGAGCATAACAGTAACACCGACAAAAGAAGCTAAAGTTGGTGAGAGAATATTCAAACTTGAGAAAGGCACCGCGTACCTGATGAAGAATGAGGTAGAGAAGGCTTTCGAAGTCTTCGCTGACAACGTGTTAAGCGGCACCGATGGGCTTTGCATAACCCGGGAATATCCGCCCAAGGTTAGAAAGAGGTATGGGTTAGAGAAGACCCCTATGGTGTGGCTTACTGATGAGGGATGTGAAGGAGAGATCACTGTTAGGTCACTGCAGGACTTGTCCATCACGATTAATGATTTTCTAGAGAGAACTGGTGAGAGCCTCATATTACTGGATGGAATTGAATACTTGATAACCAATGATGGCTTCGAAAGCTTTCTACACTTCCTCCAACTGAACCGAAGCCGTGTCGAGATCAAAGGTTCCATATTATTGGCCCCACTTCAGGAAGAGGCGATAGATCCAAAACAGGTAAGACTCATAGAGCGTGAGATGAAAGCCTTCTCACCACCTCTAACATAACATGTACCAGTACTTGACCGACCATGTTGCAAATTGCGAGGAATCAGAACCATATTTCAATCTCCGGAAAGCCCTGAAGTGCGAGGAAGGCTGCTTGCCATCATGGCTGTAGAGCATGCTGATGTTGGCAAACATGTTCCGAGGATACCTAAGGGAACAAATGGTAGGGCATTACAATGAATCAGGGGCTCGGTACAGGTCCAATCAAAGTTTCATGGACTGGAATAAGTGGGTCGCCAAGCTTCAATAGACGGATCGCTTAGGTCGGCCAGATGAAAAATCGAATAGCCAACTGGTAGGGTCGGCGCAATTTTCGAGAAATCGTTTCCAAGAACCCTGCTTATCGCATCTAGATCTCTTTCATACTTGGTTCTGAAAAGTATGCTCATATTCATTGAAGATCTCATAGCTGGATCAAAGTCGCTCATCTTGTGTGAAACTAGCATCACTCCAACACCTTTCTTCCTGAGCATCCTAACAGCTTTGTCCAAGAATTTGATAGCATCTTTGCCTACTTCCTTTAATGTCCATAGATGAGCTTCCTCAATGACGATCAACAGTCTTAGATCATCGGAGTCTTTCTGAGCATCAAACACTCATAGGCTCTTCGAGTGTTCTCAAGGTTATTTGAGGAGACGAGCCACGCAGACAAATCTTAGACATTCAGGAAGAGGCTTGTTTAATTACTTCCTGTTTTTCCTCGCGTGCTCCACGTAGTCGATGAGGCTCCATCCAGTTTTCTCGTCGAAGGGCAGCCCAAGCTTGCCGTATATTCTCTTAGCAATCATCTTTACCAATAGATTCGTTCCTTCACCAAATATGCTCCTTAAACCTTCAACGAAACCTTCAAGCTTAAAGGGGACCTCCCCTCGTCCAACGCCGTGATGGTTTTCCAAGTAATAGTAGAGGGAGCGCCTAACGCTGTCGCCTAAGTAGAGGAAGGTCTCGTCAACCGCTTCCAGCACAGCCTTCTCGAACTCATCCACGCCTCCCCCCCCCCCGAGTTGAACTTTCCATCCAAACCTCTCACCTCCATCAGACCATGGGCGTAAGCCTAGGCAGTGGATAGCCCCTCGACACATCCATCTCAACTGCGTAGAGGCACGTTCTGGGCTTAATTCCATAAAGGAGTAAGCAGCCATGTTCCCTTGCAAGGCGGAGGTAAACATCGGCTATTGGACTAAGCTTTATGGCTAAGTCCCTGCGGCCCGCCTTAACTAGAGCCATAACCGCTGCCCCAACCCTCCTTGCATCGGTGGCGCCTAGATTCAAAATTTCTTCGCACCGCTCTTCGCCGTAGAGGGTTATCACCGTATCCGTTCCAACAATCGAGAGGTTAGGTTGACCAGTTTCGGCGCTGAGCTTCTCGCCCATCTTGATGACTTTATCGAAGTCCCCTCTCCAATCCTCTCCGTTCACAGCGATTACGTTAGGCAAATCCTTAGGCGGTATGAGACCCTTCGCCACAATCATCGTCACGTAACGCCTAAACTCCTCCTCTGTCCCGCCGTAGACGTCAACATACTTATGCATCATCGCGGGGTCGACCCCGCTGCTAGGAACGATTACCACGCCCCTACCTTGAAGTGCAAAGTTAGTAGCCATCGGAACCACAAACAAATGATACTCAAGCGTGGACGCCTTCTCATCCACCTCCAAGAGCATAGTCGAACCCCTAGACACTCCGCCGCCCAAGGCCTCATCCAAATCCTTCGAGCCCGTCGAGTACATTCCAGGCGGGTCTGGAACTGGCTGGAAACGTCTGGGCTCCATGATTGGTTTAGGCTTGAAGGGCGGGAAAACCTTGAAACCGCCCTTGAGCGTATAGGCCAGCCTCCGTTCCTTAAACGCCGTGCCCCTAAGCTTCACGAGCTCCAAATCTCTGAATAAGCGGCCGTCCAACTCGCCAATCCTAAGCACTATCACGCCGTCGGCTACAAACTCCTCCATTCCCAAGCCGATTTTAGACTCGCCTATGGGAGCCTCCTCTACCATGATGGTTGTGCAATCCATCTGCCTAACGATTCTACCTAACACGATGTTGACTATGATCCTAACGTCAATAGGCTCCTTGAAGGCCTGAGCCATCGCTGAGAAGGAGTCGATAACAAGCCTTTTCGCCCCCAGGGCTTGAACCTCGCCTAGAATCGCCTCGAGAAAGGCGGATACAGCCTCCTCCTTCACAGCGGTGTAATCTAGGAACTTGAACTTCCCCTCAACCTCTAACCGTTCAAAGTCCAAGCCCAGATGCCTTGACAGGTTCTCGATGAGGGCCTCCCTAGACTCGGCGAAGCTGACGTATATGCCGGGCTCACCCAAACCAGCGCCCTTAGCCAAGAACTGAGCGGAGAAGACTGTTTTTCCTGTTCCTGGGTTTCCTGCCAAAAGGATTAGGCTGCCCTTCGGGAATCCTCCCTCAATAACCTCATCCAAGCCATCGATTCCGGTTCTAACCCTTTCAACCAACCCTTCTAAACCCCCAACACTCGTTCTTATTTTATGTCATTGAGAGAAAAGGTTTCTCATCTTCCATTCCAGAAGCCTTCCATTTTCCAAACTATGTGCGTTGAAGGCGGTTCATGGAGGTCAGGGTAGTCTGGCTGTCGCGTAGAATATTCCTCTGCCCTGGATTGCCGTATACCTTCTCTCTCTTCTGCCCAGAATTCTAATCGCTTTCTTTCGACGCAGACATTCGAGAAGATTCTTGACATGATTCTCTGAGAGTCCAGTTTGACGGGCTAGATTGGCAGTGTTGAATGGTCTCCGTTCTAATGCGAGGAATATCATGCGTTCTTCGGGGTTGAGCTTGTTTAGTAGCAGCTGAGTCCGACTGTCACCTTTTATTAGGCCTGTGGTTTGATCGAGGATCGGTGGCGATGCTCCCTCTCCAACATCCTTCTCCAAGGTTTGCATTCTCGTCTTCAACTCTTCAAGGGATACCAGTACGGATCGGTCCACTTGGACACCGCTTTGTTGAGCTGTTTGAAGCTTCTCGGTTAGAGGCGTTAGCATATCACGGATATCTTTCAACTCATCAAGTCTCTGCGTCATTGCCGTGATCTTGGTCTCAGCCTCTGCTAAACGTTTCTCCAGGTCTTGTTTCTCAGTTCGCAGCCTCTTCAACTCGTCTTCTTCAGTCTTTCTCTTCTGCAGAAGTTCCTCTATTCTATGCTTGAACTCTTCGATGGATGCTTGCTGATTCTCACTTCTCTGGATCTGTGTGATGAGAGGTGTATCTCCCCCATGCCTTGTAAGCCTCTGGCTTGTCACATCGACGAGGACGGGTTGCTCAAACCAGCCGTAAACGTAAAACTGGCCTGTCCTCAGATTCTTGAGGACGTTGGATTTGGAGGGTTTCAGATAATCTTCAACTGCTTCTCGATCAAGCCGCTCCGTCGTCTTTCCGAACAATCGTATCCAGCACTGGCTGAGAGGGGTCTTATGCAACTCCGCAGGTCTCTGGGAGCCTAGTATAAATGAGGCGCCGAATTTCCTTCCTCCAGTAACGATGCTCTTCACAAGGCCGATCCTACGCATAACGTCATAGCTTCTCTCCTGCGGGCAGACCATCTGCGCCTCCTCAAACACGACTAGACAGGCTCTAGGATCGTTCACCAAGGTCTTCCATAATGTTCGAAGGATCTTCTCAACGATCCGGCTGTACGCCATTTCATCATCCATGAACTCGCGGAGGTTGAAGTCAATGCTCTTTCCCTGTTTGAAGACCTCACCATACACGGGCATACACTCCTCAGCCAGTATGAGATCACCCTTCTCGCCGCCTACGATTGTGACATCAAACTTCTCAGCGAAGGTCCAGTATTCACCGTGGGGATCAATGAAGACAACTTGCAACCCCTGTTGTATCGCCTGTTCGGCAATAACGGCTATAGTCCAACTTTTCCCGCTGCCACTCTCGCCTATGACAGCGATCCGGAGACCTTGATTCTTGACCCTGACATCATCTGTGTCAAGAACGATACTGCTTGAAAGCTGAAACCTCATTAAACATTCTCCACCAGCCGATTCATCTTATGTGTGTATGTAACATTGGCTTGTGATGTCGTGCTATGAAAGCAACGTAAGGTAGGAACTGAGTCGTGCGTCGAAAAAAAGGGTTCTTAAGCTTCCCGAAATGATTCCTGGTCACCTGCGACCACAACATTTCTTGTATTTTCTGCCGCTTCCGCAGGGGCAAGGTTCGTTGCGGCCGATCTTTCCCTGCAACCTTTCAAAAACGCGTCTGTACCGCTCAGCTTTTCCTGGATCACCTCTCTCCTCGTAAAACATGATCAAACGGTCTATGATGGCTGGTCTGTCATCCAAGTTTAGGTTCTCAAGCGCCTTCAGGTAGATGGCTTCTGCTCTATCATAGTCTTTGGGTGCAGCTTTGTCGAATGGATCTAGCCAGTAGCTGTCTGCCCAACCAATGTATCCCCAAGCATAGTTGGGGTACCTGTCGATAAGCTCCTTGAATTTCTTTTCAGCCGTCTCGATGTCTCCTAGATGCCCATAAGACTCTGCCTCTGCGCGGTAGAAGTTTCCCAGCATCAATTCATCCTCGTCTGGAAATTGTGTATAGAACTCTTGGCAGTATCGAATTTGTTTCCTCAAATATTCACGATTTTGAAGTCCAGCGTTCCACAATTCCTCCTCAAGATCACCACACCAGTTAAATAACGATTGAGTCCCAGAGAAGATCTCGTCGAATTTCTCCACGGTCATCATCTTCGGGGTGAGTTTCTGTTTGATGAGCTCCCATACATGTAACCAGACATCACATGCCTTACAGGTCTCATCTTCTTCAAGGAGCTCGTATCCACGCTGCATCTCATCATCAATCATCTCCATATTGACTTTGTCCGGTGCAAGGCGCTCCCAGAGAACGACGGCAGCCATCCAGATGAAATCCTGATCAAAACCTGTCGCCGTACACTTATGACGCCTCCGCCACGTCTCAGCTAAGGCCTCAGCAGAATAATGATTCTTAACATCTTCAAGAAAGGATGTTTCATTCACAGGAATGTTGAAGGAGACGAGTTTGTCGATAATTGCATCCGTGGCCATCGACCGGACTTTCTCAAGGCTCCACCTCATCTCGGAATATTCTCCAACCGCTCTGAAACGCTCCCTCATCATCTATTCAAACTCTCCACAGACCTCAGGCTATTCTTCGAGCTTGAGAATAGTCTGTCTGAACTTTCCACTAATCTTAGCTTTCTCTGCAAACTTGGTCGGCTCCAACGCGATTTGCATCAGATCGATAAGCGGTTGATAATACTCCCTCCAAGCTGTCTGCAGGCCCCCTTACACTCCTTCCTACTATCTTATGAACTGCAGCAATGTTCCAGGAGATGGAACTTTGGACCTATGCCATTCCTCTTCAGTTTCCTCAAGCGTCTTCTCCAAGTCTTGAAGGTTCTTCGGAGGTTTCACAAGACTCTCCCGTTCAAGGTAATCTTCGATGAAAGCCACTTTGTCCATGAACTCTTCCTCGCGTAGACTCTCAGTGACGATGGAATGAACGTTCGCCAGATGATGATCGAAGTCCATGTCCCTCACACCTGCCCCGTAGTACGGACAATTCTTGAAGATATCTCTCATGGACCATCAGGCTACCTACTCAAGGCCAGAAACATCATCCAATTAGGAAAACAGTCTCACGTAAGCCTTTCTGCGTTATTGAATAGAATCCACTGATGGAGCCAGGATACATATTTTGTAAAGCGATGATGTAAGGCGGCTGAACCTTGATTTCGAATCCGACCCAAAAGACAACCCTGATAACCTTCCCAAAACTACTAGTCAGGTCCATTACATCCCATAGATCGGTGGAATATCTATGTCTGGCGGAGCACAGTTCAAGGCACGTTTCTCAACTCGAATGCCCAATGGAGACTACCTCAGCCTAACCGTATGGCCTGGAAAGAGTGATTCAACCGCTGAGATATTTACGATTCAAGTACGCCGCCAGTCCAGTCAAGGCTGGGAGACCGCTGGTAGATTGGCGGTGTACAGAACGGCGGATGGAAGGTATTCACAACTTCCTGAGAGGCAACCATTAGCGGGCGCGGTTAAGTCTGAACCAATCGATCTTACGCAACCCAACGGGGACTCGAGGGATTGAAGTCCGCGAAGTACGCAATGATAGAGGAGGCTTAGACGTTGTGGACGCTTGCTCTTGCTGGTCTTCGAAGTTGACGCTGTTTCAAAATGCTGATTGATGTTGTCTAGGTTATTTGCCTATCCATCAGGATCCGATCAATACAACGCAACTCATAACGCGGATCTAGCTCACGACTGGACAGCACCCGAAAGTGGTATCAACTGTTCAACCCGAGGCGACTCCTCACTCTCGTAAAGATTACGAGGATAATCCGCGAGAGCGCGACGTTGATTGAAGAGGAAAAGCTGTCTGAGGGGTCGACGTAAAAGCTAAAGTGTCCGCGATCAGCCCTTTAGTTTGTTCAGAAATGATGGTTGGAAACAAGAGTCCGCACCACTATGACAAGCTGCCGCTCTATGTGTGCGACAGGGTCGGAGAGGGTTCTGTCAATCTCGTCGTGGCGAGAAGAAATAGAGACGCAACCGTATGCTACGCATCGTTCCTGATAGATCTCTGGAAGTTAGGGTTGAAGAGCAGCTTCGGTAGCTTCTCCATAAGGACAAGGAAATTTGACAAGATCTACAACGACATGATCGAAGCCTACGGTAACGCTGAGGAACCATCATACTTTAGTCCGATAGACATCAATGAAGCGAAGTGGCTCGTCGCTCAAGGAATCAGGGTCGCTGAAGCTGTTGGAACACCCTACTCGAAACGCTACGTACCAATAGTAGGCGACATCTCATATGTGAAGATAAGCGGCTCACTTTACAAGTGTTTTAGTTGCGAGAAAGGCGAACTTCCTCCAGAGATCGACGATGAAATACTTTCCATCGCAAGGGCTGAGGGAAGAAGAGGCACCCCCGGTACACCTCAAGAGGCAGCCATATACTTCGAATGCGAAAAGTGCAGAAGCAAACAGACGGCCTTGGAATG
>Ga0315280_10008088_pt1 | contig 13886 bp, 12 predicted proteins | sample YL17G06_40_MG_FD_203697 | JGI IMG/M metagenome (GOLD analysis project Ga0315280, IMG submission 203697) | Sediment microbial communities from Yellowstone Lake, YNP, Wyoming, USA - YL17G06_40 | ecosystem: Environmental > Aquatic > Freshwater > Lake > Sediment | place: USA: Wyoming | collected...
ATCGTTGTCAGGCATGTGCTTCCTCCTCTGCTCGCGCGTGCGTCGCACAGCCCCCTGCCACGGCAATGACGCTCTGGCTCCGCATGCAGTACTGGTACTCAGTAGGTCTCATTCAGCCTCTCTGCTCCTTGCGCCGCACGGCCTCTTGCGCCAGGAACGAGGCGACGCTTGCCGGTGAGGTACGCGGCCCGAAGCCGGCGTCGTAGCCCAACTCCTTGGCGAAGGCGTTGTTGATGCGCGGCCCGCCCACGATGAGGATGAACTTCTCACGCACACCCTCGGCTTCGCAGAGCTCGATCATCTTCGTCAGGTTCTGCACGTGGATGTTCTTCTGCGTGACGATCTGGCTCACGAGGATGGCGTCGGCCTTGCGCTCGCGGGCCGTCTTGAGGAGCTGCTCGCAGGGGATCTGCGACCCCATGTTGAGCACCTCCATCTCGGGGTAGCGCTCGAGGCCGTAGTTGCCGGCGAAGCCCTTCATGTTGAGGATGGCGTCGATGCCCACGGTGTGGGCGTCGCTCTCGATGGCCGCGCCGACGACGCCGAGCTTGCGGCCGAGGCGCTCCTTGATGAAGCGGTTGACGGCGTAGTAGTCCATCTCCTCGACCTCGAGGTAGTCGCCCTTCACCTCGTCGGGGTCGATGCCGACCCGCGCGCGCCCGTAGGCGACGTAGAAGGTGAACTGCGGGTCGATGCCCTTGCAGTCGGCGATGCCGACCTCGCGGAAGCCGAGCTTCTCGAGGTACTGCTTGCCCACGTCGGGCGCTTTCACCGAGTAGGGGATGGGCAACGTGAAGGAGAACTGCATGATGCCGTCGTCGCGGGTGTCGCCGTAGGGTTTGACGATCATGACGCCCTCCCTTCGGTCGCGGTCACCGGTTCGTGTACCGGACCTTGCTCGGTCACCCGCTTGGGCGGAGCGGGCGGGCCGCTGGGGCGGCCCGCCCGCAGCTCCTCGTAGAACGGGTTGAAGTAGTCGGGCGCCTTGACGACGACGCCGTCGAGGCCGCGGCCGCCTTCGGGATCGCGCTTCACGTCGGCGAACTCGCCGTTCTCGAGCGCCTTGAAGAGCCCGATCTCGACGACGTGCTCGAGTTGCTCGACCGCCTGCGCGAGCACCGTGTTGGCGCGCGTCTCGATGAGGCCACCCGCGCGGAACTCGACCTCGCCCATGAGGTGCCGGTTGCCTTCGAAGACGTACTTGGCGTTCTTGATCGACACGTAACGGTCCTGCAGAAGCGGCGTGTGTAGGGCCTCGGTGAGCATGCCCAGGAGCATGATGTCTTGGCCGGTGAAGATGCCGGTGAAGTTGAACATGCCGTCGATGATGTGCCCCTGGAAGATGTCGCCCGGCATGTACTTCGTGGGCGGCATGTACTTGAGCGGATAGTCGGGGAAGAGCTCGCGGATGAGCAGGGCGTCGGCGATCTGGTAGACGACCTGATCGGGCGTGGCCGGGTTGATCTCGAAGGCGTGCCCGAGGCCGATCTGCCAGGGTTCGAGGTTGGCGCGCAGCGCGAACTCCTCGTTGATGAAGTCGGAGCTGACCACGGTGTACGCCTGACTGAACGCGTCGGCCGTGGTCAGGTAGTTGTCTTCGCCGGTGTTGATGATGATGCCGGCCCGGGCGTTGAGCAGGCGTGCCAGGTACTGATCGACGAAGGTCCGCTTCATGTTGATGTTGCGGAAGATGATGCCGTACATCGAGTCGTTCAGCATCATGTCGAGGCGCTCGAGCGCGCCCATGGTGGCGATCTCGGGCATGCAGAGACCGCTCGCGTAGTTGCAGAGGCGGATGTAGCGGCCGACTTCGTCGCCTACCTCGTCGAGGCCGGCGCGCATGAGGCGGAAGTTCTCTTGCGTGGCGTAGGTGCCGCCGAAGCCCTCGGTGGTGATGCCGTAGGGCACGTAGTCGAGCAAACTCTGCGCGGTCGTGCGGATGACCGCGACCACGTCGGCGCCCGCTCGGGCGGCCGCCTGGGCCTGGACGACGTCTTCCTTGATGTTGCCGGTGGCCACGATCACGTACACGTAGGGCCGTAGCGGCTCGCTGGTCTTCTCGATGAGCTCGGCGCGGCGCGCGCGCACGGCGTCGATGCGGGCCACGCCCTCGTTGGCCAACGCGGTGGCGCGTGCCTCGACTGCGGCGCGACGTTCGGGCGGCACGGGATCGAGACGGAGATCGCCGCGAGCGATCCCCTCAGCGGTCTCCTGTGCGCTCTTGCCGACACGCATCATGAGGTCGACGAACGGCCCGATGATGCCGCCCGGCAGCAGCGCCCGGCCGTGCTCCACGGCCACGTTGACCAGCGGCACATCGATGTCGTTGACGCCCTCGACAGCCAGCAGGCGCAAGGTGGCGCGCTCGACCGAGTCGGTCGTGTGTGCCTCGATGTGCTGCCAGACGTCGTCGGCGATGGCCTTGGCGGCCTCGCGGGCCCGGGCGACCATCTCTTGGTTGAGAGAGATCTTGTGCTCCACTTTAGACCTTCCTCCCGGCGCTAAGCGGTGTTCTCGGCGCCGGGGGGCACGCGTGCGAGCCCGTTGACGACGTCGAAGACGGGGGCGCGATCGCCGACTGCGTCGGCGATCGCGCGGAAGAACAGCAAAGGATTGTACGGCTTGGGAAGCCGGAATGGGTTAGAGGTCACGGCGAGGACGCGCAGGGGGGTCTGGACGCGGAGGTCCACGCCGTGACGGAGGAACCGGGACACGGCCGCAGGCGGGAGGATAAGCACAGTGGCGTCGCGGACGACCACGCGCAGCGTGCGGCGGGGGGGCAGGACGCGGGTGAAGTCATCGACGAACTCTTGGGTGAGTGCGCCGCCGATGAAGAGGGTTTGCGTCCCGCACCGCATCACTTCGCGGGCGACCTTGACGCCCTCGCCCACGACCGTGTCCAGTTCCAAGGTGGTCTGGTGGCCCCGCTCATCGACAGAGAGAGCGCGCACGTTTGTCAGCAGTTCCGGGGCCACCAAGCTCTTGGTCTCTTCGGGCACTTCGGGAAGAGTCAGCATCTCGAGGGTGGCGACCGTGGTCGCCACCGTGTCTGCAAGCGTGTCGGCGACGAGGCCGCCGGTCGCCATGATCAGGGCCTCGCTCACGCGCGGGGAGGCGCTGCCCAGCCGGTTGATGGCGCCGTCGACCAGCACCTGGTCGGCGCCGTTGGCCAGCAGCCTGTCGGCTGTCGCCCTCACCTCGGCCAGCGTGGTGGCGCCGCTCACCTCGACGCAGCCCTCGCCGCTCGCCTCGCCGATGACGACCCTGCCCAGCGCCGTGTGGAACGGCAGCGTCTCGAGCACCTTCATGCGGTACTGGGAACGCGCCAGCGAGCCCTCGGTCGTGGCGACCAGGGTGCCCCTCGGCGGCGCGATGCGCGGCTTGTCGAGGCCGGTGAGGTGGTCGGTGCGCTCGCCGTCGAGGCCGAGCGACGTGAGGCCGAACCGGCGAGCGCAGTGGGCCATGAGGCTGTTCACCACGGTGGTCTTGCCGGCGTTCTTGACGAGGCCGATGACGGCCAGCGAGCGGGCGTCGGTCCGCTCGACGATGTCGTACAGCGCCGCGGCGGGCCCGCTGCGCTCGCCGATCTTGTGGGCGAGGACGGTCGTCGGATTGCCGGCCTTGCCGCCCATGCCGCTCATGCCCGGCGCGTCTCTGTCGTCGTCTCGGCGATCGCTTCGTGCTCGTCGGACCGGCGAACGTCGTGCGCGCCCACGCCGTCCGCCACGCCGGTGGCGCCGGCGGGCGTGGCCGTGTGGCGGATCTCTTTGAGGTAGCTGAAGATGGTGTAGCGCGAGAGGTCGAGCGCTTCGGCGATCTGCTCGGCCGAGCGCTTCACGAGGAACGCGCCGCGCTCCTCGAGGCGCTTGACGACCTCGCGCTTCTCGTCGCGCGTCATGGCGCCCGGCGTCTTGCCCATCTCCGACAGCACGCGGGTGACCATGGCCGCCACGACTTCGCGGATGTCGTTGGCGAAGACCTCTTGGGTCTGGGGCACGGCTTCGCTACCCAGCCGGCCGACGGCGGTGAGGGCGCTCAAGGTGCGCTGCACGTGCACCATCTCCGAGATGTCGAAGTTGACGCCGAGCACGCCGATGGGGCGGTCGCCGCGGTCGCGTAGCGTGACGGCCAGCGACTTGAGGATCTTGCCGTCACGCGAGGTCACGTAGAGACGGACGTCAGGGGTCGCGTCGTCTTGGACGTTGCGTAGGGAGCGGAGCATCAGGTCGGTGGGCACGTCGCCGACACGGCGGCCGGTGACGTGACCGTTCTCGATGGCGATGATGGAGTGGGGGATGCGGTCGACGTCGTGCAGCACGACCTCGCAGTTGGGTCCGAGCATCTCGGCGAGGCCCTGAACGACGGGGACGAAGGCGCGCAGCTCTGCATGGATAGGGCGCATCGTGCCCTGCCTTTCTGGAGCCTCCGGCTCCGACTCCTTTCCCTCCGACTTATACATCCCGAAGGCGTGGATTGTCAAAAAAAGTAAAGGTCTTACCCCTTTTGGTAGAGACGGCGCGCACCAGAACCGCTCTTTCGGTACCCTGCTGCTCCTTGGCCTGCCGAAACGGCATGACTAGGACGTATGCAGCGTTGGAGGAGGGAAAGGAGCGAGCAGCGGCGACGGTGCCGCCTGCGACGGGCGGGCGGACCGGGCGGGCGGACCGGGCGGGCGGACCGGGCGGGCGGACCTGCGGGTCCGCCCGCCCGTCCGGGGAGCGCTTCGGCCTGCCTGGGGCCTTACAGGCCCACGGGCTTGGTGCCCAGGGTGACCTTGAGTTCTTGCGTACTCGAGCCGCGGATGATCTTGAGGGTCACCACGTCGCCGGGCTTGTAGGCGCCGATGGTGCTGATCAGGCCCTGGCTGCTCGCGATCGACGTGCCGTTGATGGCCGTGATGATGTCGCCGCCGAGCACGAACGGCTGCCCCTGCAGGTTGACGTTCTCGTTGCCGCCCTGCAGGCCGGCTTTCTCGGCGGGACTGCCCGGGAACACGCTGGCCACGAGGGCACCCTTGTCGGTCGGCAGCTTGAAGGTGCGCGCCACGTCGGGGGTGATGTTCTCGACCGAGACGCCGAGCCATGCGGCCGGCTTGGCGTTCTGGAGCTGCTTCATCGCGCTGGTGGCGGTGTTGATCGGCACCGCGAAGCCGAGGCCCACGTTGCCGGCGCCGCCTGTGGGCCCCTGCACCGGCGAGGCGATCTGCTCGTTGATGCCGATGACGTGCCCCGTCGAGTCGATGAGCGGACCGCCGGAGTTGCCCTCGTTGATCGCGGCGTCGGTCTGGATGCCGTTCGGGATCTTCGCGCCCGTCGGCGACGACAGGGTGCGGTCGACCGCCGAGACCACGCCTGAGGTCAGAGTGAACTGAAAGCCGAGCGGGTTGCCGATGGCCACGACCGGCTCGCCGACCTGCACCTTGCTCGAGTCGCCGAGGGGCAGCGGGTCGAGCGCCGGCGACTTGCCCGGGTCGACCTTGAGCAAGGCCACGTCGCTGCTGCCGTCGACGCCCACCACCGTCGCCGGCACCGGTTGGCTCTGGCGGCTGCCGCCGGTCTTGAAAATGACCGTGACCTTCGACGCCGGTTGCGGCAGATTGCCGCTCTGGTAGTCGACGACCACGTGCGCGTTCGTGAGGATAAGGCCGTCCTTCGAGACGACGAAGCCCGAGCCGATAGCCTGACCGCCGCCCTGCGGGCCGAAGAAGCCGACCGTGCCGGGGAACGTGGAGTTGATCTCGACAACGCTCTTGGCATACCTCTGGTAGATCTGCTCGGGCGTCAGCCCGCCGGCGGCGCTGAAGGAGGCGGGGGTCGTCTGCACCACCTCGGTCGTCTCCTGCTTCACCGACGTGACGCCGAAGGCGATCATGAGGGCGACGACGAGTGCGGCGCCGACGATGCCCCCGGCGACTCCCATCAAGAAAGCTCGAGTCTTCAGCATCTACGTTCCTTCCGTTGACTGTCTCTCATGTTCCACGCGCCGCCTCTCGCGGTGCTCTGTTGCCTCGCGGGCCGCCTCGCGCGTCGCTCGACGCTGGCTCGGGCCACTGCGCCACGCCGGCTCCGCTGCCAAGGCCGCGCCTCTCTCTGTATGCACGCTGCCATTCTCGTACCAAACTCCGTCGCACGCTCGGCGTGCCGTTAAGAATCGTGCCTGTTCCGGTTAAGGATTGTTGACCGGCGCACCCGGTTCGGCGCGCTCGGGCAGCGGTGAACCGGGTAGCCGTATGATGAACGATGCGCCCACGCTGTCGGAGCGTGCTCGCAGCGTGCCCCCCATGAGCTCGATGAGCTCGCGCGCGATCGAGAGTCCGAGGCCGGTGCCCGACTGAGCTCCGTTCTGCGTGCCGTGATAGAAGCGGTCGAAGATACGCTCGACGTCGGCCATCGGCACGCCGGGGCCTTCGTCCGACACGACGACCGTGGCCGCCTGATCGTCGCGGCCGAGAGCGATGGTCACGGTCGAGCCCGAGGGCGAGAACTTGACGGCGTTGTCGAGAAGGGCCCGCAAGACCTGGGCCAGACGCATCTCGTCGCAGAAGGCCGTCGGCGGCTCATCGGTGGCTGCGCCCGGCTGCTCGATGACGACGCGCACGTCCTTGGCGGCCGTGCGCTGCTGGAACTCCGACACCACCGAGCTTGCCAGCGCGCGCAGGTCGACCGTCGACGGGCGGACACGCACGGCACCGGCGTCGACCTGCGAGAGATCGAGCAGGCTGAGTGAGAGGTCGGTGAGCCTGTCGACCTGCTGTCGCATGAGGCTCAGGAACTCGCCTTGCGTCTCGGCGTCGAGGTCGCCCTCGTCGATGAGCTCCATGAACCCCGACAGCGAGAAGAGCGGCGTCTTGAGCTCGTGCGACGCGTTGGCGATGAAATCGCGGCGCGCCCGCTCGAGACGTACGTGGTCGGTGACGTCGCGGAGCACGACGATGGAACGTATGTCGCCGACGCGCTCGGCAGGGTACACCGTGGCCTCGAGGGTGCGTTCGTCGAGGTCGAAGACGACCGTTTGGTCTTCGCCCGCTTGAGACTCGCGCCAGGCATGCACGACATCGTCAGACGCCACTGCGCTCAACGCGACGCCGCCGCCGAGCGCTTGCCGCAGCAACTGGGCGGCGCGCGGGTTGGCGATGCGCACGGTGCCGTCTTCGGCGAGGCCGATCACGCCCTCGCTGAGATCGTTCAGCAGGATCTCGATCTGCTCCTTCTCTCGCTCGATCTGTGAGAAGGCTTCTCGCAGACGATCGCCCATCGTGTTGAAGGTGAGGCCGAGCTGGCCGATCTCGTCTTGCACGCCGACCTCGACCTTGGCGTCGAGGTCGCCCGACGCCAAGGCTTCGGCGCTTCTCTCGATGCGCTTGATGCGCCGCGCGATGAAGTAGGCCGCCAGGTAGCCCGTCGCCAGCGCCAGCAGCAGACCGAGACCGGTGGCCAGGAGAAGCTGCCGCTCGACCGTGTGCACGGACGTGCGCACGTCGCGTAACGATGACGAGACCAGGACGATGGCGACGGGACCGGGCCTGCCGGGCGACCGGAGCGGGACGGCGACGGCAGCGTACTCGGTCCCCGAGACGTCGACGGTGGCCACGTGGATCGTGCCCGTCTCTTTCGCCTGGTCGATTATGGGGAAGTCGAGGATGCTGAAGGGCGCTCCTTCGCGCGAGTCGGCGATCTTCATCATGTTGGCCGCATTGAGGACGACCACGCGTGCGTTCAGTCGACTGTCGATGATACTCATCGCCATGCCGAGCTCGGGCTGCAAGCCGAACAGCCGCCCCGTGAGGGCGTCGACCTGCAAGTTCTGTGAGATGCCGCTCGTGACGAGGTCGGAGCTCCGCCCGAGGTCGTTCAGCTTCTGGGTGATGAGGCGGTCTTCCAGCGGCGGGATGACGTACAGGAAAGCCGTGAGGATGGCGACCGCAAGGACGGCCAGGAACAGCAGGGTGAGCCAGTTCTTGACGGAGCGTAGCACGCTCTCTTCACGCCTCCTTGCGCGGTGCGGCTAGAGCTCGCGGAACTTGTAGCCGATGTTGCGCACCGTGAAGATGAACTCGGGATCCTTGGGATCGCGCTCGATCTTCTCCCGGAGGTGCCTGATGTGCACGTCGACCGTGCGCGGGTCGCGGTACTCCGAGTCGCCCCACACGACCTGGAGAAGCAGCTGGCGGCTATAGACGCGACCCGGGTGTGAGAGGAGCGTCTTGAGCAGCTCGAACTCCATGTAGGTCAGGTCGACCTTGGTCTCGCGCACGACCACGTTGCGCTTGGGCAGGTCGACCTCGAGGTCGTCGACCTTCACGACCTCGACGTCGCGCGCCTGGGCGTGGCTGCCCATCTCGGAGCGACGTAGCTGGGCGCGTACCCGACTGCGGAACTCGCGCAGGCTGAAGCGGTCCTTGGTGATGTAGTCGTCGGCGCCGATCTCGAGCCCGAGGACCTTGTCGAACTCGTCTGACTTGGCCGTCAGCATGATGATGGGCACGATGCTCTCGGTGCGGATGCGGCGGCACACTTCGGTGCCGTCGATGCGCGGCAGCATCAAGTCGAGGATGATCAGGTCGAACTTCTCGCGCGCGAAGGCGTCGAGCGCCTCTTGCCCGTCGCGCGCCTGCACCACCTGGTAGCCCTCGCGTTCGAGGGGGAAGCGGAGCAGCCTCTGGATCGCCTCCTCGTCGTCGACGAGGAGGATCTTTGCCTTGGCGAGCGCCATCAGACGCCTCCCTTGTCTCGCTGCCTGTCGTAAGGCTGCACGAGCTTGCGGGGGCGGAACTCGGCTCCCATGGCCAGGGCGATCGCCTCGCACCCCGTGAGGTCGGCGCCGGGCTGGTCGAGCGCCGTGATGGTGGTGAGCAGCCCTTGCTCGACGCACCGTTGGGCGAAGCCGATCACCGCACGGTAGGCCTTGGAGAACATCGGCCGGCAGAGCTCGTCGTAGGTGACGGGATCGGCCGCGTTGAGACTCACCGACACGGCCTGGAGCCCGGCCGCCCCGAGCTCGCCGACCACGTCGCGACCGGGGTTGAGCAGGGCGCCGTGGCCGTTGGTGTCGAGTCGCGAGGGGATGCGCCGCAGCCGCAGCCACTCGCTGACCCGGAGCACGGCATCGAGGCGCATAGTAGGCTCGCCGAGGCCGCAGAAGACGACCTGATGGGCCGGACCGTCGATGAACTCGATCTCGAGCGCCCGCACGATCTCGTCGACCTCGGGCTCGGCATCGAGCTTGAGGTCGTAGCCGTACACCTCGGTGGTGAACTGCCGCAGGCAGAAGGTGCACGAGCAGGAGCAACGGTTGGTGAGGTTGAGGTAGATGTTCCCCTTGCCGCGGTAGGCGATGGTGTTCGCGCTCACGCAGCCGATTATAGCGCGATACACTATGAACCCTGGGCTGCACTGCGGGATGCTTCCCGCTGCAGCTCGGCACCCATGCCGATGACCGATATCAGCGCACAGCTCATCGACCTCTGCGCGGGCCTGCGCCGCGTCGTGCTGCCGTTCCTGGGGCTCCACGCCGCGCGGGCGCACGCCGGCGCCGCTGTCGGAGGCGATGTGACCTTCGACATCGACGAGCGCGCCGAGCGATACCTGGCAGCCTACATGGCCGAGCGTCTGCCGCGCTGGGCGGCGTACTCCGAAGACCGCGGGTTGCAGGGAGCGGCCGAGCCCGAGCTCGTGCTCATCGTCGATCCGATCGACGGCACGCGGCCGGCGGCGGCCGGCTTCGAGTCGGCCTGCGTCAGCATCGCCGCCGTGCCGCCGGCCGCCGCCGCTCGGCTGGGGGTTGCCGTACCGCCAGGCGCCGCCGGCCGCCCAGGCGCCGCCGGCCGCCCAGGCGCCGCCGCAGGTTGCGGCGCCATCGACGCGGTCGGCGGGCCGAGGATGGGCGACGTCGTCGCCGGCGTGATCCAGGAGATCAAGACCGGCGACCTCTTCGTCGCCGAGAAGGGCGCCGGGTTCTCGATGCGGCGCGCCGCCGATGGTGGTGAGCTGCCGTTCCTGCCGTCGCCGCGTACCGATGTCGAGGGCCTGTTCTGGACGCTCGGCTTCCGTGGGCGGCCGGCGCTCGTGCTGGCCGGCGTGCTCGAGGAGCTGATCGACCGCTCCAGCGTGCAGGGCGCCGTCTTCGATATCGGGTCCGCGACGTTCTCCATCACGCGCATCCTGACCGGGCAGATCGACGCCTACGTCGACATCGGGCGGGCGATCATCGCCGCGCACCCCGAGACCGAGGCCGACTTCCGCCGCGTCGGGCTGGGGGCGGTGCTGAACAACTCGCCGTACGACCTGGCCGCAGCGCACCTGTTGTGCAAGGAAGCCGGGCTGCCCATCGGCGACGCCGATGGGCAGCCCCTCGACGATCGCCCCCTGCTGGGCTCGGACGCGAGCTACCAGATGGCCTGCATCGTCTCGGCCAACGAGGAGCTGCAGCGGCGCCTGGTCGAGGTCGTGCAGCGCGGCCTGCGAGCGTATCGGCCGCGACCGGGTAGGGGCCACCCGCGCCCCGAGGGCTATGCCGAGCCCGACGCCGGCGCGCGGCGCGCGGCCGATGGACCGCCGGGCGGCATCCGTGGGGATTGACGCGGAGGGCCGGGCGGTGCACGAGGCGATGCTCTACGACAAGCTGGCCGACGGCGAGGTGCGTTGCCGCGTGTGCCCGAACCTCTGTCATATCAAGCCGGGGAAGGCGGGCACCTGCCGGGCGCGAGTGAACCGCGACGGCGTGCTCGTTGCAGTGGTCTACGGTCGCGTCTGCAGCGTGGCGGCCGACCCGATCGAGAAGAAGCCGCTCTTCCACTTCTTCCCCGGCACGACCGTCCTGTCGCTGGGCACGCTGGGCTGCAACTTCGCCTGTCGCGGCTGCCAGAACTGGCAGATCTCGCAGGCCGACGCCGTGACGGGCGTGAACGACCTGCGCGAGCTGCCCGTGGGCAACCTGCCGGTCCTCGCCGAGCACAACGGCTGCCTCGGTGTGGCGTGGACCTACAACGAGCCGACCATCTGGCTCGAGTACGTGCTCGACGGGGCACAGGTGGCGCACGAGCACGGGCTGTACACGGTGATGGTGACCAACGGGTACATCACCGCAGAGGCGCTCGATGTGATCGCCCCTCATATCGATGCGTACCGCGTCGACGTGAAGGGCTTCAGCGAGAGGCTGTATCGTGACCTGTGCCGTGTGAACGACTTCCATGCCGTGCTCGCGGCGGCGGAGCGGGCGAAGAGCGTGCACGGCTGCCACGTCGAGATCGTCACCAACGTCATCCCGACGAAGAACGACGACGACGAGACGCTGCGCGCCATCGCCACGTGGGTGGTCGAGAAGCTCGGCGCCAAGACGCCCTGGCACGTGACGCGCTTCATCCCTTACCTCGAGCTCTCGCACCTGCCGGCGACGCCGATCAAGACGCTGGAGCGCGCCGTCGACATCGGCCGTCAGGCCGGGCTCGAGTTCGTCTACGTCGGCAACGTGCCGGGGCACAGCGGCGAGAACACGGTCTGCCCGAGCTGCCACCGCCTCGTCGTGCGACGCACCGGCTACGAGGTCGAAGACGTCGCCCTGCGCGACGGCCTGTGCGACATGTGCGGCGAGGATCTGAACATGCGTCGGCGTATGAAGCAGCCGGGCGTCAACGGCGACAACGCTGCACGAGGGTTGGGCCGGTAGTAGCCTGGAGACAACTCGGATAGGATTGGTTGCCGTGGAGACGACAGACTCCGTGCAGAGACTCGTGCGACTCGACATCCCGGCCAAGCCCGAGTACGTGGTGCTGGGACGCTTGGCGCTGGCCGCTCTCCTGCGGGAAGGTCCGTTCACCGGCGACGCGGTCGCCGACCTCAAGCTCGCCCTCAGCGAGGCCTGCTCCAACTCCATCCGCCACGCCTACGGCGACGACGCGGGCCAGGTTCACTTGAGCTTCGCGTGCGACGACGACCGGGCCGTGCTGGTCGTGCGCGACGAGGGCGTCGGTTTCGCCGACGAAGACGAGGAGGCGTCGTCGTTCGTGCCCGGCTCGTCGACGAGCTTGCCCGAGGGTGGGATGGGCTTCTCGATCATCCGCGCCGTGGTCGACGAGTTCGTTCTCGAGCATCCCGCCGAGGGCGGCACACTCCTCACCCTGACGAAGCTCAGCGACGCCTGAGCGAGCGGCGGCCAGAGGCGCCGTTCCCTCGCCGTGAGCAGTCTCGACCGCCTCATCGACACGTTCTCGCTCGACCCCACCGCCGCGCTCGGCCTGCACCGCTACCTCGAGCTGTTGCTGAGCTACGAGCAGGCCAACGTCACCGGGCTGCGTACGCGTGAGCAGATCGTCGAACGGCTCGTGGGCGACTCCTTGGCGCTGCTCGACGTCGAGGAGGCCCGAGAACGGAGCGGCGCGAGCGAGCGACAGCCGTGGGCCGACTTGGGCAGCGGAGCCGGTGTACCGGGCATCCCGCTGGCGCTGGCGCTGCCGGGTGTCGCGATGACGCTGATCGAGTCGGTGGGCAAGAAGTGCGTGTTCCTCGAGGAAGCCGTGCGCGAGGCGCGTCTCGCCGGGAGAGCGCAGGTCGCTCGCACCCGCAGTGAAGCTCTCGCCGCCGCCGGCTCGCCCGCCCGCGAGGCCTTCGTCGTCGTGACGGCCAAGGCTGTGGGCTCGCTGGCGACGGCGGCCGAGCTCGGCGCGCCGCTGGTGCAGGTCGGTGGTGTGCTGTTGGCGCATAAGACCGGCCGTTCGGCGCGCGAGGAGGCGGCGCAGCCTGCGGCCTCGCCCTGCGCCGCCTCGTGCCCCTGGCGCGCTCGCCCCTGGCCGACTCGGCCTGCGTCGTGTTCGAGAAGGTCGCGCCTTCGCCGGCCTGGCTGCCGCGCCGCGAAGGCCGGGCGCGGTCGAAGCCCCTGTCGTGACCGTTGAGAAAGGACCCGCATGAGCATGGCCTTCCGCTATCTTGAGGTGGCCGGGACGTATCGTGAGATCGGCCGCCAGATCGGCGAGGGAGCGCGCCCGGAGGCCGCGCGCGCCATGGCCTTCTACGAGGAGAACTATGCCGTCGTCGGCGGCGTGCCGTTCGCCGAGGCCGAGCGCCTGGCGCAGGCCTACCTGCCGTCTCTGGAGCGCCACCTGCCGCAGTACCTCGATGAGATGAGGGGCATGGCCGAGGGCGCCGGGTTGCCGTTCGTGAAGCTGCTGGTCGCCAACTGCGGCGAGGAGCTCACCTGCCTGCCCGACGCGCCGTCGGCCCGACCGTGCGCCGAGCACTGCACCACGCTGGCCATCGCCGCGCCCCAGCGTACCGTCGTGGCGCACAACGAGGACTGGTACGAGGGCGACCTCGCGAACGGCGTGCTGCTGCATATCACGGTGCCCGACGGCACGCGCATCCTCTCGTTCGCGACCGCCGGCTACGTGCCCTTCACGGGCATCAACTCGCACGGCATCGCCACGGCCGCCAACACGCTATACGCCACCGACGCGCGCGTCGGGGTGCCGAACCAGTTCCTGCGCCGCTGGGTGCTCGAGGCGCGCACGCCCGACGAGGCGAGCGCGCGCGCTCGCCTCGTCGGGCGTGCGCGCGGCTCCAACCACCTCTTCGGCGCCGCCGGAGGGCGTATCTGGGACATCGAGACCTCGGCCACCCGCGACGCGCTGCTCGAAGGGGGAGCCTGGCTCGTGCACACGAACCACTACCTGGCCCCGGAGCTGGCCGCCGTCGAGGGCTCCGCGTCGGCCGGGTCACGTATCCGCGCCGGCCGTGCGCGCGAGCTCGTGGCCGCCGGCGTCGAAGCTGGGGACGACCCTGTCGAGCTGGCCGCGCGGGTACTCAGCGACCACGAGAACGCTCCGGACTGCATCTGCGCCCACCCGCAGCCCGGCATCGCCATCAGCGACCGGGGGGCCACCACGGCGAGCATGA
>Ga0315280_10008089_pt1 | contig 13885 bp, 12 predicted proteins | sample YL17G06_40_MG_FD_203697 | JGI IMG/M metagenome (GOLD analysis project Ga0315280, IMG submission 203697) | Sediment microbial communities from Yellowstone Lake, YNP, Wyoming, USA - YL17G06_40 | ecosystem: Environmental > Aquatic > Freshwater > Lake > Sediment | place: USA: Wyoming | collected...
TCTATTCTATGCGTGCATATTGGGGTTGCCGGCCATAGGGCGCGGGACCCACCCGATCCCATTCCGAACTCGGAAGTTAAACTGCGCTCCGTTTCCGGTGGTAGTGTGGTCTTCGGCCACGCGAAGTCGGGAAAGCTGGCTGCCCCACTGTTGGAAATGTCAAAATAGGAATGTAGAGGAAAAATCCTCAAGATTTATTACCAAGAAAGTGCAGTTGTCATGGAGATGATGATACAGACAATGCTTCCAAATGTAACGCAGGGGCTTCTTCCAGGAGGAGATATAGTAAGCTGGATTTTCCAAGTAATTTTCTTAGGCATATTTGTAGTTTTCATGTTTTATGGACAACGCATTCAAATGTACATTATGATAAGAGAAGTTGAAGGCTCACTGTATAAACTGAAAATGATGCGAGACGAAGGTCGAAAAACAGCAATAGCTGCCATAAACGAAATTGGAAAACCACAAGTGGACCCCACCGCACAAGTTGACCGTTTTCTCGAGTATTTTGCCATTACACCCGTAGAACTTGACCCTGCAGGCATCATCTGGCGATTAGAACATTTACTTGATGTTGTAGACACACGTTTAAAAGACGATGTCAAGCTAATGGCGCCTCAGGCAGACGTAACTCAGACCAACAATTTAGAGAATACACTTGAAGTCGCACTTGCCTTGAATGAAATTTACAAGGTAATTCGACACTTCTACCTGCTAGGTAAAAAAACCCTCAGCCTATACGTCATAATGCAGGTTCAAATGGTTCTGCCACTAATCATGAAAGAAGCTGAAGCATACTCTAGCGCCTTAAAAGCATTTCAGCTGGGTCAACCTATAGGCGACGGAGCCGGCGCCCTAGTTGCCGCCAAACTGATGCGCGATTACGAGAAGACCAAAGTTGAGAAAGATATCGTTGTGGCAAAAGTGCCCATTGAAGGGCGAACAGTCTATGTTCTGAAAGCTGAAGGACCTGGTGCAAACGTGGGCAAGCCAGGTGAAGCCATTAAACAAGTCATTGAACAGAATGAGGGAAAAATAAGCTTAGCCATTGTCATAGATGCCGCTGGAAAACTCGAGGGTGAAAAAACAGGTGAAGTGGCTGAAGGATTAGGCGTCGCCATCGGTGGACCACAGGTTGACAAGTATAAGGTTGAGGAAACCGCGCTCAAATACAAGGTTCCTGTAAACGCCATTGCAATAAAAGAAGATGTGGGAGATGCTGTTTCTCCCATGCGGAAAGAGATTTTCGACGCTGTAGATGGTGTTATTGAAAGAATCAAGCGTTTGATTCGGGAGCGAACTAAAGAGGGAGATTTCGTCATCATAGCTGGAATAGGCAACAGCATTGGAATAGGACAATAGGTGAAATAAGAATGGAAGCAAATGTTTCTATGGCAAGGAGAATTTCTCCATTCCTACTTGCTTTTTTAATGATAACACTCGTATTGTCACTTGCATCCATCTACGAAGGAATTGACGCATACACGAAAAACGACCCTGCAAGTGGAAGCCTCTTCTTGACCATGGGAGCAACCACCCTAGTCATATCAACCTATCTATGGTTCCAGACGAGAAGACGAATTTTGAAACTTAGCATGGCAATTCAGCCCATAAACACAACATTGGAATGTCAGAAGTGCGGGTTCAAGAACGTTCGAGAATTCCAACGTGGCGACTACGTCTTTAAACATACAGAAGATTCGTGCCCGAAGTGCAACGAAAAAACCATGGCAATTGGCTCCATTTTCCGTGAGGTTAAGGAGAAAGAAAAAGCCAGAGAAGCAGGCTATATTTAGTTTACGTTAGCACTTGACAACCGTCTTTAGTCACAAGCACTGTATGCTCAGCTTGAGCCACTGGCTTGCCGCTAGCCTCAATGAAGACCGGGTAAGACATCAACGCTTTTGAGGACAAAAGCTCTTTGAAAGCCATCTTGTAACGGTCTGGCGGCACAATTTTTTGAAGCCAACGTTCAGTGAAGGGCAAAGTTTGAAAATTCTTGAAAATATAATCGAGAAGTTGCCTCGCATACTCGTTCTTTAGAGACTTGTGTTTCAAAAAACGGAAAATGTGTGTTTCTTTGCCGTATTCGATTCTGCCAGCGGCTTCGGTGACTGTTACGAAAGGTTCAATGGCGTAAATTTCTCCAGCATTCACCCTCGCCATAGAAAAGTGCACAATATTGGGCAAAGACTTTCCAGCGTGTACTAAGTAGCGCCCGAGTTGATGCCCTGTTAGATTTGAAACGGGTTTGTATCCTCGGGTCTCAATGGTTTTCTCAATGACTGAACCGAATCTGGAAATAGACAACCCTGGACGAAGCAGTTTTATCCCTGTTTCAAGCGCTTCTTCAGCTGTGCGCACCATCATGTCGTATTCTGAATTGAAACAGACAGTGACCGCTGTGTCTGCGATATAGCCGTTAACATGCACGCCTATGTCTACTTTCACAACAGAACTCGCGGGAATTGTTCGTTTATCTCCGAGAGGCGATGTGTAATGAGCGGCAACTTCATTAACAGATACGTTGCATGGAAAAGCAGGCTTTCCACCCTTCTCCCGTATCAATGACTCTGTCTCTTCACAAATGTCAATTATGGGCATTCCTTCTGCAACTGTTCGGCGCATATGCTCTCGAACTTCAGCTGCGATTTTGCCGGCGCGTCGATATTTCTGCAAAGCTTCATCGGAAACAGCCATTTCAAGCACCCTGAACTTCTTTAAACTAGTAGGCGGTTAAAAAGCTTACAATAAAATATTGATGTTTTAATTCATGCTTTAGTCTGTTGACTATGTTGTCAGCTATGATTATGTGGTTTAGGATTTATTTTGGAAATGAAGGTTTGAAGTGTTCAGAATTCGATTTTAAATCTGTATCGGATGACAAAAGACTTAATATGCATGAAACTCTTTTCTATACCAAGGAGCAGACGACAAGTCTCCCATTTGGTAAATGTTTGAGGTCAATCGGAGGTGAGTTGAAGAGATGAATGCAACACAAAAGAATCAAAGAGCATTTATCGCCGTAACCATGATGACAGTGCTCGCAGTCACCGTGGTTTTCATGGTCTACGCAGCCCTTCTAGGAACATACCCTGGTGCGGAAGTTACAGTCAACGAAATGGGTGGCACCATATATTACAACAGTCCAGACGTTGGTTCAGACTGGACAACCACCATAAGCATAGGTAACGGTACCACTTGGTATGCAAGGCTAAACGTCAGCAACACCCCATCACAGAATGTAAGCGTAACGTGGACTCTTGAAGAAAATAATGGTACCGCTTGGAATACTGTGTCAGGACCCAGTCCTCCAACTACAAACATACAGTTGACAGGTGCCAACACTGCTATATATGTCACAGATTGGGGTACGTCATCAGGCAACTACGATTGGAGCCCGGACACAAAAACTGCTGGCACTTTTCGAGTTAAAGCGGTAATCAACGGATAAGAGTGACTTCCTATGCAGTTCTTCGATGTGATTACAGCCCTAACCATAAGTGGCATCCTCACGATTCTGACGCTCTATGTCACAATCGTCTACAAGAAGGGGTGGCTCAAAAGAAACCATGTGGAATCCCATTTCCTTTGCCCAAACCAGAAGTGCAGAAAAATCTTCACAGAACCTGTTTGGCTAACCGACCTTTCTAGGACGCCACCAGAGTCTTATCCAGCATGTCCCCACTGCAGCATTAACCTCGACATTATCCCTTTTTTTAGTGGACAGAAGAGCCCTCAACCTAAGACCATGCAGAGAGCCCCACAGTCGTTTAAAGAATTCAAAAAACCACCAGCAATCGAAAAAACACAGACCATTCAAAGAGAGACGACGACTGAGCCGATTTATAGAGATGTCCCAGAGCCCACTTTCTCTGAATCAAAATCGTCGGTTCAAACTCTTGAAATTGAAGATGAAAAACCTTCGAAACCTATGAAGCAGTCGAAGATGAAAGAGGAGAAAAAACCTTCTCCAAGCTCCCGAGACTGCCCTCACTTTTTTGGTTACGTGAGAAGCTTGCCGAAAAACACTCCGATACCTGATGAGTGTTTAGGATGCTCATGGATTGTAGAATGTTTAACTCACACGGCTGAAGAAGTTAAAGAAGTAGAAGCATAGTAAATTTTAGTTATTCAATTTTTTATTGGACGTGGAGGCGTCACAACCTCAGGTGAAATGGTTACGAAGCTGTCGCCTCCCATGTGAAAGATAGGCTTAACTTTTTTGACATTGAAAGTCTTGTTGAAGATTCCTCTGTTGACGTAAGCCGCGACAATCTCACCAACGAAAAGCGTGTGGTCTCCAGTTGGTATTGTTTGGACAACTTTGCACTCCAAATGCGCCACACATTCTTTAATGATTGGTGCCCGAATTTTTTTAGCTGGCGCTGCGGTCAAGTGCGCCTCCTTGAATTTGTCGCATTTGACGCCTGAAATTCTACCGCAGAACAAGGTTTGCCTAACGATTTTCATGGTTGGAACGTTTATCACAAACTCGCCTGTTTTCTTAATCATTCGATGTGAAAGGCGTTTAGGTGCGATGCTTATGGCAACCATAGGTGGATTGATTGAAGTGGGCATGGTCCAAGCCAGAGTGATGATATTCGCCTTGCCAGCTTTGTTTACGCAAGTGACCAAAACAGTGTGCCTCGGATGCAAAAATTGATGAGCCAGTTCCAAGTCAACCTCAACTTTTTTAGGCTTAGTCTTAGTCTGCAACAAACTTGCCTCCTCGCCATGGTGAGTGCAAAGTATATGTATTAAGATTTGTCGTCAACAACCCTTAAGTAAGACTTTGACAGTGCTTTTTTTGGTGACTGCCTTGGACTGGCACTAACTCCGCCCAAGAATGCCATTGTTTTTTTAGTAGTCGCCATTGAAATTGTCTCTAAACCACGAATAGGTTTTTCAACTCATTCTGCACAATCAAGTCTAAATTATGAAGAGGGAGCACTGAAAAATGTCAACCGATGCGCATAGTAAAACCAAACTTGACCCGTTTGGAACAACCATAATCGAAGACTACGAACGCCTATACGAAGAATTCGGAATCCAACCGTTCAAGCCACTGTTACCCGAGATGCCTGACCCGAACGCTGCAATGAGAAGAGGCGTAATATTTGGGCACAGAGACTTTGAACGCGTCTTGCACTCCATGAAAAACAATGATGAGTTTGCGGTTATGAGCGGCATAAAACCCACAGGAGAATTTCACCTTGGCACTTTGCAAACAGCCCGCGAAGTCATTTATTTTCAGCAACACGGTGGCAAGGCTTTCTACTGCATCGCCGATGTGGAAGCCTACGAAGACAATCACATACCGTTTGAACGCAGCCAAAAATACGCTGTGGGCAACGTGGCTGATTTGCTTGCGCTTGGGTTTGACCCGAAAAAAGGTTACATTTATCAGCAGTCGAAGGAGCAGCGGGTTAAAGACTTAGCCATAGCCTTCGGAAGAGGCGTGACATTGGCCACTATGAAAGCGATTTATGGAGAACGCCACATGGGCTTGTACCTTTCGGCACTCATACAGGCAGGTGACATACTTTTGCCTCAAATGAAAGAGTTTGGCGGACCAAAACCCACAGTTGTGCCAGTTGGAATAGACCAAGACCCACATCTACGCTTAACCAGAGACCTAGCCTTCAAATTCCGCAGCAAATACAACTTCATTCCACCTTCATCCACCTATCACAAACTAATTAAGGCATTAGACGGCTCGCCTAAAATGAGCAAACGTGCCCCCATGAGTTATTTCACGTTTGAAGAGAAGCTGGAAGTCATTGCCAAAAAGATTTCAAACGCCTTCACAGGCGGTCGCCCCACGGCTGAGGAGCAACGCAGACTAGGCGCTAACCCAGACATCTGTCCTTTATATGATTTGTATCTGTTTCACTTCTTTGAACGAGACGAAGATGTCGCGAGACTCTACAATTACGAGTGTAAGGGCGGCAAAATCCTATGCGGAGAAGACAAACAACGCCTAATAAAAATCGTAACAGAATTCGTGAAAGGACACCAGCGCAAAAGACGCCAATACATGGATAAGGCGCGAGAGATTCTAGAAATTGAATAGTTATTTGCTAAACAGATAAGCATAAATTAGTTTGCAGCGTATCGATTGGAGCGGTGAAGGGATGCCCTGCCAATTTCGTATGCTTTTCCTCTGAACTTTCTGTCAATTAGTTTAGGGCATCACGTAACCATAGAAACTTCTATACGATGTCACTGCAACACTATACTGCATTATCACACTCTAAGGGTCATAGTGGCTGAATCAAAAGTTTCGGAGAGAAAAAATGAATGGTTGAGCTGAGGGAAAACGAACAAAAAACTTTGCTTGCTCTACAAAAGTTGAATGGAAGAGCCAGAGTGGACCAAATATTACAAGCAAGCGGCTTAGCCCACGCAGCAGTCATGCGTGCAGCGTTAACACTAGCCGAAAAGAAACTAGTGACAGTTCATGAGCAAAAACAAAAGGTTGCAGAATTAAACGAGGAAGGAAAACAACACGCCAAGGCTGGGTTGCCAGAACGTCGCTTAATCAATGTATTAATCGAGTTGGGCGGAGAAGCCCCAGTTGAAAAAGTCATAGAGAAGGCGCAGGTAGAGAAACAATTTGTAACAATAGGGCTGGGGTGGCTACACCGCAAAGGCTGGGCAAATCTAGAAAAAAAACGCACATTAAAAACAGAAAAGAAACTGCTTCCGCAAGGTGCAGATGAAAAATTATTGCCCCTTCTAAGAGAGAAAGGCGCCTTAACCGTCGAGGAATCAGACAGAGAGATGCAAGACGCAGTTTCAGTTTTGAAAGGACGCAAACTCATAGAGGTTACGGAAAAAACCGTGCGAGAACTTGAACTTACTGATGCAGGCTGGCAACTAGTTGAGAAAGGACTCGAAATCGTTTCAGAAGTAAGTCAACTCACCCCTGAACTCATCGTAAGTGGAAAATGGAGAGAAACCAAACTCAGAAAGTTCGACGTGACCATTGCTGGACCAGAATTTTATCCAGCCAAGATTCATCCATTGCAACAAGTCATTCAACGAGCCCGCGAAATTTTTCTAGAGATGGGCTTCACCGAAATAAGAGGACCACTGGTTGAAACCGCCTTCTGGAACTTCGACGCCTTATTCCAGCCTCAGGACCATCCAGCAAGAGAGATGATGGACACATTTTATCTGGCAAATCCGAAAGCTGGCGGACTGCCAAAGAAAAGCGTGGTTACAGCTGTGGCAAAAACCCATGAAAACGGGTGGCTTACAGGCTCGAAAGGGTGGGGTTACAAATGGAGCCCAGAAGAAGCTAAGAGACTGGTCATGAGGACGCACACTACAGCTGAGACTATTAAATATCTTTCAGCGCATAAGAAGCCGCCTATCAAAGTCTTTTCAGTGGACAGAGTCTATCGAAATGAACAGGTGACTTACAAAAACACAGCGGAATTCCATCAAATAGAGGGCATAGTGGTCGATAAAGGCGTGACCTTACGCGACTTAATGGGCACATTAAAAGCATTTTACGCAAGATTCGGCTTAAATAAGGTGAAGTTCTGGCCGTGTTATTTCCCCTACACTGAGCCTTCTGCTGAAGCAACAGTTTATGTTCCAAAATTGAAACGTTGGATGGAACTCTGCGGAATGGGCATGTTCAGACCTGAAGTATTGGCTCCGATGGGCATTAAGTATCCTGTTTTAGCTTGGGGCGGCGGCTTGGAACGCTTGGCTATGCTTGAATTGGGCTTAGATGACATCCGCGTGTTGTATGGTAACCGTTTAAGCTGGATTAGGAGGACCCCTCTATGCCAGTAATTACATTGCAGAATGAACGGTTCAGCAGGTTTGTTGGACGCCAACTCACGGTTGAAGACATGGCGAAGTGGCTGCCTTGGCTGGGCTTCGATATAGAAGAAGTCGGCTCAGACTATGTCAAAGTTGAGTTTAACCCTAACCGTATTGATTTATGCAGTTACGCTGGAGTAGCCCGAGCCTTTCGAGGATTAATGGGTTGGGAAACTGGGCTGCAAAAATACGAGGTCAAAGATGGAAAGATTAGGCTGAGAATTAGTAAGGCGGTTTCAAAAATTAGACCTTACATGTTGGCTGCTGTTGTACGCAATATGAAGTTAGACGAGAATGCCATCGTTGATTTGATGGATATGCAGGAAGACTTGCATTGGGGACTCGGACGAGACCGCAAAAAAGCCTCGATTGGTGTACACAATTTGGATGTGGTTACGCCGCCTTTCACGTTTACGGCTGTTGAACCTGACAAGGTAAAGTTTGTTCCTTTGGACAAAACTGAAGAGATGAGTTTGAGAGAAATCTTGGAAAAACACGATAAAGGCATGGCTTATAAGCATCTTGTTGACTGGGCGCCGAAGTATCCGTTGCTGATTGACAAGAATGGACAGGTTCTTTCTATGCCGCCTATCATCAACGGCGAGTTGACTCGAGTCACCAGCAAAACAACTAATTTGTTCTTAGATGTTACAGGCACCGACTACGTGGCTGTTGAAAGAAGCCTAAACGTTTTAGCTACAGCCCTAGCAGACATGGGAGGCACCATAGAAAAAGTCCATGTAAAATATCCAGACCATACAGTTGTTTCACCAGATTTGACGCCTCAAAAGATGACAATTAGAGTCAACTATGCTAATGAAATGTTGGGACTTAAACTCACTGATGCACAGGTTGTTGAGAGTTTAAGGAAGTGCAGATTAGACGCCAAAAAAGTCAGAAATAACCTTGTGGAAGTTGCTATTCCAGCTTATCGAATCGACGTGTTGCACGAAGTGGACTTAGTTGAAGAAGTTGCCATCGGCTACGGATATTATAGGCTTAAACCAACCATCCCTGAAACCTTGACTATTGGAGAACCGCATCCAACGCACAGAACCGCAAACATTGTAAGACAAATTATGACTGGGTTAGGCTTCACAGAAGTCATGAATTTCACTCTAATAAACGAGGTTGTTCATTACGAAAAAATGCGCTTAAACGCTCGCAACGTGATTAAACTCGCCAACCCAGCCACTGCTGAATACACTATTTTGCGAGAAAGCCTGCTTCCCAGCTTAATGAAGAATTTAATGGACAATAAGCATGAGAGTTTTCCACAGCGTTTGTTTGAGGTTTCTGATGTTGGACGAATAAATCAACGAGTGGAGACACGCTGCGAAAGACGACTGCATGTGGCTGGAGTTTCGTCGCATTCAACCGCAAACTTCACAGAAATAAAATCTTGTGTTGAAGCCTTACTGCATAACATGGGGTTGAAGCGTTGGGAAATCAAACCAACACGGCATCCGAGTTTTCTAGAGGGCAGAGCCGCAGTTATCTATCTAAAACGCAAGGAACTCGGCGTATTAGGTGAGATACATCCAGAAGTGTTAAACAACTTTGAACTAGAAAACCCAACAAGCGCCTTCGAAATAGACATGGAAGAAATTTCATAGCGCACGCTGTATTCTCGTTTCAAGAAAATCTTATCTCTATGCTTTACTGTTGTCTATTTTAGCGATGACCTTTTGTGAGCTATCCCACCGAAACCTCTATGTGAGGGCTCATGCAGACGGACCCAACCGAAGCGGATAGTCTCAGACTATCTTTGCCTGTGAAGAAGGGTTTACCCAGACATGAGACACGGTGGGCGCGGGTGCTTAATTCCCGCGTCAGAGAGAGCTCAGCAGAGAGGAGCGCATTGCTCCAACAATGAAGTTGAGTGTTAGTTACGTGGGAAACAACGCCCGCGACAAAAACAAGAATCTTTAAGTCGTTCTTCAATGAAACTTTAGCGAAGGCGATTCATCTTGGACTTGGAACAACGGTTAAACCTTGTTAAGAGAAATGCAGAGGAAATAGTGACTGATGAAGAGCTTCGTGTGTTGCTTGAAACCAACGAGAAGCCTCGAGCATATTGGGGTTTCGAGGCAAGCGGTCTTATGCACATTGGCATGGGTTTGGTCTGTGGTTCAAAAATTAAGGATATGGCGAAAGCTGGCTTTGAATTCATCATCTTCTTCGCCGATTGGCACTCTTGGATAAACAACAAGTTAGGCGGAGACATGGAAAAAATACACCTCTGCAGCGAATACTTCAAAGACTGCTTTACAGGATTAGGAATCAAACCTGAAAGCGTGCGTTATGTTTGGGCTTCAGACCTCGCTAAAGACAGAGAATATTGGGAAAAAGTGATTCGCATAGCCAAAAGCGTCACGCTTCAGAGAACATGGCGTGCATTGCCTATCATGGGTCGAGAAATGGATTTGAAAGACATGGAAACCGCTTGGGTCTACTACCCCTGCATGCAGGCAGCCGACATCTTCCATATGGAACTTGACGCAGCATGCGCAGGCATAGACCAAAGAAAGGCACATATGCTAACTAGGGACGCCGCTGAAAAACTTGACTTGAAAAAACCAGTTTGTGTTCACACGCCTTTACTCATCGGACTGCAAGGACTGCAAAAAAGCGAAAGGAAATTCGACGAAGACACTAAAGTGAACCTGCAGATCAGCTCCAAAATGGCAAAAAGCCAACCGAAAACATGCATATTTGTACATGACTCACCAGAAGAGATAAGGGAAAAAATCAAGACAGCGTACTGCCCACCGAAAGAGGTTTGGGGAAACCCGATTCTCGAAATGACCAAGCACATAATATTCGTTGAAAGAGAGAATCTCACAATTCCGCGTCCATCAAAGTATGGGAGTCCAGAAACCTTCGAGAGTTACGAAGAATTAGAGAAGATGTATGTTAAGGGCAGTATTCATCCCCTTGACTTAAAAGAAGGCGTAATATCAGCCCTAACTGAAATTCTAAGTCCGGTGAGGGAATATTTCCGCGTGTATCCTAAAAACTTGGATAAGATGAAGCAAATAGATGTCACAAGGTAAACGAATTTGTCAACAGGCTTGCAGAGAAAGAATGAAAGGCTTCTACAGCTTTTGAATAAACTTGCAATGGAAGCAGCGAAGGGCATACCCATTGTTGTGGAGGGACAAAAAGATGTTAGTGCGCTGCGTCAATTGAATGTTGAGGGAAAGTTTGTTTCTTCAAAGACATCGGGCAAATCTTTCTTTGATATACTTACTGAAATTGAGCGGTTAAGGGTTCGTGAAGTTATTCTTCTGCTTGATTTCGACAGGCGAGGAGTCGAGTGGACACATCGTCTTAAGCAACATTTGGAGAAGACGAAGATTAAGCCTAACCTAACTTTTTGGAACCAACTTTATGGGCTGGTTGGACGCGACCTAAAAGACATCGAAGGCTTGCCTGCTTACTTAGAAACGCTCAAGAAGAAAATTGACAATTAAGATTCTGTAACTCTACAAGCGATAGGCTTTATCCCTGAAGACCAAGCAATCAGGTTTATTCTCTAACCCTGTTCAACCATCAGCGCCTTTCAGCGGGTCATCATGACCCCCCTCCCTCCTCCTAGAGCCGTACAAGCTCCTCAACATGAAGCAGAAAACTAACCCAACTTAACTCATCAACCTAAAACTTTACAGAATCGGTGATTAGCAAACTATAATAGTTAGTAGCAAATAGTACAAGACTTCAGAACGATAACACGTTCACATACCGTTATGGGATTTCATCCCGTATATAACATATAATTGGAGGTGCATACTAATGGGATCATCACAAACGGTTACCGTAAAGTATGTAATCCGCGCCAAATTTGAAATAGAAGGCGTAGTTGAAAAACCCGACGTAATAGGAGCAGTTTTCGGACAAACCGAAGGCTTATTCGGAACGGAACTCGACCTACGAGAGCTTCAGAAGTCGGGGCGAATTGGAAGAATCGAAATTGAGTTGCAATCTAAGCAGGATAGGACAACTGGAACCATTACTATTCCCACGAGCCTAGACCGTGTTTCAACCGCCATAATAGCAGCTAGTATAGAGAGCATTAACCGTGTTGGACCATGCAACGCTAAGCTTACATTAGAAAAACTCGAAGACATACGAGATGCAAGACGCAGAATCATAATTGACCGAGCTAAGACCATTCTCCAAGAATGGAACATTGAATCCATGCCCAGCACAGAACAGGTTTTCCGAGAAGTTTCAGAAACACTCAGAGCTCCAGAAGTAGAAAAATACGGACCAGACGAATTGTCAGCGGGTCACAATATTGACAGCGCCAAAGAAATCATAATTGTTGAGGGCAGAGCAGACATAATCAATCTGTTACGTTGCGGCATTCAAAATGTCGTGGCTTTAGAAGGCGCCAAAGTTCCAGAGACCATCATACGATTGTCGAAAGAGAAACAATGCACAGCACTGCTCGATGGCGACCGAGGCGGAGACCTCATCCTCAAAGAACTATTGCAAGTAACAGACATCAAATACATTGCTAGAGCGCCGCCAGGCAAAGAAGTTGAAGAACTAGGCTCAAGAGAAATCTTCGCTGCTCTTCAAAACAGGGTTCCAATTGAAGAATTCAAGGCAAAGAAAGTTCGTGAACGCCGAAAAATCTTGGTTCCCAAACAGATTGTGGAAGCGAGAAAAGAGTTGGAAGGCACTTTAGAGGCGGTTTTGTTCAACGAAAAAATGGAGCAGATGGAACGTTTGCCAGTGAGCAATTTAGCTGAGAAACTTGAGCAAACTAAGGGCGTGGACACCGTTGTGTTCGACGGCGTAGTAACACAGAGGCTGGTCGACATAGCCAACGAAAAAGACGTCAAATATTTGGTAGCTGCTCGCATCTCAGATGTTGTCAAGCAACCCTTGAAAGTTCATTTACTGACGTTTGCAGATGTTGAAGGCTGATAACCAGTTAGTCTTTAGAAAATTCTGTGAGGGTTTTAGGCTTAGCTTCAGCAGAGGGAAATAGTTTGTCTTCTGCAATGCCAAACATGGTCAATATGCGAGAGGCGACTGGCAACACCTGATTGGTCACGTAGTATTCAGTGTCCACCTCATCGTAGGAAGCTAAAGCGTAAGGCTTGGCTTTCTCGTAGAGTTTTCCCGCGCCAACTGTTATCACGTAGCCTATCTTGTCACCCATAGAGAGTTCATATCCCTCTTTCAACAGCTTTTTAGCTGCCTCCACATGTGGCGCCTTGACAGCATATTCTTCCGCTGGTTTGGTCAAAGTCTTCCATATGATTAGGTCTTTGTAGGGCACTTTCTTTTGCCGTAAATCCACAATATATCTGCGCACATATTCCGCTGCTGCCAGAGGCGCCTGCTTCTTAAGAACAACTTCAAGCACCTTTTCCTGCACGTTTTTAGCGCAAGCAGCCCAATCTCCACGAACAACTTCTAAACCGACAATATCTAATCGTCCGTCGGGCAGTAAGCCACAATATTTCTTTTTGGCTTCAGTGAACAAAATCCGCGTGTAGATTTCATCAGGTTTTATCTCTAAACTCAAGGTTTTTTCAACTTCAGCCGAAATCTTTTGAATTTTGCTAGGCTCGTTTTTTACGAATACGCTGTCTGTGTCGCTGTAGACTACTTCCAATCCAACTTTTTTCGCCAACTCAATAGTATTCATTATTGTATGGCGCCCCCAAGCAGTTGCAGCCTCAGCTACAGGTTTAACGTACCAGCGAGCTCCAATCCAACCCGTATAGCCGTAAGCAGCGTTTGTGATGACTTTCACAGCCTTCTGACGAGCATCTAACACTCGATATTCTGGGCTCTTTGGGTCTAACCTGCTCAATTTAGGGCGAATCTGGTCTCGGTAGGCTATGAGGCTGGACAAAACCTGTTTATAGAAGCCTGGCGGTTCCTTGCGGAAACGATGATTAACCTCTGGAGCAATGTTAACTCCGCTTGGAGGCTCTGGCTCAGACGATGGAACATACGTGTCAGGCGAGACATTGTGGGTTATCATTATATTCGGGTACATTGCCTTAAAGTCAAGAAC
>Ga0315280_10008090_pt1 | contig 13885 bp, 13 predicted proteins | sample YL17G06_40_MG_FD_203697 | JGI IMG/M metagenome (GOLD analysis project Ga0315280, IMG submission 203697) | Sediment microbial communities from Yellowstone Lake, YNP, Wyoming, USA - YL17G06_40 | ecosystem: Environmental > Aquatic > Freshwater > Lake > Sediment | place: USA: Wyoming | collected...
GCGCAGCCGCAACCGGACAAGCAGGCCATCGAGGCGAAGATCGCCGAGATCGCGCGGTTGCAGGAAAGCATCCAACGCGAGGTGGTCGAACACCTGCTTCGCATCAAGCCGGCCCTCAGCGAGGAGCAACAGAAGCGGCTCAGCGAAACGATGTGCACGGGCCTGTGCGCTCACGAGCCGGGCCGAAAGCACGGCGGCGGAATGTGTCAGGAACGGTGAGAGGCCGGAGAATCATAAGTGGTCGTGAACATGGATTTTGGCCGATGCCGGTTCTCGAAGCGACATGGGCCACATCTTTTCCGGAAAGGAGGTGAAATAGCATGGTGAAAAAAGTGGGGTTGGCAGTGGCACTTGTTGTACTGCTCGCCGGTGGTGCAATCTATGCTCTCACGTCACCGTCGAGTCCGGCAAGCGCGCCTGCTTCCGCCTCTGAGCTGAGCGTCCCCGCGCAAGGGGCACAACCTGACCAGGTCTGCGCTGACAAGTGCGGCGGCACCTGCGACGGCGACTGCTACTGCGGCAAGTGCGGCGGCACCTGCGACGGCGACTGCTACTGCGGCAAGTGCGGCGGCAGCCAGTGCCAGGGCCACGCGCCAGGCAATGGATGCCAGGGGTGTGGCGGACATGGCCCGAAAGGTGGCTGCAAGGGACATGGGAGCGGAGGCGCCAGCTGAGCAAGGCCACTACCAATCTGATTGAACCCCAGGGGGGAACGGCTGACGCATCCAGCTCAGCCGTTTCCTTCTTTTGGAGATTTGCCGTTCCAATTCCAGAAGGTGAGGCCGGTGTTGTGGTGGGGAGCGACGCGTTTTGGAAGGCGGAGGGATGAAGGATGGACGATCAGTGCTGAATGACGCACGCGATGTGCGGAGACATTCGGCGTACAAGCCGCATGCCGCTGACGCTCGATTTCGCCCTGCTGGCAGTTTTCTGCGCGGCCTTGTTCGCCGTGAGCCTGTGGCACGTCCGGCGAAAGTGGATTGCGGAGGAGGGGGGGCCGCGCGCCCAGCGGCTGATCTTCGGTAAGGCGAATCCACTTCCGTCCAGGAGTCGCTTCAACAGAACGTCAAGCCGGTGGAGGGAAAGTCGGCAAATGGGAAAACTCCTGCGTTACACGGTCCGTTTCCTTGTCGTTGCAGCAGTTCCGGCCGCGGTCTTTTACTTCGTCAAAATGTCGCCGGTCACGGTCTCGGTTTTCACGGTCAAGCGAGGCCCTGTCGAGGCGGAGGTCATGGGGACCGGGATTCTGACGGCACACATAAAGGCGACAATCAGCCCGAGGATTCAGGGACGGCTGGTTGAATTGAGGGTTGACCAGAACGACGCGGTCACCCAGGGACAACTTCTGGCCCGCCTCGATGATTCCGATCTGCGAGAGCAACTGGCCATCGCCAAAGCCAACCTGGAGGCTACTCGCGCCACCTGTCAACGCGCGCAAGCCGACCAAAAGCGAGCCGAGGCGGTCACTGCGCAGGCGAAACTGGAACATGATCGCCAATCGCAGCTGCGGACCAAGCAGATCGCGTCCGAATCCGAGTTGGACAAGAGCCGGGAGCTCCTGCAAGTGGCCGAAGCGGAGGAGGCGCGCGCGGTCGCCGCCGTCCTTGAGGCCCAGAAGCAGATTGTGGCGGCCGAGCGAACGCTAGACTACCAGAACGCCCGTCTGGCGGACACCAGTATTTGCAGCCCATTTGACGGACTGATAATACGACGCGACCGTCAGGTGGGGGATATTGTCGTTCCGGGAGCCAGCATTTTCCAATTGATCTCAACCAAAGAGATTTGGGTTTCCGCTTGGGTTGATGAATCATTTATGGCCGTTCTGAAGCCTAGCCGGGAGGCCAAAATCGTCTTTCGCTCCGAGCCGGGAACAACCTATTCCGGATCGGTTATCCGAATCAGCCGCGAGGTGGACCGGGAGACCCGCGAATTTCTCGTGGATGTGGCGCCCAACCAGTTGCCCCAAAACTGGGCGATTGGGCAGCGGGCCGAAGTGTTCCTTGTGACCGGCAAGAAAGAGAACGTGGTCCGAATCCCCACCAAGTCTGTCCGTTGGCGCGACGGGCAGCCTGGAGTCATGGTGAACGAGAGTGGCCGGGCAGGTTGGCGAAACCTTGCACTCGGTGTGACGGGCGGGGGTTTTGTCGAAGTGACCGACGGGCTTGCCGAAAACGATGCCGTCATCACCGCGCGCGAGGCCGATGCTAAAAAGCTCCAGCCGGGCCGTCGGGTGGTGATTGCCCAATGAATTTGGCGCTTCGGGATATCCGACACAAGATGAGCCGCTTCCTGCTGACCGCCATGGGCATCGGCCTGTTGCTGATGATTGTCATGGGCATGGCGGGGATTTACCAGGGCCTCAGCGAGGATGCGCTGAGCTTTCTCGAACGGACGAAGGCAGACTTCTGGATTGTGCAAAAGGGAACCCGCGGCCCGTTTGCGGAAATCTCCAGAATTCCCTGGAATCTCGAAGATCGTGTTTATTCAGTCACGGGGGTGGCGAGCGCTCGTGCCTTCGTCTCCCACACCATTCAGCGGGAATCCCAAGGCAGGCCGCTGCGCATCGTCGTCCAGGGATTGGCCTGGCCCAAGGATGATGGGAGCCAGTTGCCCTTGATCGCTGGCCGGCCGCTTGGGCAGGCGCACTACGAAATGCTGGCCGACCGCACGCTGGGGTTGCGCCTGAACGATCATATCCCCTTAGGCAAGGACGTTTACACCGTTGTGGGAATTACGGCCGGCATGGCCGGCCCAAGCGGCGACGGCATGGCGTTTTTCACAATCCCGGATTCAATCGCCATTCAGTATGACACGCCAGGCGAAGCAGTCCGCCTCGAGCGGGAAGCGCGGCGCTCACGGTTGGAAAAGCAGGATTTGGGGAACGTGCAGCCGATCTTGCTGGAGCGGGCCGCCGGCCCTGCCTCGGAACTTCCCGCCTTGGGCACACAAAACGTCAGCGCGATCATGGTGAACGTGGCACCGGGGGCCGATCCCGCGCGTGTAGCGAAGATTATCTCCGGTTGGAGTGACGTGACGGTCTATCCCAACGACATCCAGCGCGAACTGATGCTCAAGAGCATCGAGCGCAACCGCAAGCAGTTGGGCATGTTCCGCGGATTGTTGGTGATCATTTCCGCTATCATCATGGCGCTGATCATCTACACCCTGACTCTGGACAAAGTTCATGATATCGCCATGCTCAAGCTGATGGGCGCCAGGAACCGAGTCGTCGTCGCGCTGATCCTGCAACAGGCAGTGTTGTTGGGCGCTTTGGGCTATGGTCTGGCCTATTGTATTGGTCTCTGGGTTTTTCCCTATTTTCCTCGGCGCGTGGCCATTACCAGCGAAAACCTGGTGCAACTTGCGCTCATCGTTCTTGCGATCTCCGTTATCTCCAGCCTTTTGGGTATCTGGAAGGCAATGTCCGTTCAACCCAATGAGATCCTGTCATGAGACCACAAATCCAATCCGATGCACCTTCGGTGGACGCCCAGTCGCTTACGAAGGTCTATGGTCGCGGCAACACCGAGGTGGTCGCCATGCGCGAAGTTTCGTTCCAGGTCCAGCGCGGCGAAGTGGTGGCGCTGGTGGGGCCGAGCGGCGCGGGCAAATCAACGCTGCTGACCGCCATCGGCCTGATCAATCCACCGACGTCCGGCAGGATTACGATCAGCGGTTGCCCCGTCATGAGCGGCCCCCGACCGCTGGTTGATATTCGTGCATTTCGCCGAAAATACCTGGGTTTCGTGTTTCAAAAAGCGAACCTGATTCCGTTCCTGAGCGCCCTGGAAAACGTGCAGGTGGCCTTGGAGATCAATGATACCCCTTCACGAAAGGCCCGAAAACGCGCCGTGGTTTTATTGGAGTACCTAGGCGTCGCCACGCATTCGGGCAATCCGCCCTCCATGCTTTCTGGGGGCGAGCAGCAGCGTGTGGCCGTGGCGCGGGCTTTGGCGAACAACCCCAGCCTGATCTTGGCCGATGAGCCGACCGCCGCCCTCGACAGCCATCGGGGTCGCCAAGTGATGGAACTGTTCCGCATGGTCGCGCACGAGCAAAAGGCCGGCGTCATTGTTGTGACGCACGACCACCGGGCGCTTGATGTCTTTGATCGGGTTTTTGAGATGGAAGACGGCATCCTGAAGCCATCCAACCTTCCGTGAAAGTCGGCTGTACCAGAAGTCGCCATACTAATCCGCCGCAAGGCGGAAGGAAGGCGCCGAAGGTATGGCTAGTGATTGGGGTGAAGTCGTAACGAGGTAGCCGTACCGGAAGGTGCGGCTGGATCACCTCCTTTCTAAGGAGACCCATGGGAGCCCGGGTGCCCGGCCATACCAGCCGATCCGCACCGGTCCTCCGGGACCTTTACGTGGCTCCCACCCTCCTTAGGTCGATCTTTCCGCTTCGGGCGAACAGGTCTGTCTCTGTTTAGTTTCCAATGAACACGACAAAGTGCTGGAACGCTACCCATTGCGGCACTTTCCTTCTTCTCGACTCATAAAGTCCTGTCCATCTTGTCATTGTATGGCCATCCCATACGCCGATTCAAAATCCAGAATCTTCCGCCTTTATCCTTGCCAAATAAGCTTGCTCTCGGCGGAAACGTCGCGCACAACTGAGGCCCGACCGAAGTCCCCGGGTGAACGGCGAGCGTTAGGAGAAAGTCGGAATGTTCCCATTTTTCATGGTTTTCCTCTTTTTTCCTTATGCTAATGACAACACACCCCGGCGCGTTCCCGTCGCGACGCTCTCCTTGATTGCCCTGAACATCTTGGCGTTTGTCGGTGAATCGTGGCTGAGCTCGTTTGGATACGGTTCGGCTGTCGAGGCGTTGATCTACCACCCAGGCCGGACTCGCTGGCCAAGCCTTCTGACGAGCACATTTGTTCACGCAGACATCTTCCACCTGGCATTGAATCTCTGGTTTCTCTGGCTAATTGGAGGACCAGTTGAAGAGCAAATGGGCCGGTGGCTGTTCGCATTATTCTATTTTGGCGGCGGGCTGTTCGCATCGCTTGGCCATTGGCTGTTTTGCCAGTTGACCAACCAGACCATCGGCCTGCTTGGGGCATCGGGTAGCATCTACGCAGTGCTCGGCGCCTATTTCATCCTCTTCCCGTTCGAAGACTTCCGTTTCTGGTATTTTATTCTCCTGCGATGGGGCACGATCAAGATCGCCACGTTTTTCTTCGTCATCTACAGAGTGTTTGGCGACGTGATCATGGCATGGTGGCAGATCGCTACCGAGAAGACACAGGCCGCGGCAACTTCCAACGTCGGCTACTGGGCGCATCTGGGCGGGCTCGTGTTTGGCGTCGCTGTGGCGGCGGCTTGCTATGGCATCGGCGCCTTCACCGGAAAGCATCGGCCCAGTCGCGAGGAAATGGCGCGACGGCGACGGTTGCGACGAATCGCCCGGCGCAAATTTTACTCCGATGCCCCTCTCGGTGAACCCATGATGGAATCTGAATTCCAAGCCGCTACTGACGACGTAACGCCGCTCGAGTGTATCCGGCGCGGCCTGTTCTTTCACAACGGCCGGATGCTCGAATGGGCCTATCAGGAGATGCTTTTCGAAAATCCGAAGGCCTGTCTCGACCCGACAACGCAAGCCCAACTGATCGAAATGTTGCGGGTCCACGGACGCGATGCGTTGGCCGAAGTGGCGGCCTGGAATCTGATCGAAGCCCACCCCAACTCGCCCGAAGCAATCCGGGTGCGATTGGAACTTGGCCGGTCGCTTGCTCGCCTTCCCGAGATGCGAGGGGAAGCGATCCGGCTGTTGCGTGAATTCCTGGCCTCCGAGCCGGCAGCGCGCGACCGCGTCGAAGCCGAACGCGTGCTGCGCCGCCTCGAAGAGCGCCCCCTCTGGCGCTGGAAATGAAAGCGATAGCTCCGGCTGTTGGATTTGGTGGATAGATCCCGAGAGCAGAAATCTCTGAGAGACAAAACAGGCGCCATTAGGGCGCCTCTATCGTGGGAAAATAGCTGTCAACCCTGGCGCTCTGTTGAGCGTCTGATAGTTAGGAAATCCAAGCGGGAGGCCCGCTATGGTCGGTGATCGCAGCAGTACTGCCCGCGCCGAGAAGGCGCCGCTGGGGCAGTTGCCGGCGGAGTTGGCGGCAATCCCCGATGACGAAAACCGCGCCATTGGGGTCGTTGACCTGCTTCTGTGCCGGGCCATCGAACATCGGGCCAGCGACATCCATCTCGAAGCCAAACGCTCGGGTATGGTCGTCAAATACCGCATTGACGGCACGCTTCTGGTCGTCGCACAGATCGAACCCGCCCTGGTCAGCCTTGTCCTGACGCGACTCAAGGTCCTGGCCCACCTCGTCATCTATCAGAAAGGTTCACCCCAGGACGGGCGGATCGAATACCGGCTGGGCGATCGAACCTATCAGTTGCGCGTGGCTTTCATGCCGACGCTTCACGGCGAAAAGGCCGTCCTGCGTCTGGCGGAGGTCCTTGACCGCCCGCTTGCACTCGACGAACTGGGCATGTCGCAGGATGTGTTCCGGCGCGTCAGGCGGATGATCGTCTCGCGTCAAGGGGTCATCCTCCTGACCGGTCCCAGCAGCAGCGGCAAGACCACGACGATGTATGCCATGCTTCTGGCCATCTATCAGGGCGCAGGCGAAGCGATCAACATCGCCACGCTCGAGGACCCCGTCGAAATGGACCTTGGCTGCATCAGCCAAACGCCGATCCCTTCGGGCGGCGAGATGTCCTACGCCGATGGTCTCAAGAGTCTGCTTCGCCAAGACCCCGACGTTCTGATGATCGGCGAGGTGCGCGATCTCGAAACGGCGCGAATCGTCGTCCAAGCCGGCCTGACCGGTCACCTCGTGATCACGACGATCCACAGTGGTCGCGCTTCGTCGGTCTATACCCGCCTGCTCAACATGGGCATCGAGCCATTCCTGGTGGCCTCGTCGGTGCAGGGAACAATTGCGCAGCGACTGGTACGGCGCTTGTGCGATGGGTGCAAGAAGGCCCAGCCGGTGGATGCGCAGACGCGCCAGCGTCTGGGTCTCGACGCCGACGCGCCGATCTTCGATCCAGCCGGCTGCGCGGCCTGCGAAGGGACGGGCTATCGTGGCCGAACGGGTATTTTCGAGATTCTCGAATCCAACGAGGATTTGCAGGAGTTGGCGCTGCGCCAGTCGCCCGCGCGCGAACTGGCCGAACGTGCCCGCCTGTTCATGCCGGGCGATCTGTGGACCGACGCCATGCGCAAAGTCGAGGCGGGAGTCACCTCGCTGGCCGAAGCCTGCCGCGCCTGCGGCGGCGAAGTTGAACTGGATTCCAAGGACACGGAGAAATGAGCGACCAGAACGAGATCGCCCGCTTAACCCAGGGGCCGGGCAGATATATCTGTCCGCTCATCAGCTATCAGCGCCAGCGGCAGGTGCTTGGGCTTCTGTTCCGCGAGATGGCCCTTGCCGTCCGCCACCGTTTCCCGCTCGATCTTATCCTCCAAACCATCGCGGCGTCCAAACGCATCTGTCCAGGAGCACGGTATCTGCACACCGGCGGCTTGATCCTCTTGATGGTGCCGGTGGGCATGCTGGTCCTGGCCAAACTGAACACCACGGCGATTGGGGTCGCTGTCGCCGGGGTCGTGATTTTGGCGCTCCTGTCGGTCCGCCGTCACGACGATTTCGTTCGCTATGTTGCCAATCGCCTGGCCGCCTCGTTGCGGCGAGGAAACGCCCTGTCGGAGGCCATGGTTTCGATGCCGTGGGTCTTCAATCCACAAGAGCGCCAGACAGTTGTCATGGGGGAACGAAGCGGACGCCTGGCCGAAACCCTCGAAACACTGGCCGAGTACAACACGAAGGCGGGCCGATTTAATCGCCTGTTTGCGGCCGTTCTCTATCCGATGATAGTCTTTTCGTTCTGCCTGTGTATCGCCAGCTTCATTTTGGTTAAAATCGTTCCAAGGTATATAGATATTTTCCGCCAGCTCGGTATGGACCTTCCCGTGTTCTCGGAGCGGATTCTCTTTGGCCTTACACGCCGCTTCTACCCGGAATGTGTCCTGATTGGGCTACTGTTTCCCCTTCTCGCTTTACTGCTTCTCACCGTTGTCGTGCCGCGCTTGCTCAATGGCAGCGTGATATTGACTGGCTTGTTTCTGGTCATTGTCGCGGCCATCTTCACTTGCGTACTTTTGCCGATTGCCGTTGGCAGCATGGAATCGGCGCGCGATGTGACAACGGCCATGCTTGGGTTTGCTTCGGCGATCGGGGGAAGTTTCCTTTTGGCTGGCGCAGTGTACTATCTGGTTCGGTGGGTAAACTCCAGAGTCCCCTATCTTGCGCAAAGGATTGTGGGGTGGGTTTTTGAATCCTTCGGCCCAATGCAAAGGGTCAATCTCTCGCGTTTCCTTTTGAGCCTGGGCTATTCACTTCGCGCCAGGATTCCGTTCCCCGAAGCGTTGGAGATGGCGGGGCAGGCCGCAGGCGGAAGGCTGCGCCGCGAGGCGCAACGCCTGCGTTCGATGATCGAGCAGGGTCACAGTTTTGCCGATGGCATCGCGTCTTCGCGCCATTTCCGCGGACAGGTCGGCGCCATTCTCTCTCTTTCCGAAACGCAAGGCTTTTTGGCCGACGATTGCGTCGAACTGGCCGAGCAGTTGTATTTCGAGGCCCAGCGAAGCGCCGAACGGTTGGCGGCTCTCATTGAGTGGCCTTCTATCGTTCTGGTCGGTATCATTCTGGGAATCTTTGTGATCAGCGTCTATTGGCCAATATTCTATCTACCGCATGCAATGGGTGCGGTGCAGTGAAGAGAAAAGGACGAGCGATGAATTACACCAGTCGTAGCTCAGCTCCTTGTGGGCGTGATGGTGATTGAAAAAACTCACGGGCAAGATGCCCGTGCCACGGCGGGTGAGATGCGATGAACGAAAAAGCACCTAGGATAACAGCAGAGCAATTCTTGCGATTCAACGAACATCTGTTTGGGCTGGTGCGGGCGCGTGTCCCGCTCGACCAGGGCCTTCGCCAAATGGCCGAGGAAATGGGACGCGGCCGTTTGCAGACGTTTACCGCATCGGTCGCCCAGGACCTTCAACGAGGCTGTCAGCTCAGCGAAGCGCTGGAGAAATTCCAACCACACCTGACGGACTACTATGTTGCCCTGGTGCGGGCGGGCGAGAAGGGCGGTTCCCTCGCGGAAATCCTCCATCACATCGTCACAGAGACACGGCGTCAGATACATCACCGCCGCGCCCTCGTCACATCGCTCGCTTACCCGACCATGGTTCTTCTGATGGCGGTCGGGATTTTCTCTTTAGTCTGCCTGAAGGTCATCCCGCACTTTGCGGCCATATTCAGGGAGTTCGGTGCCCAGCTGCCCAGTCTGACACAAGTAATAGTGAACCTCTTCACGGGGGTCCTGACCCATCTCGTGCCCCTACTCTTGATCGCGGGTATTCTCGTGATTGGACTGGTGATCGTTTTCTCGGGCCGTGTGGCGCGTCCATTTCGCGACGCCTTGTTGCTCAATTTTCCCATCATCGGTCCGCTGGTCTATAACGATGTGGCGATTTCGTTTTGCCGCAGCCTGGGTTTTCTGCTCATGCGCGGAGTGACGATGACCGATGCGCTTTCGCTGACGCAATCGGTGCTGCGAAACGTCGTTGCCCGGCAGTTTGTCGGCCAAGTCCGCGAGAGCGTTTTGCGTGGCGAATCGCTCAGCACTGCGCTCGAGCGCCATCACTATTTGCCGCCCTCGGCATCGTGGATGATCCGACTGTCCGAGGAACGCGGCGATCTCGACAAGACGCTTTTGGACCTCGCCGATTTCTATGAAGTAAAGAATGAGCATATTCGCCAAACCATCGGGAGCATGGTCGAGCCGGTCATCATTTTTGGCCTAGGCATCGCCATTGGGACGGTGATTGTCGCGCTCTATCTACCCCTGTTCACGATTCCCAAAATCATCCGATAGGGGATATAGAAGGTGGATTGCAAAGCGAAAAACAGCGGTTTGACACTGCTCGAAATGCTGGTCGTTTCGGCGGTGATGGCCTTTGCATTGGTGGGAACTCTCAAGGCGGTAACAACGGCGCGCTCGCTGACCGACCGGTCCGAGCTTCTTACGCGCCTGATGTTGCGCGCCCATTCGGAGATCGAAGCGAGAAAGGCGGCCCCATTTGAGAGCCTCGAGGTTGGCGCAACACGGCTGACCGGATTCGATGACCCGCACACGACAGGCGTTGTGACCATTTCGCGCTTGTCCAACTCGCCGGCGCTTAAGATCGCTGCCGAGATCGTTTGTCGAACCTGGCGCGAGACCGAGACGATTCGCCTGTCGGCGCTGCGGTTTCCGGAGGCCAAACCATGACATGTCATTTTGGATTTCGGATTGGTGCTCAGAGCGCAAACCCTAGTTTGTGTACGCGCAAGCTTCTGGTTCGTGGTCAGGCTTTCACGCTGATCGAGTTGCTGATTGTCGTTGCGATGCTTTCGATCCTCAGCGGCGCATTTTTCACCATTGTCATGTTCACGGTCCGGGCCGAAGCGGAAGATGGGCTTCGCTCGATGCTTCAGCAGGAAGGGCTTGGGGCCATCCGCGCCATTCTGCGCGACACGCACATTGCCCGGAGCGCTGGCGATTCGATCGGCGATGTCCGCTCCGACAGCCAAACGCTGATCCTTCGACTGGAGGGTGCGGGTAAACGGTCCGGGTGGGCTATCGCCTATCGGCTCAAGGGACCTCGGCTGGAGCGTCTGGTCTGGACCGACACCGCGACAACTCCCACGGTCCAAACCTTGTCGGACCACGTTCACCTGTGGCGAGTCGAGCGGTCGGGCGATCTTCTTCAGGTGAAGTTAGATCTGGCGATCAACCGGTACACGAGAGATTTCACCAAGAGCTATCGCTTTGCCACGCGTGTGAGAGGAGTTTACGAATAGTTCGGTAAGCGGGACACGTTTGTCCCGCACGTGGTGCCCGACAGGAGTGTCGGCCTACCGTTCACAGTGAGGAGCATAACCGTGAACCATCGCTTTCGAGCAAGGAGAAGACGGCAGCAGGGCGTGACGGCGTATTGCGTCATTGTCACCGTCGCCCTTCTCGCCATTCTTTCGCACAACGTCGTCAACCAGGCGTTGGTCGGATATGCACAGGGGGCGCAAACTCGCGACACCATCGTTGTTCAACAGCTCACTGATTCGGCGCGGGCCCAGGCCCTTTATCATCTCAACCGCAACGACCGTGCAGCGGCGATGGCACCGATTCGCGAGGCGTTCGGAGTCGCGCAAATCGAGATCAGCGAGGGCAAGCAAGACCGAACGCTTCGGATTGCGGCCAGTGCCCCGAATGCCCAACGTCCCCGGAGCATGAGCCGAGTTCTTTTCCACCTCGCACGTGACACGAAAGGCCGATGGATCGTTGTATCGGCCGTCCGTGAGCCGATTCCCCTTGGAGAATGAACATGTTGCGCCCGTTCGACAATAAGTTATTGGAAATGCGACGAACAAGGAGAGACAAGCCCGCCTTTACGCTGATCGAACTTCTGATCATCATCGCAATGATTGCCATCATGGCTGGCATAGCCGTTCCGAACTTTCTCCATGCGCAAATGCGAGCCAAGAATGCAGCAACGGTGGACGAGATCCACACGCTCGCAGCTGCACTGGAGGCCTATTGGATCGAGCATCGCGCTTTCCCACCCAATCTGGTCAAGATGGTCGTCGTGCCGGCGCCGGCAGTTGACCACCCCGACGTCGTTGCCTCGCGCCGAATCGAACTGACCCCGGCCCAGTGGCTATGCGAAACGTCGCAATCGGCCACATTGCGGATGGTGCCGCCCATTGGCGACCTCGCCAAAGAGTGTCCACTTCCTTACAACGGCGTGGTCCTGATTCGTCTGACAACGCCCATCGCCTATTACGGCGGCCTACTTCCGGTGGACCGTTTCTTCACGCAGGGATGGGGCCTGCGATGTCTTTATCGGCCGCCGGCGGTTTGGGGCGCTACGGATTCAAAAGCGCCTGCGTGGGACCTGGCCCAAATGCGGCCGTATGGCTATTACAATCTCGCGGAGAGCGAGCCCGAGGGAATTCCAATCGCGGCATTCGGACGCACCGTCACTTATGTCCTCGTTTCCTTCGGCCCCGATGTCCGACCTTCGTTCACCGACCCGAACGTATGGTTTCCAGCGTCCTACGATCCGACCAACGGCACCGCGAGCTATGGCGATCTGGTTCTGCCCGAAAGCCAGTGACAGACCGGCAAAGAAAGATGCCCGGGCGGGCGTGCGGATCGCTCGCGCCGGGCATGTAGTTTGACGGGGTTTGCTGGGCCGTCCCGTCGAGTAGATTCGTCAAGATGCTCGCGGGGTTCAGCTACGAGTGGCTGCTCACGGTGCCGGTGCCTTGGGAGCTGCGCGTTTGCCGCCGCCGGCCGGTTTCCCGCCGCCACCAGGTCTCGCCCCACCGCCGAAGCCAAAAAAGCGGGTCTCTTGCCACTTCTTGGCCACTTCGTCACCAATGATCGGAGCCAAGTCCTTCGCCGCCGCTTCCCTCAGGTCCTTGTCCTTGGCCATCATGTCTTCACGTGACATATTCTCTGCCTGAGCTTTGGCTCTTAGCGCTGCGGACGTCTTGTGGTACTTGGCGAGTAGGGGAAGTGCCTGATCGATCTTGGCGTCATCCACTTTGGCTGCAAGCAACATCCCAACCGACCGCTCCAGGCCTTCGAGATCACACTCCTTGGCCTTTTTGGCCTGCTCGGCAGTGAGATTGGCCTCCAGGACGCCATCCATGGCCTTCCTGTTTTCTTCCGAGACGGTGGCGAACTTTTCGCGGTCACCCGATTTCATCATCTCCATCATGCGCTTCGTCGCCGCTTCGCGCTCCGCCGAATAGGCGGCGACAAATTTCTCCGTCTTCTCCGCGGCAAGGCCGACATCCTTGGCGACGCACTTGGCGACGACGGAGATCGCCTTGCTCCGCACGGCCGGGTCCAAACCACTGCCGCCTGCCCCTCGCCGTCCCGCCTCAGGAGCGGCTAGTGCGAGCAACGCCACAGCGGAGAACATCGCCGAAAGACTCACAACCCGTTTCCAACTTAACATCTGCTTCCTCCTCTTTCGATAGAATGGTCCAAGCAGTACAGCCCCGCGCCGGAATCTTCTCTCATGGCCGAGTGCTCATGAGCGAAAACACGGCCGCGGAAAAGCGTCCCCTCCGCATGGGAACTTTCTGCACGTTTCCGTGCAAATTCAACGTTTCGCCCCGTCAGATTATTCACCCCACTTTCGAAAAAGAGATTTAATCCGCCCTCCGGACCCCATCCCAAAACTACACGGAGACGGCACTCGGTTCAGGATCGAAAAAAATGGACACAACGCCGCATTGCTTATTCGCGCAAAATCTGGGCCGGATGATGGTTCTTGTATTGCGGAAGATTCATAATGCTAAGCAGTGTCTTTTCAACGAAATATCAAACCAAGGGCCATCTTTTTCGGTGAGACGGGCGGGAAAGTTTGCCCAAAAGGAACATTTTGTCGCCCTTTCGGACGCTCCGCGGTTCTACCTGGAATCTCGTGAAGGGGCCTCATGCCGCACCGCGGCTCCAAGAAAAGTATGAAAGGCCTTGGGTTCACGCTTTAGAATGCCCAGGAATCCAACCTAACCGGTTAGAGCAAAAACCAATTGTGTGGCGGAGCGCTGTTTGCTTCCTTGTCTATGTTTACCTACATAACCCCCGGCCTTTCCGTAACCACTTTCTATGCCAAGTGAGCGATTGTCTTCCCTCGTTGCCGGACTATCTGCACACCCAGTCGAGGATGGGCGCATCTTGACACTGTCCTGGATTTTGAGCAGTCTGGGTGCCCGAAGTGGTGTATAGGAGGTGGCGCAAAGAT
>Ga0315280_10008091_pt1 | contig 13885 bp, 16 predicted proteins | sample YL17G06_40_MG_FD_203697 | JGI IMG/M metagenome (GOLD analysis project Ga0315280, IMG submission 203697) | Sediment microbial communities from Yellowstone Lake, YNP, Wyoming, USA - YL17G06_40 | ecosystem: Environmental > Aquatic > Freshwater > Lake > Sediment | place: USA: Wyoming | collected...
TGAACACTGTAAAGAAGTGTTAGATTCACTACACTAGCGAAATTCTAATAAGGAAAACAACGAAGATGTTTAATAGCTTGAACCCTCGAATCCTCGAACCCTGAGATACTGGGATTTTTCCTAACTTCGAGGGCCTATGGAGATTAAGCGCTTTTTAGAGAAATTAGGTTCCGATCGTCCCACTCCGGGAGGAGGAAGTGCCTCAGCTCTGGCAGGGGCGCTATCCGCTGCTCTTGTGGCGATGACGGCCAGCCTTTCATTGAAGCAGGGAAGACTTAGAAAAGAGGTGGTGGAGGACATAAGAAAGAAAGCTTGGGCTATTCAAAAGAGGCTTGTCCGCGCGGTGGATGAGGATGCTGAATCTTATGAGGCGGTACTGAAAGCTTTTCGCTTACCTAAGAATACAGAAAAAGAGCGTCTTCGTCGAAGCAGAATAATCCGGAAGGCCTATCAAAAGGCTACGGCCACACCCCAGTTGGTATGCCAACTTTCCATTCAATTATTGGAATACTCTAAGACTCTCATTTTCAAAGGGAACCCCAATGCAATCAGCGATGCGGGGGTTGCCGGTTTCCTCGCTGACGCTGCTTTGGCAGGGGGATTACTCAATATCAACATCAATCTGGTTCCGGGCACAGAAAAAACCTTTTTGAAGAAGATGCATTCGTTGATGGGGCGATGGGAAAAGAAAGGAAATCAACTGAGGGGAGAAATCGAGAAAGCGCTTCATGAAATCCATGGAATTTAATCTATCGATTTTTGGTGGAGGACGATATGGAATATTGGAATCCTTATATTGAGACTCTTCCGAAAGAAGAATTGGAGAAGATTGAGCTCTCATATTTTAGAAATATCCTCTCCTATGCAAAAATCCACTCCATGATGTATCGAGAGAAGTTGAAAGGTATAGAGGCAAAAGATATCACCTCTTTTGAGGATATCAGGAGGATTCCGCTCACTGATAAGGAAGAATTGAGGAGATATCAGGAGATGGAGCCCTATCCCTATGGAGGGATACTCGGTGTAGATATAAGAGACGTGACAACATTCAGGCAGTCCAGCGGAACCACTGGAAAACCGGTTTATGTTCCTGAAAGCTATGAAAGTTGGCAATGGAGGGTTGAAACATGGTGCCATATCCTCTACATGACCGGGTTTAGACCCCGGCATAGAGTATTTCTCCCTTTCGGCTATAATGTGTATGTAGCATTCTGGGAAGCCCATTATGCAGCGGAAAAGGTGGGATGTGAGCTGGTGCCAGGAGGGGCATTGGATACAAAAGGAAGAATATATAAGATTATTGAAACACGGGCCGATGCCATGATGAATACCCCCACCTATGGGTTACATATCGCTGAAGAGGCCAGAAATATGGGGATAGACCCAAAGTCCCTTGGGATCGAAAGGATGCTGTGTGCCGGAGAACCGATGCCAGAGGCGACAAGAAAAAGATTGGAAGAACTGTATCACTGCCATGTATTCGACCACATCGGCGGGACAGAACCCTGCGCTTGGGGTTCCATGTGCGAGGCAAAACAAGGCCTCCACATCATCGAGCCCTTTTTTCTCGTGGAGGTCCTTGATCGAGAAACACTCCAGAAGGAAGTGGATGAAGGTCAAATGGGAGTCGCTGTGGTCACCCCTTTGGGAAGGAGGTCTTTTCCACTGATTCGATTCAATACCCAGGATGTCGTCATGAAAGGGAAGGGGGACTGCTCTTGCGGAAGGACATGGAAAAAGATCAAAGAGGTCGTAGGTAGGGCGGATGATCTGAGGAAGATCAGAGGGGTCCTATTTTCCCCGAAGACGGTCGAGGAGTTGATCAGAGAAGCGTTTCAAGAAATCGTTGAATATGAGATGATGGTTGAAAGAAAGGGGATCATGGATGAAGTGAACATCCGAATCGAGATCGATCCGAGTGCTGAATCCAAAGGAAAAGAGATCGAAAAGAGACTTAAGGAGAAGCTCAAAATAAGAACAAATCTAAGCTTTCAGACAAAAATTGAACCCTTGGGGACATTGCCAAGATATACCCTCAAGGCAAAGAGATTTAAGGATAGAAGGGAGCTATGAAAGAGACGATAGAGAAGATTAGAAAAGAGATCGGAGATTTGGAGAAGAGCGCCGAAAGGTTAAAAGAATTGTCGCAAGATATCCCTGCCATCAAGAGAAATGCGGAAGCAATTCTGACCTTCATATACATACTGAAATTTATAGCACCCGCTTCTCCAACCCTCGGTGTGGCAATGGAAAAGGGATAGGAGTCCTTGGGATTAAGAATTGGTATTGGATTGGAAATATTGTGACCCTGCCGACCACAAACCTCATTGGTACCTCCGGGTAGGGGGAACAGTGGTCAAGACCCCCTTCTCTTATTCTGGCAAGATAGGGATACGCTGCAACTCCTTCACGCAGAGAGTATTCCCCAAATTTTCTTTACAACTTGTAAAAAACTCCGCCCCTTTCATTCGGTTCCCGGAAGTTTTTCCGCATGAGGCTTTCACCAAGTCCTCACTCTAAGATAAGTCCAAAAAATAGCGATTACTGGTAGAATCAATACCCAATCTGACGGTGTCTGTGGAATTCAGGATTCATTTAGGGTAAGGTCTCGGTTTAACGGGGCCACAGCAAGGGCGACTGAAGCCACCCCTACCCGTGTACTTGGGGTTTCGGATAGTTACTCTATGCGCCATGCTGTTTTCTACATTATCCCTTTTGTTCGATCACCTTCTGGCATGCCCAGGAGAGTTCCCGGAGTCGAGGGAGGGATGCGACCTGTGAGGCCGCACGGTGGAGATTACGGAGCCCAGCAGGGATGTGCTCGAGATAAGATTTAAACCCTTTCTGAAGGCCCAAAAATCCATAAGCCCCAAGGGCTTGCATGAGGCGCTGTGCTGTAGCTTCCCAGAAAGTGTTCTGAAAGGTTACCCAATCAAGATCCCATGTCGAGAGCCCGTAATAAAAGGACAGGAGTTCCTCATGCTCACTGCCTGAAAAATTCACGTAGGGATCGCAGAGGAGCGAGCCAAGATCGTAGAAAGGGCTTCCGAAGCGCATTCCCTGGAAGTCGATGAGGAAGGGATCTCCATCACGGATCATCACGTTCTGGGATTGCAGATCGCGGTGTACGAGGCAGCGCCTTGTTCCTGCAAGCCGTTCTGCCAGGCTGGAAAGCTCTGCCTCGAGTTGAAGTTCGAAAGTCGGGTCAAGTTCAATCCCGCAGGCATCCCTGACAAAATGATCCCTGAAGTAATTCCGCTCCCAGCGGTAGAGATCAGGACCAAAGCCGTCCATGAGCCGCACACGTGGCGAAGGGAAGTCCTTTTTAGGAAAGGAATGGAGTCTGTGTGCGATGGAAAGTGTCTTTTGGTAAAGGGTCCCGCGGGTTTCCCAGGGGGTTTTCCTGAGAGACCAGAGGTTCGTATCTCCGAGGTCTTCCATGATGATGAGGCAGCTGGCTGGATCGTGGCGGATTAGCCGTGGCGCCGGGACACCGATTTCACGGAGAAATGTAGCAATGTCGGCGTGGTACGTGTTCTCTATACGCTTGGGATCGTAATGAACGAGGATGGCCGAGTCCTTGTGGTTCCATTTCAGCCGGAAGAAATTCCGGTCCGAACCTCTTCCCTCCAATGGAGAAAGTTCGATGGGGACGGACTCTGAAAGCCTTAGGGCCTCTCGCGCAAAACCAATTATGTTTTTCCGTGAATTCATCGGTCCTCCAACACCACATCAAAGGTGTGTTGAACCCGATTACCAAATCCCTCTAAATCTCCCTTTACAAGGGAGACTTCCAACTCCCCCCCTTGAAAAAGGAAAACTCCTACCCCCCTTTGGAAAAGGGGGGAGAGGGGGGATTTTATTCGTGACTTTGACGTTACAGTGATCGGCCCTCCTTACCGGTTGGCATGTTCATGTTCAGACTTTCGTAGGCTTCGATGGAGCCGATGTCGCACCACTCGCCTTCATCTATGACGATCCCTCGGATCGATCCAGGTTTTGCCACGATTCTTCTGATAAAGGCGGAAACGACGGATTCGATTTTGCCGGCTTCAAGAAACCGGAGGAACGATGTCTCCACGGCATAGATGCCGGCAAAGAGGCAGCTTTGCACTCCCGGGTTTCCCAGGGTTTGTCGAAGATCGCAGATCTCACCGTGCTCATTCATGTTCACATTCAGAAGAGGGCCGCTGCTTCGCAGGGCAAGGGTTACCTCCGGTCGCCTCTGCTCATGGACCTCCAAGAGCCTCTGTATGGGAAGATCGGTCATCACATCGGCGTTGTAGCAAAGAATAGCCTCGTCCTCGTTTAGGAGGTCTTCAATGTTTTTCAGTCCGCCTGCCGTGTCCAGAAGGACCGTTTCATGGCGAAAGCTAACAGGCACACTGCGCCATCGCCTGTCAGGAAATTTTTCCGAGTAGACTTCCGGGCAATGATGTGTGTTCACGATGAAGCGGTTGACGCCGGCTGTCAGGAGATGATCCATCGCGTAGGTGATGATGGGACGTCCTCCGATCTCCAGGAGCGGCTTCGGACATCGCTCCGTCAGAGGCAGAAGCCGCGTCCCCAGGCCGGCGCCCAGGATGAAAGCTGTTTTGAATCGTCGGTTTTTCATTTACCCCTCACGTCTGTGATGCCTCACTGTCGTGGAAAGTTGTAAAAATAGGGACACATACCATTTTTCTCCCAATGTTTCCAGTTTCTCATTTTATGAGTTTGATAGTCTTCTCCTCCAGAGGTGGTATACGGTTTGAAAAATGGTATGTGTCCCTATTTTTTCTTTCCGAACTCCGGGTCAATTTTCACCAGCGCCGTCACAATGAGCCCCGGGATCGTCGCAGCCATAACCCAGAGGAAGTAGTTCTGATAGCCCAACTGCTCCTGGAGCCAGCCGCTCGCCATGGCCGGCACCATCATGCCCAGAGCCATGATCCCCGTGGAGATGGCATAGTGGACCGTTTTGTAATCTCCCTCTGATACCATGATCATGAACATCGTGTAGGCCGTAAAGCCAAATCCGTAACCGAATTGCTCCACGGCAACGCAGAGGTTGATCAAATGGAAATTGTCAGGCATGGCCTGAGAGAAATAGACATAGACGAGATTCGGCAGGTTCATAGCGCAGAGCATGATCCAGATCCAGAACTTGAGCCCTTTCCTGTAAATAGCATACCCCCCGAGCAGTCCTCCCAGCATAAGTGCAATGACTCCCACCGTGCCATAGATGATTCCCACCTCTGATGTGGTGAGCCCCAGTCCCCCCTTTGAGCGGGGGTCGAGCAGAAAGGGTGCTAAGATTTTGACAATCTGGGTCTCCGCGAACCGGTAGAAGAGAAAGAAAGCAAGAATGGTAACGATGCCCTTCTTCCTGAAGAAAAGGACGAAGACATGGGAGAACTCCCGAGTAAACGACATCGAAGGGTTGCGGATAGCCGGACGGTCCGAAGCCGGATAGGGAATAACAAAAAAATGATAAAGGAAGAGGGCTGCAAGGGCGGCAGCCGCCATAAAGAAGGCAATGGACCAGGCGGTGGGAATATCATGACCGCTCCCCTCGAGGTAACCGGCAAAGATGATAAGCCCGCCCTTGGTTGCGATCGTGGCGATGCGGTAGAAAGTCGTTCGCACCCCGGCAAAGGCGGCCTGGAGATCCTCCGGGAGCCCCAGCATGTAAAAGCCGTCGGCGGCGATGTCATGGGTTGCCGAGCTGAAGGCCATCAGCCAAAAGAAGGCAAGGGTATACTGAAAGAACCGGTTAGCTGGGATGGTGAACGCAATGCAGGCCAGTGACGCCCCGATCAGGAGCTGCATCAGGAGGATCCAGTAGCGCTTCGTCCTGAATAAATCGATAAAGGGGCTCCAGAGCGGCTTGATAACCCAGGGAAGATAGAGCCAGCTTGTGTAAAGGGCGATGTCGGTGTTTGAGATGCCAAGGCGCTTGTAGAGGACCACCGAAACCGTCATCGCCATCATGTAAGGGATTCCCTCGGCAACGTACAAAGAGGGAACCCAGGTCCATGGATTTCGAGATTTCGGTTTCTGTGTGGGCATATTCTGTTACTACTGGAATATTGGAAAAATGTCCTAAATTTAGGGATTCAGGCATTTAGGAATTTAGGGATTCGCAATTCCTCAATTCCATAATTCCTCAATTCAGATCATTCCATTATTCCAACTTCTCTCTAATAGATCTTCTGTATTTCTACGCCCCGAAAATAATGCCTCAGGATTTCTTCTGCTGAAAATCCACGGGTTGACATGACGGCGGCGCCGATCTGGCAGAGTCCCACGCCGTGTCCCCAGCCAGCACCATGAAAGGTAAATCGCTCGGCTTCGTCTTTCGGATTATATTTCACCTTCACAAGGAATGCACTGCTGTAAAGGTGGCTACGGGAGAGCCAACGCCTTATTTCGAGCTCCTTTCCCACGACCATGCTTATCTTCGAACCGGCGATCTTCAACCGGGAGATACGGCCCGAAGGACCACGAGCGAGGGGTACGATTTCCTGCAGAGTGCCAAAATCAAAACCAGATTTTTCTCGCAAGATCTCTTCAAGTTCCGTCCGGGAATATTCGATCGTCCAGCGGAAAAAGGTTTTTGTCTCGCGGTCGAAGTCGGGAAGGATTTTTTCGAGAAGGCGTTCATCTTTTGTGTTGCAGTAAGCCTCGGGGTCTGACAGGATCCAGGCAGAAGCTTCTTCCTCGGTCGTGATCGGCTGATAAGGGACTGATGCATCTGAAATGCTTGTTAGATAAGGGACTTGTTTATTATTCCAGGCCGTGTCGAACTTTTCTGTGATTCCACCGCAGGCCTTGGAATATCGGGCATCACAGATTTCGTTCTGGTAGGCGATCACCATCCCACGGGTTTCCAGGACAGCTTCTTTAGCCTGTTCGGATACGATCTTCATGATGCCCTGGTAGCGCTGGCAGTGGTCATCGCTGCAGACATCGAAGAGGTCGTGATCCTCCCGATCATACCAGCGTATCACCTCTCCTTTTTTTTCGGTGATCTTTCCTGCCGGCATGGACGTTTCTTTTGTTTTCTTTCTTCGACCGAGCGCCGCCAGAAGCCAGCTTCGGGATAGGATGGCATGAGCTTTCAGAAATTCGATCGGAGCGGCAGCACTCATCTCCGAGGAGATCACACTTTTCAAATAGTCCTCCAAGGGGATTTCATTGATGACGACGATCGTTCCGTCCTTGCGCGGAAGGAGAATCAGGTCCCCCTGAAAAGTCTGTTCCTCTTTCCGCTCCCAATGAAAGCTGTTTCCGATGGTCACATTAAAGAGCGTAAAAGCTTGCCCTGAACCGCGCTCCTCTACCCTGTCTTGAAAGGTGTGGTTTGGCGCGGCCGAACGGGTCACATCTTTAAGGGTTGTGAGCCTGATCGATGGAGAACGGGCTATTTCACGATGGGCGTGATCGAAGAACACGATCATCCCCACCTCTGCCCTTGCTGAAAACCGGCCTGATATAGGGCCGAATCCATTTCCGTGGAAACTTCCATCCAGACGACCGGTAACATCGGTCTGCCTGTCCATGATCCCCACAGTGATCTTCGGCTGATTTTTCACTGATCACATTATCCTGGTTCTCATGCCTTTTTTCAAGACCTCCTTTAAAGCTTTGATGGTAGAGAGTGATGATACGCCCTGGGCTCCCATTCCCGCCGAGTAAAAACCTATGTTTGGCCGGCAAAGTGCCCCATATGCCCCGCCTGGTAAGCGGGGCCAAGGGGCACAATATGAAAGATATTTCCTTTCCGGGAAGCCCCGTCCTGTGGACGGGGAGCTTCATATAAACATCTAAAAGGTATATTTTATGGAGGAGTTGACAATAATTATTAAGTAGTCTACCTTATACTAAAAGAAAAATGATGGGGTTACATCTTCATCTGTGGGGGTGAAAAACAGAAATGAGAAGAAGGATCGGTGAGATTTCAACCCATGAACTTCTCACAATCGTTGGCCCTTCACTCTTATTGCTCCTCATTATATTTGGGATTACCTATCACTTCGTCCAGCCCGCACCCCCCAGCACTATAGTGATGACGACTGGAGTAGAAGGCCGTACCTATGCAGCATTGGGTGAACGATACCGGCAAATCTTAGCACGCTCACATGTTCATCTCAAGCTACTTCCCTCTTCAGGAGCGGTTGAAAATTTGAGGCGTCTGAAGGATAAATCGTTAGCAGTTGATGTTGGATTTGTACAGGGGGGAATGAGTTCAAGCAGTGAAGCACCGAACGTGCTTTCTCTGGGCAGCATCTCATACAGCCCTCTGTGGGTTTTTTATAGAAGCGATGAGACCTTCGACGATCTTTCACAACTCAAAGGAAAAAGGATCGCCATCGGACCGGAAGGGAGTGGTGCACGGAACTTCTCGCTTGATTTACTAAAAGTTAGTCGCGCAGCAGACCCGCCCACTGTTTTATTTGATCTTGCAGATGAAGCCGCAAATAAGGCACTTAAGGAGGGCCGAGTTGATGTTGTTATCACCCTCGGTACAGCAGATAACATTTTTGTGCAGGACCTACTGCATTCTCAGAACGTGAAACTAATGAGTTTAAGCCAGGCAGAAGCCTATGCACGGCTTTTTCCAGCTTTGTCTCATGTGGTATTGCCGAAGGGCGTAGTAAACCTCGCGAAAAGACTGCCAACATCGGACATCCATCTCCTGTCACCGACAACCAATCTCGTTGTGCGGAATACGATGCATCCAGCCTTAATGTATCTCCTCCTTGACGCTGCAGCCGAGACTCATGGAGGGCCTGGGTGGGTAAATAAAGCGGGAGAATTCCCTGCACCCAAGGTTCAGGATTTTCCACTGAGCGATCAGGCAGAGCGGTTCTATAAAACGGGTCGTCCCTTCTTGCTCGATTACCTGCCGTTTTGGGTTGCGGTATTTTTAGACCGTATCATCAAGATATTGATTCCTGTGGTTGTGGTTCTAATTCCTCTCGTGAGAATTATGCCGTGGCTTTACACGTGGCGAAATAGGTCAAAGCTCTACCGTTGGTATGGCGAATTGAGATATCTCGAGTTAGAAGTATCGGAGCGCCCACAAACCAACCGTATCGGGGATTACTATGCAAAGCTTGACGACATCGATGCTTCAGTCAAAAAGATTAATGTACCGCTTGCGTTCTATAGAGAGCTCTACACACTTAGAGAACATATTGAGTTGGTGCGAGAAAGAGTTATTCGACTGGATCAGCAAACAGCCTCTAAGCCTCTTTTGTTGTCAACACATGAACATCCCAATGGAAAAAGCTGAAATATGTGGTTGATACTTGGAAAATAAGGGACATCCCGGAAGGCAGTTGGGTGTGCTGAGAAATCTTAACAGCGGTTCGGCTTCGGCCGATTTGGAAACTGAACTTAATATAGACACAATAATTCATTATAGGTCCCACCCGTCCCTCCCCCTCAAGGGGAAGGGTGAGGGTGGGGGTGATGTCATTTTATTAAAACCGCATCTTAAAACCCCGTCCTGTGGACGGGGATGAAAGATGCTTCTGCCGAAGGCAGAAAGAAGCAGGCCGGATGCTGAAACAAGTTCAGCATGACAAAATGCTTTGGTTCTGGTCTTGTTGTCATCCCGAACTTGGTTCGGGATCTCGGTTTTCGATCTTGGGTTTCAAAGCCCCGCCCTGTGGGCGGGGTTCTTTACTCAAACCGAATCTTGACTTTTAACTTTTGTAAAATTTCCCGTTCTAAAATTCCCTTGACCCTCAATTCGTTACCCATTAATATAATTCTAATTACTGAAAAAAAGGAAGTAGAAAACATGACGATGAGAAATCTGGCTTTGTGTATATGTGTGATAGTAATTTTTGTTATCGTGGCTTGTTCGAAAGCTCCCCAACAAGTGATGGAACTCAAGAGGTTTCCCATCGACAGCCTTGAGGGGATTATCACACAGTCGGGTGTCCAATTCGATAAGGAAGTTTCAAGTGATGGCAATGGATCTTTGAAAATTACCGCAACAGAAGCGACGGTTGTGCGGTTATTTGAATTCGGCAACATCGATATTGAGAATGCGCGTTTGATCTATCAGGCCAAAGTTCGCACAGAGGGTGTCGAGGGCCAACTGTACCTGGAGATGTGGGTCCACTTTCCGGGCAAAGGTGAGTTCTTTTCTCGGGGCCTACAGACCCCGCTTACTGGCACGACCAATTGGACAACAGAAGAGACGCCGTTCTTCTTGAAAAAGGGAGAAAAGCCCGACAATGTAAAATTGAATCTGGTGATCAACGGCAAGGGAATAGCTTGGATTGACGATATTCGGGTTTTGAAAGGACCGCTCCAATAGGTAAAACAAAATAAAGTTCAAAGAAAGGGGTGAGGAATATGAAATGTCCAGCTTGTGGTAATGAGTTAAGTCAGATGGTCGCCGGAGGGATCACAGTGGATGTTTGCAAAGGAGGATGTGGGGGAATCTGGTTCGATCATTCTGAGCTGAAGAAAGTGGATGAGCCAAAAGAATCTGCAGGGGAAATTCTCCTGAATATTGAGAAAAAGGAGGAGATCCGTCTTGACCATCGTAAAAGGCTGAAGTGTCCAAAATGTGAAGGCATCGTCATGATGCGCCATTTTTCCAGTGTGAAGAAGCGGGTTGTAGTAGACGAATGTCCAGGCTGCGAGGGCTACTGGCTGGACATGGGTGAATTGGGTCAGATTCGGAGTGAATTCGCATCCGAAGACGAAAGGAAGAAAGCGGCGGAGGAATATTTCTCAGAAGTTTTCGGTAAACAACTTTCTGCAATGCATGCAAAGAGCGAAGAACATGCCGGTCGTGCAAAGAAAATCGCTGGTATGTTTCGTTTTATATGTCCAAGCTACTATTTACCGGGCAAACAAGACGGGGGCGCTTATTGATCGAAGGCATCAGTTTTAAATCAATCTGTGTTATGTTTGTATATTATTTCTAAATATTGAAGACATCCGAGAGGGGTTTATGGCAGAGGAGAAGAAAGAGCCCTGGTTAAACTATCTTGCCCTTACAACTGTAATATTTGAATTAAAAAGGGACACTTCCCATATAATCGTTGGTATCAATAGTGCTGACAGTATCTGCGTCTAATGTGGTTATTGCATTGTTTTCCCGATGCCGATCCTGACATCAAAAATCAGCGGCGGCTGTCGGCCGTCCACTGGATTGAGTTGTTCCTGCTTTTCAGCTGCTTGACGCTGGGAACGATAAAGCTCACCTGCCGCTATGGAGCGCAGCGGAACAGCGGTCAGGTGGAGCACCATGTTGGGCAAAATGGAATATCTAGATTGCTACCCTTAGTGCTTCTTGCGCCTCGCGGGGTAACTGTACAAGAACGAAATAGGACTGGGGATAAAGATAATCTTCACCCGATTCATCGATTACTCTGAGGTATCCCTCTTTTTCTGCTTCCTCGTCCGGCAGAACCTGATAGATCTTACGCTTTTCCAAATCCTCACAGTCCTTGTTCTCTACGCAAAGCGCAAATACCTTTACTTTCTTTTCTTTTCCCATGGTTTTAATCCAGTATCCTTTTGATTTTCATCTTCTTTCTACCAATGCCGTGGGCTTCGTACCAATGAACCTCTGCTTTACATATCCTTCCACTCTGGAGACGAACATTCGCCACGCCTTTGAGTTTGCGCCATCGACCAGGCCCATACTGTTTGCGAATCCGCATTATATCTTGAATTCTTCCCCCCACGGCAATGGTTTGAATTTCGTCTATTTCTCCAATTATATCTAAATACATGGGTTATTGCACTCCAAAATATTGAATCATCATAAGCCCAACGGCAGGAATCAGCGGGGCGGTTTTCCGCATCCGCTGGGTTGGTTTGTTAGAGGATGTATGTTCACTTTGCATTGAGCGCCTGAACAGGGGCCCAGTGATTCAGGTATGCTGAAAAATCCCGAACCTCGTTGGCATACTGGCCCTGAGCTATCGCTAACTGCTCTTGTCTTTTTAAACCGCGCGTTTCCCAACAGCGGTTTTTCTCTGTAACCCAAAGATAGCTCTGAATCATTTTCCCCTTTGCGTGTATTGAATCAAGACGCGCCAAAAGTTCAGATGGTTTAATAATAACAAAATCTGTACTCCGGCGCTCAAAGCCAACGAGCACAAACACCCAGTAATCGGCTTTTGAATTGGCTATTTTCTGACGATTTAGAGAGAACCAACCGCATGCCCTTATTGGCTTTTGAAAGATAGCAGGCATGTCTGTGGCAAGAAAGTCGCGTGAGAACTTCACTTGTAGGGAAACCGCCTTTTGGTTTTTGCCGTCGGTCACCAAAAGATCCACTCCCGCATCCTGTGAGGGGACCCAGAGATTAACGCGGCGGTACGTTCTCTCAATGAAGTTCCCGACAACGAACTCCCCGGCATGAATCGTAAATAATAGTTTCATTTAATGACCTCTAACGAAAAAGGTCACCGGGAGCCGGATTTATTGGCGATCCGGTGGACCGCCTTGTTAGGGCTTCTCCGGCGCTTGCAGTTGCAGTGCTTGAGTCCGCCGCTGCTTTTGATACGACGCCAATTCCCGAAAAGCAATAATCTTTCGCCCCCTATATTCCTCATATTCATTAATAAATGCTTGCGTGTCATTGTATGGACCGGCAATATGACCGGGGCGTTTCGGGTCAGCGAAAAAGTAGGTTTTGCCATCACGCTTGAAACTCACCAGCCAATGCAATCGAAGCGTATTTCCCTTAATTTGAATCGGATCGAACTCAATCATCAGATACTGCGGTTCGCTCTGCGGACCGATGCGCCTCAGCGTCTCAACGCCAAAGCGTGACAGGTCCACGCACACACCGGCCTTGGTGTTGAAGAATTCAGCGGGGTGGTATATCGAGAGCTGCTCATTCTTTGCTCTTTGGGTCTCAGAAAGCCGCACCGCTCGGGCCATATCGTATGAGAAATTGGCGGCGATCCACGCATTGATGTCTTCTGGGGTTTTCCAGATGTGTAAGGCGTGCTCGTATGAGTCTGCAGCCTTGAACAGCACGGTTGCATCGCGTACATATCCCGGTGCATCTGAGGAAGACTCCGCAGGATGAAGAACATTGGCATAGCCAGACAGGAAGAAAAGGCCGATCAACACAAGAATCTTGTACATTTTGCTTCCTCTCTATGTCCTAACAGATATTAGACAGAAAAATAATATTACGATAAGATAATTCCACCTATTATTGCATGTCTGATTCTTACCTAACCTGTTAAATTTAAAAGGGGTTCCCTGGTGAAAACCATGGATGTCCGCAATTCCTCGAAAGAGCCCGGCGGATATCTGAAGAAGGTAAAAAGGAATGATAGGGTCCAGGCTCTCCGGGGCATGCAACCTCCGTGTTCCTGGAATGATAGAACATTATCAAAAAAGGATAGAGGCGTCAAGATATTTAGTAGAAGCCCTCTTAATGAGGTCGGTGTTTCGAAGCTGCCGCCATGGCATGATCTATTATTATCAAAATCAGATACAAGGGCCAAATTATTTAAGTAACTTAACTACGTTACCTCTTGATTCGAGATTTTGAGACGTTTCTTTTGCAGTTGCGAATTCTTCCCGAAAACAAGACCATTCCCGAAAGAAGGCATAGGCTACTCCTAAATACTGAAGCATTCGGCGTGGGAATTATTTATGTTAGGCCCTTAGGGAATCAACATCGACAAAAAATTGTCGATATGTCTTTAATCTGATTATCCCCCCCTTTGGAAAAGGGGGGCGAGGGGGGATTTAAGATCAGGGAAATCCCCCTCAATCCCCCTTAAGCTGTGAAAAAATTCAGCTATAATGGGGTTTGGGTTTTTGAATTTCATTTTTTGGACGGACGGTTAAGTATTAATCATGGAGAACTTAAACCCATCGATCAACCTCAATTTGTCCC
>Ga0315280_10008092_pt1 | contig 13883 bp, 7 predicted proteins | sample YL17G06_40_MG_FD_203697 | JGI IMG/M metagenome (GOLD analysis project Ga0315280, IMG submission 203697) | Sediment microbial communities from Yellowstone Lake, YNP, Wyoming, USA - YL17G06_40 | ecosystem: Environmental > Aquatic > Freshwater > Lake > Sediment | place: USA: Wyoming | collected...
GGTGCATGGTGCGGCGTCTTACAGCGTTGCTTGGTTCTGAGGCAGGCAGCCAAGGAGCGTTGCGGCAATGGGCGAGAATGTAAAATGCAAAATGAAGATGCGCACTTCGCGGTCAAGACGGCCAATCTTCACTTTTGCATTTTTCATTTTACATTTTGCATTTTGCATTCTGTTACCAGGGTAATCCCCACCATGTCATAGGAGCCTGCACCTAAGGCGACTTCGCCGGTTGGGCGACCTTCAGAAACTGGTTCGCCGGTACATCTTGAAGGCGCGTCGTGGTGCCGTTGCGCCAGCGGATCTCCACGCGGTCGGCCTTCTTGGCTTTGCCGAGGCCGAAGTGCGGCCGGGGGTCGGACTGGGACATGTAGCCCTGGGTCGGTGCGACGTCCTGGATCTGCACGAGCGAGCCGGTCGTTACCGTGACCCGCGCCCCGATCGCGTCCGACTTCCCGTTGGGCAGCTTGGCGACGACGGTGAGCCAGTTGTTCTTGGTGCCGCCATTGTTGCGCAGGAGGCGCGGGGAATCGTTGATGTTGACGACCACCAGGTCCAGGTTGCCGTCGTTGAAGAAATCCCCCCAGGCCGCCCCGCGGCCGACGTACTTCTTCTGGAAGTAGTCCCCGGACTGCTTGGCCACGTCGATGAACCTGCCTGAGCCGTCGTTGCGGCAAAGCACGGCCTCCTCGGGGTAAAGGTGGTGCGGGTCGCCGTTAGCCTGAAATAGGTCCAGGTACCCGTCGTTGTCGTAATCCAGAAAAGCCGCTCCCCAGCCGGCATACTGCCCGATGGTCACCGCGAGGTTCGCCACGGCGGTGCGATCCTCGAAGAAGCCTTTGCGGTTCATGTGGAGCGAGCCGTAGTGGATGGCGGGGACGAAGATGTCGAGCCAGCCGTCGCGGTCCACGTCGCCGACGATGGGACCCATGGAGGAAACCCCCTGTCCGCCTTCGCCGAACGCCAATCCCCGCTCGAAAGCCTGCTCCACGAACTTCCCGTTGCCGAGGTTGTGGTAGTAGTTGTTGGCCATGGCGTCGTTGGTGACGTAGACGTCGGGGAGTCCGTCGTTGTCGAAGTCGGCGATGGCGACGCTCATCCCGCGCCCCTCGGGGTTCCATACGCCGGCCTCTTTGGTCACGTCGGTGAAGGTGCCGTCACCGTTGTTGCGGTAGAGGGCGTCCGGCTGGCCGGGGTAGCTGAGCGGCCCGGGGTAGTTCTGCACGCGGTAGTAAACGCGGTACTTCCCCTTGTCGTACTCCAGGTAGTTCACGACGTACACGTCCAGCAGGCCGTCGTTGTTGTAGTCGAACCAGCCGGCGGCCAGGCTCCAGCGCCCGGGGCCCGCCAGGCCCGACTTCTCGGAGACGTCCGTGAACGTCCCATCCCCGTTGTTGTGGTAAAGCTCGTTGTGGCCGTAGCAGAGCACCAAGAGATCGACGTTCCCGTCGCCGTCGTAATCGGCGGCCGAGGCCCCGCAGGCGAACCCCTTGCCCGCCAGGCCGGCCTTCTCGGTCACGTCGGTGAAGGTGCCGTCGTGATTGTTGCGGTAGAGGGCGTTTCGGAGCTTGCCCCGCAGATGGCGGCCGCGGTTATCGCTGACGTCGGGGTCCCAGCGCCCGCAGCAGAAGTAGAGGTCCAGCCAGCCGTCGCCGTCGTAATCGAAGACGACGACCCCGGCCCCGGTCCCCTGGACGATGTTCCACAGCTCGACGTCGCCGATGCTGTGCTTGAAGCGGATCCCTGCCTTCTCGGTGATGTCGGTAAACTTGGGCAGTTCGGGCTCTGCCGCGGCGGCCCACGCCGTCAACGCTGTTACGACAAGCGCCGGGATGAGGCCGCGCCTCAGAGGTTGTGGAAAAATGGGGACAGGCACCTCGCTAACTGCCGTTTGGCCGTGGTCTTCGAACAGCGTCTCGGAGCCAGTCCCCATTTTTCCACAACGTCTCATGGTTCTCTCCGACTGTCATCGCCCCTACTTGAGGGTACGCTGGCTGCGGCAGGACCGCTATCCCACGCCGCCCCCAGGTCGATCCACTTGACGATGCGTTGCTTCTCGACGTCGCTGAGCGGTTCCGACTGGGCGGGGGGTATCGGTTTTGCGGCCCGGCTGGCCGCATCGCCGTCCCACGGGCGGGAGGTGTTCCGGCCGTACAGGTGCCATACGAGCGGACTAGTCCGCGCCCGGCCGGGATCGACGTACCGGCCGCGGATGGACTGCTCTTTGATGACTTCCGAAGTCTTGGAGCGTTCGAAAGTCTTAGCGGCGGAAGTCGGTGTGGCGGGGTCAGGGGCCAGGAGCGTCTCGTATGCAAAGACTTCCGAAGTCTTTGAGACTTCGGAAGTCTGTCGGACGGAAGTCCGCGGGGCTCCGCCGACCAGGTCCGGCGGGCTGCCGTCCTTGCCGTGGCACGAAAGGCACTTCTTGGCGAGGATCGGCATCACGTCGTGGCGGAAATCGACCGAGTGCCGCTCGGCGGGCGGAGGGCTGACCACGGTTGCGGGCTTTTCCAGCGACGCGACGAACAGGTTCTCCGGCACGAGCTCGGGGTCCTCGTGGCAGCCGACGCATCCCTGGTTGAAGTGGTTCTTCGTCCAGACCCAGCCGCAGCTCCGCAAGGCGATTCCTTGCTCATCCAGCATTTGCAGCTCGATGGGCGTGTTGGCCGGCACCTCGACGTTGAACGACCCGTCCTGGGCGACGGGCACCTCACCGAGGATCCGCCGCCGGGCGAGCTTTGGGGACTGTCCCAATTTTCGCGCGACCATGCTTCGCATGGTGCCCGAAATGGGACTGTCCGCTTGCGGCCCACTTGGGGACTGTCCCGGTTTTCGCGCGACCATGCTTCGCACGGTGCCCGAAATGGGACCGTCCCCTTGATTCGCTGCCGGTCCCTTGCGCGGTATTCCTTCCAGCAACCGCAGCGTCTTGGCCGAGCCCGGCGGCATCCAGGTCCGGTCCTTGAACTGCGTGGTGTATACGTTCAGGCAATAGAGCTTGCCGTGCGGGTCGCCCGGCGAACAGGGGCTGGACCGGCCCTCGGGTTCGCTTCGAGGAGCGACCGCCTTGGCCTGGATGTTGTGGTAGCGGGGGTCGTCGTAGACCAGCTCCTGCCGCTTGGTGGCCGGGTCCAAGCAGTACACGGCATGGTTGCCGGTCCCGTCCGCCGGCCGGCGCGAGACGAGAATCCGCCCGTCGCCAAGCGGCGAGGGGCAGTGATACAGCCCGTCTGCCTCGGTCGTGACCGGCCGATACGAGTGAAGCGGGCGGCGGACGGTCACACAGGCCAGCGTCCCCGCCCCGTCCCAGGGCAAGCGATCAGACTCGACAAAGACCAAAAGCCCGTTGGCCGTGGCGCAGGGCGTCTGCTTGATCCGCTTTCCGCCGGCGACGTAGGGGGCGCAGTCGCCGCCGTCGAGACTGACTCCCAAAAGACTGACCCGGCCGGTCACGCCGTGCTCCAGGGTCCGCCGCTGCCAACTGGCGTACACCAGTCGCCCGTCCCACATCAGGCAGGGGTCGACGTCGCTGGAGAGATTGTAGGTCAGACGCCGTACGTCGCTCCCGTCGAGCCGGCAACCATAAAGGTGCCACGCCGCGGCGGAGCCGTACTCATTCAGCTCACCAGCGGCGTTGCTGACGAAGGTGATGTGGTAGTACGGCTGTGACTCCGTAGGGTGGTAATAGTACATGCTCGGCTGATAGCCCGGGCTGCGGCAATCGCCGAGGTCCCGGGTGATCTGGTGCACTCTGCCGTCGGCCAGGTTGATCTCGTAGATGTTCCACGGGGCGGTGGGAGTCCGCTTTCCGGCCAGCAGGACCCGCTTGCCGTCAAAGGACACGTCCGGGTCGCAGGCGCCGGCCAGTGCGGAGCTGAGGAGGCGCGGCGTGCGGCCCGGGGAGATCAGCAGGATACGGGCCCCCTGGCCGTATCTTGCCGGGAGCATACCCCCGGACGGAGACGGCTGCTTTTCCACCGCGGTCCGGACGGGCACTTGCGTGACCACGAAGGAGCCCAGCCCGGCGACTCTCGGGAGGGGTGAGGTCGTCTGTTCCTGGGCAGGGGCGAAGCGGAGGGACACCCCCAGAATGGCGGCAAGTGTGCAGACCACGCTTCGTACCAAAGGCCACCCCCCGTCGCACCAAGCACCCCGCGTCCGGCGATGCCGTTCGCGTCCTTTTTCCTGCCGAAACCGCGCAGTACCAGCCGGAACGCAGCGCGTGCTGAGATTCCCTACGGACAAGAGGGACAAGGAGTTCGGGACACGGGCCGCCAGGGCCCCGGAAAACGCTTTGCGGCCCCTCAAAAGGATCATGGCACTTGGCGTAAGGCCCGTCAAGAATCCGACTGCCGCTCCGGACAGGGCGACACCGTTCTCCATTAGGGCTCATGCGGATAGTCCGCGGGCCACGGCCCGTCGAACCCGCGGGCTTGGGACATCCGGCGACGCGATCCACTGGTGAATTGCCGCGGACACAACTCCGTCTCCGCGACCGTGCTTTGCCCAGGCACTCTCATTCCCCCCAATGTGCCTTTTCCCCCGTTCCGGTACGCCCCTAAAGAATATTGTGATTTTTCGACCCAAGCGGAGAAAAACGCTTGCGATTTCTTGGGGGGGTATTCTGGAAATCCGCCGTGTGGCGTCGGCCGTGTGGGTTCACAAGTAATCATTTGTTCAGAAACGCACAATCGCAAAGAAAATGGCATCTCATCAGCATCGCAGCGTTTTGTGGGGGATCGAGGCCCCGTGACGATTGGGCTCAACGCCTCGATCAGCGCGATGATCGCGCTGAAAACGTCTGAGCAGCCGCGTTCTTTCACTGGGAGGTTCAACGTGAAGAAAACGATCGCAATTGTGTTGGTGACGGTGTCGGTACTTGCGTTCGCGTTGCCATCGTCGGCAGGCGTCATCTATTGGAACACCTCGACGACCGTGGACACGTGGAATCGCGTGGATTCGGCCGGTGGAACGCCGCAGACCATTCTCTCGCAACCCGGCTCAACTGGTTCGGGTATCGCGATCGACCCGACTGCGGGCTATATGTACTCCGGCGACGCGAACCACCTCTTCCGCACGAACCTCGATGGTTCCGGTCGTGTGAATCTGGTTTCGACAGATGTGAATAGGGGGGACGTGGAACTCGATTTGGTCCACGGCAAGGTGTACTGGTCCACTGCGTGGCAAAGTAATCCCACGAGTCAGTTTGGCATCTGGCGCGCGAACCTGGATGGAACCGGCGCCGAGAAGATCGTCCCAATCGGGCCGTTGGACATGGCGGGGGGAATCGCCCTGGACCCCGCAGGAGGGAAGATGTACTGGGCGATGACGCCTAGTTACTGGGGGAACCAACATCAGGCGGCGATTATGTCCGCGAACCTGGACGGAACTGGCGTTAGCACGTTCCGCAGCCTCCAAGTCAGCCCTTACCCAAACACTGCTCATGAGACTTTCCCCGGCGACGTGGAGATTGATCCTCAGTCAGGGAAGCTCTTCTGGAGCGAAGTCGACTTCGAACGCGCGAACACCCGGCCAAACCGCATTCGCTCGGCCGATTTGGTTGGCACAGGCACGAGCACGCTTCTGTCGCCGTCGTTCGACTTGGGGCCGTGGGCGTTGGCCGTGGACCCCTCCAGCGGAGAGCTCTATTTCAGCGACAACATTGCGGGCCCAAACCACATATACCGAATGAACTACGACGGCACGGGCTTAGAAACCGTTCTTACCGACCCCAACTGGATTGGCCACCTCGAGTACGCGGACCTTCGCGGCTCCAACGTCCCGGAACCAGCGTCGCTCGTCGTGTGGCTCATTGGTGGAACGGCGGTCATGGGCTATGCGCGACTCCGCCGGCGTCGCAAAGGGCACGCTGAGTAGGGTCCCATAGGCACCAATGCGACCCCTTCAGGGTCGAAACGGGGTTTCTACCCCAGAAACCCAGGGTGGCGCTCCGCGGCTGCGCCGCCGGAGCTTACCCTGGGCTATCGTATGCGACGCATTCAGCGTCGATGTGGCGAAACATCCTTGCGGACCGCGCGCCAGTTCGTGCCCTTGCCCGCTTTTCGAGCTTTCTCCGCACGTTTGAGGTCGCTCGCCAGACCGCGGATCTCCATCAACTCGGCGGCCGCTTCCTCACTGGCGCGCTCCTGCAAGTACCGCAGAAACTCTGCGGCGACTTTGAGTTTTTCCGGCGCAAGCGAGAAGAGGCGCGTCGGTCGACGCTCCCAACGCCACTTGGAGCAAGCGAGCGTAAAATGTGGACATCGTTGTTTGCCTCAATCACTGGACTGCCGACGGAGGTTCGCTCCCTGCCGCCGACCGATGATCATACAGCAGGGAACCAGGGGGCGGAACCAGGCGCACGCGACCGCTGTCGAGCGCGGGACATCGAAACGGGTACGTAACTCGTCTTGTGGATCTTCCGCGTCTCAAGGTGCAAGTTTGAGAATGTGAAAGGGTGCGAACGTGAGACGTCGTCACGCGGTATCCGTGCGTCCCTCGTCCCGAGTCCTTTCCTTCTTCTCAAGTGTCCAATGTACGGCCGGACAGGAACGCGTCAATGGGGCATACGGCAGAGGTGGCAGCCTCTAAGAGGTCCTGACGCCTTTCCTCCCTCGCGGCCTCCAAAAGGCTCATGATCCCCCCGGAGGTGCTGTCTCCGGATTGTGTTGCCCCGTCTCGGCTTCCTGGTGTAGAATCTTGGTATGGAATCTGTCACCCGAGACGTGGATAAAATCGAGTCCAACGAGCGCCGCGTTTATGAGGCGGTGCTTGGCCATGCGCTCCGCGAGAATCAGCAGGTTCTCGTCCGCGTGATCGAGCTTCACAAAGCGCCTGACGAGTCTGTTCGCCGAAAGGCCGTGGAGGATTTCCACGAGCTTTGCAGGGAGGGAACTGAAAACCGCCAACGGCAGGAGATTTCCGTCGAGGAAGCAGATCAGGCACTCGAAGAAGCCATTCAGGCAGTCCGTTCTAAAAAGACTGAGTAATGCGGGCGGTCCTCGATTCCAATGTGCTCGCCCGTGCCGTATACAGCGTGGGCGGTCCCGCAGAGCAGTGCGTCCGAAGGCTCAGCAGCCCCCCACACGTTCTGATCGTCTCCAAATTCGTTCTGGAGGAAGTGCGCCGCGCGCTCGGCTATCCGCGTCTGAAACGCATGCACGGGTTGGATGACCAGAGGATCGAGCGTGCCGTGGCAGACCTTGAGTCCGCTGCCGCAGGCGTTGAAACGCGGGAGGAGGACGTTGTTCGCGTTGTGCCGCACGACCCGGACGACGACCACGTTGTTGCTGCCGCCGTCGCTGGGGGGGCGGACATTCTCTGCACGCGGAACAGGCATCTCTATCATGAGGCGGTCGTCGCGTACTGTCGGCAGCACGCCATTGAAATCATGGATGACATCGAACTGCTCGCGCGGTTACGAAAGGCCGAAGAAGAAGACGCCATCTAGGCCTTCGCCGCTAAGTCAAACGTCCATCGCCCGCGGTCGTTGCGGCGACGGGTCGGTTGGAACCAGGTGGCGAAGACGGCACACTGCTGGAAGCCCGCTCGCCGCCGGTCCTACTGAGAAGCGCTCACGCGACGATTTCCCGCCGCCGGTTGAGGTAGTCCCAGACCACGTAGCGGTCGAGGTCCTTCCCGGCGGTGAAGAAGACCTTGCCGGCGGTCGATTCGGCCAGCCGGTAGGCGAACTGCACGTCCTCGCGCGATTGGGACCACGTGGGCAAGAGGAAGATGTTGATCGTGATGCCCTCGCGCGAGCAGAGCTGGCCTTCGCGGAGCGTGGCCTCCTCGGTCCGCCGGTGCGGCGGATAGAGAAGATAGAGGTGCTTGTCTTCAAAATGGGCCGTGGGCAGGCCATCGGTAATGAGGATCACCCGCCGGTTGGGCGTGTCCTGCCCGGCCAGGAGCCGCCGGGCCAGGTGCAGCCCGTGCTGGATGTTGGTAAAGTGCGGCGGAACGTCGATCTCGCTGATGTCCGGGTCGCTCATGTCCACGTAGAGGCGCACTACGGGCTCGAAGACGGTGACCGGCTTGGGCATCAGGTTGACGATCTCGCCGGGCTGCCGCGGCTTGGCGAACGTGGCCATCTCGACGAATTGCAGATAATCGCCGGGATACTCGCGGCGGATCAGGCCGTCCAGCGCCAGGCCCATGCGCTTGACGTCGATGTACAGCCCGTCGTAGCGCATCGAGCCGCTCATGTCCAAGAGGACGACGCTGGCGCATTTGGGCGTGTTGCGGGTGCGGTGGATTTCGATGTCGTCCTGGCGCACGCGGATCGGCAGGCCCGGCCCGTTGCGGATCATAGCGCTCACGAGCGAGGCGGGGATGTCCATGTTGGCCAGCGAGTCGCCGAACTCGTAGGGCTTGGTCCGCTGCAGCTCGACGGCCCCGTCGCCCATGACCGGGCCTTGGTGGCGCCCGCTCCTGGATTCCTCCAGGTTGCTGAAGATGCGTTCCAACAGGCGGCCCTGGAAGAGGCGATACGCCTTGGGCGTAAGCTGGTATCCGTGGGCGGTTTTTTCGAGCCCCTGGCGCTCGGCCATCTGGCGCACGTACTCCTCGATCTGCCGGCCCAGCTCGCGCAACTGGTCGACGTCGGCCGCCTCGGCGAACTCGGCCAGCTCGTCCAGGTCGATCACGCCGATTTGCCCCGTCTTGGCGGCCTCTTCCAGTTGCTTCAACAGCCGGTCGATGGTCTCCAGCTCTTCCTTGATCTCCAGCGCCCGGGGGATGGAAAGCTCGGTGCGGCCGGTGAACTCGTACTTGGCGGCCAGCTCGTCGATCTGGTATTTGTCGCCCAGGCGATGGACAAGTTGCAGCAATTGCCGGGCGAAGGCGTCGCGCTCGTTGCAGTGGTACCAAAGCCGCTCCAGGTCGTAGAGCTGTTCTTCCCTGAGGGCCTGGTCAAAGCGGTCCTTCAGCTTGGCGGGGGGGACCATCTGGCGGCCCCAATTGCGATACCGCCCGGCGGCCTCGGCCTGCACGCGGTTGGTCTCGTAGGTCTGGAGGATCTTTCGCTTGCGCTGGCGGAGCACCTCGATGAGGGCTTCGAGGCTCGGCCCAAGCCCGGCGATTTGCCGCGGGTCGATGCACATGGCCCGGGCCAGCTCCTCGTCGGTCAGCTCGCGGAAGCTGCCGTAAGTCAATAGGTGCTCGAAGGCCCCGGAGAGCAGGTCGGGCGGGGGCTGCGTGGGGCTGGGGAAGTTCCTGGGGTCGTACTTTTGGTACGTGTGGATGATGCCGCCCAGCGGTCTATGGGATCTCATAGACGATCCTTCCATGTTGCTGGGCCCGAGAGATACGGTCGTTGGCGTACAGCCCAGCCAACACGAACTCCACGCACGAGGCCCGCACCGCGGGGTCGCTGGAGGCATTCACCTCGAAGGCCTTGTCCCAGACCGGCGGCACGCGCTTCAGTCGCTTGGCATAGTCCCCCGACGGAAGCAGGTCGCCGACTTCGATTTTCACGCCGCGGGAGAAGATCTCGCCGATCTCGTCCAGGCCGTGCCGCTCCACATATTCTTCGAACACGTCCTTGATGGCCTCGGCCACGATCGCGTCGAGCACCTGGCGCTCGGTCATCTGGTGGCTCGACATCATGTCCAGCTCCAGCTTCCCCAGCGACGAGGAATAGAGGTGCCCCAGGTCGCTGATCCGCGGCACCGCCGGCCGCTCGCCGAGCACCGCCGCCCGCTGCCGCGCGCTGGCCACCATGGCCCGGTAGTTGGCGATACTCAACCGGGCACTCACCCCCGACTGCTGGTCCACGTACTTCGACCGCCGCGCCGCCACGCTAATCTGCTCGATGATCTCCCGCATGAAGTACGGCACCAGGACCGGGAACTCGCCGTCCAGCTCGACCCCCGCCTCCTGCTCCACGATCTCGATGCCGAGCTGCCGCTCTCGCGGATAGTGCGTGTGGATGGCCGAGCCGATGCGGTCCTTGAGCTGCGGGATCACCTTGCCGCTGCGGTTGTAGGTGGCCGGGTTGGCCGAGAAGAGAATTAACACGTCGATGTCGAAGCGGATCGGGTAGCCGCGGATCTGAACGTCCCGCTCTTCAAGGATGTTGAACAATCCGACCTGCACCAGCTCGTCCAACTCGGGAAGCTCATTGACGGCAAAGATGCCGCGGTGCATGCGCGGGATGAGTCCGAAGTGAAGGGCCTCCTCGGCCGACATGCTCGTGCCCGAGGCGAGCCGGGCCGGGTCGATCTCGCCGATGATGTCGGCGAATTTCGTGCCCGGGGCCAGCCGCTCCGCGTAACGCTGCTCGCGCGGCCACCAGGCGATCGGGACTTTTTCCTCGGGCGTCACGGCGACCAGCTCGCGGCCGGCCCGGGTGATCGGGCGATAGGGGTCTTCGTGAACCGGACACCCGGGGATATCGAGGTACGGCACGCCCTCGTCGAGGAACCGGGCGAGCAGCCGCATCAAGCGGCTCTTGGCCTGGCCCTTCTCGCCCAGGAAGAGCACGTCGTGCATGGCGATCAGGGCCACGCTGATCTCCGGGATCACGGTATCGTCGTAGCCGATGATGCCCGGAAAAAGCTCCTCGCCGCTGCTCAGCATGCGCAGGAAGTTGTCGTAGATCTCGCGTTTGACGGGCTTGGAAGCCCAGCCGCTTTCGCGAAGTTCCTTGAGATTCGTCGCTTTGGTGGTCACGGCAGCCATCGGGTCGCTCCACTGCTTTCCCTTTCATTGTAGCGCAACGCGAAGGCGGGCCAAGATTGCGGCTGCCGCCGGGCGGCATTCCCGACTTATGGGTGCCCACGCGTCCCCGAGCGAACCATCTGCGATCCGCTGGTGCAACGGATCGTCGGCCCGAACTACTCACCCAGCGGCACGCCGTCGTCGCCCTGGGACTTGACATTCACCACGTTGCCGTCCACGAGGACTTGGTAATCGAGTCCCTTCCGGCCCTCCAGATGCGCCTTGCCGTCGCGGAGGGTGATGGGAAACGGGGCCACCACGCGGTGCTTGCCGTCGAAGGCCACGGCCAGCGAATCGACCTGCCCGTCCAGCACCAAGCGCAGGCTCACCAGCGCGCAAGGATTGATCCGCGCCGGGTTGCGCTGCTGGGTGCCCAGCACGAAGGAGTCGGGCAGCAGTCCGATCCACTCGCCGTTCGGATATTGTTGCTGCTCGGCGGAAATGAGGATGCCCCGGGCAAGGTGGTTCCAGTCGAGCGACTGGTCGTGCGGGGCCAAGAGGCCCAGGGCATAAGCGTAGACGCCGCCGACCCATTGCACCGGAAGGCCCATCCAGTTCGGGGCCTTCCAGTTGGTCGCCCCGAACACCGGCGGCGTCCCGTAGAGCATCACCGGATAGCGGCTCCACAGGTATACGAACGGGATGCCCGAGAGGGCCCAGCGCCGGGCCTCGGCCAGGTACTGCTTTTTGCCGGTCAGCTCGTAGCCGCGCACGTAGGCCCAGACGGCGTAGGCCGAGGCCAGTTGATCGGGCGTGTGGAGCGGGATCTCCCAGACTTGCGCCCCGCGGGGGACGTCGAACCGCTTCGCCGTCATGTAGTCCAGCGCCCGCAGCCCGGCCTCCAGGGCGGTTTTGTCGCCGGTAAGCCGGGCGTAATCCAGCAGCCCTTGCGCTGGCCGGGCGCAGACGCCCACGGCCGTGTCCTCGAAATGTCCGCGGCGGAAGGGGCCGTCGTAGCGGAACGAGCCGTCGGGCCGTTGCTGGCGGAGGAGGCCCTTTACCCGCCCCGCCTGGATCGCTTGCCACTCGGCCGCCCGGCCGGTGACGAAGTAGTAGCTGTCGTTGGCGACGTGGGCCCCGCCGGGGACCACGCGATCCAGCGGGACGACCTGGCCGGTCAGGCGCCAGATCGTCGAGGCCATGTCGGCGTGCGGGGCGCGGCCCCAATTGGGCTCCGCGCAATGGCCCCAGCCGGCCTCGGTCCTCAAGGGACCGTTGAGGGCCTTCGTGCAGATTTCCCACTGCTCTTTCTCAGACCGCGGTGCGGGCGGAAGCGGCGGGAGCCCACGGCGTTTGACCGCCCAGGCGATCGTCTCTTCCAGCGGGAGCCGATCGACCAGGATGGTGGCGTCGATCTTCTGGCCACTCCGGGGTTGCGAAAAAACGGGGACAGGCACCTCGCCGGATGCCGATTTCCCGCGGTTTTCCCGCATCGGCTCGGAGCCAGTCCCCTTTTTTCCCGACTGGAGCGACATGCGGTGGTCGGGCGTGCCGTCGAGGAAATTCGGCGTGGCATACGTGGGCTGCAGGGACATGTCGTTCCACTGCACGACCACAGTCGCGCGATCGGTCGCAAAGGCCACAAGCGGCATGGTCACCTTGAGCGGATCGGGGGCGAAACGGAGGTGCTCCTCGGTCTCAATGTCGAGCATGGAGGAGCTATACTCCCCCTTGCCCAGGTACTCCAGTCCGGCGAAGAGTCCACCTTGCAGCTCGCCCAGGACGCGGACCACGGGCCCTTCGCACCGCCGGTCGCTGGCGATGGACACCTCGATTTCCTTGCCGGACACGCTGAGGGAGAGTGCGACGCCTTTCCCCTCCCAGCGGAGTGCCGGTTTTTCTTGGACCAGCTTTAGGGCAGGGACCTTGCCGTCGCAGTGTACGAGCGGTGCTAGCACTGCTAGCAACCGGCCCTCACGCCGCACCCAGGCCATCGAGCCGTCGCGGGCAATCTCCAGGGAGCATTCCCCCAGCGGCCGCACCACCCGATCGCCGGTTGGCTCCGGACGGTAGACAAACGCCGTTCGCCGGACCGGGGGAAGATCCTTGCCCTTGACCTGGATTTCAAGTGTCACCTCGCTGACCGGCTTCTTCCCAGACACCGTGTACTCGACCGCGACCGTGCCCTGTCCGGGGACGGAATACGGCTTACCCCGCGCAGTGAATTCGCAAAGCTCCGCCTCGTGGTTCTTCACGAAGAAGCGGGCGCGGTCCGGGCCGGTCTCGACGCGCTCGATGCTAAGCGGGTGCAGCCCCCGGCGGGCAAGCTCGATCCAGTCGATCTCGAATTGTCCGGCAGCGGCGCCGGGATCGAGCCGCAGGTCGGTGAGCGTGCCGGGAGCCGAAAAGGCGACGGTGTACTCGTGCCACCGGTTGTCGTGAATCAAACCGAACTGGCGCGATTTGTCCGGGCCGCGGGCCGGCGACCGGTCGGTGGTCCAAAAGATCTCGCCCGGGCCGCTGGTGCGGCCTCGGGCCTTCATCTTGAAGACGAAATGACCTTCGGGAAAAAGGGGACAGTCCCCATTTGCCGGAACGGCCCGAAGGGTGCTTTGCACAAATGGGGGCTGTCCCCTTTTTCCCTCCCCGCCGGGGAGTTGGAGCGGCCGGTGCAGGTACGGATCGTCGCCGGTGGCACGGATTTTCAAGAGCCCTTCCTCGGCCGAGAGGACGCAACCATGCTCGGCCGCCCAACCGTCGGCGCCGCGGTCGAATTCCCATCGCGCCAGCGAGACCTCGGGTAGCGTCGTGCGGGGAAAGGGATTGATCGGCGGGGGCGGATCGCTCGCGCAACAGAGCGCAATCAGGGCCAGGGCGGGCAGGCAAGACATGGGGGTCTCCTCGGGGTGGTCAGGACCGGCTTGCATGGATTACTCTCGACTTGTAGGGTGGGACGAGCAAACCGCAGCGTGTGGTGGGACTTCGGTCGCGGAAGCAATTCCCTCGCAAACCCACGTCGTCCATCGGGGTAGGTGCGGTTTGTGAAGTCCCACCAGGTTCTCGCGCGACCTTGTCCCACCCTACCTGAATAATCCAGTCTTGGCGGCAGTCCCGCGATTGTGGGCAGGGGGAGACCGGATGTCAACGGGCCCGGAGAGTTGAGAGTCCGGAGTCCAGAGTCGAGGGCCCAGAGTCCAGAGTCCAGAGCGTTGTGCTGCGGTCTCGTG
>Ga0315280_10008093_pt1 | contig 13882 bp, 15 predicted proteins | sample YL17G06_40_MG_FD_203697 | JGI IMG/M metagenome (GOLD analysis project Ga0315280, IMG submission 203697) | Sediment microbial communities from Yellowstone Lake, YNP, Wyoming, USA - YL17G06_40 | ecosystem: Environmental > Aquatic > Freshwater > Lake > Sediment | place: USA: Wyoming | collected...
TCGCCGTTACCAATACCGGCAGTTATCTCTGGACAGTACCGGATGACATTAATCCTTCCTGTTATATCAGGATAATAGATACCAATGACCCGACAGTATCCAATACCCAAACCTCACCATTCAAGATACGTGGTGATTTAACGTTCGATGGTGCATCCAATTCGCCGCAGGCAACTGATATATGGTATGTTACTGCTCAGCCGTCCATTACCTGGACAGCGACAGGTTCAGTCACGCCGGTTAATATTTACTATTCAGCAAATGGGATTACTTACACCAAGATAGGAAATAACGTGACTGCAGGAAATGGTATTAAAACATGGCAATGGACTGATGGAGTGGCAGATGATGTTACAAATGATTATACTGCCCGGATAAAGGTAACGGACAGTCGTGATGAGACGGTGGTCTATGCGATAAGCGGGGGATTTAAGATTAGAGGTACTCTGACAGTCAATGCGCCGCCAACTACTCCCGGGCAGATTTTTAGAATTGGCGATAAAGTTAACATCCAATGGAACTCTACAGCCGGCACTATAACCAAGGTGAAATTATATTATGTAAAGGATTACAGTGGTACTCCGGCACAAGTGTTGATACAAGAAGTGAATAATGTCTCGAGCACAGTAAACAGCTGGGAATGGACGATACCTGATGCTGCCATGAATAATGATCTGCGTATTAGAGTAATACAGAGTGTGCCAAATGACCCAACCGTAACTTCTGATGGGTCAAATAGTTTCAAGGTAAAGTCAACCATAAAGATAACCTCACCGGGGGATGCAAGCGGTTTGATAAAAATGGTAGGCGAATCATTAACGCTAAACTGGCTCTGCACGGGCACCCAGCCGAGTAACGTAAACCTGCAGTATGATAACAGTGATGGGAACTGGCAATATTTACCGACCTGCACAGCCGGTTCAAGCGGCATAGGGACAGGCAGTGGATACGGCAATATCACCGGGACGAACTATTTCACCTTCAACATTCCTGATGGCATGTTAGGTAAGACGGTCCGGTTAAGAGTCAGCCATCAGAGTGATACGGATATTATGGATACCACGGTTAATACCATCAAGGTAAGAGGAGATTTTACTAATATCCATTTAGAGGTTAGCGGAAGTCCGGTTAATGAAGTAAAGGTGAATCAGACGGCATCAGTTGTGTGGACAAAAGTCGGACCGGTTGCCAGTGTATTCTTAAAATATTCTACTGATGGAACGACTTTTAACAAAGATGTCGTACCCGGCGGTCTCGCCGTTACCAATACCGGCAGTTATCTCTGGACAGTACCGGATGACATTAATCCTTCCTGTTATATCAGGATAATAGATACCAATGACCCGACAGTAGTATCCAATACCCAAACCTCATCATTCAAGATTCGGGGCGATTTCACTATTATTGTCCCAACAGGTGGAGTCTGGAAAGTGGGAGAGAGCCAACCCATTACCTGGACGACCAGCGGTAATATTACCAAAATAAATCTTAAATGGACACAGGACAACGGGTTAATATGGAATGATTTTACTCCGCCGGTTATAAACAGGACTAATAATGGTAATGGAACAACGAGTTTAACGATTACAGTACCAAATGCAATTACACCAACCTTTAAAGTGAAAGTAGAAGATTATAACGATTTATTGGTTTATGCTGTTTCCAATGGATTAGAAGTCAAAGGGCAGGTTCATGTAACTAATCCAACTGCTTCTTCAATGTGGTATGTAGGCGATAGCCAACCCATTAGCTGGACGGTGAACGGCACATTTGCAAACGTAAGATTAGACTACTGGGATCAAACTAGAAATGCAGGAGCTGGTGATTGGGTAGAGATTACCTCAACGATTGCGGCATCTTTAGGGGTGTATACCTGGCTGAGTATACCGAACTTAGTTCGTAGTGATGTCAAGGTTCGGGTAATGCAGACTAATGACCCTGATGTAACGGATCAATCTTCCAACTTTAAGATTCGCGGCAAATTACAGGTAAATAATCCGGTGAATGGAAACATTTATTATGTATATCAGGGGACATATCAAACTCAGACATATCCGATTACTTACACGATTACGGGTTCAATAGCGAATGTAAAATTAGATTACTGGAATGGTTCAACATGGACGAATATTACGACTGAAGCTCGCGGGGCAAGTGGTGTATATAGATACGATTGGCCGGTAGCGGATAATATTATTAAGACTTCCCAGATTCGCGTCTCGGATGCACTATATCCTGGTGATTCAGATGCCGCATCACCCGGTAATTTTCAGATTAGAGGTCAGTTAAATATCACTATGCATCCCATCTCCACAGATGAGTGGGAGGTCGGAGATACAAGTAAGACTATCTATTGGACCGCAGCCGGAAGTGTGGGATCAACTACTTTACAGTATTTGAACGGTAGTAGCTGGTCTGATATTGTAACAGTATCAACAAATCCAGCCTTGAATAGTTATCTATGGAATGCCGGCACTCCGCCATATGTGGCAGATGCAATATCTACTACCGCAAAGGTCAGAATAAAACCAGACCCGGCATTAGACCGGGCAGATATCGCAGAATCACAACCGTTTATTATTAAGACCAAGATTACCGTTGGTAGTCCCAAGACAGGTGATATATTAAATGTTGAAGGCAGCTGGACTATTACTTATACCTATACAGGAACGCTTAATAAAGTAAAAATACAATATTTCGTAAATGATATACTGCAAACGCCGGATATTGCCATTGCGAATACGAAAGCGAATGGGACGGGTGAATATGTCTGGACACCTATCCCTGACAAGATTTCTGCCAATGTGAAGATAAAGGTAATAGATGACAATGATGCTAATCCGGGTCATCCTTATGCCGCCGCTATTTCTGAGCAATGTGAGATAAAAGGTAAATTAATATTAGACTTCCCGATAGGTAATGAAGGTGCGCCGAGCTTCCCGTGGTCTATTGGTCAGACCGTACCGATTACATGGACTGCTCAAGGTAGTATTGCCGCTGTTAAAATAGAATATTCTATTAATGATGATTGGAATAATTCTTATGTTGTTACTTCTTCAGTTACTTCAGGTTCCGGTACCCACGCTTATTATTGGACGATACCTACTGATATTCAGACATCTCCGGCCGCTAAAGTCAGGGTAACTAATTTAGCCGATGCGACCGTTAAGGCAACGAGTACCTATCCCTTTAAGGTAAGAGGTGATTTTACTAATATTCATATAGAAGAAGGTAATATTGTTAAGGTGACTCAGCCCGTAAATATTAAATGGACTAAAGTCGGAACTGTTGCACAGGTGTATTTAAGGTATACAGATGATAAAAACAAACCATGGAATGAGTGGTGGACGGTTACGCCAGGAGCCCTCGCGAATACGGAAACTTATGCCTGGAATGTGCCGGATAATATTAATTCATCTTTGTTCATCGGGATAATGGATGCAAGTGATCCGACCGTAACTAATACCCAGCTTTCCTCATTTAAGATACGTGGAGACTATACGGTGGATTATCCAAATTCACCGGTGATAGTACCGACCTGGCGAGTCGGGGATATCAAACCCATTACATGGACCACGATTGGCTCAACCGGAGGGGTATATAAAGTTAATCTGCAATGGACAAAGGGAGATGGAAACTGGACAACCTTTGAGCTTGCCGCAGGCGGTTTAGCTCTCGGTATAGATGGAATCGGGAATGGACAGTATTCCAAAGATATAAAAGTACCGGATGCCATTACCTCAACATTCAGGGTCAGAGTAATAATGTATAATGATTCTACAGTTTATAAGACCTGCGATTATGATATGACTGTCAGAGGGCAAATAATGAGTATTGTTTATCCTACTGGTTCTACTCTGGTCAAGGTTGGTGATAGTATGCCGATAACATGGACAGTCTCGGGAAGTTTCCCGGCAGTCCGATTAGATTATTGGGACCAAAGTATATCTAACTGGGTACAAATAACGTCAACCACGGCAGCGACTACTACCGGCACAACCGGTGCCTATACCTGGCCTAATGTTGCAGACCTTATAAGAAATGATGTTAAGATAAGAGTAATGCAGACTAATGATAGTGAGGTTAAATTAGAATCACCGGAAATTAAGATACGAGGCAAATTACAGGTAAATAATCCGGTGAATGGAAACATTTATTATGTATATCAGGGGACATATCAAACTCAGACATATCCGATTACTTACACGGTTACGGGTTCAATAGCGAATTTTACTGCCCGTGCGAATTCTCTGGCACTCTCTTATGAGCTACGGGCAGTTAACCCCGTGTAATCACGGGAGTCCCTTTATGAATTAAATACTTGCCTGTTGTTCTCGGTTCTCAAGCTCAGCTATGGATAGCTCCATATTCCCGGCTCTCCTACGATCACATGTCCAGCATGTCTTAAATAGAAGAAGATATTTACGGGCAAACCTAGAGAACTGGAGGCACCGACAATCGGGACAGCGCTCCTGACGATAGCCGACTTCATCTATACAATTATTAGCCATAAGCATATTGTCCTTTCACATGTTTATTAAAGAACTTCCCCTTAGAGGGTGCAGATAAGAATTCTTGGTATAATTCAACGGGAACGTCTAAGTAGTCATATTCTTTCCCGCTCTTAAATCTAACACTTAATCTTTCGGCATCTTCAGAATACCAAATAGCCTCTATCATAGAAGACACGACATATTGCCATCCACTCATTTTATCCATCCTTTCTTCAGGGCTTCTATTATGTAGCCAGCACGTGAGCGTTTGCCTATACTTTGCTCATATGCCTTGCGGATTAGTTCCTCTGGAAATGACTGTTTTAATACAACAGCACTCATTTTCGTCATACCAACAGACTGCAACAGTTCAATGACAGACTCCTTGTTAGATTCTATTGGATTCTGTTGTGTTATGTTCTGTTCTGTTGTTTTCTGTTGTTGTTGTATTGTATTAAGCGCCGAAGAGTCGGCTGCTGGTAGGCTACGAGTCGGCGAAGGGGGCAGCATAGATGCCCTTGCTTTATCAATATATTGATGCTTCCTCCAGTTTGGGTGCTGGATATACCACTCATCATTGACCTTGTAATATTCAATTAATCCCGCTTTATTCATATCCTTAAGGGTGTTGTATATTATAGTCGGCTTTAGTCTATCATAGGGGAAGATGAGAGACTTTAGATAGGTTGCCGAACCTCTTAGCCTGCCTTCATCATCGGCATTACTAAATAGCCCAATATAGAGTAGTCGCTGGAGATAGCTAAACCTTTTTAGGTCTTCATTAAACCAGATAGAGGGGTCGATCATTCTTTTACGAGCCATGTTATTTTCCCTTCTTACATAGTTTATAGAGTGAATCAACGGCTGCCTTTAATTCCTCTCCTGTAACAATTGTATGTAGAACCATTGTCGGGGGGGCTGGGGTAAAGTCCATAATTGTCATATCTATTTGTCCCTTAGTTGTACCTTCTGTTAGAATAATGTCCTTGTTTCCAATCCCTTTAATTGTACATCTCATAATTTATCCTTATTCTGACTCAACCATAGTGCTTGAGCCTCTTTCTGGGTAAAGTGTGTTTGACAGATTCTACAGATAGCCTTTAATAAATCCCCATTCCTCGCAAAACGAAAATCAGGGTCTTCATGCAGGCACCGAATCTTTAAGCCCTTTAGCTTACACTGCGCTTGGTGGAAACAGCTATTACAATAAGTTGCATCTACTGAGCAGTAGAAGATTGTCCCACCTTTAGTAACTCCTTGACTTCTCATGCCGTCTCCTTTTTTGATAGAGGTTAGAACATGACTTACACCGGTTGTCTGGAGTTTCCGTCAGCTTAGACCTCCTTGTGTAAGCTGAAAGAGGAAGCATTTGATTACAGACTCCACATCGCTTATACCATACTCTTCCCATTCTCTTCCATCCCATGGCTAGTCTTATATGAGTTTTGTGAAGCAGAACCATCAAATTTGATAGATCATCGTTACGTCGGTTACCGTCAATGTGATGAATATCATACCCCTTAGCAACAGGTCCAATATTTGTAAACCATAAGTATCTGGCATAATTCATTGTCTTCCCCTTAAACCTTTTCGTTCTGTAAGTCATTGTGCCTCCTTAATTAGGCTATTTAGAGTAAAGACTAATCTTTCACATTCGGCTCTGGTGACCTCAACATCATAATCGTTATCAAGAATGTCATGCTGAAGTTCAAGCTCTTTTTCGTATACTCCCTGAAAGGATACATCTCTACTTAGACGTAAGATCAGCTCAGATTTCCTTGCGTCTTCGTTAGGATAAGTTGGCTTGTTATCACTATCTCTATCATTAAATATATCTATCTTGTGCTTCATCTCAATTCGCTCTTGCTTATCTGCATAGCGTAAGGCAAGAATACGTTTCCTCTCTGCTGTCCTTCGCTTGTCTGCAGTCTGAATCCTAAGAGAGAGTAACTCGTTGACCATTGATGGAATAGTTTTCCGATAAAGGCTTCTCATCGTTAACTCCTTTCTAATTCTGATTAGATGTTGGGGTAAATACCTCTCGGCATTTCGCCTGAACTTCCACGGCATATCGTAATGCCTCATTTACACAGAAGCCCATATCTATCTTCCCATTTATATCACAACACCCTTTCATTCGGGTCATAAACTGTTCTCTATGTTCGGCTAACCATTTTTCTAAGTTTTCCATTATTCATCTCTCCTTATACACTTTCTCAACTCCTCTATGGGCCAAGTTGGGAAATCTTTTTTAAACTGCATTAGCGCATCCTGTAAACAGGCTGCATAGTAATGACCCTCTTTATCTGGTAACTCACAGTGGGACTTAATGTAGTAGTAATACACGAAGGGCTTATCGGTTACAAGGCGTAATCCATAACCGGATAATTTCCACTGACCCGGGAACTTATCGCGGATAGTCCAGTGTGCTTCTTGTTTATTCTCTGCCTCTATGACTGTGCCATCCATTTGAACATCTTTAGATATGATTTCATAGCGTCTCATTTATATCACCCCCTAACTAATAAACAAGGGCTGAGGGGAAGCACGGAGACCCCCAGCCCTTGGATTTATAATTGGTAATGATATGGACTCGTGCTTCATAACCCTATTGAATACTATAGAGAGCAACTTGTCAAGTATTTTAGTCTTTTTTTGGACGTTATTTTTTTATCCGTGAACCCCCTATGGCTACAGGGGGGGGCAGCCCTTAACCCTGATAAAAATACGCAGAAATATTAAAATAATACTTGACATTTTAATGGGATATGCTTTAATATGCTCATTGAAAGGGGGTGATATTTATGGGAGGTGTATTAAGATTAATGGCTGACTACGACGGGTATATTAGTGAAGCTGAGCCTGACACTCAACTCGTTGACGGGAAGATATTAAAGTGCAAGCCTCATAGCTCCACACTAACCCAAGAGTGTATTGTGCTATCTCACTGGAATTTAGACCTTGGCGGCATATTGGCAGGAGCTGTAATTAAATCAGCGAAGTGGATTATTACCATGCTCCCCTTATCGGGGCTCAAAAATTCCCTTATGCACAGTTATGTTGTTGGCTCTGCTTTTAGTTCTGCAACGACATGGACGACAAAGCCAGCTATAAGCGGGACTCAGTATCCTCCGGCCGTTCTGCCAGTACCTTTACCTGTAGGTGTTCCAGTAGAGATTGATGTAAAACATTTTATAAACATCTTTATTGCAAATCCAAGTATTTATTTTGGACTTGCAATCAAAGCAGACCCGTCAGACACCAACGACACAGGCTTTACAGCGAAGGGGAGTAAGCCGGATAGTATTGTTGGAGGTGGACTTCCTATGTTGGTAATTGAGTATAACCAGACTATTGCGAAACCAATTATAACCCCGCCTTCTTTTAGGTATAAGAATGGGAAGCGTGAATAAAAGATTTATGTGTATAAATGAATGAGGGGGTGATGTCAATGAAGATGAAATATCTTATAGTACTTTTAGCTCTTGCAACTTTAATTGGATGTAGTATTCCTGGGGTTGTAGAGATGAAAAGATTTACGGACCCTCCCTCAGCTACTCCAGCGCCAGTAACGGTACAGTGGGATTTAGTTCTTCAGTTTATCGTTGCCTATTTTGCGGGGAAGGGGGGTTGGCATGGACTCAGTAAACTACTAAAGAGTTAATAAACAAATGAAACAAAGAAAGGGGGTGAATATAAAATGACAGTAATATTAACAGCAAGGTTTGGATATCCAGTTGGGGCATTACCATCACAGTATGCTGATAAATGGGAACAAGGGCTTGCAGGAAATGCAGCGTTCATTAATAATCAGCGTATTCTGTCAATTCCTGATGCGAACGCCTTCTCGACGAAGATTGCTACTCCGTCAAGTGCTCGATATGCAGCCCAGGTTACGGTTGTGACTAATCCTCGTAAGGCAAAGCTTCCTCAGGACGTGATAGATAATCAGTTAGCTAACTTAGCTATATCTGCAAATAAGTATGCGACAAAGCTTGACAAGGCATTTGAAACTGTTGGGCTAGTTGTTGCAAAGAAATTTGTAGATGCAGTTGCAGCATCTAAGGGCTTATTCCAGGATGGGGCATCCGCACGAACAATGCGAGCGACAGGGGTTAAGTTAGGGTCTACTGGAATCGGCGCAGCGGTATTAGCTCCCATGTGGCTTACGGCACATCCAAATGCAATAGCGTCTGTTCGTCAAGGTATTGATGAAGTCGTTTCCGGAAGTCCCTTTGACATTGTGGCAGCCGGCTACGAAGATATGTTTATGCGATTACTCACAGCGGAAATTACATTTGCGATGATTCAGGCTGAGAAGTCGCTCCTTAACTCCACAAGGTTAGCTTCACTGAATGCCAGGTTAAATAATATATGTCAGTCGCACCTTGACCCGGGTAAAGGACTGGATCCATTCTCTACAGGGGGATTAACTCACTGTAACGTGATTGATCACCCAGGTGTAGGTGAAATGTTAGAGGTTCAACTAAACCAAGTGTAACCTGTATACGATGTGTTTCTAAACTGGCATAATACCCCCGTAGGTGCCAGTTCCTGCGGGGGATTTTTATTCCTTATGAGATGTTCATGTGATAAAGAATTAGAGTTAGAGGCTCAATACCAAACACCTTCAGGGATTGAGTCTTTATACTACTGCAGGGATTGCAATAAAGAAATTATTGTTTATGGGAAAAAGAAAATCACACGGTATTTGCCCGAGGCTGGTAATTCAATAGAAAGGGTCTGCTCTAATCCAGATTGCCAACGTATATATTTAGCTTGTTGGCTATCTCCCGATATTAATCGCTTATGCCCCGAATGTGAAAACCCTAATAACAAAAAACCTATGCAACTGCTCTGTGGACAAGTAGGACGAGAAGACTTAAGTGAGGGTATCAGCATTTATTCTGGATCACGCATGTTGGGGATTGAAGATGACGATTAAATTGTATTCCCGTGGACATACACGGGATCTAACTGCCCGTAGCTCATATCTTCGCACGGGCAGTAAGAGGGACAGCAAATAGTTTTGCCTGGACGATTCCTGATAAAATAACACAGAATTCTCCTTATAAAATTCGGATTAGAGATAAGGCTGACCCAACCGTGACTTATGATGAATCTGATAACAGTTTTAAGATTAGAGGTGATTTGAGAGTTACCAATATCAACGACCCGAATGTTTCTATCTTGGTTAATGAACCTGTTACATTAACATGGACGACTAATGGCACAGTTCCTAATGTTTATTTAGAATACTCAATGGATAATTTTGCCACGGTTAAACCGATTACGACAATAGCGAACCCAGGCAGTTATGGCAGTTATGTCTGGATGGTGCCGGATGATATCTCCTTTGGTCTGGTAACTAAGGTCCGAGTATCCGACACCCGTGATGCGGCTGCCTGCAATGATACTTCAGACAATGGCTTCCGAATCAGGGGCTGGTTCAGAGTCATTGCCCCAAGCGATGTTAATACAGAATTAAATGTTAACGTTCCTTATATAATTACATGGGAAACCAGCGGCACTATGAGTAATGTTACATTGGAATGGTCTAAGTTAGGCGATTTCAGTGATACCAAGGTTATCGCGACTTCGCCTCCGAATAGCTCACCGGTTAGCTTTACCAATATCTCTAATGGCACTACGACCTATTCATGGAATGTCCCTGATGAGATTATTAATGGTTTCACTGCCAAGGTTCGGGTAAGAATGACCGGTGATGACCAGGTCAATGCTATTTCTGAGTATGGATTTAAGATTAGAAGCAATATCACCCCAACAATTGTAGTAAAATTGCCTAATACTCCGCCTAACAAGCCCAGAGAAAAGAATTGGGTTGTAACTAATGAGACCAATAATATTAATTGGGCCTATACAGGGAGCGTACCTCAAGTAACACTTCTTTATTCTCGTGATAATTTCGTTGCCGATGTTCAGACTATTATTACCAATACGGCTAATACCGGCAGTTATGATTGGAAGATAGCGGATGCAAGGAGTAAGACCGTAAAAGTCAGGGTCTATGATGCACGCGATGTCAATTTAATCACCGGTGCTGGTGCTTATGGCGAGACGGCAGAGTTTATGATAGATTACTATCATATTACCTTTAATTTGCTGGATGACGTTACAAGAGCGCCTTTGAATACCTTCAAAGCCGCATGGAATTATCTCGGCACGGGTGACCAGGAATTTGGTCCTAAATATTATACATCACCGGTTACCTATGATTATCCTTACGGTCAATGGACTACCGCTTTTACTAAGATTAACTACTCCATCGGGGCAATAGCTGATTGGTGGGCAGATATGGATAAGGAATTCACTATGTATATGGAATCATCCGTTATACACCAGTGGTATATTATGGCGCAGTTCAATTACAATCCGGATAATGATACTCTACATGTGGCGAGCTGGTTTGAACGTGATGGTTTAATTATGCAAAAGCCTGAAAGCGTAGAGATTAATATCTATGACCAGACTGGTGAACATAAGAAAACACTTTCTTCCTCATCACCCGATGCGGCTGATGTCTTTCATATTGATTGGGCAGATACCCACTTACAGGCAAATGTAACCTATTTAGCCAAGATTACTTTAACTTATTCAGGTAAAACCTATACCAGTGCCCAGGCTTATAATATCAGCATACCGGTTAAGCTAAAGCAAATTGGCACAACGGCGACTAACGTAGAACAGATTACCAGCCAGACCAGTGCTGCAGCTGGTCGTATTGAAACCAGTGTTAATCAGATTCAGAGTAATACCACTTTGTTATTACCTCAAAAGATGGATGAGCTGAAACAAGCCCTTACCGCCTTGGTTGAGTCACAGATTACGGGTATGGCAAACAATATTAATAAGGAGATTACGCCATATGTTAGGTCTGGTCTGATTAACCGGCCAACCGATGTAAAAGCCGGTGACATGATCCCGATTAGGTTTAAAGGCCCGGGAAGTGGCTTAACACCTTTAGTTACGATATATGATGACAAAACCAACGTTAGAATAGCTGATGTTGCAATGCCTGAAGCAGGCACTTCTGCAGAATATTTATATAGTTACAAAACGCTGGTGAGTGACCGCGGTGAATTTACCATTATGGTGCACGAACCAAAGTCAGGGGTAACGGATGCCATGATTGTCCGTGTTAATCAGTCAAAAACTGACGATGTCTATAATATGACCGTCGCCGGGTTGAAGCCTACTACTGAAGAAAAACGTGAGCAACTTGGGGCGAAACTTGATACGATGCAGTCGTCACTCGTCGGAATTTCTAATGATTTAGCTAAGATTGAAGGAATTGAACGCGCTGGCGGCAGCGCCCAGGAAGATTCCCTTAACAAGATTGTTAATGGATTAAGTGGACTGACAACCAATCTAAAGCAGGTGGAACAGACACAGGCTTATAACTTTGGGTCGTTACTTGATCTGTCTAATACTCATAAGGGAGGTCTTTTAGACCTTCGGTCCAAGGCAGATGATATAAAGTCCGCCATTCTCATCAATCAGGACCTCTTAAAAGGAATCAGCACCAAGTTCCGTGTAGATGTCAGGTATTATTGGGGTTCAGTCATTATTGAAATCCTGGCCGAAAGTCATATGAAGAACCAGTTGCAACGGGTGCCGGTTAGAACAGACTTACCTAAGGAAGTTAAACAGGAAGATATAGAAGAAATAATGGTCCTTGATAACGAAGCAAGCGCTAAACAAGGTAAAGATGTTTGGGTATTGGTTTCTCCAGTCCTGAAAACCGAAGAAATTATCAAGCAAGGCGGGTTAGCCATCGGATACGATAATCTTAAAAATCTATACTATGTGTATTATCCCGACCCGGAAGGAATAGAATTAAAGTCCGGAGAGTTCAGAAAATTCAGGGTTAGAATTAAAGATATATGGAATATCGACGATTCTAATTTGGAAGAGAAACGCACCGAGGCATATACACTCTTAAAAGAATTAGATACAAGACCTGCTGATATACGCGAGCGGGGGAAATATATCGTATTAAGTGGAATAGAGCCGATGATAGAATTAGTAAAGGCCCAGCAGAAGAAAAGTCTTGATATGACCCCGCAGGAACATATCTTTATCTATCGTGATAACTTAGAAAAGATTAAGGCGATTGACCTGCATCTGGAAAGTCTCAGGAGATTGGTTGTGCCGCCAGCCGGCACGCTTACAGGAACGGTTGGTATTGGAGGAACCGGTGAAGGTGGTAAAGAAAAAGAAGGCGCTGAAAAAGGCGGACTTATGGCTGGTATTACACCGGGCTCTGCCTGGAAATTTATCCTCATAATCGTTTCCTTCTTAGGAATCCTTTCTATAATCTTCTTCCTTATCTGGCAGGCGCAGCTGAAAAAAGCCCGTGTTTCACCTGAACTTAAGTTTACCGAATCAGAACTTACCCCACCGCCGGGAGTAGAGGAAACCAAGAAACCATAATACTGCGAAATTATCTTCATGTTTTCGTATTCTCTTTTCGTGGTTTCCCCGTATCATATCAAATACCGCTTTTAGTTGACTAATAACCAAATGCTTTTATATTATTTATTTCTCTATAGTGAGTTATTATAGTGGTTATTATCCAAAAGTTGTCATCCGCCTTGGCGGGACTAATCCCCCCTACCCCCCTTAATAAGGGGGGAACGGAAGGGGGGATTAACCCGATATTTATTGGGGGTGATGACAACTTTTGATTAATTAGGTACTATAGAGTCTGCTCTGCACCAGAACGGGACAGGGTTCAGTATGACGTGAAAGGAAAAATATGATTAACAAGAATAAGATAGAAAAAGCCATTAAGCTATTTCTGGAAGGCATAGGTGAAGACCCCAATCGGCTGGGATTAAAAGAAACGCCCCGGCGCATCGCCGAAATGTGCGCGGAAATTTATTCGGGGATTGATGCCAAGCCCGCGAGTATTCTTAAAGCGCTTCAGGGACAGGACCATGATGAAATCGTCCTGGTTAAGGATATCCCTTTTTATTCTATCTGCGAGCATCATCTCCTGCCTTTTATCGGCCGGGCTCATGTGGCATATCTGCCTAATGAATCGCGGGTTACCGGAATCAGCAAGTTAGCCCGTCTGGTAGAGGTTTTCTCCAAACGCCCGCAGGTTCAGGAACGGTTAACAACTCTGATTGCAGAAACGGTTATGAAGACATTAAGACCCAAAGGAGTGTTTGTAATCATTGAAGCAGAACATCTCTGTATGACTATGCGGGGAGTGAAAAAACCCGGTTCAAAGGTGATTACCTCTGTGGTGCGCGGGGCATTCCGGACTAATCCGGCTACACGAGCCGAGACAATGAACCTAATCTACAATAAGTAAAATCATAAATACATTTCAAAGACTATAAAAGTTACCGTAACTTTAT
>Ga0315280_10008094_pt1 | contig 13882 bp, 12 predicted proteins | sample YL17G06_40_MG_FD_203697 | JGI IMG/M metagenome (GOLD analysis project Ga0315280, IMG submission 203697) | Sediment microbial communities from Yellowstone Lake, YNP, Wyoming, USA - YL17G06_40 | ecosystem: Environmental > Aquatic > Freshwater > Lake > Sediment | place: USA: Wyoming | collected...
TGCGCCGAACGGCCATCACCCGGACCGACCCGCCCATCCGGTACTCCATGCGCCGGTCGAAGTCGGCGTAGGCGGTGCCGTCGACGATCTTCAGGCTGAGGAGCCGGGTGCCGTCGGGGATCGGCGTGTAGAGTCCTCTCGCCCGCTCCTCCGGCGTCGGCCCCTTCAGCAGCTCCTCGATCGCCGCCCGTCCGATGGCGGGCGTCGCCGGGACGTCCCGGCTCACCGCCACGAAGGTCACGTCGTTCTCCAACTCCTTCGGGAAGTAGACCAGCAGACGGCGCGTGGCCGCGGCGGGCTTCGTCGGCGTCGGCGCGATGGTCGCGGTGGCGGTCGCCGGCGACTGGATCCGGACCGGCACCTCCACCAGGTCCTGGATGCTCCCGTCTTTCATACTGATGGAGAACACGCGGACGAGGGCGGTGGTCGCCGCGGCCGGCGGGGTGAAGGCAAGGTCGGCGGCGAAGGTGCCCCACTCGGGCGCGCCGACGCTCGCCGTCGTGTGCCCCCGGCCGAGCGCGTGCCCCTCGGCCACGAGCTCGAAGTCGACGCCGGCCTCGAAGACGCGCGCCCGCCCGGCGATGTGCACGGGGCTCTGGACGACCTGGTCGCGTACCGGCGCCGAGACGAGGATGTTCGGCTCACGGGTGGAGGCCGGGGCCGGCGAAGGCGGCACGCGCGTGGCGGCCGGCATCGGCGCGGGAGTGGCGGTCGCCGGAGCCAGGGTCGGGGTGGCGGCCGCGGCGGCTCGGGTCGGCGAAGGGGCTGTCAGGGCGGCCGCGGCGTCGGGCGGCGTCGGGGCCGGCGCCTGGCACGCGGCCAGGAGAAGCGCGAAGGCCGCCACCAGGGCGGGATGGAAGGGCAGGCTCCACTTGCACATGGTGCACCTTACGCGGACTGAGGAGACTCGCCGCGGAGGCGCCGGGGACGCAGAGCGAGCCAGATGCTCCTCCGCGCCCTCCGCGCCTCCGCGGCGCTGAAGGCTGCCCGTGCTCGCGTCGAGCACGGCGGCGCGACACCCACTTACTGGACGTAAAGCGTCCCCGCCGGTTACGGCTCGAAGGCGCCCCGATCCGCCTCTGCGTTCTGCCGGGTTGCCCTCACCCCAACCCTCTCCCCGCTGGGAGAGGCCGGCGCGAGGCGCAGCCGAGCGCCGGGTGAGGGTCGCTGCCCAGCACGCATAGGCCCTCATATGATAGTTGGCGGGGGCCAGCGTAGCACGCCGGAGCCGTCAGGTCAACGCCGCGGGCCCCCGCGCGTGGGCGGTCGTGGTAAACTGGACCCGGCAATCGGGGCTCGAGGGGAGATGTCGAGTTGGCACCGTCGACCCGCGAGAGCGGCTTGCCCCACGCGCTGGGGGCAATCCTCCTGTGGAGCACCTCGGCGGCGTTCCTCGTCAGCCTGCCGGGCTGGACCGTCCCCCAGATCCTGCTCGGCACCCACTTCGTCGCGGCCGTCGCCCTGAACGCCTGGGCGGCGCTCCGGCTCGGGCCCCGGCCGGCCCTCGCCCGGCTCGCGACGCTGGACCGGCGCGCCCTTGCCTGCGGGTTGCTGGGCACCTTCGTCTACCAGATGGCCTACGTCACCGGGCTCAAGATGGCTCCACCGGCCGAGGCCAACCTCCTCAACTACCTCTGGCCCCTCTTCACCGCGCTGCTGGCGGTGCCGCTCCGGGGCGAGAAGATGGGCGTCGTCCTCTGGTCGGCGCTGGGCTGCGGGCTGCTGGGCGTCGCCGCGCTCGTCGGCGGCCCGGCGGCCGGAGACTACCCGCTCCGGCTGGTGGGGTACGGCGCGGCGCTCGCCGGCGCCCTCGCCTGGGGCCTCTACTCCAACCTGCTCGCCGGCCTGAAGCCCGACTCCCTCACCTGCCAGCGGGCCTTCGTGCTCCTGGGCGCGGGCGCCTTCGCCGTGGCCGGCCTGGTCGAGGGCGCGCCCCTCGGGCCGACCGACCCCGGCTCGCTGGCGCGAATCGCCTACGTCGGCTGCGCGCCGGTGGCAGCCGCGGTGCTCCTCTGGCAGGCCGCGATGCAGCGCGGGCCCATCCACCGGATAGCGACGGCGTCGTACCTGACGCCGGTCCTCTCGACCCTCTGGCTGGGGTTGCTCGCGGGCGCGCCGATTACGCCGCGTGTGGCGGCGGGCCTGGCGCTCGTCCTCGCGGCCGCGGCGCTGCCCTCGGTCGACCAGCTCCTCCAGGCCAGAACGGCGACCAGGTAGCGCGGTGAGGAATTGTGTCAGAGCCGCCCTCGGAACCGGGCGCGCCGACTGCGCGAGCTGGCCGACCTGTCGGAGGGATAACCTGCACGGTCTCTAGCTGCTCGCGCTCCCGGTGAACACCAGCGTCTCTTTCGCCACGGCGGGCGACTTGTAGGCGCCTTCAATGCGCAGACAGCCCTTGTTGCAGGCCTCCGCGCAGGCGCCGCAGACGATGCAGCGGAACGGCTCGAAGGTCATCTCCTTCGCCTGGCGGTCGACCCGGATCGCCCCGCTCGGGCAGCGTCGCGCGCAGAGCGTGCAGTAGATGCAGTTGGTCCGGTCGATGGCCAACCGGCCGCGCGCGTCGCGAAACGGCTCGCGCTTCTCGAACGGGTAGCGGCGAGTCGCGGGGCCAGCGATGACGTTGCGCACGACCGTCGTCAGCATCCAGGGCATGACAACCTCCCAAAGCTATCAGCCGTCAACTGCTCGTTCACCTTTCGGCGCAACCCAAGCACGGGTCGATCGAAAGCGTGATCACCGGCACGTCCGCCAGCTCGCAGCCGGGCAGCATCGTCAGCAGCGGCGGCAGGTTCGCGTAGGTCGGCGCTCGCACGCGCAGACGCGCCAGGTTCCTCGTGCCATTGCCTTTCGCGTAGTAGATTAGCTCGCCCCGCGGCGCCTCGACCCGGCTGACGAACTCGCCCTCCGGGTTGCCCCGGATCCGGGCGGCGATGTCGCCCTCGGGCATCTTCTCCAGCGCCCGCCGGACCAGGTCCATCGACTGGTAGACCTCGCGCAGGCGAACCACGGTTCGGGCGTAGCTGTCGCCGGCCGTCTCGACGATGGGAGTGAACCCCAGCTCGCCGTAGGCGGCGTAGCCGGTCGTCCGGACGTCCTCGGCTATCCCGGAGCCGCGCTGCGTCGGGCCCACCGCGCCCGTCGCGAGCGCCTGCTCCCGGCTCAGCGCTCCCCGCCCGATGGCGCGCTGCCGGATGCCGTAGTCGTGGCCGAGCACCTCGGCGATCCGGTCCACCTGCGGCTTCAGCCCGGCGAGCGTCCGCACCGTCTCCTCGGCGAGCGCCGGGCCGATGTCGCGGCGCACCCCGCCGATGGCGCAGGACGACATGATGACCCGGCTGCCGGCCGTCTTCTCCATCAGGTCGACGACCGTCTCGCGGACGCGCCAGCACTGCATGAACAGGCTCTCGAAGCCGAGCGCGTCGGCGAGCAGGCCCAGGTACAGCAGGTGGCTGTGGATCCTGAGGAGCTCGCTGTACACGACCCGGAGGTACTTCGCCCGGGGTGGCACCTCGGCCTTGAGCAGCCCCTCCACCACCTGGCAGTAGGCGAGCGCGTGGACGAAGCTGCAGATGCCGCAGACTCGCTCCATGAGGAAGACGTTGGAGCCGTACTCGCGCAACTCGGCGGCCTTCTCGATGCCCCGGTGCACGTAGCCGATCGACGGCACGGCGCCCACCACCGTCTCGTCCTCGAGCGTCAGTCGGAGCTGGATCGGCTCTGGTAGCACCGGATGCTGCGGCCCAAAAGGGATGACCGTGGTCGGGCTCATTGACCCACCTCCCGGCGGGGGTCTGGAGTCGGGGGTCGGGGCCCGGAGGGCAAGGTGGCCGGCCCGTTACTCTTCCCCGGTTCTCTGGTCCCTGGCTTCTGGCCCCCGACCCCCGCCTTTGCTAGCGGGCGCTCCGGGCCGCCCTCGACCAGGAACAGCCTCCCGCCGTAGTCGACGCTGATGCCCGTTACCCGGACGCCGAGCAGCTCCTTCATCTCGTTCTCGATCAGGAACGCGCCGGGGAACACGCCGCTGATGCTCGGGACCGCATCTGCTTTCGCCACCGAGAGGCGAAGGTGTTGCAGCTTCGTCTCCAGGGCGAAATGGTAGATGACGTCGAAATGGTCGCCCTCGTCGAGCCCGGTCGCGGTGACCAGTCTGGCGCCCTGCTGCCGCAGGCGCTCCGCCTCGGCGACCAGGGCCTCGACGCCGATGGTCGTCTCGTTTTCCAGCACTTCCGCCTCCCCCTGGAGGCTGGGTGTTGGGGGCTGGGGGCTAGGGGACGAAGGCTGAGCGCCTGTCCCCGTCCGTCGTCCACTAGCCCCTAGCCCCTAGCCCCTAGCCCCTGTTTTGTCGCCGCCAGCTCTCTGGTCTCCTCGGCGACTTCGCCATCCGACTCCGGGCCGGCGGCCTCCGCCGGGCGCTTGCCCGCCGCCAGCTTCTCCAGCGCCAGCACGACGCCGTCGATAATCGCCTCGGGCCGGGCGGCGCAGCCGGGCACGTAGACGTCGACCGGGATGACCTTGTCGATGCCGCCGAGGATGTTGTAGCACTCCTGGAAGACCCCGCCGCTGCACGCGCACGTGCCCACGGCGATGACCGCCTTCGGCTCCGGCATCTGTTCGTAGAGGTTCCGGAGCACCCGCTGGTTGCGCTGGTTGACCGGCCCGGTCACCAGCAAGATGTCAGCGTGCTTCGGGTTCCCGACGTTGATGATCCCGAAGCGCTCCACGTCGTAGAGCGGGGTCAGACAGGCGAGAATCTCGATGTCGCAGCCGTTGCAGCTACCGCAGTCGTAGTGCAGAAGCCACGGAGACTTCATCCTGGCCGTTCGACGCAGCCTCTCGGCGAGGTCACCAAGGAAACCCAACGCTACCACCTCCAAGTAGGTATCAGGCGTCGGCGGACGAGGACGTAGCCTCCCCGACCCCCGGCACCTGCCACCTGGCACCCGCGTCGCGCGCCTAGCGCGCGACGGACAGCAGCGCGATGTTGATCGTGGCCAGGCCGACGCCGAACGACCACGCCGACCGGAGCATCCACGGCCACGTCAGTCGAGCGCTGACGTTGTCGACCACCACGGCGAAGACGAAGGCCGCCAGCGCGATGAGCAGCCCGACCCACGCGGCGCTGGCCCAGAACAGCCCGAGCAGCGCCAGCACCAGGACGAGCTCGTACCAGTGGGTTATCTCGATCATCGCCAGGTGGGGGCCGGAGAACTCGGTCAGGATCCCGCGCACGAGCTCCTGGTGGGCGTGGTGCGACGCGGCGAAGTCGAACGGCGACTTGCGCATCTTGACCAGCAGCACCACCAGCATCGTCAGGAACACCAGCGGCAGCGACAGGAGCAGGGGATGCCCGGAGGTCACGATCTGCGAGACGGCGAAGCCGCCGTCGACCATGTAGATCGCCACGGCGGCGAGGATCAGGGCCGGCTCGTAGGCCAGCATCTGGAAGATCTCGCGCTGGGCGCCGATGACCGCATAGGGCGACTTGGTGCTGTAGCCGCCGGCGATGAAGCTCACCCCGCCAAAGCCGAGCACGAAGATGATGAGCAGGAGGTCCTGCCCCAGGGCGAGCAGCACGAGCGCGCTCAACGTGAACAGGAGGTACCCCCAGACGAACACCGACTGGGCCTCGGTCGTGACGATGAGGTCCTTCGACAGCAGCTTGATGGCGTCGTAGAAGGGCTGGCGGATTGGCGGCCCGACCCGGCCCTGCAGGCGCGCCGTCAGCTTCCGGTCGACCCCGTAGAGCAGACCCCCGAGAAGCGGCGCGACCACGACGGCCGCGACCGCCAGCAGCAGTTGCTCGATCATCGGTACCCCATCCCGAACAGTATTACGATGAGCAGGATGGCCACCGGGTTGCCCCAGCGCACGATCGACTCCTCTCTGAAGAGAGCCCGGCACAGGCTGCTGGAGATGCCGACGCGCTCCTGCTGCTCGCCCGCGGTGTAGAACATCTCGCTCGACGGCCCGCCGACGTTCTCGCCGCACATGTAAGCCGGACGCAACTGGCCTGGCTTGATCGCGACGGCAAGCGCCGGCAGCCCCAGCGCGACGAGGGCGACGCCGGTCTCGCTCAGCGCGTCGCCGGCGAAGTAGAGCCGCATCCCCGGCTCGAGGAAGCGGTCGACGATCAGGCCCGCGGCCAGGCTGAACACGCCGATGGCGGCCACCAGCGGCCCGAGCGTGAGCGTGTAGATCGGCCCCAACCGCACCCTCGCCCTGGCCGCGCCGGGAGGGCTGGTGAAGAGCCGGCCGAGCCAGCGTGCCCAGAAGCCCAGCGTCGCCGCGCTGCCCAGGGCGAACAGCACCGTGATGAGCGGCATCGTGGCGCCGGCCTCGATGGCGACCCACTTGGCCAGCAGCATCCCGGCCGGCGGCAGCGCCATCGAGACGATCCCGATCGCGGCGATGATCGCCAGCTTCGGGTGCCGCTGCGCCAGCCCCTCCATCGCGTCGATGTCCCGGCTGCCGATGGCGTGCTCGATGCTGCCGACGCTGAGGAACAGGAGCGCCTTCGACACCGCGTGGAAGAGGATCAGCATCAGGGCGGCCGCCAGGGCGAGCGACGTGTTGATCCCGGCGCAGGCGATGATGAGGCCGAGGTTGGAGATGGTCGAGTACGCCAGCACGCGCTTGCCATCCGTCTGCGTCAGCGCCAGGGTCGCCGCCACCAGGAAGGTGAAGGCCCCGGCGAAGGCGACGGCGTAGGTGAGGGGCGTGCCGCGGAAGCCCGGCGCGAGCCGGACGACCAGGTAGACGCCGGCCTTGACCATCGCGCTGGAGTGGAGCAGCGCCGAGACCGGCGTCGGGGCGACCATCGCGCCGAGCAGCCAACTCTGGAAGGGCATCTGCGCGGCCTTGGTGAAGCCGGCGAAGGTGAGCAGGCTCAGGGCGAGCAGCGCGGCGCCGCCGGCCGCCGAGCCGTCGACGAGCGCCCTCAGCGAGGCCTCGTGCCCCCGGACGACGAGCAGCCCGAGCGCCCCGGCGAAGGCGAGGCCGCCCAGCAGGTTCATCCAGAGGGCGCGGATGGCGTTGGCGCGGGCGAGCGGAGTGTCGTCGTGGCCGATGAGCACGAAGGAGCAGAGGGTGGTAATCTCCCAGAAGAAGAACAGCCAGCCGAGGTGGTTGGCGAAGACCAGGCCGTTCATCGCGCCGAGGAAGAGCAGCATGAAGAGGAAGAAGCGCGGCTGGCGCGAGGGCGCCACGTGGTGGTGCTCCTCGTGCTCGTCCATGTAGCGCAGGCTGTAGACGCAGATCAGCGACCCCACGATGGACACGATGAGCCCGAGCGTGGTCGAGAGCCGGTCGAGCGCGAAGGTCGGCTGGATCTCGGCGCGGTGCCCGAGGCCGAACTCGACGTACCCCACCACGACAAGCTGCAGGGCCGCCAGCGCGCTGGCGAGCGAGTGGCGCGCGCGGACCGCCAGGTAGATCAGGAGCAGCGTCAGCAGGAGGTCCGCGACCCCCAGCGTCGTGGCCCAGTCCAGGCCGGTAGCTGGCAGGTTGGCCTCCAGCGTCTCGTATCCGGCCAGGACCATGGCGGTGATGCCCAGGATCGCTCCCGTGGCGATGACCAGGACGCGGCGAAGAGGTGGAGAGGGAATGAGGTAGACCAATACTCCGGCGACCACCGGAAGCAGCACTGCGACGGCGATAAGCTGCCCGCCCATCCCAACCTCCTCGTCAGGTCTCGATTGCTCGACGGGCTGAGACTACCCGCCGTCGGCGCCGTGACTACCCGTGATCTGCACAATGCGGCTACTCGGCGTTTGTAGTAGGAACGCCCGCGACGTGCGGCGACGCCGTCCGATATTCGCACGTAATCTGCGGCCCAAGGCGGATGGTATTGTAGCCGCGCGAAGTAACATCGTCAGTTGCAGACCGTTGCGATATTATCACAGATCGAATCCGCGAGCAAGGCAGGAGCCTACCCGAAAGCACATTATCGGCGGTCGACGGCGGGGTATTTCGCATTGCGACGAATACTGCACGACTACGCGGGCAATTGGCCAGCATTCTACCAGATAGCACGCCTCCTGTAAGCGATGACGAGATATTCCGCACGCGACCAACCATACATGCGCCCTCGAAAGATGGTACACGGGCGGGCGGAACTTACGGCCTGCGGCCAAGCCCGCCCTCAGGGTCTCTGCCCTGGCCACCTTGGCCGTGCCGGTTGGCCCACGGGATACCACCCGCCGTTGCACGCTATGTAACCGGCAGCTCGGGAGCCTATCTCTCCGAATGCTCCCCCCGAACACCGCAGATACGCCGGAGAAGCGTTGACAGGGAGGCAAGCCCGTGCTATATTACCCGTGACGACGGAGAGCCCGCACCTTTCGTGCCTGATCCCCTGTCGAACGGGGAGGATCGGTGACCCGACCAGTCGCGGCTCACGCCGGGGCCTGGCCCCGGTACTACTGGTATTGCTTTCGCGGGCACGCCGTGGCACAGCCGATGAGACGCTAGGCTAGCGGACCAGAAGGCAACAAGGCCACGGGCGTGCAACGCCAGTAGTCCCGTGGCCTTTTTCTTATCCCTCCTCTCCAGATTAGCAGACCAGAAGAAGAGCCACGGAGCTACCAGAGGCCCCGGGGCTCTTCTGGTTCCTGGCCCGGCTTCACCGGCGCTCCAGACCTCACCGTCCCTGCCCGGCAGGGCAGGGATAGGGAGACGAGTGGCGAAGGAGGGAGTAACGATGAGCCTTGTCGCTAGCGCCGATGTGACGACCCCGCGACCGCAGGGCGCCCGTCCCTACCCGCTGGCCAGTCGGGCCGAGCACCCCGAGGACACGGTGGTGCAGGTCGGTGGCGTGGCTTTCGGCGGCCAGCGGGTCGTGGTGATTGCCGGTCCCTGCGCCGTCGAGAGCCGGGAGCAGCTAATGGAGACCGCCGAGGCAGTCCGGGCGGCGGGGGCCACCGTCCTGCGCGGCGGCGCCTACAAGCCTCGGACCTCGCCCTACGACTTCCAGGGGCTGGGGGAAGAGGGCCTGGAGCTGCTGGCCGAGGCTGGAGCCCGCACGGGCCTGCCGGTGATAACCGAGGTAATGGACTCCGAGGACGTCGGCCTCGTCGCCCGCTACGCCGACGTTCTCCAGATCGGCTCGCGAAACATGAGCGCCTTCCGGCTGCTCCGGCGGGCGGCGGACACGGGCAAGCCCATCATGCTCAAGCGCGGCTTCCAGGCGACCATCCGCGAGTGGCTCCTCAGCGCGGAGCACATCCTGGCCCAGGGCAACCCGCGGGTCATCCTCTGCGAGCGGGGCATCCGGACCTACGACTCGGAGTACACCCGGAACACGCTCGACCTCAACGCCGTGCCACTCCTCGCCCGGGAGACCCACCTGCCGGTCGTCGTCGACCCCAGCCACGGCACCGGCCGGTCCGACCTGGTGGCGACGATGGCGTTCGGCGCCGTCGCCGTCGGAGCCGACGGGCTGATGATCGAGGTCCATCGCCAGCCAGGCGAGGCGCTGTGCGACGGCAAGCAGTCTCTGTCCACCGGGGAGTTCGGCGCCCTGATGGCCGGGCTGCGCCCACTCGCGGCGCTTCTCGGTCGGGAGGTGTAGCCGGGATGCAGTCGGAGGATGGCTTTCGGGCGCGGTGGAACGGCGACCGAAACCGCAGAGACGCAGAGGCCGCAGAGACGAAGCAGACCGGCTCGCCGGGAGGCTTCGCGCGCTCCTCGGGTCACCTCTGCGCTCTCCGCGTCTCTGCGGCGAGCCTCGCTAGCCCTTGATGCGCTCGCGCACCTGCGCCTTCATCTCGTCGACGCTGGGAAAGCGTCCCGACTTGTACTTGGAGAAGACGACCTCGTCGCCGACGCGGACGTCGAAGACGCCGCCACCCGATGGCACCAGCGTCAGCGACTGGATGTCCGGTCCGAACTCGACGAGGAGACCCTCGGCAAGGCCCACGGCCTGCCTCTCGTAGCCTCACTCGCTGCAGTAGGTGATCTTCATCGTCACTGCCACGGCCAACCCTCCTCGACGATGCTTTCCAGTCTTGCCTGCCCCATTATAGCATAGCGCCCGAACAGCATAGCGCCCGACCGCCGACCGCGACCGGCGACCCGGCAGGCCTGCCCGTACCCTCGCTCAAAGCGCCCGCGCCAGGTCCTCGGGCCTGACCCCGCGGTAGAACGAGGCGAAGTACTCGGCCACCGCGTCGGCCGGCTGGGCGAGCAGCTGGTCGGCGATCCTCTCTGCCGCCTCCCGCTCGGCCGGGGTGGTTGCATCCACCGCCGCCAGGAGCGCCTCCCGGCCGGTGCGGTGCGCGATGCCCACCAGCGCGGTCAGCGGGGTCAGCTTCTCATCTTCGGGTAGCAGCGCTGCCATCGCCATCAGCGGGCGGACCGCTCGCTCGTCTCCGGCCAGGGACAGGAACGGTATCAGCTCGTAGAAGTCCTGCCCGGCCTTCAGCAGGTCGGCCAGCACTTCACCTGCCCGCCCGTCTTTTAGGTCGATCAACCCCCACAGCGCCCCGACGTAGTGTGTCTCGCGCCGGTCGCGGGCGGCCCTCTCGTAGAACGCCCACAGCTTATCGGCGCTTCCCCGCGCTCCGAGCAGGCCGAGCACGACGCAGGCCAAGCTCTTCCCGTAGTCGTCGAGCGCGTCGAAGACCTCCAGCAGCGCCTGCGCTCCGGCTTCGCCCTGCCAGCGCAGCAGGGCGATCAGCTTCTCGTAGGCCAGGTGCCGCGCCTCGCTGGACCGGGAGTTGCTTACCGCCCTCAGGCGTGCCGAGATGAGGAAGACTGCCTGCGAGCCGAACCGACGCATTCGCTCCAGCCATACGGGCTCCGCCAGACCGTTCGCCAGTGGCAGCAGGTCGAGCAGCTCCTCGGCTGTCCTCGCCGCTTCGATCTGCCTGACGCTCGCTCCATCTCGCTTCCAGAGGAGCGATCGCATCGCCAGGGTGGCCTTGTCCAGCAAGTCCCTTGTCTGGGTATCGACCAGCGTGAACCGAAACAGAGTTTGGGCGCTCGGGATCGTCGCGCTGGCGGCCGTCTGCCGGGCGCTGCCAGCCGGTCGGCCCGATCCCCCGTGTAGCTTGGCCCCTTTTCGCTTCGCCATCAAGCTGCCTTTCTAGTCCTGGCGGGCAATTGAGATTATCGCGTTGACGCTCTCGGCTATCTTGTACCTTGCGGGAACCTGCTCGACCGGCTCTATGATGATACTCCATCCTTTCGCGCTTTTCGTCGTTTTCGCGCCCTTCGTGATCCGAACGTCCCCGCTGCTACGGACATGGAATGGACTCTCCCACAGCCGCCGCCAGCCCGCGCTGCACGTCTCGAAAGTCCTCGAAGGAGATGCAGGCGAGGCCGGCGGCCCGGCAGTCCTCGAGGAGCTTGCGCCGGGCGAAGACGAGGTCGGCCACGGCCACTGCCTGCCGGTCAGTCAACCCGTCGCCAAGGTAGGCGATCCGGCGGCCCTCCGCCCGCAGCCGCTCGACGATCGCCCGCTTGTAGTCGGCATTGCCCCCGGACGTCCGCCCGTCGACCGGCAGCCGGCAGCGGATGCCGTCCGGCCCGAACTCCGTGGCGACGCAGAAAACCCGCCGGAAGTCGGCGATGCCCTCTCGCTCCAGGATGGCCTCGATGTAGAAGTCCAGGCCGCCGCTGAGCAAGATCAGCTCGAGACCTTGCGCCCGACACCACGCGGCGAACTCCCGGAAGTGTGGGCGGAGGACGATCCTCTCCTCGACGAAGGCGCGGAGCACCGCCCGAGGAGCCTTCACCAGCGCGAACTGGCGGTCGATGCACTCCTCCAGCCCGATCTCGCCCCGGGCGTACTCCTCGTCGATGTCGCGCCAGACCGGATCGGCAAACTCGGCCAGGATCGCCTCGGAGGCGTCCTCGGTCGTCACCGTCCCGTCGAAATCGCAGACCACGACCCAGTTGTCCCTCAGCACGTGCCCTCCCTCATCCCTGCCCGCAGGCTCGCCGTGGTCGGCCACCAGCAATATAAGCTTACAGCATCTCGGCGGCGACGGCCAGGGCGGCCAGCGCCGCGGTCGAGGCGAGGAGGAGCCAATCGCGCCGACCCAGGCGCAGCTCGCGCAGGGGCGTCCGGCGCGGGGAGTAGCCGAAGGCCCGCGCCTCCATCGCCTCGGCCAGTCGGATCGACCGGGCGATCGTGCTCACGACCAGCGGCACCAGGATCCGGGCGTAGGTCCGGACGCGACCGAGCGGCGACTCCTCGAAGGGGACGCCCCGCGCCCGATAGGCGTCGAGGATGTCGCCGGCCTCTCGGGCGACGGTCGGTACGAACCGAGCGCCCGCCGCCAGGGTGAAGGCGAAGGTGTAGGGCACGCCGAGCCGGACGAGGCCGGCCGAAAGCTCCTCGGGCGGCGTCGTCTGGAGGAAGGTCGCGAAGATGGCGATGGCCAGCGCGAACTTGAGCCCGGCGAGCAGCCCGCCCGCCGGGCCGAAGTACACGACGTCCAGCGCGGTTACCAGGGCGACGAAGCCGGCGAGCGCGCCGAGCGTGGCGGCCACGCCCCGGAGGATTCCGCCGAGCCAGGCCAGCCCGAGCACGGCCAGGGCCAGTAACCCGAGGCTCGCGGGGCCGCGCAGCGCGACGGCCAGCGCGAAGCAGCACAGGAACCAGGCCAGCTTGGCCCGGGGGTCCAGCCGCCCCAGCCAGCCGCTCGGGCGAGGCGAGGTGAGGATGGCCCAGGATCGGCTCATATCGCGCACATCCGATAGATCGACCAGGTCGTAGACCGGCTGAGCATCTTACTGGTCCCCACTCGCCTTCTCCAACAACCTCCCCAGCTCGCGCCGGGCCTCCTCGACCGTCAGGCAGCCGGGGGCGAACCCCCAGGGCGCCAGCCGGGCGCCGAGCTGGACCAACTGGGGCGGCTCCAGCGCCGCCGCGGCCAGCGCCTCCGTCCGTTTGAGCACCTCCCGGCTCGGCCCGTCGGCCAGGACGGCGCCGCCGGCCAGGACGACGAAACGGGAGCAGCGGTCGGCCGCGAACTCGACGTCGTGGGTGATGACCACGATGGCGTGCCCGGCGGCCCGGAGCGCCTGGATCGTCCGCCCGAGCCGAGCCTTCTCGCCCTGGTCCTGGCCGACCGTCGGCTCGTCGAGGACGAGGACGCGCGGCCGGGCGGCGAGGGTCGCCGCGAGCGCCACCCGGCGGCGCTCGCCCTCGCTCAGCGTCAGAGGGTGCCGGCGGCGGTAGCGCTCCAGCCCGAAGTCGGCCAGAAGCTCGTCCACCCGCCCGGCGATGGCCTCGCGAGGCCAGCCCCGGGCCCGCGGTCCCAGCGCCAGCTCGTCCTCGACGCTCTCGGCAAAGAGCTGGTGGAGCGGGTTCTGGAAGACGTAGCCGACCGTCATGGCCAGCCGGGCGACGGGCGCTCGCGCGGCGTCCAGTCCGCCGACCAGCACCTGGCCGCTCGTCGGCCTGAGCAGGCCGTTGAGATGCTTGGCCAGCGTCGTCTTGCCGGCGCCGCTCTCGCCCAGCAGCGCGAGCGCCTCGCCCGGGGCGACCTCGAGATCGACCCCGCGGAGGGCCTCCTGGCCGCTCGGGTAGACGTGGCGGAGCGAGCGGACGCGGATGAGGGGGACAGGTGATACCTCACCCCCTAACCCGCTCTCCGCTTGCGGAGAGGGGGCTGGGGGTGAGGTGCTCACCCCCTCTCGGCAGGTGGAGAAGGGGCCACGGGGCGAGACCCGCCCGGCCACCAGCTCCGCCGCCTCGTCGACCGAGAGAGGCGGCTCGCCCGCCAGGGGCCCCGACCGAAACAGCTCGACGATCCGGGGCATCCCGACGCCCAGGCCCGCGAGTCCATCCTGTCCGGCGACGGCGCGGGCCGGGCCGTCGCGCACCGCCCGGCCCTCCGCCATCACCACGAGCCGGTCGGCCAGAGGCAGCGCC
>Ga0315280_10008095_pt1 | contig 13880 bp, 8 predicted proteins | sample YL17G06_40_MG_FD_203697 | JGI IMG/M metagenome (GOLD analysis project Ga0315280, IMG submission 203697) | Sediment microbial communities from Yellowstone Lake, YNP, Wyoming, USA - YL17G06_40 | ecosystem: Environmental > Aquatic > Freshwater > Lake > Sediment | place: USA: Wyoming | collected...
GTATAATTGGCTCCCCACTCAGGCTCCATGAAATAGATCTTCACGCTAGCTGCCCCCTCCAGTTCTATTTCTTCCAGTTTCTTTTCCTTTGGGACACCAATACGATCGACAGAGACACAATCCCATTTTACACTAAACGACCTCACTGGAGACTAGGAAGAATACCACGTAGAATCTCCTACGTTTACTGCTCGAACCGAACTGTTCAACCGTCCGCCAAAATCATCGATAAATGGGCAAATAGACAAATGAATCTAGGATCCTTCAGCAACCCCAACGAGATCAACAAAGTATTGTCTTCAATGCTACACCCCTTCGATCTGACACGCTTCTCAACTATCATAGAAGACGAATGGTATCTCGTTAGGCAAGAGAAGAAGGATAACATTCAGAGAGACTGGATGTGGATTCCAGACGGTCTGAAGGTCAAGATGCCAAGTGGAAACGGGCAAGAAGCGGAGGTAATCCTTCCGGCACATCGCATAGACTTGTTGCAAGGCTGCAAACTCATTATCACCCACATTAACTTCAGCAAACAACTGGACCGCTTGTTTCTTGGAAAGGAGCTAGTTGGAAGAGAGTACAGGCTTTCGGATATTCAAGATCCACTACCGGACTACTGCCTACCCATACTTCTCCATCACTACGCTGGCAAAGACAAAATCGCCGGCGGAATATACATAGAGCAATTCGAGGGTGCCAGAAGAGGCTACTATAACCGATCCTGGCTTTCGAAGCATAAAGGAGGATCTGGATATGACGAGGAACTTTCCATGCCTCCGAATGATTCGCCCGACAGCTTGAGACAGTTACTCACGCAACGCGAATGGGAAAGGCGATTTGAGCAGTACGAAACAGCCATTGCCAAGCGCATTAGCCAAATGCTACCCAAACCGGACATTACTTTCGCCGCCCAACCATCAAATGAGACTTGCTCCCGCTGTGTGTATGATAACTTATGCCAAATTCCCCGAGCGGAGGGTCTTGCATGACATATGGAAGCAGGTTGCTCAGGAAGGAGAGCAAGGAATTAGCGCCCGATCAAGAAGCCGTGCTCAAAGCCTATCTGAGTCCAGGAGGCAGAGTTTGTGTGGATGCTGGTGCAGGGACAGGAAAAACAACGACACTAATCGAAACTATGGCAGAGGTTATCATAGACGAACTGGAAAAGAACCCCGAGTCTAATCCTATGAGAAGTATACTCGCAGTGTCATTCGGAGTCGAGGCTTCTCGGCAATTGAAGACCGCTTTAAAGAAACGACTAAGAGACCACGTAGCCGCAGGAGGGAAGATTCCCTCATTAATCTGGAGATACATAGAGTGCGAGTCGCACATACAGACCATTGACGCTTTCATGCAAGCACTCCTACGAGAAATCGCATTGAATTTAGGAATCTCTCCGGCGTTCGAAATTCCCTCAGGCTTAGAACAAGATGCTCTCGTCCAGGAAGTTTTTGACAACATTTTGTACGATCCAACAAATGCCGCAAAGTGGCATAGACTGGAACGGGCCTATCCCTCTCTCGACTATTTGGACTCTCCACCAGAAAACTTGCAAACCATGGTGTGGAGATCACATCAGAAATCCAGAGAAATCTGCATGGAAATCGGACAAGCTCACCAAAGCCTAGTGAATTCAGTGACGAACATCATCCACTGCAATAAATCTCCACCCTTTACAATGAAGGACCTTGAAGAGATTGTAAGAAACCTCTCAGGAGGAAACTACTCCCTAACCTGGCCTAAAGAGTCAGAAAAAGCCCTCATCGAACATGCCCAAGACGTTTATCAAACAAGCCTACAGCTCGCCAAAGACTTCGCCGATATAATGTCAGCATTCGACCGACAGTACACAAAGCTTACAAAAGAAAGAGGATGGCTAACCTACGTCGACATTGCATATTTAGTTTGGCAATACACCCACAAAGGCAGAGACAAAGACTGGACCACGAGTCTACAGGGGAGATTTGACCACATCCTAATAGACGAATTCCAAGACACAAGCCATGTTCAGTTTGAAGTGCTTAAAAGTCTGTTCAGAGCCGGAAACCCACAGTTAAGAAATCGTATAATGCTGATAGGCGATGTGAAACAATCAATCTATCAATGGAGAAGTGCTGAACCCGAGATCTTTGCAGACATAATAAACGGTTTGAAGGCAAAGCCAGAGGCTGTAGACCCAAGCCTCGAAGGCATAGTCTACAGACCTCTAACGTCAAACTTTAGAAGTCATCCTCAACTGATCCACCTATACAACGGGATTTTCTCGAATCTGTTCAGCGATGCATCGAGAGGCGCCGTTCTCTATAAAGTGGAATATTCAGCTTTGGATGAACAAGTGAAGGATCTAAACGGGGATTCGCCGAAGATTCACGTTTTGCACAATGATGAGGGCACTGTTGGAGGTTGGGTTCGTGAAGAAGCACGGAGAATTGCTGAAATTGTTAGAGGCATTTTGGATCAGACTTCGTCCAATGTCAAAGTGCGAGAGGGCAACCGTCTGCGACCAGCTCAAGCTGGGGACATCGCGTTACTTTTCCGAAGAAACAGGAACATTCCAAGCTATGTAGAGAAACTAAGAGCCGCCGGAGTAAACTGTGCGATTCAAACCGACGTTTCTCTTTTTAGCGAGAGTGAAGTTTCAATAATTATCGATTTCCTTGATTGGCTTGCAAATCCTGAATCCAGAGACTCTATTACGCGAATTCTGCGTTCTCCACTGGTTGCGTTAAGCGACACGACGCTGAGGTATCTTGCTAGCGAAGGTTTTCTGTTGATCAGAGCCTTGCAAGAATGGAACCCCACACTCGGATTACCCGAAGAAGATAAGGCCAGACTAGAGGATTTGATCAAACTGAGAAACGATTTGAGATGGGACAGAGAGGGATCCAAAGCTGCTCTGATTGAAAGGATAATTGCCAGCGGTTGCTTCGATTCAGTGGTTCTTGCCTCAGAAGATGGTGTACAATCACAAGCCAACCTTTGGATGCTGATCGAAGTGGTCTCATCCTGGGAAGAAGAAGAACTGCTACCTTATCGCGAATTCGTCGAAATTCTCAAACAACTACGGGAAAGAGCTTTGGAAGGAAACGAAAGAGACTACCCCCGAGCAATCATGGCTGACGAAAAAACAAAAGATGCTGTCAAGATCATGACAACGCATGCGGCTAAAGGGCTGGAATTTCCAATAGTCATAATTCCCGAATCAATGGTCTTTGTGCAAGAAAACAACAGGGGAGATCGAATGGCGCGAAATAGGAAAATAGGGTTGATTCTCAAACCCAGGGCGGGTCAGACCTATCTTCCTTCTCAAGTTATGATCGCTCAAAGAGGACAGAATCGTGGCATAGCCTGGGCTAGCAGAGGCAATGAAGAATCGATTTTGTGGCTTTCTCCTATCAGAGATAGCTCAAACGGCATGTTCATCGCTAGAACTCCAATCAATCAGATAGTTAGCGAAGCCCTGGCAGAGTTTTGGAGAATATTGTATGTTGCAGCGACCAGAGCAAGAGACCACTTGATTTTCTCCTGCGGCGATAAGTGGGCGAGATACGAATGGAATTCATGGATGAGATTCCTAAGAACCGCTATGAATCTGGGCAATATGCAAACGAGCGGTATCCAAAAGATCGTGTTCACGTGGGAGGACGTAAAAGGCAAGACTATTACAAAGGAGGTCAACCTAGGAATCGAGGACCTTCCGTCCCTGCTTCTACCTCAACCCTCTCCTATTTCTCGGCAAATCTATCCAACGGGCAAAGAAGCTGACTACGAAACTGGTTGCCCAAGCTTCGTTCCCTCAGTCATTAATCCCTCGACCTTTCCAACACTCCTCGAATGCCCCAGAAGGTATCAATACGAAACATTATGGAAGACGAGTGGTTTGAGGGCGCCTCCGAAGGCAACAGGATCTTCTCCTCCAGCAGGATTATCCGCCGAAGAATGGGGAAAAACAGTTCACGAGGCATTTGAGCATAGAGACTACGCCAAAGAGCTGGATTCTGACAGGCGATTGCTCAAATATTTGGATAGTCAACGACCTGAAGTCAGAATCGAACTTGAAAAAGTGCTTAGACACTTCTCCGAATCGCATGTGGGGAAACTCGTCGCCGAAACGGCTAAGAAAGGAGGACGATTCATTCCAGAACGAAGCGTCGAGGCACTATTAACTGCGATTCAACCACCACTGCTGGTCGAAGGTCGCTTTGACTTACTTTTCCAATTGACTAATGGAGACTGGATACTTGTGGACTTCAAAGCTGAAGAAGAACCATCAGCCGGCTCATATAGAGACAGAATTCACAGAAATCAAATTAACGCTTATGCGTGGTTAATTGAAAGAGCAATAGGCATCAAAGTAAAAAGTGCCTTCCTTGCGTACGTACATCCAATTGCTTCTCAGCGAGAGCACACGCCCGATGTATATGGGTTTGAATCCAACGCACTTAGGAAACTTAAGTCCCTTTTGGTAGAAGAGGAACACGGCTTAGAAGCCATACCATCACGAGGCACAAAAGGAATATGCCCAGTCTGTCCATATGGTAAAAGCGTAGGGGGTCCTTGTGAGCATTAGCAAAAGCAAAACAAAAACAAGCAGCACATTTTCCCAGAATAATGCGGTCAATAATCAAGTCTTCCCTTTACAGATTAAGGCTGAGAGGAATGGAATTTTCACATGTGATAAGGGATGCCTTATATCGGCACCTACAGCGACTGGTAAGACTCAGATTGGAATAGAGATTATCAAGAGAAAACTCCCGGCTAAACCATCGACTGAAACCTTTCTATACGTAGTTCCGTTCAAAGCCCTTGCCGAAGAAGTGTATGCAAAACTCTGCAAGCATCTTCCAAATTACAAAGTATGCATAAAAACAGGCGACTACGACAAGCCATTTAAGCTAAATGAGACGGACGTTCTCGTTGCAACTTACGAGAGCGTCGAAGGAATTGTCCAAGAAGCGATGAACTTCTACCCCACATTGGTGATAGCCGACGAGTTTTCAATAATAGCGGATCAGCATAGGGGAGCCAAAATAGAGGCATTGATCGCTTATTTATCTAAAAATTGTCCGAGCACAAGCATTTTCGCCCTTTCCGCAGTTCTTAGAGAACCCGAAAAGATCGCTGAATGGCTTGGAACTACTGTTCTCAAAGGTGAAGAGAGGGACAGACCCGTTCCGCTTCACGTTGAAAGCGTCTTCTATTCGAGAGGTCGAAAATCAGATGTTTTGGAAAAACTTGTCAAACAAGGTCTGGATGAAGGTAGCGTACTTATTTTTTGCAGCACAAGAAAGGGCACAGAAAACCTCTGTAGAGCATTGAGTGACCTAGTTTCGTCCACAATGACCGAGCTAGAAACTCAAGCAGCAAGAGAAGTAGCTGAAGAATTTAAGGAATCTTTTCCTTATCTCGTAGATCTGCCCGAACTGGTAAGGCAGGGCATTGCGTATCACAACGCTGAGCTCGAAGTTGCCCTCAGGAAGGCAATAGCAGACGCATTCTCTGACAGGAGAATAAAGGTTCTAGTTGCCACCACGACGGTTGCGGCTGGAGTAAACTTTCCCGCTAGGACAGTTATCGTCAGAGATATTACAAGGAATGGGCGTCTAATTCCTGTTTCGGAAATCGTCAATATGCTAGGACGAGCTGGCCGACCAACAAAAGACCCTCTTGGAAAAGCGTACTATCTAGTTCCTAAGGAAAAGGCGGACTTCTCCGATTACAAGAATTTCATTAGGTACGTCAATAAGCGAGAAGTTGAGAAGGTAGAAAGCCAAATACCCCGAAACCCCACAAACACTCTTCAGTTTATTCTTGCCACAGCGGCAAGGTTCAAGGGGATAGAAAGAGACGATCTGTTGAAAGCCTATAACAATTCACTTTGGGGTTTAGGGAACTCGTTGAAACCTCCAATGCTTTCGGAAGAAGACACTGTAAAAAGAATCGAGCAGATTCTTGAGCCTCAACCATCTGTAACGATAAGACCTGAAACGATCGCGGTTTCTGGGAATACACTGAGCGCTAAGGGGGGAGGAGGCGACTATGACATTTCTATTTCACCATCAGGAAGTAGCTGCACGTGTGATGGATACAAATTTGGGAAAGGAAAACCTTGCAAGCACATTAAGCAGCTCCAATATGAGGCAATAAAGGGGAATATTGGAAAGAAGATTCCTGAAGCAGCGGCCGTGGCAATTCTTTCTGTCAAAGAAACGGGATTGCAGCAAGATCCAATGTTCATGCTAGCCAAGGGCGTTAAGGTTCTGCTTGGCTATGGTTTTCTGGAAGAACGTGAAAGAAAACTGTTCATAACGCAGGATGGTAGACAGGCTCTCGTCAACTATCTCTTGAGTATGGATCATGTCAGAATCCTCAGGGACCGCATGAAAAAAGTTACCAAGGCAGATGACGAAAAAGACATTATAGGATGGGCCATTGAGGACTACAAGCAGCCAAGACAAAGCCAAAGCGGGGCGGAGGAAAAACCCAGTGGGCTTGACAGTAGGTTGGAAGAGGCACTTTGGGAACATATCGACGGGAAGCAGTACAGAGAGATTCGGGCTCTAGAGCAAAGGTATATACAGAGCTTCCTTGCCGCGAAAGATCAACTGGACCAGATTTTTGGCGCATATCTGGCATTTTGCGCGAAGAGCAACTCTAAACTTGCGTCGCAGATAAGGACAGCCAAGAACAGGGTCCACTATGGTTGTAAGAAGGAACACCTGCCATTGATGATACTTAGAATCGAAGAAATCGCCGACAGCGACCAAGCATCTGCACTGTTTAGACAAGGAATAAAGGATTTGAAGACTCTTGCGAGCTCATCGGAACATCAACTATCCACGATTCTCGGCGTTTCACTTGAAGACGCCAGAAGGGCCGTTGAAAAAGCCAAAAGCATACTTAGTCTGGTGAATGAGTGCGCTACGAAACCCATTATCGACAGAAGCGAGTTGAGTACGCTAGCCGCTCGCACAGGCGTGAAGATCGACGATCTCTTAGACTATTTGTTGCCCGCAAAAATGTCCCAGCAAATCAGAGGACAATGAGCATCTAACCCTGAAGGAATAAACATGAGAATTTACCTGACACATTGCTCCGCAAAGAAAGATGACTCTCTGAAGAAAACTGGCAGAGAAGTAGCCCCTGAAGCCCTTTACAAAGCGACACCGCTACAACGCTTTGTAAGCCAATGCAAAAAAGCGAAAGTGCAATGGGCCATTTTTTCGGACAAGTTCGGCGTTTGGTTTCCCGTGGAAAGCCACGAATGGTACGAAAAGGATCCGGATACAGTCACAGAAGAAGAGTTTAAGATCCTCAAAAAAAGCTTTGAAGAAAGACTTGGTCGTTATGACGAAATATACTTTTACTACAACCCGGGACGTTTTCACCCCTTATACAAAAGACTACTGAGAGAAGTGAAAGTCATGGGCAGGATAGTCCTGTTTACGCATAAGGACAGGATAACCAAAACGTGATTATATGTCTGATCCATGCAAATGGCTACATGAACAGCTAGACCGATTGCGGCCTTTCAGTTTTCCTTTCGACCCGAAAAAATTGCCCGAAAATGGAATATATTTCTTTTACGAGCAAGGAGAGATCTGGGGGCACGACGGAAACAAGCCGAGAATAGTAAGAATTGGCACACACAAAGAAGGGAATTTCCAGAAACGAATTGCCGAGCACTACCTTCTTAATGCTTCAAAAATGAACTTCAATAAGAATAGAGCCAAACCCTCTGACAGAAGCATTTTCAGAAAAAACATAGGAAGAGCCTTACTCAACAAACGCGTAGATTCTTACCTCAAAGTATGGGAGATTGACTTCACAAAGAGAAAAAACAAAGAAAGATTTAGTTCTTTGAGAAACATTGAAAAAGAGATGGAAATAGAATCTGAAATAACGCGAATTATAAGGAGCAAATTTTCTTTTAGGTTCATCGAAGTTGCGAGAGAGCATGTAAGACTGGGGAAGAGAGGACTCGAGCGTCCTCTTATTGGGACCATTGCCCACTGTAACCTCTGCAGACAGTCCAACGAATGGCTTGGAAGATACTCACCGAAAAAACAAATCAGGGAAAGCGGCTTGTGGCTGGTTCATCACCTGAAAGCAAGAGGAATCGATGAAAGGGACAAAATGATCATCTTGGAAACAATAGGCCTCATGTTGTAGCTCTCATAGAAATGGCAGTCCATAAGCTCAACGGGCTCCGTTTTATCAACTTTCGCTATTGCTGAGATGCGCGCGTTAGTTGAGCTTTGAGATCATCCATATAATCAATTGAAGAACCTTGTCACCAACAAGGATAAGCAAAGATATGACCGTAGCAATCAGTGCCCAAAATTGGTATAGCTCTTCTGGTTCTTTTCCCAGAACCGAATAAAAACTGACTGCCTTTGGAATTGCATCTTGTGGGCTCCTATAGAAGATGATCTCCTTTCCATCATTATCCTTGGCATCCACTAGATAGAATAAAGCAAAACCCCGTGATAATACACCCCAAGAAGATCTGGGTTCGGCTGGCTTGATCTCCCCTGGCTGAAGTTCTGGAATAGTGTAAGGTGTTTGTTCGAATTGCCCATTAGACCAATGGATAACAACAGAGAAGCTACCGCCTGGGAAAAGTCGATCTCCAATGTTTTCCAATTTATAAGCAACTTCGAAATTCTGACCCACTAAACAATCCTTTACGTGCATTCCTAGCACCTTTGCAGTGGATCTACTTTCTACTCGGAGAACTAGTTTATACATAGAACTAAACTTGAATGCAATGCATTTAAGGTTTAACACCCGCGGTTCTGTTGCGTAAATGAGATTAATGTTTCAAATTTAGGTTTGGTCTTTTTCTTGTTGTTGCAAACTGAGGTCTTTTCCATATTTGGTTACCTTTTTATGGCTCATCCTTGCAAGTTTATGTGGTGAGATTTTGCCTATACTAAAAACTTGGAATTGCTTGTACTGTTCAAACCGTCAATATGAGAAGAAACGCTATGATAAACCTGCAGATATTCCATGTTTAGTTAGCGAGCTTGAAAATCTTGATTTGGAAGTTTGTCCACATTTTGAAAAATATGTTCCTCTGAGAGACAGAAAAAACTGCCCTAACTGTGGTGCAAGTGTGGATCTCATAAAACATCATAAACATGAAGGGGAAATAGTTTGTCATGTTTGTGGATTTGTGGTTGGGGAGAAAACTATAGGACAACTAGGAAGAGGAACACGAACGAGGGGATTCTATGACCGCTAATATGTTCCTGTAACAACGCTCTTTTTTATCAATAGCGCCCGCTAGAAAAAAGAGTCAGATTGAATACGGTTGCTAAAACTTTCCATGCACTTTTTCTGTTATGAGACTTATGCTTTTTGCGTATTCTAGGAAGGCTATGCGTAGGGTTTCGCTTTCGCTCTGCCCCAGCTTCCGACAAATATTATCCAGTATCCCCTTGCGCTGAGAACTCAAAACAACCCTAACAATACTTTTTCTTGCCACCCTTGACCATCCCACTACACGACTCAATTCATGTTTCGAAACACATATTCTCATACCCCGTGCTTATGTCTGGCACTACTAGCCTCTAAGCCACAAATCTACGACTAAACTTTGTTTGACCTATTGAAGCCTTTGCTCCGTTTCTCGGCGGCTTTCTGACCGATTAGGCGATCTAACAGCTTGTTCATGCGTCGTTGGGCTGGGTTGCATTTCAAGGCTTATAACCGATGCTTAAAATGCTTACGAAGAGGCGCACGCAGAAATTATATAATGTTCATACGATCCATTGAGCCGCTACATATAGAACCTGTAATGGTCCTTCAACTCAACGTCTTTGGGAAGCTCTGACAGAACTTTTCCAACCGAATCCGCGAACCCCAAGGTTATCGGCACTTGTCTCGAAAACACTGTAGTATTCCAATCTAGTTTTGTGAGCCCCAAAATCTCTGAGCAGATCAATTCGATTTCTGAATCTCCATGGTGTGTTATGAGGAGAGGATTGGGCACCCTAAATCCAGGATATGTTCTTATTCGAGGAATGTACCCAGTTGTGAAGAGCAAACACTGGTTTGCTGTTAGCGAGACTACAGTTCCACGCAAAACAGGATACTTACCTGTCCTGAGAAACCTTAAATCTGCATTTTTAGATATCGCAACATAATCTTTCTGCAATTCACCTATGGCCTCATCGAATCCTGCTTTCTCTTCATCTGAAAACAGAGAGGTCTTGTGGACTACAACGCGTTTTGGTGGGTTACCCACTTTTTTCGTGTATTTCTCTATGGAGTCACTGAGAAGTTCTAAAGCTTGTTTCTTCGTCAGATAAGGTTGACGTGTGGCTTTATCAATCGCCACATCACTCCCTCTGAGAACAAATCCTTCTCCACTATGCGTGAATATTTGAGCCATAGAAGTTTCCAGATTTAGATTAGGATCCAATAGATTTCGATAAAATGAGACGCCCACATAACAAGTCCCGATCGTGAGCTTCGCCAGTCTCCACGGACGACCGTGTGCTTTGTAGTAGAGACCTGTTGAGAAATTCCACGCAAATGCTGCAGGACCTTGTTTTTCCGTTCGTCTTTGGTCTGAATACTCGAGTATGCTTCTAGCGGTGCTTTCTCTTAGGATTTGAGTCGGTATCGACTCTTTGAGCCTCATCACTTTTCCCTTGAGTGCATTATGAAAATCGTAACTTCGTCTTGGTTCTTCTTGGGTCTCAACTTGCACAACCCAGTCGAGTAGGAACTTCTGACCCTTTTGTTTCAGCTTCGCTATTTCCTCTTCAAGCGCTGTAAATTTGGGACGTTTAGCGCCCCTAGTTTTTTCCGAAATACCACAGTATTCTTCAATTTCGGCTGGAATAGCACAGATGACCACGTGAGGCCATGAATCTTCTAGCATGATTTGTTGTATTTTATCTACAAACAGGTCTACAGCTCCGGCTATCCTTTCATTTGGGTCAGACACTTTGAGAATTCTGCTCACTTCTGAGTCAGTCACTTTCTCATTCCATATTTCTTGGTTGAGGAGCTTGCATCGAGTCTTGTTTTCAAGTCGAAATCCAGGGAAGTCAGGATAGAGCCACTTATTGTCTTCGTTGCTCTTGATTTCTTTACCTAGCAAGTCGATTATCCTCTTAGCAAGAGTCGTCGTTGTACCAGTGCCCACAATTCCAACTTTGATTGACATTGGAGACAAGGATTCGTCGCTATCAGCAAAGTATGGGCCAAAGTGTTTCAGTCCTAGCTTAGGATCCTTTTCCTCTCCACCATGTCCAAAAACGAGATCCGGCTCTGGAACGAAGAAAGCATAGATTCCTGTCATTCCATATCCGCTGCCTCAAAAGAGTACAGTTCTTCTTGCCTATCCCTGAATTCTGTAGAAGGCCTATCTTTCATAATGCCCCAGTCCAAACTGACTGTTACTGGCATAGATGAGACGACTATTCGGCCACCAAAATTGATTTCATCCGCATCAATTGCCTTGAATCTTGAAAGCCAAAAGAAAATGAGATTAAGATATGCATCGTTGAACTTATCGTAGGATAGACGTGTTTTCACAGGGCCTTCTCTAAAACCTTGTGTAGTTTCATAACCATCATGTGTAAGCACAATTGATGGCAAAATGTTCAGATAGAAGTCTGTTCCAATAGAGTGAAAGGCGATGACAGCTGCGTCATGAACGTAGACAGATCTATTGAGCTGTCTAACGTATATTCTCTGCGCTACTAGCCTTCTTGTACTTCTGTATCGACCTTTCCAGATTTCATATCTTTCTGGCTTTCCTGTCGGATAGAAATACTTGTTTTTGTTTCTACTGTCATACCTTAGTCCCCTATTAAGGGCTACGTACCTAATCTCAGTATTCAGTAACCACAGAAGTAGTATTCTCTTGTCTTGGGTTACCAAGAATTCTGATGTATCATGCTTGATCAGAGATTCTGGCCTGATGTATCTCTTGAATGGTTCATTGTCTAGATTGCAAAACGAGTAGGTTTTGTCCGCCTGTCTAATGTGGGGGCTTTCTTTGGTTTCAAAAAAAGCAAATCGAATATTGCTTGGAATCTCGGCCTCATATACATAGGACGGAAACTTTGTGGCTTTGAAGAAATTGCTGTAGAGATTCTCCACGATCTTGTCCGGTTCTCCACTTAGTAAGCCAATCTTGTATTCGGTATCTCTTGCCCTCTTTTCTATGAATTTGGTCTCGATAAGACTAGCTTTTACACTTTGTGTTCCTCTACGGAAGAGTATCTCATCTTTTCTAAACGCTAACCTTACCTTGCCTCCTTCTGAATAGGTTCCATGCCTTGTTGGCTTCAGTATACTTTTTGAAGGAGGAATGTAGATAATAGCAAACTTCTTTTTCTGTCCATCTATTACTTTCTCTATTTCCCCGTATCCAATCGCTAAACGCTCACTACTATAAGAGTTGAACTTTTCCTGAATTGTCGCTTGATCAATGTGGAATCCTGTTGGCAATCCTGCCGGTTCGAAACTTCCGGTCTCAGTTTCTCTGAAACCAAAAACTAAGTATCCCCCTCCATAGTTTGACATAGCAAACATATCTTTTGCAATCTTTGCAAAATCCGAATCTTTTCTAATATCTAGGGTAAGCTTATAATCAAGCTCTGCAGTCTCCCGTTTTTGGGACATCATAAACTCAATTACAATATCATCTAAAGGGCCTGGAACAGATTCAATTGCTAGAGACAACATGGCTCACTTGCTATGTTTGATAAAGTCTTCAGGCATTTATATCTCTACCGCGTGCTAGGTCTCTAACACGAACACTTAGAGCTCAAAGCTTATCTCTTTCTAACCTCTTAGTTCTTTGCGCAGTTTCCTAGCGACAAAACTCATTTTTCATCACCTTTTAATGTGGAAGCATAACGGCGCCTTTTCCGGGCAATGGAGCCTGAACGCTTGCGAAACACGCCAAAGCTGAAGACCAGAAAACATCATCATGTGAACCTTCTGGATGACTGAACTTGATGTGTCCAGTTTTCATAAGCTCATATTTTTCAACGTTTAACTCCGCCTGAACATCAATCCATCGTCATCATGTAGTTTGTACATGCAGTAGCATTTTAGCTTACAATGCCTAAGCCTTGCGGGCGTTAGTAGAGCCTTTGCCTCAAGCTTATTTGATATTTAGGTGTGCGGCACCTATTCACGAGCCGCAGGATTTTTCGCCTCAATTTGTTCACCTTCTCCAGATTCCAAAGCGGATGGGGATTCCTCCTCAACAGCCAGTATTGATTGTCAATGAGACGGTATATCAGCCAAAGCTCATCTGAACTTATCCGCGGCCTAACATATTCTTTCTTAACCCAAACGGTTTCCTCAACCATTCTCCAACACCCCGTTCACTAACGAATAGTCACAGTTAAACATGTTTCAGCACCGTTTTGCGACAAGGCGAATGTTGTTTCGGCGCCATTTAACATTTTTGCGTCACTAAACAAACGGCAATAGTCAACACTATAGTACAGGCAGAGAACATGAGGATTCTCAAGATACACTTCTATACGTTGCGGCATTGGAACACAACCATGCTTCATCATCAGACCAGTGACATCCTCTGCATCAAGGAATTTCTGGGCCACAAAAAAACCGAAGACATTCTAACCAGCTTGCGCGCGCATGATTGTTCCTAAATTCGTTCGTAGGGCGACTTGTGCTTCAGTTCTCCGCCTCCGACATATTTGGATCATATAGTAGACCCGAGGGGTAGGCTGTAGAGCACACAAGCTCCGCAAAAACGCGAAGAACCATGCGCAACCAACTCCATCACACTCAAAAAAGAAATTTAGGAACACACATGCGCGCTAAAAAATAGGGGGTAGGTTGCAAGGATATGGGTCGCGGATCGCGTATTTTTG
>Ga0315280_10008096_pt1 | contig 13880 bp, 15 predicted proteins | sample YL17G06_40_MG_FD_203697 | JGI IMG/M metagenome (GOLD analysis project Ga0315280, IMG submission 203697) | Sediment microbial communities from Yellowstone Lake, YNP, Wyoming, USA - YL17G06_40 | ecosystem: Environmental > Aquatic > Freshwater > Lake > Sediment | place: USA: Wyoming | collected...
ACACATACGCCGAGCCGCTGGCCTCTCCCCTGTCGTCGTCGTAGTGCGCTCCCACAATGGCCCAATCGCCGCTGATGGAGACCGCCCTGCCGAAAAAGTCCTCGGCAGCGCCATCAGGCACAGTTATCTTAAGCTGCTGTATCCAGCTTTCGCCGCTGTGTCTGAATATATAAACCGAGCCGGCGTCAGCGCCCCTATCATCATCGCAAGGCGCACCGACAATGGCGTAATCACCGCTGACACAAACTGCACAGCCGAATCCGTCGCCGGCCGCTCCATCCGAGGCCCTTATCTTGGCCTGCTGGTTCCAGTCCGCCCCATCAAACTTAAATATGTATGCCGAGCCGATGTCAGCGCCTCTGTCATCGTCGTAAGGTGCGCCTGCGACGGCATAGTCTCCATTAATGGATACACAATATCCGAAATAGTCATAAGCTGCGCCGTCGCCGGCAATCAGTTTGGATTGTTCCTGCCGGCCCACCCCCGCCCGGGCCGAACCTGCCACAAACACCACCGCCCGGGCCGAACCTGCTGCAAACAACACCACAAGGACAGCCCCCACCATCCCTGATCGTGCCGTACCTTTGCTGCTTCTTAGCATTGCCCATCCTCCTACTAAGAAGGTCTGTTATGCGCTACAATCGCGAATGCTATTACTCCTCCTGCCAAACTCCCGTATAGTGTAGCAAAAAAACCGGGAAAAACAATCATAAAAACCGTTTTTATAAGACTTTTTCTGGGAGACCAAAAACTTCGGGCAGCCCTATCCACGCGCCAATCTGCGTAGAAAACCGCTTCAATCAGGGAATTTCCAGAATATTCGCCGGCTAAACGGCCTGTAACTCACCTGAAAGAGCCGATTGTGCCCGCAGCACCGCCGCAGCATCACCCAGAACAAGCTGCTTCACCAGACTGGTCGGAATCAGCGTAAGACCCATATTAAAGATTTTCTCTTCCACCATCGAAGCAATGGTGCGGGCCGTCTGCCGACAAAGCGAATATTTATTTACCAGGTCCTCAACTATCCTGGACTTGTCCCACCGGCTCCTGTCGGCTGCCGCATCACTCTCGGCAAGCAGCTCGGCATCTTCCAGTCCCTGAACGTCAACCTTTACAACTTCAATCCGGCAGCGTCTGAGTTTTCGCTTGAAATGATGCTCCGCCAACGCAATTGCAGCATCCTCATAATTGGTTGCCGTCAGCACCGCCTTTATTATGGAAAATATCTCGCCACTTGTTACGCTGCGGTGGTCTTGCTTGTGATAAAGGTAATATGTCACCACATCGGCAAGCTGCTCCGCAACCTCTATATCCGCCCGGCCGGCGCAGGCAAGAGCATTGCTGACGGTCCCTAACACTTTTGTGTGCAGGTACTCCTCGATGCTGCCGTCCGCTTTTATGACTTTAAGCTGTGGCTTCATCTGTCTATTTTGCCTCCCTGCAAAATTCAACAGCGAAAAGCTGTGAACAAAAAACTGCAAAATCCCGAATACAAATCTTTGCCGCCTCTGCGACTATGTTTCTTCCGCCTCCTCGCTAAACAGCGTCTGCTGTCCTGTAGGCTCGACGCGGCGAATGGCCTCGCTGACCTCATCAATCAGCTCGCCCGCGTCACGGAACTCGCGATAGACGCTTGCGAAACGGATATACGCAACCTTGTCCGCCTTCCGCAGATGTTTCATCACGCTTTCGCCGATGAAAGCTGATGAGACCTCCTTGTCAAAATTCTTGAATATTCTTTCCTCAACCTTGTCGGCTATTTGTTGAATCTGCTCTGCTGAAACAGGCCTCTTATAGCAGGCCTTCTGCAGACCGCCGATGATTTTGTCCCTTTCATAAGGAACCCGGGAGCCGTCTTTTTTAACTACATAGAGCTTAAAGCTTTCACCTATCTTCTCATAGGTGGTGAAACGCCTCTTGCACGCCAGACACTGACGCCGGCGTCTGATGACTCTTCCGCCTTCGCTTGAGCGTGAGTCAATTACCTTATCACGGTCTTCCTTGCAAAATGGACATCTCATTTCGCATCCTGTGGCTTGTGCTCTCTAATCTCCCACGACCCGTTACCGCCTCGCAACCGACCATTTGCCAGAATCTCCTTCTGAAGCCGGCCAGGATAAACTACTATATCTGGCACATTTCACTATTCTATGGTCCACATATAGTATGTCAAAGAAAATCTTATAATAAGCCGCCTGTGTATGGGCACGAATGGCGCAGACTCAAATCGGAAAGGTGCTGACTTTTTTGAGGCCTGTTTTGCGCAGAGAGATTGTGCTGGAAGGCAACTAAAAATCCTTTTTCCGGAGGCAGACTTCTAATAAAAAAGCCCCTGCGTCAGGAACGCAGAGGCCAACTCGGAAAGAAACTTATATAGCCCCCGTCAGCTTAACAACAGGCCCTTTTGGTGTGAAGGCCCTGTTGGGTTTGCATCCGGGAATGTTTACCATCACCCTATCGCCGGCGACGGCATCATAGAGGCGGGTTAATCTTTTTGGCCGATAAGGCCCGCACTCGGGACAAAACAAAGCCCCCCACAGCGTGTTTGCTTTATTCACCCAACCTCTATTAAAGTTTAATATAAGAACCGCAAAGTGCCAAATGAAATTGGCGTTTTTTCTTTCTTATAACCACCAACAGGGCCAAACACTAAAACGTCAAAAGCAGAGGTAAATCGCCCCAAAGTTTCCGTGCACAGGACTATCGCAGCTTATACCTCTTCGATTTTCGCTTCACTTTTCAGCCGGTCTATGAAATCCTCGAACGCCTTTTCCCGCACCTGCTCCCTGAGGGCAGCAACGATTTGCTCTTTTACCTCTTCGAGCGCAAGATTGGCCGGCGGCTTTCTGTCGTAAACCCTGGCTATATGAAATCCAAATCTCGTGCGGAAAATATCACTTGTTTGTCCGACGCCTAAATTGAAAACCACATCCTCAAATTCCTCCACCATTTCCCCTCTGGCGACATAACCCAGGTCACCGCCGCTGTCCCGGCAATCGGTGCATTTATCAACCAGCGCCTCGAAGGCCGCGCCGGCCTTCAAGTCGTCCTGTGCTTTCCTTATTCCAGCGTGGGCCGTTTTTTCGTCCGTATGCCAGCTCACATACTTTACTATATGGGCCACCCTGATTTTCTCGTTAGATTTGAACTGCTCTTTATTTTCCTCATAATACTTCCGGACGTCATCCTTCGACGGCTCAGGCAGATTCGCGTAAACATCCTTCAGCAGGTAGTCAACGCTCATCGCCGCCCTGATGGATTCTTTCACTTTTTCATCATCTTCGGTATCGAGCTCTTTGTAGAGCTCATCTTTGTCCTTGTCTTGTTTCAATCTTTCCAGGACCGCTTCTATGTCGGCCTTTGGTATTTTGCTGCTATTCTTCCTGGCTTCCTGCCTGATTAAAGCCATTTCTATTACATTCTCTTTGGACCACCCGAGCAGCTGCGACTCCCTTTCCGCAGGGTCCATATCCGCAAAGACCTCTTCATACCGCGGCCGCAGCCGTTCCACCTCCTGCTGTATCGCCGAATCTTCAATTCGCTCGCCATTAATAACCAAAGCCATCGTTTATGTCCTCTCTACAATCAGAACCTGCTGTTCCCAAACTATCAACTACGAACTCATAACCAAGAACTCTTCTTTCCCCTTGCCTTAGCATACCAATCCGGGTCTTTCGCCAGGATTTCTCTTGCCTCAAGTGTCATCATTTCAAAGGCCGGATGGGTGCTCTCCCACGCCCGCTCCCGGAACGAGCTTTTACGCATCTTTTCCACCTCTATCGCAACCTCGTTGAAATAGCTGCCGTAGATATGCAGCGAATCGCTTATATCGACGTATCTGCCCACGCGCACCGACTCGCCCCTTTTACTGGATATTTCCTCGGCGATTATCCGCTGAAGGTCGGTCAGGGCATAGACGTTCATAAACCACGCCTTATAAAGGTCTCTGCTGCGCCAGTGCGTATTCATATTAAGAAACCACTCGCCGTCCCGCTCATCGCGGACCAGCCGACACCATATCCTCTGCAAACAGGGTGGATGCTCCGTTCCCGGGTCGGCGGTCGGCATCCAGGTTATCGCCTGGGCACGCCTGCTGTGTCCTGCCTGCGAGAGGCAATCGATAATATACTGAATCTGGTTGACCTTCTTAAACGGCCTGCGCGGCTTCACATCCTCAATATTTTCCACCGGCGAGTATGCAAACAACCGCTCGTGATACGTATATGTCCATTTGCCGGCCGCAGGGTCAATCCAGTGGTCGTGGATGCCGGCAACCACCTCCTGCCGATACGCCTCAAGCTCCTCCGGCCCGCCCGGAAAGTTCTTGTGAATCCTCGGCTCGCGAAACGGGTCGGCGATGGTAATCACAACCGTTGCATCCCTGCTCGGCGGGTCATCGGGCTTATCGTATTGAGTTTTAACTTCAAGTCCCTTATCCCAGACCGCAAGGACCGCCTTTTCCCACGCCTCCGGCAGACAATCAGCCGTTATCGAAAGGACAGGAATATCGGCAGTCGATACGAAAGTTGCCATTTATGTTTTTCCCCAGATATATTTTTAAGGTTGATTATATTTAACTGTGCTTATGTTTTTTTCTTGCTCTTTGACGGTGGTAGAATTGAAGAATTGAATTTGACCAACTTTTCCCAGTTTATTCTTCCATCGATACAAAACTCATTGGCAAATTCTATGGTGAACTTGTTGATTATCTGCGAATATGATTCCAGAAATTGTTCGTTTCTCTCTTTTGCCTTATGCCCAAGCGGCTCAATAATCTTAGTGTAAAGTCCTTTATCCCCTGAAATAAAATGCCAAAACCTTTGGCCGCAGAGTTTGAGATATTCACCCTTGTCCGGATTGTTATCTCGTCCGTAACCACATCCGCATATAGCTATAATGTTTTTGTCGGGAGCATTAGTGCGTAATATCTTTTTTGCTTTATTGAAATCCCTCTTCATCGCGGCGATTTGACGGCTGTTTCCCCAATTCGGCCCCGATTTAATGGTTACAATATATTTAACACCATCCTTATCGAATTCCAGGTCAATGCCCTCAGCGACGGATTTCGTGCCTCCATATGTTTTTTCGCAGACAAACACCGCTAAATCCACCAAAAGATACTGAAAGAGATTTTCCTCTATAGGCAACATTATTCGATTAATGCCATCTCGAATAAAGTCGCCGATCAGGAGCACGTTTTTACAAGCGAGGAAATATCCATCTGCTTCTTGTAGGATATCACTGAGGCGGATTTGCTTGAGTCTTTCCGTCTGATGCATGTACATTTGGCGAAACCTACAAGACAAAAAACTAAGCATTTCTTTCGTTCGGATTCTGCCCATATAATCCTAAACTTCTTGAATATCACCAACATTTATCGAATAGATAATTCTGTCGTTGCTGTCATTTTTCATTGATTATCCTTCTATAAAGCCGATCTGTATTCATTGGTGGAAAATGTTCTGGCGATGCCATCGAATTGCATTGTGATGTGGATATAGTTCACTTCTACTCGGCAAAAATATTCTCGTATGTCTGCTCGATATTGCTCGAATGAATTCATAATCTCCAAGCACTCCAAAATCTGATGGCAAAGAATGAACTTTTGACGAAACGTTAATCGTGTAGTCATCTCGCAATGTGAACCAACCAACATCGAAAGCCCAATGATGTAGGTGACACAATGCTAATCCATTCCAAATATCATCTCGCCCCAGAGAACTATGGGGCACAATATGGGCCGCTTCAACCTCCCACGATAGAGAATCAGGTGAATTAATTTTCATTTCACAAATAGCACACTTGTAACCGTATGCATCAATAATTGCTTGACGAAACCCTCTTATTCGTATGGCAGATTCTATAGTTGTTTTGATAACTTTCTTTTCCTTGTCAAACGGATTATAGTTTTCAGGTCTTGGAGATTCAATCAACTTCTTTACAATCTTCTGCACTTCGTAAGACTTAGTTGGTAAGAAGTCCTTTCTTGCAGTAGGTATGTTTGAAAGCTTTAGGGCTTCATCGAATCCTTTCTCGGTCAACATCCATTCTTTTTTCTTCGCGAGATGGAGCGTCTGTGTTGGACGTGAAACCAATTTCTCTTTTGCCAAAGAATCCGCTGCTCGAAAAAGTAATCTATGCCAGAGGTAAGCTTTCTTAGGACGATTTTCTTTACGATATACTGTCTGCAAGAAAGCAGATCGTTGATGTTCATTTAGCTCAAAGTCATTTGCTATTTCATCGACTATTTCTTGCCCAGGACCAAACTCTTTTATGACCCCTCCATGCTTCAACAACGCTTGAAGCAAAGCTTGCTCAACTTTTTGCCTTATTGGCATATTAAACTGTTCTAACATTTTACTTTCGTAACTCATTGTTACCCTTTATTAAGCTTTTGATTTCTATGCAAAGTTAAATTTTTTACTCTTGTTAAATTGGAGGAGTCTTTCCCACGCATCTCGAAACCTGTTTGGCCATTTTCCTGGATAACAGTTTTTTTTATGCCAGATGAATTCTTCGGTCCAGAGCCAGCCTTGTTTCCTCATTTCCATTATTAGCTGCAGTACGTAGGTGTGTCGTTCACCATTCATGACCCTCTCTTTTATATTGAGGATGAAGGTTCCGCTTGGCTTTAACACCCTCAAAAGTTCTTTGGAAATAGGCAAGAACCAAGCAACATACTTGTTTGGAGGAATACCCCCGTAAGTTTTTTTTCGGTTATCAGAATAAGGTGGGGACGTAAATACTAGGTCCACAGAATTGCTTCTCAAATCCTTCAGTTTATCTCTACAATCCCCTAATACGAGATTTGTAGTAACCTCCATTGTCGCTACCTCATTTCTGTTCAAAAGTAAATGTGCATCCCTTGCTTATATTTTCCGGTAGTTTACCATGCTATCAGACAACTATCAATTTGCACCCTCCGGCATCTTATTTTAGATTTCCGAGGTTGATTTCTTCGCTGGTGATGTTATACATCTGGCGGTATTTGTCCGGCAGGTCGGCGAGCATCCTTTTGGCGTTGTAGGCATACTCGCTGCCCGGCCAGCGGCGGATTATTTCGCGGCAATAATCGACCATCCTCTTATAAGTCATCACCGGCAGCCGTCCCATCTTCCTTTCCGCCAAAGCCATCTGATAAACTCTGTCCGCCTCAATCTTCTCTTCTTCGGTCAGCTCCCTGAACTGCGGCTTCGGCGGCTCAACGGCCGTGGGCTGCTGCGGTATCTGCTGCTGCCCGGCCGGCTGGTTTGGACCGGTTTGCTGTTCGCCAAATTTCGGCTGCATCCCGAACTTCTTATCATCCTGCTCCCATACATCATAGACGGTTTTCTGAGGCGGCTTTTCCTTTGGTTTGCCCCCGGGTAAAAATACGCCCACCGCAATAATCACTACCACAATGACTACCGCGCCGCCGGCCACCTTCAGCCAGAACGTATTCATAATTATCCCACCCTTTCTTTAGCAAGCAGGGGTGCAAAAACTCAAACACAAAAACCTTGTTCTCCAGGTCCGGTCATAATACCACTTTTGCCCCTACCCGAAAAGCATTTTTCTTCCAGACCGCACCAACCGGGTGCGTTTCACGTTTGCAGGCAGATTTTTCGCTACTGCCAGGGGTTTTGCCTTCCATAGTTGCTCCCATCCGTCATTAAGCCAAACAAGCCGCAAGGCCAGCACCGATGATGGGCACAAACGCGTCCAGAGCATCTCTGTTCGCCCATCGTAGTAAATACTACGGTAAGATTGAGGCCATTGCCGCCGAGATTCGCAAGAACTTGTGATTTCGCCTCAGCCCTCTTGATAAACGACATTTTGTGCGGTATTTTGTGAAAGTGGTTTTTGGCGGCTGTCAACAGTGATTTGCAGAGTGCGGGTCACGAGCCACGAATCACTAATGACGAACTGATCGCGGGGTAGAGCAGTCTGGTAGCTCGTCGGGCCCATAACCCGGAGGTCGCAGGTTCGAATCCTGCCCCCGCTATTAAGACCTGGAGATAGCTTCAGGTTTTTTTTGCGGTTTGGAACCTTCCGGGTTTATATTGACGTCATGTGAAACATAAGTGTTGACCTGCTAACAAATAGTTGGCACGTCCAATAGCAATGTGCGAAAAATATCGTACGTTATCGGTTGGCGAGCTTTGGTTTGTTATGGTTCGATTAGGTATTTGCCCTCGTGGGAGAGCGTCCTTCTACCACGACTGCAGGATGTGTTTATCCGGACCTGGGGTTGTGTATCCATCGGGGCAATTATAGTAACGTTTAACGCGGCACTGCGAAGGTTCATATCGTTGACATCGAGTCCTATGGTTTTGTTGAAGACTTGCTGGTTTTGGTTTTTGATTTTGTGTTTTGCCCAGGCCAAACCGCTCGCTATTAGGTTTCGTTCGAGGGCCTTAAGGTAAGCGGTGTCGGATTGGAACAATAGTGTTTTTGTATCTTCCGTCAGCATATACATCAGGACGCCAATTACGGCCAATAGCATTATTATGACCAATAAGACAAAGCCATTTTGTTGTGTGTGTTTGGGTTTCACTTTGGCACCTTTCAGAAAACGCCTGTGAAGTACAGATAAGAGCCGGGCATTTTCTTTTGCCACTTTTTCCTAAGTTTATGCTTTATATATGTTTCAATCTCGACCGCATAGCCTTTGTCATTTTTCCTCCAGAGCTGCCATTGTATGACAGTGTTTGGCAGCGACCAGACTGTTGCGTGTTGACCGTCAAGTCGCTGAGTATCGGTTAGCTGCCACCTAAGGACACAGCCATTTTCTAATTGATAGCAGACCGTACCGTCTGGCAGCTCAATCAAGAACAATTTATCGCTCGCGGTCTGTCCTGCGAAGGAAGAAGGCAGCTGCTTTGCCCTGTCGATGTCCTGCTGCATCTGCTGGAGCATATTGAGCAGTGTTGTGTTTTCCTGAACGAGCTGGGAGGAGCGGGGGATGTCAATAAGAAGCGCTAATAATAATCTGTCCAGGACAATCGCCACAAAAGGGAGCGTAGTTATTACTATCAGTAATTCTACGAGTGTAAAGGCTTTACGCATATCAGATTTCCCTTTCAGCCAAGAGCTTATCACCTGGGATGTATCTGTGAAGCTGGACTTTGACTTGTTTACGGAAGCTTTTTCCATTTGCTGTTACTTCTACGAGGTTCAGGCCCTGCCACCGGCCGGTTCCCGGTGACTTTTCGATAGAGACAGTGACTGTTGGCCAGAGTCTCTTAAAATCTTCGTCGCGGATTGGGCTGCCTGTCACAGTTATGCTGTCAAGCTGGGCCTGGGCGGCTGCCATACAGTGCTGCCTTACCAACTGATACCGATTGAACTTTGCGAACGCGTGCAGTGACAGTGCGAGGGTGACCAGGAGGATTCCGAGGACGGAGGCAGAGACGATCATTTCCGTCAGCAGGAAGCCGGGATATTTTTTGTTGTTACCGGACATGGTTTTGCTCCATTTTATTATTAAGGATATACAAGCTCGGCTGCATGGCTAATTATTGCAATGAGCGGCAGGAATATAGCGAGAACTACAAAACCTACCGTTACTCCCATAAGAATAGTTACGCAAGGCCACATTATGAACCTGGCGAGATTTACTTTGTAGCTGTAGTTTGAGCGATAGAATGACTGCAGCATTTCGAGGATAGCTAAAGTATTGCCCTGGTTTACCTGGTCGTCAAATGCCCAGGCGAGGGTGGGGCTTAATTTGCTTTCTTTTGCGGCGGCGGCTATGTTGTCTCCCCTTTCAATTTTTGTCAGCCAGCTTTGCAATCGCTTTTTGAAGCGGTTGTTCACGTCCAAGCCGAGCGTGTTGGCGACCGCTTCATTCACGGTGCAGCCGGCGTTAAGGGCCAGCTGCAACATCTCGACAGTTTGCGTCATCGCGTAGTTTTGCTCGAACCAATGTAAAATGGGCATACGCCACTTAATAAAATCACCGATTCGCGAAAGCAGGTGTGGTTTAGCCGGCCGACGAGGTCTAAATTTGACGTAAATCGAGAGAGGAATTATCACGAGAATTATGACCGCAAATACTAAACCAATTAGCCATCCGTGTTCATACGCAATAAAATATGCAATCCCGCATAAAAATCGAGTAGCCGCAGGAAGTCTTGCTCCCTCAGTCATTTCTGTTAAAACCGAGTGGAATTGCGGAATAACGTATTTCATTAAAGCCAATACCATAAAAAACATAAAGGTTATTAATACTACCGGGTAAAACGGATGCACCGGCCTGAGTCTTCTGCTCTCGTCGGCCCTGGCGAGCATATCTGCTTCGATACTTTTGATTGCAGAGGGAAGCTGGTTAATCTGCTCAGCGGCAGCTATCATAGCAACTGCGTAGGCGGGGCATCGCGGGTAACCACGCTTGATTGCTTCGCTCAGTGAATAGCCCTGGACCAGCCATTTTTGTATTTTCCGCAGGATTTTGGCGCGTTTATCAACCTGCCCGCCGGCAGCGGCATCCAGGGCCATAGACAGCGGCAGGTTCTGGCGCATACTTGAACCAATCGTTGAGATAATGTATGCGGCAATCGTGCGGCGGGATGTCAAACCGTAGCTTATGACCGCACCTATAAATAAAATAAAAAATCCTAATCCAATGGCGCCTAAAAGACCAAACACAACGCCCGCAACTGCAAGCAAAAGCAAAGCCGCACAAGCTATCAGAACCCATTTGGCGCATTTCTGGGGCCATTGTCTGGAGTCAACCTCGCGTCTTGAGAGCAGCACCGCTATCAGCGTCCCAAAGAAAATAACAGGCCCAAACACCGTTACTATAGATATCTCTTCTGGCTCCATCTGCGAGGAGACGCAAAACAGCAGGATAACGACCGGCAACATCGTAACCAGTGCAATACCCGGCTTTTTGTAGCCGAGGATTACATAGACAATCAAAATTGACACTACTATAATATCGAACATACTTAATCCATCATTGTGCAGACAGACCTGAAACAACCTGTATCATTGGCAGGAACATAGCAAGGACGGCCATTGCAATGAACCCGCCTACAAAAATCAGCATAATGGGCAGCAGAACTGCCTGGAGCCGGGCCTGGCTGCAGCGCGCCTGCTGAGCATACATCTGGCCTAAGCTGTAGAGGTTGTCCTGCAGTTCGTTGCGCTGGGTGCCCAATTGAATCGAATACAAGAACAGACGCGGGAGCATTCTGCAAAATTGCCCCGCCTCCAGGATGTTTGCTCCCTGTTCAACCTGCCTGGCAAGGGTCTCGCTTTCGAGAATAAGTTTTCTGCTGCCGGTTGCGCCTGAGGATAGTCTCAGGCAGGCGGGCATATCACAGCCGGCCCCAACCATCATTGCCATTGCTTCGGCCATTCTCGCAAGGGTGCTGCTGTGATAGACCCTGCCGATAATAGGCACAGCCAATAGCAGTGACTCCTTGAGCCGGCGTCCAAGCGGAAAGGTCGAAAGCATCGCAGGGATAAAAATTCCGGCAGCAACAATAAGTGCGACCGCTATCCAGAAAGCCGCTATGTGTTGCGATATATTGAAGAATAGTGAAGTCAGCGGGTTTATGCGTCCTTCAATCATATCCGCATATATCGAGCGAAACTGCGGGATTACCATCACAAATACGCCTGTCACGATAATCGCGCCCAGTGCCAGCACGACTGCGGGATAGGCGGTTGCCTCGAAGATTATTCTTCTGGTTTGATTGGCGAGTTCGAGGTGTCTGTTTAAGCTGGTGAGCATTTCGCTGAGCTGGCCTGTTTCGACGCCCGCTTTGAGTATCCGGCCATACAAAGCGGGGAAGTGCTTTTGTCTTTTTTCAAACGCCTGCTCAATACTTACTCCCGCCTCAAGGTCGCCGGCTATATCCTCAATAAGCCTTCGCATCCGGGCCGACCCTACATCCTTTGCGAGCTCTCGCAGGCCTCTTTCGAGAGGGATTCCGGCCTTCGCTATTGACGCAAGCTGCTGATTAAAAAGCAAAAATTCATTCCTGCCAATGGCTGTGGTGGGCTTTAGGGGCCTGGCCTTTTCGATTGAATTTACAGCGAGCTGCATTTGTTTGAGCAGCTCGCCTGCTTCCTGGGGCGAGCCGGCTTCGATTGTGCCCTTCATTAGTCTGCCTGCGGATGTGAGTGCGTTATATTCGAATGTAGCCATTATTCGGTTCCTTTCGGATTAGAACTGGTCTGCACCATTCCGCAAACATTGTTCAGTTCCTGCTCGGTTGTGATTCCCTCGGTAACCAGATGTTTGCCATTCTGCAGCAAATTTATATGGCCTTTGGTTTTGAGAATATTATCAAGCTCATCGAGGTCAGCTTTTGCCAGGATGGCCTTTCGCAGATGGCTGTCCAGTTGGACCATTTCTGCTATAAGTATTCGGCCTTTATAGCCGGTATCGAAGCAGGCGTCACAACCTGTCGCCTCAAACCCCGCAGCTTCTTGCGAAGCAAGAGCGGGGTCGATTTTTGTTTTACATTTACTACAGAGTTTCCTGACAAGTCTTTGGCTGAGAACTGCAGAGACACTTGATGTTACCTGGTAAGGTTCAATACCCATTTCGAGCAGCCGCAATAGTGCTCCGGCAGGGGTTCCGCTGTGCATTGTGCTCATTAGCAGATGTCCGGTTAGTCCGGCTTCGACGGCGATTCTGGCGGTTTCGGCGTCTCGGATTTCGCCAATCATCAGGGCCTGCGGGTCCTGTCTGAGCAGTGACCGCAGAGCCGTTGGGAAAGTCATCTCGCCGTGCGGTGTAATCTGGACCTGTGTGACACCGTCAATTCTGATTTCCACGGGGTCTTCGAGGGTTACAATGCTTTTGCCGGGGAATTGCTTCAGGATATGGCGCAAGAGCGCGGCCAGGGTAGTGCTTTTTCCACTGCCTGCCGGCCCGGTCAAGAGCAGCAAGCCCTGGTTTTGTGCAGCGATTCTTTTCAGCGCCGCGCAGATGTGGTCTGAAAAGCCGAGCTGCTCCAGCTCCATAAGCTCTTTATTGGTGTAGAACAACCGGACGACGGCCCGTTGGCCGTGAATTGTCGGGAACACTGCAAGTCGCTGGTCGATGACTGTGTGATTGTAGTTGTTGGTAATTTCGATACGGCCTTCCTGGGGTATATCATTGCGATAGGTTAGCAGACCGCCGAGCACCTTTAGTCTCGCAATTACGTTGTCAGATAGAGATTTAGGCACCTTTTCGACGGTGTTTAAGACGCCATCGAGGCGGAATTTTACAAGTAATTGCGAAGCGGTAGGTTCAAAATGGACGTCGCTTGCGCCGGATTCCACGGCTTGTTTGAGCAAGTCGTCTACCAAAAAAACGACATCCCTGGCGCCGGCTTTTTGGTTGCAAGAGCTATTCTGACAATCAGTTACGCGCATACCACACCCTGCAGATGACAAAGCCCATATCTTTAACACTCTTGGCACAAATAAGACGCAAAAGAGTCCCCAAACGTTATCTGAAAAAACCAAGTTTTTTACCATTACTGCTAAGTTTTTTGTTAACATATTGTTAGGCGTTGCGTCTTAACAGGTGAAAGAATATAGGCAATCAGAACGGTCGGTTATGGCTGGTGAGGCTGTCAGTTACAAGCTTCTGTTGGATTTTGCCGTCTGTGAGACTGTAGATGAAAGTCAGCGGTGGATATTGTCTGCGATGCAACGCCATGGGCAGGAGCTGGTCACAATGCTCTGGCGGATACTGGGGGATGAGCAGGACGTTTGTGACGCGTACCAGAACACCTTTCTGCAGCTTGCACATTGCAAAAGCGGAAGAAAACCCGAACATATAAAGGCATATATTTTCCGAGCAGCAAGCAACATGGCAATATCGATGCTAAGACGAAGAACGGCTGAAAAAAAGAGGTTGTCTGCAACTGCCGGAGAGGATGTAAGAGGAA
>Ga0315280_10008097_pt1 | contig 13879 bp, 16 predicted proteins | sample YL17G06_40_MG_FD_203697 | JGI IMG/M metagenome (GOLD analysis project Ga0315280, IMG submission 203697) | Sediment microbial communities from Yellowstone Lake, YNP, Wyoming, USA - YL17G06_40 | ecosystem: Environmental > Aquatic > Freshwater > Lake > Sediment | place: USA: Wyoming | collected...
GTGTTGTCGATTCTGAAAGAGCGCGGGCCGATCTTGCAGGCGCGCCCCATCAAAACCCCCTCCCTGGGAGTTCTGTACTCCGACGCCATCAACGGAGACCGTGCGCGGGTGCTGTTTGAAAACATCATGCGCCAGCGGCTGGAGCGTTTCGGCGTCACGGCCAACTATGCGCTGGCTGCGACGGAAGAAGAGAACCTGGTGGCGCGCGCCCTGCAACACCTGCTGCGGTCCCGGCCCACCGCCGTTCTGGTGGCCTCCACCACCGCGCCGGCAGGTCCCGAGGACGTGATCGGCCGCGCCATCGCACAGATCGGCTGCCATATCGAGCGCTTCCTGGCTCCGGTGGAGCCCGGCAACCTGTTGCTGCTGGCTTACGACAAGGATGAGATCCCGATTGTTTCGGCGCCGGGTTGCTTCCGTTCGGCCAAGCCGAACGTGGTTGACCTGATCCTGCCGCCCCTGCTGGCGCGCTATCGAGTTACAGGCTGGGAAGTGGCCTGCCTGGGCCATGGAGGCCTCTTGGCCTGAGTTCGTCTCCTCCACTACCCCGGACCGCGACCTCCGAGCGGCCCGGGGCCTCCTCAGCCGGGCGTTTCGCCAACACCCGGCTTTTTTTGTGCGCATGGCACAGGCATTCCCGCCTGTGTGTTTTCCGACAGTCTCTCAGCCGTCGCGATCGTCCGCACGATCTCCGGGAGCCGCACCTCCAGTTCCTCGCTCATCCGGTCAGAGAAACTCTGCGGCTCCCGGATCACAACCCCGTACAAGGCGATCTCGGCGGGCACACCGAGACCCAGTTTCCGCGCCAGGGCCAGGGCGGCGCCGAATCCGCCGGTGTGGGGGCTGATGTGGCCATTGCTGGAAGATTCCGAGAGCTCGATGCTGCGCACCGTCCCCACCTCGGCTTGCTCGTCCACCAGGGCGTCCACAATCACCGCCCGCTGGTATCCGAGCAGCCGCTCCATCATCCCAAAATCGGAGGTCGACAGCTCCAGCAGGTCGATGTGCTCGCGCTGAGGTAAGGATTCGTAAATGCGCCGCGCCACCACCGGCCCGATGGCGTCGTCGCCGTAGAACGGGTTCCCAAAACCCACCAGGGCGGTTCTAGGAGAGGCGTTTTCGCGAGGCCAGCAGTTTTCCATCGCGATCAAAGACCTGGACCTCGAGTGGCATCTTCCCCGGCAGCGAGTGGGTGGCGCAGGCGATGCAGGGGTCAAAAGCCCGGAGGGCCATCTCGATGCGGTTGAGCACCCCGTCGGTGATCTCGCTGCCCCGCTTGATCAGCCCGAAGGCCGCCTTGCGGATGGACAGCGAGATGGGTGCGTAGTTGTTGGTGGTGCCCACGATCAGGTTCACCCGCTGCAAGATGCCCCGCTGGTCGGTGGCGTAGTGGTGGTAGAGAGTGCCGCGCGGGGCCTCCACGCAGCCTACGCCTTCCGTCGGCGTGGCGGTGGGGATCGTCCGGATGTGGGGGCTCAGGATCTCCTCATCTCGCGCCAGCTCGGCCGCCCGCTCGGCGGCGTACATCAGCTCGATCACCCGCGCCCAGTGGGTGGCCAGCGTGTAGTGCACCGGCTTGCCGCCCAGGGTCGAGTACATGCGCTCGTACTCCTCCTGCGCCCGCGGGGTGGCCATCCCGTCAGCCGCATTGAACCGCGAAAGCGGGGTGGCCCAGTACAAGCCGGAGTCCTTGCCGTCCACAAAGCCTTTCCAGCCCACCTGCTTCAGGAACGGGAACTTCAGGTAAGTCCAGGGCTCCACGTGCTCGGCCAGCACGTTGAGATAGTCCCGGGCGTGGAATTTCACGAACTCCTTGCCCTCCGGGTCGACCACCCGAATCATCCCGTCATAGAAGTTCACTTTGTTGTTCGCATCCACGGTGCCCATCGAGTAAATGCGCTGCGTGAAGGTGTCGCTGAGGATCATGTCCACGTAGGCGGGGTTCTTGAGCACCACATCGTTGACGACGCCCAGCGTGAACTTCGCGAACTCCAGGAAGTATCCGGTGTGTTCGACAATCTGGTCCCGTTCCTCGACCGTGAGCCGCTTGGCCAGGCCGCCCGGCAGGGAGGTCACCGGATGAATGGCCTTCCCGCCAATCATCGAAACCACGTGCTGCGCCCGTTTCCGCGCCTCGATCACCTTCTTGCCGGCTTCCAGGCCCACCTTCTGGATAACCCCCAGGATGTTGCGCTCCGCGGCCGGGGCATCCGGCCCCACCACAAAGTCCGGCCCGCCCAGGGCGTAAAAGTGCAGGGTATGATCGCCCACGAAGAAGGCCGAGTACAGCAACTCCCGCAGCTTCTTGGCGGCCGGCGGGGGATCGACGTGGTAGACCGCGTCACAGGCTTTGGCGCTGGCCATGTGGTGCGCCTCCGGGCACACCCCGCAGATCCGGGTGGTGATGCGGGGCATCTCCTCGACTGGCCGCCCCACCGAGAATCGCTCGAATCCCCGCAGCTCCGGGATCTGGAAATAGCAGTTCTCGACGTCCCCCTCGTCGTTCAGAAAGATGGCGATCTTGCCGTGGCCTTCCAGCCTGGTAATGGGATCTATCACGATTTTTTTCATATCTGCCTCCTGGGACCTCAGGCCGCTCCGGCCTGTTTGCGAAACAGCATCGAATTGGGCACGCTGAAACGGTACAAGGTCCCGACGGGGTCCACAATCTGATCCAGGATGGAGTTGATTTCCGCGGGATCCTGGGAGTCGATCACGCTGCTAATGGCGCTCACCATCTTCGCCCCCTGGTCCGTGACGTTGGGCGCCGCCCCGTAGCAGCCCCGGCAGGGCATGTTGGCTTTCACGCACAGAGCCCCGCAACCGCTGCGCGTGGCCGGCCCCAGGCAAATGATGCCCTGGTCCAGCAGGCACTCCTCTGGTTTGGCCTCGATCTCGAAGGGCCGGTGGAAGCGCTTGAGGTGTTTTTCCTTGCGCGGGCGGCCGCACTCGTCGCAGCAGGTCTTCTCCCCGGCCCCGATGACCGAGCCGGCCGGCGGCAGTTGGGCGCCCTGCATGATGGCCGACATCACCGCCACGATCTGGGGAGGCTGGGGCGGACAGCCCGGGATGAAGTACTCCACCGGAACCACCTGGCCCAGGGTTCGGACCGATTCGTAGAACTCCGGGATGTCCAGCTCCCCCTCCGGCGCGGCAAATTTCGGCACCGGCCTGGTCCGTTCAGGGTTCAGCGTGGAGGGCGACTCCTGATAGGCGGTCTGGAAGATCGCCTCGCGGGTGGTCAGGTTGGCCAGCCCGGGGATGCAGCCATCCATGGCGCAGGAACCGAAGGCCACCAGGGCCTTGGCTTTCCTGCGCAGCAGGTGCGCCATATATTCGTTTTCGCTGGTGCGGATGGCCCCGTTGAACAAGCACAGATCGATCGAGCCATCCGGCATGGCTTCCACGTCCTTGTACTTGAAGTCCATGGCGCACGGCCAGAAGACGATGTCAAAGAACCCGGCCACCTCCAGGATCTTCTCTTCGATGTCCAGGACCGTGACCTCGCAGCCGCCACAACTCGCCGCCCAGTACAACGCCAGCTTGGGTTTGCTCATGACGCCACCTCCTGCATTTCCGGACCCGCTTCCAGAGGCTGCGGAATCAGGCCGGTCTCGATTTTGAGCGGCCCCAGAGCCCGCACCTCCTCGGTGAACTCAGTGGTCGCCTTGGCGAACTTCTCGCCCTCCGCGGCCGAAATCCACTCCAGCCGCAGGCGGCGCTCGTCAATGCCGAACGCGCGCAGAATCCGCTTCAGCATCAGCACCCGCCGCAGGGCTTTGTAGTTGCCTTCCTGGTAGTGGCAGTCTCCCGGATGGCAGCCCGCCACCAGGACGCCATCAGCGCCCAGTTGAAAGGCCCGCAGGATGAAGGAGGGATCCACCCTCCCCGAGCACATCACCCGGATGGGCCGCACGTTGGCCGGGGATTTCATCCGGCTGGTTCCCGCCAGATCGGCCCCGGTATACGAGCACCAGTTGCACAAAAATCCGACGATGCGAGGCTCGAAGTTCTTGCCGTTAGTCGTCACTGTCCATGCCTCCGTTCTGTCTAACGAGGTCTTCGACTTCAAACCGACCAGGCTTTCTCACCGCAGAGACGCTGAGGCGCAGAGGATGAATGGGTTTCTCTCCGCGTCTCTGCGTCTCTGCGGCGAATTCAAAGCCTGTATCTTGTCTCATAACGCCCGGTCGCTACAGCGCCAGTACGCCTTCCAGTTCCGCGTAAATCTGCCGGTCGCTAAAGCCGTAGCCGGTGATGGCCCCCGCCGGGCAGGCCGCCACGCAGGTACCGCAGCCTTTGCACAGCGGTGAGTTCACCCGTGAAACCTTCTTCTCCTCCAGAAAATCGATGGCCTTGTACGGACACAGCGCGTTACAGATCCGGCAGCCGCTGCAATACTGCTCGTCGATCTCGGCCCGCACCGGGTCGATTTCCACGACGCCTTTCGAGATGGTGGCCAGAATCCGGGCAGCCGCCGCGCTGGCCTGGGCCACCGAGTCCGGGATGTCTTTGGGCCCCTGGGCGCAGCCGGCAATGAACAGACCGTCCGTGCTGGTGGCCACCGGATCCAGTTTGGGGTGGCGCTCCAGGAAGAAACCGTCCGGGCTCCTGCTGAGACCGAAAAGACGGGCGACCTTGTCGGCGTCCTGGCGCGGCTCGATGGCATTGCACAGCACCACCATATCCACCGGGATCTCCCGGAATCGCCCGATCAGGGTGTCCTCGCAGCGGATCAGCAGGGTGCCTTCCTCACGCTTCGACCAGCCCGCCTGAACCACCTCGGCCACCTTGCCCCGGATGACATTGGCGCCTTCATGCAGCACCCGCGAATAGAACTCTTCATAACCCTTCCCGAAGGCCCGCATGTCGATGTAGAAGTTGTAGACCTCCGCCCCGGTGCGCTCTTGGATGAGATGGGCGAACTTCAGGGCGTACATGCAGCACACCCGCGAGCAATAGCGATGGTAGTTCTCGTCGCGGGAACCGATGCAGTGGACGATCCCCACCGCCCGCGGAGGTTGTCCGTTCTTAGTACCACTCTTCCTCCCGTAGGCCCGGTGGCGTTGAGCATGCGCTCGAGGTCCAGGCCGGCGTAGACGTTGTCCAGCCTCCCGTAACCGTACTGAGCCATGGGAGTTGCATCGAACGCGTCGAAACCTGTCGCCACCAGCACCTGCCCCACGTTCAGCTCGATCTCTTCGTCCACCATCTGGTGATCGATGGCCTGCGGTTCGCAGACCTCGACGCACTTCTGGCAGCCTTGCGTCTGGAAGTGGATGCAGCTCTCATAGTCGATGACGGGCACGCGAGGCACGGGCTGAAGGGTGGGAACATAGATCGCCGTGTTGGGCCCCAGAAGGAAATCAGGAGGTCTGCCTCTGTAATCCTCCGCCTCGAACTTGATGTGCGAGGTGGGACAGACCAGGGCGCAGGCGCCGCAGGCAATGCACTCCTCCGATTCCAGGTTGAAGGGGGTGGCCACGTGGCGCTCAATGCCCCGCTCGGCGAAGCTGATGGCGCTGGCGCCCACCACCTCGTCGCAGACCCGCACGCACAGACCGCACAGAATGCAGGCGTCCTCGCGCTCATCCCGCTCGGCGCTCGAGAAGCGCGACTGCTTGAGGCCCAGCTCCTCGGCGTACTTCTTCAGAATGGGCACGTTGGGCCAGCGCGCCAGCATCATTTCCAGGATCAGCCGGCGGGTATCCTGCACGTGCTGGTTGTTGGTGTTGATCACCATGCCTTCCCGGCAGGTGGCGTGGCAGGAGGGGATCAGCTCGTCTCCCCACTTGGTTTTGGTCTCCACCACGCACAAGCGGCAGGCCGCAAAGGGCTTGATCAGCGGGTGGTAGCAGAGAGTTGGAATCTTGATGTCCAGGAACTTCGCCGCGTTCAGGATGGTTGTTCCTCTGGGAACTTCGGTTGTTTTTCCGTCGATGGTCAGTTTTGGCACATTCCACCTCTCATTCCACGATCACCGCATTGAAGTGGCACAAGTCCACGCAGGTCCCACACTTGCTGCACAAGCTCGCGTCGATCCGGTGCGGCTGGTTCTTCTCGCCGAAGATGGCCTTTTCCGGACACTCCCGCCGGCACACCCCGCAGCCGTGCCCGCGCTGCACGCAGATTTCCGGGTCAATCCGGTAGGTGTTCAACTGGCGGCAGACATGGGCGGGGCACTTGTGCGCCTCGATGTGCGACAGATACTCGTCGCGGAAATAGCGCATGGTGGTCAGGACCGGGTTGGGCGCCGAGGTCCCCAATCCGCACAGGGAGGCTTCCGCGACCACCTTCGAGACTTCCTGCAAGGCTTCCAGGTCCTCCATCGTGCCGTGGCCGTCGGTGATCTTGCTCAGCAGGTCGAGCATGATCTTGGTGCCCTCCCGGCAGGGAGTGCACTTGCCGCAGGACTCGTCCTGAGTAAACGTGAGGAAGTAGCGCGCCACGTCCACCATGCAGGTTTCTTCGTCCATCACCACCATGCCGCCCGAGCCCATCATCGAGCCGGCTTCGGTGAGGGTTTCAAAGTCCACCGGCAGATCGATCAGCTCGCTGGGAATGCACCCTCCGGAAGGTCCCCCGGTCTGCACGGCCTTGAACTTCTTGTCGCCCTGAATCCCCCCTCCCACGTCGTAGATGATCTCGCGGAGGGTAATGCCCATGGGTACTTCGACCAGGCCGGTGTTCTTGATCTTCCCGACCAGCGAAAAGACCTTGGTGCCTTTGCTCCTCTCGGTTCCGATCGAAGCAAACCACGGGCCGCCCCGGCAGATGATGGGAGGGACGTTGGCCCAGGTCTCGACGTTGTTGAGGCAGGTCGGTTTTCCCCACAGTCCCTTTTCCGCCAGGCGGGGAGGCCGGGCCCTGGGTTCTCCCAGCCGGCCTTCGCAGGCCGACACCAGCGCCGTGGCCTCTCCGCACACGAAGGCCCCGGCGCCTCGCGACACCGTGATGTCAAAGTCGAAGCCGCTGTCCAGGATGTCTTCCCCCAGCAGGCCGTATTCGCGGGCCTGCTCGAGTGCGATCTGGAGCCGCTGGACCGCCAGGGGGTACTCGTTCCGGATATACACCACGCCCCAGCGGGCCCCGATGGCCCGCGCGCCGATGGCCATGCCTTCAATCACCGAGTGCGGATCCGACTCGACGATGCTGCGATCCATGAAGGCCCCCGGGTCCCCTTCGTCCCCGTTGCAGATGACATACTTGGGCTCGCCCTGCGCAATCCGGGTGGCCTCCCACTTGGTGGCCGTCGGGAAGCCCGCGCCTCCTCTGCCCCGCAGCCCCGAGATCTTGACCTCATTCATGATTTCTTCCGGGGTCATCTCGCTGAGCGCTCTGGCCAGGGCCTTGTATCCGTCCCGGGCGATGTACTCCTCAATCTTCTCCGGGTCGATCAGACCACGGTTGCGCAGCGCGATGAGCACTTGCCGCGAGAAGAAGGGAATGTCCATCATCTTGGGGACCGGCACCTTCAGCTCCGGGGGCACGTACATCAGTTTCCGCACCGGCCGGCCCTTCAGGAAGTGCTCCTCCACCAGGTGCGGAATGTCTTTGAGGCTGAGCTGCTGGTAGAAGATTCCGTCCGGCTGGACCACCATCAGAGGCCCTACGCCGCAGAAACCGTTGCATCCGGTAGTCACCACCTGGATCTCGTTGTCCAGCCCGCGTTTTCGGATCTCTTTGTCGAGGGCGTCCCGGAATTCCAGCGAACGATTGGAGACGCAGCCCGTGCCTGCGCAAACCATCAAGTGCATTCGATACGGCATTTGGATCTCCTCTAACTACCCCATTCATGCGACCATTCTGTGGCGCAGGCACTCGTGCCTGCCGCGCCACATGCTCACCCAATACCCCACCGTAATTGCGAATCATCAATAGGTCCGTTCGCTTCCTACCGCCAGCGCATAGGCTTCCGCGATCTTGCCCCCCACCACGTGCTCGGTGAAAATGGCCTTGAGCTTGGCCTCGGTCAGGTCCACATACTTCACCGGCGCTTCGCCGATGACCTCGACGGTGGCCATGGGCTCACGACTGCACAGGCCCGCGCAACCGGAGGTACTCACCATCACGTCCTGAAGGTCTCGCTGCTCGACTTCCCGCAGGGCCGCCTCGACGATCTTGCGGGCCCCCGCAGCAATGCCGCAGGTTCCCATGTGAATCGTCACCCGCACCCGCGCGGCGCCATCCCGCAACGAGGTGTTTTTCCTGGCCTTTTCCCTGAGCGCTGCTAAGTCCTCCAATTTAAGCTTTGGCATCTCGGGCTCCTTCTTTTGGTGAAAATTGCTTGATGATCTGGTCCACTTTGGGAAGCGTCACCTTGCCGTACAGCTCCGGTCCCACGGTGACCACCGGCGCCAGCCCGCAGCAGCCCAGGCAGCGCACCTCCTCCAGGCCGAAATTGAGGTCCGGGGTGGTCTGCCCGATCTTGATATTGAGCTGCCGTTCGAACTTCTCCAGGATCTTCACGGCATTCTTGACGTGGCAGGCGGTGCCCGTGCAAATGGCGATGGGGTGCCGGCCTCTGGGCGTCAAGCTGAAGGCCCGGTAGAAGGTGGCCAGGCTGTAAGCGCGGCTGGCCGGCACACCCAGGGTGTGGGTAATGTGCAGGAGGACCTCCTGGGGCAGATACGAAAACTGGTTCTGCACGTCCTGCAACATGGCGATGAGTGCGCTTTTCTGCGCGTGGTGTTGCTGGATGATCTTCTCAACGGTTTCCAACTGCATGTACGCCTTCCTCCCTGGAAGCTAAATCCTTGAGTTGCTCTCTCAGCTTTTCAGCACTCTGACGGACGGCCGCTATCCCCCGGGGCGAATGGAGCGGGATGCCTCCCAGCCGGGCGGTGATTTCCCTGGTGCTGAATGAAATGCTGGAATCGCCGGTCTCGTGCAGGTAGCTGAACTCGACCTGTGGGTTTCCGATCACCAGGGTAAGCAGCGTTTGCGCGATGTCCCCCAGCGGCTGCCGGTCCATATGGCTGTGCTGAAACACACCCGTGACCTGGGTCCCGACTCCCGGACGGGATGTGATCTTGAAATCCCCGCCGGCCCTTCTTGCGGCCTGCTCGAACAGCGACAGACCCAGCCCCACGCGGCGGGTGGTTCGGCTGGTGAAAAAGGGATCCGTGGCCCTCGCCAGCGTCTCCTCTCTCATTCCGCAGCCATCGTCGGCGATCTCGATCGAGAGCCGGTCGTCCCGACGGCCCTCCTGCACCCGGATTTCCACACGGCTGGCGCCCGCGGCAATGGAGTTCTCCACGATGTCCAGAATGTGCAGAGAGAGATCTTCCATATCGCGCCTACCCAAATGCCCGCCGGCCGTCCTCTCCGCGCAAGGCCTTCTTGATCTCCCGGGTGGTGGGCTCATCCACCAGGAGCCCGGTCCAGGCCTTGCCGATATCCGCCACCGAATGCGCGTCGGAGGAGCGAATGAAAGCACGCCCGGCGTATTCCGGAAAGCGCCGCCTGGCTTCCTCCGGGCTGGTGTTCACGGAGAGTTCCAAAGCATCCAGCTCCAACTCCTCCGGGATGAATCCCAACTGCCCGATGATGCCGAAGGTCTCCCGGTCGACGTGCGAGGCGATGGCCAGGCCTCCCAGGCCGCGAATGCTGTCTACCACCTCGTCGATGGTAAGTTCAGTCGCCCCGGCCAGCAGCCGTTGGTTGAACCCCAGCACGTCGTGGTCTTCATTGACCACCACCTGAGGACCGAAGACCTCTGCGTCATTCTCCCCGGGCAGGTGCAGGTAGACCATCTCCTGCAGCCGGAGGGCGTTGTCAATGCTGTCGAAAACTGCCAGGATGTGCACTTCCTCCCTGGAGGTCACTTCCATCCCCGGGAGCACCGTGAGGTTCCTGCCTCGGGCTGCATTCACCACCGCGGGTACGTTCTCTGAAGAGTTGTGATCGGAAATGCCGATCACATCCAGGCCCTGCCGGGCGGCCTGCTCGACGATCGCCCGGGGGCCCATGTTCAGGTCGGCGCAGGGGGACAGGCAGGTGTGCACATGCAGGTCGGCTTTGAAGATCCGCAGCATCACTCGGTCCCCCGGATGCCCATCTGGTACAAGCGGCCAGCCAGCTCGAAGGCCGGAAGCTGGCTGGCCAGCAGCAGCACGTTTTCCTCGCGGGCCTTCGCCAGGGTTTCGGAATCCGGTGTTCTGCCAGCCACCAGGATTACGGCAGCCAGCTCCTTCAACGTGGCGACCGCGATGATATTACGATGCGTCTGCAAGGTGATCCACAGGCTGCCGGTCTTGGCATGAGCGATGACGTCACTCAGCAGATCACTGACATAGCCTCCCGTGACCTCCTTGTCCAGAGCTGGATGTGGGATCAGCTTCAGCTTGTCAGGCCCATTCAAGACTTCCAGCCCCAGCGCCCCGACCACCTCCCGCACCGTCATATGGCCACCACCTTTCCGTTTCTCATGGGTCCGGAGGCCGGGCGGGCCAGGCTGCGGACCTCCCGCACCGCCAGCACCACGCACTCCTCCAGCGCGGCCCGTTCCTGGATCACGTCCTCGGCGAAGCTCTGGCAGGTGGGCGCGCCACAGGCGCCGCAATCGATCTGCGGCAGCGCCTCGTAGGTTTCCTGGATGAGACGCCTTTTCTCAATGGCCCGGGCAATGTCCCGATCCAATGGCGCGAAAGGCCTGGAAGGGATCTTTCCCGGCAGTGAGAAGTAGTTCCTTTGATACAGTTCGCGCAGCTTGGCCCGGTCCTGGCTGGGCCGGCTGCCGAACCGGGCCACCAGACTGAGAATGGTGCTCCGGGTGACGTAAGGATCCCCCACCGTGAGCGAGCCGCCGCAGCATCCCTGCGCGCAGGCGTGGCACTCCACGTACTGGATGTCGCCCAGCTTTCCGTTCTCAATCTCGTCCAGAATCCTCTCGACATCGTTCAGCCCGCCCACCGCCAGGCTGTTCTGCGCTTCGAGCGAGGAGACCTGCCCGCCCAACAGCGGCCAGCCCAGCCCGATGCCTGTCACCGGTTCTCCACCCTCCCGGGCGCCCTCACTGAGCTCGTGGATGGCCGAAAGAAGAGGGTGATAGATCTCTGAGATTCCGATGGCCCCGTCGATGTGTGAGGCCTTCTTCCTGGGAGGATATTTGATGGCCACCATCTTGGGCGGGCAGGGCGTCAGATAGATCACTCCGATTTCTTCCCGCCGCAGGCCCAGTTCCTTCATCTTCCGGTGCCGGACCTCGCGCGCCGCGATCTCCATGGGAGAATCGATGGGAATCAGCAGGTCAATCAGATCCGAATAGCGCGCCTGGATCAGCCGCACGATGGTGGGGCAGAAGGGCGACAGCAACGGCCAGGGCCCCCGGTGGCTGGCCAGGTACTCGTCAATGGCGATGCTGACCGCCTCGCTGGCCCGCGCCACATCGCAGGCCTCGTCGAAGCCGATTTTTCTCACCCCCGCCAGGATGCTCCCCGGAAGAGCCTCCTTGCGGAACTGGCCGTACAGCACCGGCGAGATCAGCGCCACCGTGTATTTGAACCGCGAGAAGTCGGTGAGCGAACTGGTTTGGGGAACGATGGCATTGTGGGTGCACGCCCGGGCGCACTCCCCGCAATCGATGCAGCGGTCCTCCAGGATCTGCGCCCGGCCGTTCCGCACCCGAATGGCCTCCGTCGGACAGGCCTTCAGGCAGGCCATACGCCCGTTGCAGCGCTCCGGCACCAGCCGCACCGAATGAAAGTACTCGCCCATGCTACAGTTCTTCACCGCAAAGGCGCAGAGGCGCAGAGAATACATTGATTCTTCTCTGCGTCTCGGCGTCTCTGCGGTTCAAAATCATGCCTCTACAGCCGAATCGTGATCTCCAAAGTCGTGCCTTTTCCCACCACCGAGCGGATGGTAAAGACATCCGCGTTCTTCTTGATGTTGGGCAGGCCCATCCCTGCCCCAAAGCCCATCTCCCGGATTTCGTCGGAGGCCGTGGAATACCCTTCTTGCATGGCCAGGTCGACGTCCGGGATGCCGTCGCCTTCATCGACTACCCGGATCCGGATATCCGCCGGAGTCACTCGCAACTCCATGCTTCCCTTGTGGGCATATAAAACCACGTTCATCTCCGCTTCATAAGAAGCGATGGCCACCCGCCGGATCACCGACGAGTGGATGCCGATCTCCCTCAGGATCCCCTTGGTCGTGATGGAGGCTTTTCCCGCATTAACGAAATCTCCGCCGCAAATATTAAAGCGCTGACAAAAGAGGGGCTCGCTTGGCATCCTGCAAGCCTTCCTGGAGCTCGCTGCCCCCAGCCAGGCCGCACGCGTACAGGCGGCCGCACGACTCGTACATGGGAAGGCCGGTGGACAGCACAACCATTCCCTTTTCCCGGGCCAGGTCGATGGCCTCCTTGTCGGGCAGCTTGCCACGGACATACACAATGGCTTTCACTTCCGCGATCTCGGCCGTGCGCACCGATTGCACGTTGGTCAAGCCGGTCAACAGCAATGCATCGGGCTTGATGAAGGCCAGCACGTCGCTCATCAGGTCCGCGCCGCAGCCCACCCCGACTTCCTCGTTGAGCTGGTCCTCGCCCGCGATCACCCGGCAATTCAGGATCCTGCGCACCGCTTCCAGTTTCATCAGGACACCTGCTTCACAATCTGATCTCCCAGCTTGATGGTCCTTTTCACGGGTATCCGGGTGGCCGGGCAGGTGTTCCAGCACAGACCGCAACCGGTGCACTTGGACTCGCTCACGAACCGGGCTTTCCTGCGTACCTTGACCTTGAAGTTGCCGATGAACCCTGAGACTCCGGTCACCTCGCTGTAGCTCAGCAGTTTGATGTTTTCACGGTGTCCCACCGAGACCATCTTGGGGGTCAGGATGCAGGCCGCACAGTCCAGGGTGGGAAAGGTCTTGTCAAACTGTGCCATGCGCCCGCCGATCGAGGGCTCGCGCTCGACCAGATACACCGTGCCGCCGGCCTCGGCAATCTCCAGCGCCGCCTGAATGCCCGTGATCCCGGCGCCTACCACCAGCACGTTGGGGTTGATCTCGGCGCGCATCGGTTCGAGCGGCTGGTGCAGAGCCACCCGCCGCACCGCTCCCGAGACCAGGGCTTTGGCCTTCTGGGTGGCCATGCGCACATCGTCATGGATCCAGGAGCAGTGTTCGCGGATGTTGGCGATCTGGACCAGGTACCTGTTCAGGCCGGCCTTGCGGGCCGCATTCCGGAAGGTCAGCTCGTGCATCAGCGGAGAGCAGGCCGCCACCACCACCCGGTTCACGCCCAGTTGTCGAATATCGTCCTGGATCAAGGCCTGCCCGGGATCGGAACACATGAACTTGTAGTCCCGGGCGATCACCACGCTGGGGCTGCGGGAGATGTATTCCCGCACCTCGCTCACGTTCACGGTTCCAGCAATGTTGAGGCCGCAATGGCAGATGTAAACGCCTATGCGCACGTGGCCATTCTGTTCCATGGGTTTCCTCCTACGCCACCAGCGCTGAGAGCGGCGCCTTCAGCGCGATCAGATTCCTCTGCAATCCCAATTCTTGCTCCGAGCAGCCCAAGGCCAGCCCCAGCAGTTGCGTGAAGTAGACCACCGGGATCTCGTAGGAGGCGCCAAACATCTTGTTCACCTTCTTTTGGTAAGCCTCCAGGTTGATCTGGCACAGGGGACAGGTGGTGGCGATGCATTGGGCATCGTTCTCGGCTGCGCACTGGAGCAACTCCTTCACCAGTTCCAGAGAAACGTCCGGGAAGGTGGTCATGAGCATGCCACCGCAACAGCGGGTTTTGAGCGGGAAATAGGCCGTCCGGGCCCCCAGCCTTTCGAACAGCCGGTCCATCGAGGTGGGGAACTCGCGGTCGTCGAAACCGCGCTCCGGGCGCACGATCTGACAGCCGTAGTAA
>Ga0315280_10008098_pt1 | contig 13877 bp, 23 predicted proteins | sample YL17G06_40_MG_FD_203697 | JGI IMG/M metagenome (GOLD analysis project Ga0315280, IMG submission 203697) | Sediment microbial communities from Yellowstone Lake, YNP, Wyoming, USA - YL17G06_40 | ecosystem: Environmental > Aquatic > Freshwater > Lake > Sediment | place: USA: Wyoming | collected...
ACTCTCATGTCCAGAAGGAGGGAGGGACAAACAACAACAGAAGGCAAGTAACGATCAACAACAGAACAAGGAGTAGTGGAGACACTATCTTAAGACTTAAGACAGTAGAGCAGAGGGAGGTGGTGAGAGTATATTAAGACTTAAGAAGAGAGAGGAGCATAGTGGTTTGGTGAGGTTTGTAGTATGGCGTCCCCGATATCGAATTTTGTAGTGTTGGTCCCTGGAGTACAGAAGAGGCTTCGGTTTAAGGACCATCAAGTCTTAAGAAGGAATATAACCGACCCGATTCGTAAGATTCAAGTTGAGCGTGAGAGCTTAATGATGTACGTCTCGCAGGAGGACGGAGCCCCCGCGGATAGGGTGTACTCGATTCTCAGTCAGAAGCACGCGGCCGAATTCGCTGGCTACCTTCCTGGCAAGGCGTACACGAGATATGAGTTCACGGTTGTTAAGGACGCTCCCGGTACGGTTCCCCCTCGGATCGTCAGCGTGACCCCTCTGTGACCGTTCTTCGTACCCTAGAGCACCACTCGATACCCGGTAAGAAGATTACAGTAGAGAGAGCTGAGTACCGTGACTTCCCCGAGACAAAGTGGCTCTTCGACACGTACAGTAGTGGGGCGTATGGCCTGGTCCCGGACAGTAGGATTAAGAAGTACATTCGCCAGGGCGCCGTGCACGTCGTCAAGGTCGACGGCGACATCGTTGCTGCAGCAGTCGGGTTTCCCGGTAAGACCCTCTGGAACATCATGACAATACCCGAGTATCGTCACCTGCACCTGGGAACGCTTCTCGTGCAGGAGATCAGCCCGGACGTGATACGGGTGAAGTGTAGGCCTCACGAGGGGATGAGTGACGCGGACCTAGCTCGGTTCTCGGATCCGACACCCTTCTATCAGCGGCTTGGGTTTGTGGAAGTGGGCTGGGACTATCCGAGGGGGTACTTCCGGGGAAGAGACAAGACTACGGGTAAGGGCAATTTCATTAGGCAGGGGTCGATACGACGGATCAAGATCATGCGTCGTCTGAAGCCGGAAGAAGTGGCCCCTCTGCCGGACAGGACAGCAGCTCCTCACATAGCAGCTGCTCGAGATTCGAGCCCTGGGCCCAGGGCACGTGCCGAACGCTAGGGGTGCGCACCCCTACGGAGGGGATTTGAACCCCCGACCTTTTTCAGCGTTTAGGGTAGGCTTCCCACGTGTAAAGTCTTGAGATGTAAGATTCTATACATGGACGAATAATCTTATATCTGCTAGCTTCTCCTACACTTGAATGAGGCTTAACATGTCCTCAAACGTAGAAAGAATTGGAGAAATCATGGAAGTGGTGACTCTTCGAGTCAGCGCACACGGCGAGGGCCTGGCCCTGTTTTTGCCAAAGCGGAAGTGCGAGACTTACGGGATAATAGCCAGCGACCAGATCAAGGTTAAGATGCTGGACCACTTCCGCAATAAGGACCTCGTACATCCCCACGAGGACCGTACAGTTCCTCCAAACTGTACAATCGATGAAGGGGCAAGTCATAAAAGCGACAGGAGTGAAAGGGCTAAGCCCGGTGGACCTGATGATTTACCTTAGCTGGGATGAAGCCATACGAGTGGAGGCCGCTGCGCCTACGCTCCTGGACCGGTTGATCGTTAGGCTCCCTCTTTGGGTAGGTATGCGCGCGCACGAGGTTTCAGACGCCCGGATAGAGCACGTGGATCCAGAGCAGGGCCTGATCTACATTCCCTGGGGCCACAGGAACGGCGCCAGACTCTCCTGCATAGACGACGGAACGCTGCAGCTGCTGGCCACTTTTACGGGTCCTCGCAAGAAGGGTCCTCTGCTGTGCAAGTGGGACGGCTGCCTGCTTGGACGCTGGAACGTCTACTATGCGATTCACGTCTGCGGCGAGCTAGCCGGAATTCACAAGGCAAAGCCTATCGGACCCACGATGCTACGGCACACTTTTGCGACTACCTGGCTGAAACGGAAGGGAAACATTCGTCTCCTACAGAAGCAGCTAGGCCACGCGAAACTCGAGAGCACCGCGTACTATCTCGATTGGATTCCTGAAGAGGTAAAGGAGGAGTATGATGAGCTCTTCAACCGAGGGGAAAAAGTCGCCGCAACTGTCCCCGCTTGACTACTTCTATCAGAACTGCTGCCCAGGCTGCAAGATGGAGGCCCACGAGTGCCAACGTGGGAGCACGACGGAAACCAACTGCTTACTCGCGCACCTAGCAGACCGGATACTTATTCTCGCTCAGAAGATCGGAGGGACCTGATGCCGGGGAAAAGAGCCCTCGTAATTCTAGAGCCCGACCAACTCGTAAGAGTTACGAAGCGATACAAGCCAGAGTTTTGTAACATCATGTCCAAGTCTCGACTCACGAGGATAGTCATCAAACCCGAGTACCCTGGAAGCGTGATGATAGAGCTGGAGGATGGTGTAGTCCTCGAGTTCATAGGAGCGTGGGGAACGCTTGACAAAGAAGCAGCCCAACCAAATCGAAACTGAGCACATGTTCCGGGACTGCACCGACGACGTCAGGGAGGATCTCATCGACCTCTCGCTGAAGGGTTACATCTACATTGGACGAACAGGCGCGGGCTTAACTCAAGACTTCCGACAGACGACGTTCAGAAGGGGCACCATCAAGGCAATCGAAGCGGAGAGGACCTTCCTGGGAGACAAGAAGGCGAAGATCCTCCAGCTCATCGCAATCGAAGGACCCAGGTGGGTACCCTTCAAACGCATCGAGGACGAGTACTACGGCGTCAAGCTCCCGCAGCCCCTCACATCTCCAGCAACCTCGAAAGACCAACGCGAAAAGGGCGACGATTTCTAAGAGGCACCCACAGATGATAGACATACTCAGCTTCATCCTGGGCCTCGCAGCCGCGGGGATCCCCCTCTTCATTCTCCTCTGCTACCTCTGCGACAAGGCCTGGTGGCTCGGAATCCACGACTACAGAAACAGGAAACATCCCTACTGCACCTACCACTGTCACACGTGTGACATATGGCGGAGCTGCCTGCAGCACGAGAAACCTGATGGCCCAGAAGAACCCGTGAGAGGCGAGTTGAAGTGAACTCAGGGCCTCGGGACCTGGTTGGAGCATCGAAGGTTTAGGCGCCAGGAAAGGGTGAAGGAAGATAAGAATCAAATGGTTCTCTCTCCGGAGGGGATATCTCCTAACCCTTCCCGGCTGGGTGTCTTTCAGGGTCCAACCATCGACGCGGACAAGAAGGTAACGTGTCCATTCTGTCTAGGCCTATCACCCCTTCGCCTCTTCCTAGTCAGCACCAAGAAAGGCATCAGCAGAAACATGGGAAAATGTCCTCTATGCACCCAGGGCGTTCGATTACGGACCCTCATGGAAATGAGAAAATGGACCGCTAAACAGTACGCCGACTGGGTCTATCCCTACAGTCACAGCGGATTCTGGCAGAAAGTCAAATTTGAGACTTGGAAAAAACGGTTATTCCTCATGGGTTGGACTGAGGAATTCTGGGACCACTACAAGGAGCTCCGAGCAGACGACGGCTCAGAAAGCTACTCGGACTACATGAACAGGAAGGGTAGAGAAGACGCAGAGGAACATACGAGGAACGGTTAAGACGTAACAACAACAACAAAGCCCCCCCATTCACTTCTTTCTTATTCCTATTCTTCCTCTTGTTCCTTGTTCTCTGTTACTGTTGATCCTGTTACTAGAATGAAGCAAAGAGACTGAAGGGACTTCTCCCACTTTCCCTCGAGCAGCCGGGGGGGTTTGTTGTTCTTGTTCTTATAGCTAGTACCTGCATACCTGGAAGTCTAGGAAGTTCATCACCAACCCCTCGAATGGTACATACACCAAGGCCAACGGTGAAGGATAAACTACAGTATTACAGGGTTCACTAGTACAACGGATGAAGATTCTAGCCTCTTCGCTAAGTCCAGACTTTAATCTTGCCTCGTCTGGACGAAGAGTGAAAAAGAGAGGAGTTAAGCCTTCTTGGTCTCTTGTTTTCCCTTGAGAATCTGCTCCATCGCTTCGTAAGGGTCCTTAGGTTTCTTCTGTTCATCCTGCTTCTTGCTCAAGCTGCTACCCCTCCGATCGTCGCAAGCTGGGAGTTGAGGTCTGCGAGCTGGTCGTCCCTGTTCTTGAGTATCTGCTGTTTCTTGTCCGCTGCCGTTGCGAGGCTATCCTGCAGTTTTGTGAGCTGCTGGTTTCCTCTGTCGACAGCAACGTCTCTCCTTGCCTTGAGGAGCTCCTGGTGCTCCTGGATCTTGGGCAGCTTGTCAGGTGCAGCTGTTGAGGCCTCGTCTGCGAGGAAGGTGAGCTCTGTGTCGTACACGTTGAGAGTATCCGCGAGGGTCGTCTGGGCGCCTTGGATCTCGTCGCTGAGCGTTGACGTCTGGGCGTCGATTTGGAGGATCATCAGGTCGTAGCTCCTGTTCAACCGTGCGATCTCGTTCTGGACGACGGTTCGTCGTCTAGTCTTTTCTGCATCCGTCAAGGGTGCAGGAGTTGTCTCGATACTTGCCAAGAGCTGGGCGTCGCTGGCCGTGTACCCGATTGCGATAAGCCTCGTCGTGTACGTTTCGACTGAAACAAGGCCTAAATCGAGTGCTTGGGCGAGTTTAGACTCAGTTACGAGCCGACTCTTTTCGGATGCTGTTGTCTTGGCTGCTTTCCTTCGTCGTCCATCTGCCTGCTGCACGAGTAGGCTGATCCTGTCGTCGACGAGGCCCAAGGCCTTGAGGTCCGCTTTCAGCTCTTCGACTGTTGTGAGGCCCTTCACGTAGTCGTCTACTGAGATCTTGCTGAGGGCCGTCGTCTCGTTCCGTGTGAAGCGTTCCTGGGCGCGTAGGACCCACATTTCCGTGATGTTGTCGGGTGTTCCTATCTGTTTCAGCTTCGTCCGGAGCTCTTCCTCTGTATCGAGCCCTGCGACGTAGTCATCTAGGGCCTCTGTTCTGAGGGTTCCTCGGATGCTGTTGGTTTGGTAGGCCATGAAGGCCCTTGCTGCCTTGTCTGCGTCGTCCGGGCTCAGTCCAGTCCAGCGCATAATCCTGGCCAGGTCGTCGACGTCGTAGAATCCAGCGTCGAGGCCGTACCTGAGGATCCTTATGGACGGTGGCTGATAGACGACGTCGAGGAAGGCCTGTCTCCAGGCAGGGTGCACGTGGTTGACTTCCAAGACCTTAGTGAGGTCCTCCTTGGTGAAGAGGCCCCTGTAGTAGTTTTCTACGCCCTGGGCAATTGGCAGCGGGCTAAACTGGGACGTCCAGAATCGACCTGCCCACTCTGCAGAGTACCCAAATTTCCCCAGGTTCTCAATGACGTAGTCTGGAGCTGCAAGAGAGAATTCTGAGTCCCAGGCCTCGTGTGTGGCCATGCTGAGTATTTCGCCAGGTCCTGGCCTCGCACGTGTAAGCTCCAGGTAGTTGTCGACGTCTTCCTCTCGAACGCCCTGAGCTCTGAGGTTCTCCTTGAACGAGTCTTCCGTTATGAGCCCTCGCAGGAGCATTGTCGTCAGATCTCCCAGTCCCGGGATCCTCTTTGCCAAGAACCTGAACGAGGCTGCCCACGTGGGGTCATAGCCTAGCTGATGTAAAACTGCGTCGTGCACCGAGTCGGGAATTGCTCCCCTCGTGTTAAGACTCGTGAGGGTTCCCACGTCTGGGTATTGCCATCTGAGGCCTCGCATAGCAGCTATGAAGGAATCGTTGTATCCGTGTTTCGCTGCTATGGTACTGAACTGTTCTTCTGTCAAGTACCCACGAAGGAGCATGTGCGTTGCTGTCTGCAGATCCGGTATTTCTGGCCTGAGCCAAGCGTTGTAGTAGTACAGGAGAGGCTTAGATATACCGACGTCTGCGAGTGTACCGACAACAGCACCCATGAATATACTAGGGTTCATGAGATTCACAGCGAAAGACCCGACGTTATCAAATGTGAGACCGCATCCCAGGACCTTGGTAGACGCGACGTCTGAGAGTGCAGCCATGACTGCGCCAGAGACTGAAGTTAAGACTATACCTCCGACTCCTGCATACATCGCAATATCAGGAGTGATGTCTCCTACTCCATCAAACAGTCGAAGGACACCTGTTATTATTTCTCTCGCAGCATCTGAGATTCTACCAAAGATCCATGAGAGGCCGTTGACTATGGGGTCGATGATATTCGATGATATCCAGCCTCCGATTACTGCCAGGGCCTTCGGGACCTCTGTCGTTAGCCAGTTCCACACTGCGCCAAGCGCTCCCGTGAGACCGTCCCAAATGGCGCTGAGGGCCCCAGAGAACGCTGAGGCTATCGACTGGCCTACGCCATCGAGGGCCGTAGTAACCTCTGAGGCTACCCATGTGAAGCCTTCTGAGACTCTGGCAAGAAGCCAGTTGAACGTATCGCCTATCCAGGAGAGGGCTCCGCTGAACCATCCCCAGACGACTCCAGAAAGCCAGTTAAACGATGAAGTGATACCTGTCCAGACTTGGCCGAGGAACCCTGTGATCCCTGAAATTGCTCCGGAGACAGCATCCCAGAGGAAGCCAAGGATCCCGCCTTCGATTCTTCCGGTGCTCGAGTTCCATCTGCCCAGGACGGTTCCGATCTGGTCAAGCAGCCACGAGGCCGCTGCGTTAGCTGCTGACGAGACCCAGTTCCAGAGGCCCTCGAACCAGCCTTGGGCCTGTTCTAAAATGGGAATTCCTGCGAATACAGAAAAATGGGGGGGCTCGTAGAACAGGATTTCTACGGCCTTTTCACTCATCCTGAAACCACCGGTCCAGCTACTTTCCTTCGGGCTTCAATGTCCTTGAGTATGGTGTCTTTCTCGAATTTCTCGTTCCACTTCTCTTCCGGGATGAAGATCGTCGAGGGCGCCATTCCTGTCGTAGTGTAGCTGATTGCGTACGTGTGCTTCTGGGTCGTCATGCCCGGGGTGCTTAGTATCTTTTGCCGGACGAGGACGACGTAGTGCGTGTCTTCCTTCTTGGACATTGGTCTACCCTTCTTTTGGGAGGTAGCTCTGAACAACGTTCTTAACCGCGTTGCGAAGGATTTTGCAGACATTACAGTCGCATCCTCCCTTGTACGCCTCGAAAAGGGCTGCGTTGAATGCTCCCGGGTCCATGTCGAATTTAGGGACCTGGCCCGGAGCTCGCTCTGCCATCTACTTCTGGGCCTCCTGTTTTCCTTGTGCATACTGTACGAGCTGCTCGAGGCCTGCGAGGGTCACGAAATTGCCGGCCCAGGCGACGAGGAAGGTCTTGACGCAGTTGAAGGCGAATTCTACGGGGCTCGCAGCGACGACGGCAAACGAGGCGTTAGCTACCTGGGTCAGAATGAGAATAGCGATAGCCGATAGGGTTGAGACGATAGCAGCATCCTTGTACGTCATGGGGTTGCCCTTGCTGAACGGGTTGATATTCAGTTTCACCTTTTTGCCTCCAAACTAGAGTACGAGTACTTGATACTTAAGACATACGTCGTATGATTTATGCACCTGCGAGCAGAGCAGCCGCAGCGGGCAAGGCAAGGAACCCATACCCCTCTGCCGAGATACCCGAGGCGAGAGTTACCTCGGTGATCCAGAGCTCCCCGTTCTTCGTCACGAAGTCATAGACCCTGCCATCTGCGAGGGCGAGCCAACGGAGGAACGCCGTGAACCTTGTGATGAGCTGGGCGTACTTCGAGGCGTTCACCGTTTTGCATGCTTCCAGCATCGACGCCGTGTATACCGAGTACTCGTTTCGGGTCTCGTCCTTGGCTGCTGCGTATGGACAATAGAGCTGGCCTCCCCACTGGCCAGCGGTTAGCGAGTTGATGAAGTCCAAGCACGTTTCTGCCTGGCTGCTGTAGTCTGTGCCAGTCCTGTAGCTGGACGTCGCCCACACGTACACGGCCCTCGAGCAGAAGGCCTGCGTGTAGGTGATTTTCTCCTTGTACGTGAAGGGAATCGCCGGCATAGCACTAGCAGGATACGCAGTTTGGTAGTATTGGCCTACTGCGCCGGTCCAGAGGAACTGAGCGATCGCTGTGTACAGGTTGTTTCCAAGGGTTTTAACCGAGTACCCTCCGGACGTCGTGAGTGTGTCGCCATACTGGTCGAGGCACGCCTTAATTGCTAGGAGGACCTCACCGCAGTCTCCAGCAAGGGCCACGGTGTCGATGACGTCCTTCCAAATCATGTTAGCGATAAGATACGTACCATAACCTACCTGATGGGCGTACTGCAGGTCCCGAATGAATTGGAGGGCCTTCTGTACCGTTGTAAGGTAGATGGTAGACGAGGGGCCTTGGCTTTTGTCGTACTCTGCCATAGCCCACGCGAGAAGCGCAGCGCCCGAGTCTACCTTCAGGTTTCCGTCGACGCCAGGAGAAACCTCTGCTACTCGGTCATGTAGCCCAGAACCGTTAAGGTACGGAACATACTGTTGATACCAGCTTCCGTCCGCGTTCTGATTTGCTGCGAACATGTCAAGAATCACCTTGGCAAGTGCAACCTCACCGGATCCAGCCTTACTAATCAGAGCCCTAGCAACGTAACCACCCTCGTAACTCACCATTGTACCGCAGGGGCTTGCTATGACGACGCCACCGGGAAGGATACAGTACTGTTTGAGGTAGTCCGTAACCATGCTGTTGCTGCTTTTCTTGTCCGTTCCAAAGAAGAGGAAGGGCCTGGCCATGACGACGGTTGACCCTCCGCTCTCGGGAGGTATGCTCAGTTCTATCTCGTTTCGAGGGGCTGCCGTGATATACTTCGTGTAGTCCGGCAGGTCCGTACCCATCTAGCTCAGCTCCTCCTCTGTTCGTCGTGTATCACGTGAAAAGCTTGGAGGCCTCAGTTTCAGATGAGTCCTCGCACGTGTAAGCATCAGATTCAACATTTAGACCAACCCTAGCCGCTGCATCATTCTAGTGAGGAGATCCATGACGGGGATCAGGCTCGCGATTGCCTTCGGCAGGATGGTTATGCGGACCGTTACCAGGTGGTCGTAAATTGCTCCTGGAGAGCAGCCCAGGAATTTGAGTTGCGTAGGTGTTTCTGTGAGCTCGTAGTACTCGGGCGTAGTGACTGTTTCGTCGTCTCCCGTTGCCCAGGAGTCCCGGTTCAGGGGAATGAGCTGCTGCTCGTTCCGTAGTAGCTTCACCTTCACGAGGCCATGGCAGCCGTCTGGAAATTTGAGGTCCACCTTGATGATGATTCCCGAGCTCAGCTTCAGGATCTTAGTTATGGGCGCTGCTTCCAGGGTGTTAGCGTCGATGGTGATGTCCCAGGCGAAGAACACTTAGATGAGGCCCCTCTGCAGGAGGAAAAGAACGGACCGTGCGAGGGCTTTCAGGCCTTCCTTGGTGGAGGCTAGATCTCTCACATTACTATCAAACCAGGCGTCAAGCTGCGCAGGTGTCAGCTTCCAGAAGTTATTCGGGTCGTACGATGTGTAACCGTCGAAACCGAGGGCTATCGCTTCGAGGGCCTTGATTTCATCTTTAGTTAGGGTAGACTTGAGGATGAGAAGGCCGTCGGATCCCGCGCTCACGATTTTACTGTTGGAGGCTATGACCTCTGCGAGTACTGACGGGGGGATATTGAAGCCTACGTTAACCTCGATGTACAACTGTTGAACCCTCCAATCTACTCGTTAATGCTTGCGACGTGCAGCACTATGGCCATGCGTATCGATGTCGACGAAACTGTAGGGCATGGATCAGGAAGAGCACCGTAGGGACTGAGGTCAAAGTAGCAGCTGTCCATCATTGGAGCAAGTGCAGCATTTGGCATGTACGAGTTTGAAGTCCCTCTCCAAAACTGCATTGTTGTATCTTCTGTTTCCTGGGCGATCCAGACGAGGCCACGATTGATGACGACATTTGGGGTTATACTCGCTAGCTTCTGTAATGCTGTCTCCGTGAGGATATCTCCCGTATCGAAATAAAGGGTTCCACCTACAGGTGTTCCTCCTTTGTCAGCGTATCCTCCGAATCTCGTGTGCTTTGACACGCTCTGAACGGCCAGCCTGTAGTACAGCTCATCGAGTGTACACTTTCTAGGTACCCAGTATGGACTTAGAAACACTCTTCCAGCGATTCCAGCCTGAGCTGTACTTCCAAGCCCCCACATTGGCAAAAGCAGTATAGGGTTCCCAATTATGAGGGCAGGTCTTTTCTTGACCATTCGCATCCCTCTTATTCTCCATCTTCCTCGACTCGAACGTCCTGGCTACCTGAGGACGCTATGATCCAAAGGGCTGCTGTCGTCGTGTCGTTGTCGTAGGGCTCGCTCGTGCCCACAGGGATCCCATCGGTGTACTTTTGGCTCTGGCCGCTGAGAATGTAGACTGTACCCGTTCCGTTGTTGACTACCAAAAGGCCTGCACGCTTAGGGTTCTCCTTCACAAGCTCCTGGGCTATCGTCGTCACTGTGAGAGGGAATATTCGGGTTTTGCATCCTTTTTTATGTTCACCCATGGTTTTAACCTTCATACTTTCTGAGGAACAGAAAAACGGGGAGACCAGGCAACGGGTCCCGGTCGATTACGTGGGTTTCTAGTACTTGCGAAGCTGCTGGGTTACGATGTTGACTGCGTCTGAGCCTGGGCTCGTGTCTGCCGTCAGGTCAAGGCGAAGGCTCTTCAGGTTTGTGGGGTCGTACCAGTCGTCTGGGTCGTCCTTGTTTCCGGGCATGATGTTGTAGCATCCGTGTGGGCACCAGCCGCGAACTATCATTTTCAGATAGTACGCCGTCGCCGAGTAGGCCGTGAATGTTCCACCTGCTACACCCCCGAAGCTAGTCGCGTATTGAGCCCCACCGTACTGGTTTCCAACCGCTACGCCTTCATAGGCGCTCTTGCAGTAAATCGTCGTCGCCGTGGTTCCCACGTACGCGAGAATGTTCTCGTACGTTGGTGTTGTCTCGCTCAAGATCAGTTTGATGATGTCTTTGGTGTCCTGATCCATCACGACTTTCTTGTCCATGTTCTCGCTTAGCTTGATGTGGCTGAGCACTTCACCCATTTGCTTCCCTGAGCTGAGCGTCTGCATCAGGAGCATGCGATAGGGATAGTCCACGGGTAGATCGACGTACTTGTGTGCGCTGGCCGATGGCGTGTACGTGAAATTCTCCTTCGACATGAGAAAGCCTTCCGGACTAACGGGCTTCTCATCGAAGAGATCCGCGTAGACGGCAAGGGTCATAGCTGTCGGAGTGCTTCCTCCAAGGGCTAGATCATGGCTGATTTTGAGCTGCGGGTTCGTGTACTTTTTCGGGTCAAAGGCGAATCGTGTGTCCCAAAGGTGTCGGCCGAAGAAAATGTTCATGCTCGGCTGGATCTGATCGCCGGTCATGTAGCTTATGACGTCCACAGGGTTGAAGTCAGTCCCAATCTCGCCTATTGCCTGGGCTTCTGTCCCTGACAGACTATAAAGTACGTCTGAGCCGTCAACGATCTCCAGCTTCTTGATGATCTTCGCCGGGTGCGCGATTAGGGTGTTGTTGCTGTTCGTTGCCCTAATGTTCAGGTGGATCCTAGTGATGGCTTCGGTCAAGTCTAGGTCTATGGTCTTCGTCGCTGGAGTAGTGGCGCTTTCAGTTGCCAGGAGCGTAGCCTTTCGATACTTCATAGGCTATCGCCTCTATGCTGCGCCGCCAGCTGCTTTCAATGCCAAACGTTTCGCGTGGAGCCTGTCGCCGATTTGCTTCACACGGTCGTAGTTGCCTGCGTCGCCTCTTGGCTTCCTGTCCTTCAGCTCTACGCTTGCGAGCTCTGCCAGGAAGGGTCCTACTGCAGTCTGCATGTCGGGCACAGCTGCCGAGACCCCTGGGCCGAATCGACCCGCGAGGGCCACGACCTTGCGCGAGAATTTGGCTGCTCCTGCCTGCCTGATTCCACCCTTAAACATTTGGTCGATGTTTCCAGCTTGGACCGAGGCCTTATAGTTGGCCGCTGCTGCTGTCGCGTTCTCCTGCCATTTGTTTCCTGCGATCGGTGTGTTCGTCTCGTAGTATGTGCTGCGTTTTGGCGTTTCTTCGCCCCATTTCTTCGCTACGCTGTCAGCTGTCGGAACTGTCATTTTTCCCATTTCAAATCCTCACCCTGTAGTATGACGCAAGTCTTATTTATTGAGACATAGAAGTTTAGAATAGAGGTTTGAGTAGAAACATGTCCCTCGAGCGAAGAGAGCTAGAACCAAGGTGGGTAAGCGAGTACATGGCCACCACCTTCCCAAAAGCAGAGGTCCGCATGCGCGTACCCCTCGGAGGAATCCCCAAGGACACACAACAAACATACGGCTTGATGAAGGGCCTCCGCGTGTACAGGCCCTGGCGCCCCGAAGTAGACGCAGCAGCCCGATGGATGAGCAAGACAATAATCGTCGAAGCCAAGATTTTCAAGTACATGGACGGCCTCAGCAAGCTACCCGTCTACAAAGGGCTGATCTCGAGCACTCCAGAGCTGGCCAGCTGGCCGACAGATGTCGAGATGCAGCTCCTCATCCCCGCGCCAATCACGTGGGTACTCCAGGCAGCCAAGGACATGAGCGTAACCGTCGTCTCATCCTTCGTGCCGGACTACATCAAGAAGGCCTGGGACGAACGAGACAAGTACTGGACGAAGGACGCAGTCACGGCCAGGGAAGACAGAAAACGGAAGATGCAGGAGGCGGGAATAAGTTGATGGAGTTTGAAGTTGCGAAATTCGAGGAAACCTTCGTACGAGCAAAGCTGATGGCCTACGTGACGAAGTCCACGAAACAAGAGAAGGAGAAGCTACTCGAGGAGCTCAGGGCAAAGATGGAAGAGGCTATGGAACTCGTTGAGAAGATAGTCGAAGGTGAGGTTTGAAATTGGCCGGATATCCTGATCCAAGGGGCGAGATCTGCGATGCCAGGTGTGACGTCTGCAGGGATTTCGCGTTCTGTGGGAACGACGTCGTAACTGTCATCTGCGCCGGCGTTTGCGAGAAGTGCCAACGACAGGAAAGGTGCAAGAACCGGGAGAGCTGGCCCGATGAGTAACGTCAAGCAGCCGAAGCTAGAAGTACAATGGATCGACCCTAAGGCCCTCAAGGTTCCTGACGTCCGAATCACGAGCACCTGGGACCCTGAAATGCTGGAAATGTTCAAGGCAAGCGTCGCAGCCGAGGGGATCCAGAACCCGCTAACCATCGTCCAGGAGGGCGAAGACCTGTGGATCGTCGACGGCCTACACCGACAACAAGAGGCCCTTCTCAAAGGGATCCCTGAAGTGCCCTGTGTAGTTTTCAAAGGGTCCATGCGCCAGGTCATGACCAAAAACCTCTACATGAACCGACTCCGCGGAGGAATCAAGGCCTCCGAAATGATCAAGGTCATCGGATGGCTTACGACACATGAAGGGATGAATTCCGAAGCAATCCAAAGAGAGACAGGCCTCAAACGTGACTACATCGAAAAGCTCCAGGAGACAGCCAAAGCAGTTCCCGAAGTCCTCGAAGCCTTGGACAAAGAAGAGATCAGCGTCGGCCACGCCTACCAGATCAGCCGAATCAAAGAAAAAGACGTACAGCTCCGACTTCTCAGCCAGATATTTCAGTACCGACTCACCGTGAAGGACCTCACCACTGTCGTAGACGATACTATCGAGATTCTCAAGAGACGAGCCCAAGAAACACCATCAAACCCAGAAGTTCAACCTGTGCTAATCCCTAAAATTCGGTGCCATGCCTGTGAGGAAGAGTACCCACTAAAACGAGTTACAGGAGTCAACCTCTGTATCAACTGCTACGGTCTACTCATGGATGCTATCAAACAAGCCCGAAAACGAAACGAGATTAGTCCTTCTACTTCTATTGATGTTACTACTACTAGTCCTTCCTCTTCAACTGAGTCCCCTACCCCCCCATGAAACC